>ERZ1370068.9421-contig-8201_pt1 | contig 44815 bp, 78 predicted proteins | sample MGYA00561227_ERZ1370068 | MGnify/ENA primary metagenome ERZ1370068 (study PRJEB38410, sample SAMEA6850437) | metagenome | study: Metagenomic assessment of the ecological functions of the soil: analysis of the soil microbiota associated with the...
GTTGCTTGCTTCGTTCAGTTTACGTATTCCACTGTCAAGACGTTCATTCAAAACACACCGCCGCACAAACCAGTTATTAAAGATTCAAACGGATACTCACTCGAAGCTGCTCGACCGCCTCACCTCGAACGAGGATCTGCTGGCCTACATTCAAAACGCCCGCGGGCCGTCAGTTCCTCGAAGCGGCTCCGGTCTCGGTCGGGCCACGGGCCATTCCCAATCGGCTGCCCCGATCAACCGGATTCTCTGGTCGGCTCAGGCGGGCGTGATTCTCATCCTCGTCGGGGCTGGTCTGTAGTACGCCCGTGCTCAGGTGATCGAAGAAGCTGCCCAGGTCCTCTCCGTGCTCGGCGTGCTGGGCATGTTTCTCGGCGCGGGATTCGTGATCTCCGCGCTGGTCGCCTTCGGCATCTCGCGAGGCGCTCGGCCTGTTCGAAACACCGGATCTTCGTCCCCATGCGTGACCTGACATTTACAGAGCTCGACCGATTAGAAGCGGTCGCCGAAACCGACCAGGCGTTTCACATGGACGAGGAAACGTTCCGGGCGTTCTACGACCGCACGGCCCGCTCGGTGTGGGCGTACCTGTCACGTCTCACCGGTGACGCTCACCCTCGCCGACGATCTCTTGCAGGAAACGTATTACCGATTCCTGCGCATCGACCGCCCCTTTTCGAGCGAAGCCCATCCGTCGTCACTACCTGTTCCGCATCGCCACGAATCTGGTGCGCGACGGCCAACGACGGCATCGCGTGCAATTCGTTCCGGTCCCTGACGAGCAAGCGGCCGAAGGCGGACGCGGCAGAGCGAGCGCGCTGCGGGCCGACCTGCAGCGGGCTATGGCGCCGGCTGACGTCGCGGGAACGCGAGCTGCTCTGGCCTGCGCTGCGCGCAGGGCTCATCTCACGAGGAAATCGCGCAGACACTCGGGCTCAAGACCGGGAGCATCAAGCTGCTCCTCTTCCGCGCCAGAAGACGGCTGGCGCAATATCTCGGACGCAAGTCATGACCGCCATCGACGAATGCCCTAACGAGCCCCAGGTCGTCGAGTCGATTGTCGACGGACGCTGGCCGCACGCCTGTGACGCCGCGCTCGTCGCGCATGCGGCGGATTGCGTCGTCTGCGGCGAGGTCGTCGCCGTCGCCTCTGCGGTGCACGCCGACTACGATCGCGCTCGTGCGGCCGTGAGAGTGTCCCCGCCCGCCGGCTGGTCTGGTGGCGCGCGCAGTTGCGCCCGCCGGCAGATCGCCGAAACGGCCGCATCGTCCATCACTTGCGTCCACGCCTTGACAGGGGCGGTTGCCGCCGGCCTTTCTTCGCGTTGGGCGGTCTGCTCTGGCCGTGGCCTGCGTGCGTCTATTCAGTGGATTGACGCCGCCAGCCAGCTGGCGGACGTCGGCACGCTGTGGGTCCCGTTGGCGCTTGCGGTTGAGGATGGCTTGGTGCGTGGCACCTCTCCTTTCTGCTGGTCTTATCGGAAGAGTAGCTCCGACATCCGCTTTTCCGCGTCGCCAGCCGTGCTATGGTCCGCACGAATGCGAACTTCCTCACATTTTCCATAGCTGCTCTTGCCTCGCGACGTCCCTTGGCTGCCGGGGACCCTCGCCGCACCGACGGCCGCCGACGTCAAGACGTTTCTCGATTCACGCGAATGCGGAGACGAATGCGCGTGCTGGAAGTCCAGATGGAATCGCGCTCGGCCGGGTTCAGCAGAACTTCAGCCACGGAAGACACGCAGGTCCTCAACCTGCGCGGGCGAATCAGAGAACAAGCATCGACGCGATCGCTCCGACTCGCCAAAAGAGAGCACTGGGCTAACTACAACCAGACGGTCGCAATGCTGCCGCAGAGATCCCAAAGCGCGGCGGCAGCTGGACCCTGCTCAAGCTGTCGCTCGTGATGGCGACGCCGGCCGATCCGAAGGAGGCCGAAGAGCTGACGCACGATCATGGCCAGGCTCGAACGCCACCTACGGCAAAGGCAAGTGGTGCGACGACGCCGCGAGAGCCGAGACACTGCCTGCAATATCGACGACATCACGCAAGATCATGGCGACCTCGCGCGACGAGAAGCGGCTGCGCGAGGTCTGGGAAGGCTGGCACACGATCTCGCCGCCGATGCGGAAGGACTACGCGCGGTTCGTCGAGCTGTCGAACAAGGGCGCCAAGGAGCTCGGGTTCGCCGACACCGGCGCCATGTGGCGCGCGAAGTGACGACATGCCGCCCGACGAGTTCACCAAGGAGCTCGATCGGCTGTGGGACACAGGTGCGTCCGCTCTATCTGCAGCTGCACGCCTACGTCCGCATGAAGCTGCGCCAGAAATGCGGCGACGCCGTGCCGGCTGACGGCCCGCATGCCGGCGCACCTGCTCGGCAACATCTGGGCGCAGGACTGGTCGAACATCTATCCGCTGGTCGCGCCCGCCAGCGCCGGATCCCGGCTTCTCGCTGACCGACATCCTGCAAGCGCCGGAAGATCGGCGCGCTCGACATGGTCCGGGCCGGCGAGCGCTTCTACACGTCGCTCGGCTTCGCGCCGCTGCCGAAGACGTTCTGGGAGCGCTCGCTCTTCGTCCGGCCGCGGGATCGCGAAGTGGTCTGCCACGCGAGCGCCTGGGACATCGACCTCGAGGCCGACATCCGCATCAAGATGTGCATCGAGCCAGACGGCGCGAGGATTTCACGACCATCCACCACGAGCTCGGGCACAACTTCTATCAGCGGCGCGTACAGGACCAGCCGGTGCTGTTCCGCGACAGCGCCAACGACGGATTCCACGAAGCCATCGGCGACACGATCGCGCTGTCGGTGACGCCGGAGTATCTCGTCAGGATCGGCCTGCTCGACAAGGCGCCGGACGCGTCGCGCGACATCGGCCTGCTGATGATCGCGCGCGCTCGAGAAGATCGCGTTCCTGCCCTTCGGGCTGCTGATCGATCAGTGGCGCTGGAAGGTGTTCGCCGGCGAGATCAAGCCCGACGACTACAACAAGGCGTGGTGGGACCTGCGGCTTGAAATACCAGGGCGTCGCGCCGCCGTCGGCGCGCGGCGAAGAGTTCTTCGATCCGGGCGCGAAGTATCACGTGCCCGACAACACGCCATACACGCGCTACTTCCTGGCCGACATCCTCCAGTTCCAGTTCCATCGCGCGCTGGCGAAGGCCGCCGGCTGCACGACGCCGCTGCACCGCTGCTCTCGGACGTTGTCAAGCAGTTGGGCTATGGAAGCAAGTCGATCGCGATGGCGTCATACTTCGGGCACTCACGCGCCCAGTAGCCGGGATGCCCGGAGACGCTGGACGGGTTCGCGCTTCAGATGGACGCGCGACCGCCAGACCTCGGCTATCGGCTTCGCTGCCGCTCAGGCGGTGGCTGGATCAGCAGCACTGCAAAGCGCAAGCCGGTGGGCTGGCAGCCGTAGAGCCGCTCCAGGGAGCGCATCACCGGAGTGGCGAGGCGTCGATCTCCGCAGCGGGAGACCTGCGGCGCGATGCGCGCGCCGTGGCACGGAGCGCGTTTCCGCGCGATTACCAATCGCCATTCCGCCGAGGGCGTCGGTCGCGCGCAGGACGCCGGGCCGTTGCCCGCGTCGCCCGCACAGAATGGAATCACGGCTCCCCGCTGCCTTGCGGGCAATAGGTCTCTTCGGTAATCTGGAACAGCGCCGAGCTCTTCGTCCGCCCGAGGTGTGGCGGCACCATCTCTTTGATGCGGCCACTCGGTCCGGGTCCAGGACTTCTGGAGCGCACCGAGAGACCGGCCGCCCACGCTCTCGAACGACCCGCCGCCGGGGCGCGCTCGATTCAACGGATCGTGGCCTCGGCACGCCGGTAGTGCAACGGCCAGGCCCAGCCGTTTGTGCTCGACGCCAGGCGCCGGAACAGCTCGGCGCGTGACGTGTCGCGGTTACCGCGCGATCTGGCAACGACGGCAACTCGGTGCGCGCCGCGCGGTCGGACTCGGGGCCGGATCGGCGTCGCCCCGGACAGGTCCGTCTCAGCCCGCCTGTTCCCGCGTAGCAAAGTCCCGCCGATTCCGACTTTTCCGCCTTCAAGGATCGGCCAACGTTCGTCCACTCAGCGCCGCTGACGCGAAACACTGAAGGCAGTCGAATCAGCTTCGTTCCGAGGAGCTGCACCGTCTGGCTACGGCGCTCACGACGGCAAATGTCGGGTCGTGGTGCAGTCGGCGTCGAGCGTGCCGTCCATAGATCGCGGAAGACATGAGCGGCGCTGGCGCGGCCGCTTCGATACGCGCGTTGACGATGTCCGCTAAAGCCTCCCGAGGGTCACTGGTCATTACGCGCAACTGAGACCGCCACAGTTCGACCACTGCACGGCCTGCAGCTTGCCGCTCTCGCCTCGGAGAGCACGTTGCAAACTACACCGAAAAACATCGTTATTGCCGGCCGACCACTGGTGATCGGCGCCATCCGCCAGCCGTCATACTGCTGCCCACTCGATCGGCATAATCGCCGCCGGCTGCAGCGCCTCGGCGGCTTCAGTCGATGGCGTAAAGCGCTGATCAGAATCGCGTCGCTCAGCTCGCGGGCGTACCGGGTCCAGCGGCGCGGCAACACTTCAGCGCGCCCGGCCGGTCGTCCGTCCCGTCGCGCCACGCGCTCCTTCGCTCGCGAGATCGCCCATCCCGTCGTGCAGCGAGCTGACGACGCACGGCGACGACGGCCAGGCGGTCGAGGAGATACGTCTCTCTCGGGTCGGCTGTGCTCGTTCAGGAACACGATCGGGACGCCACTCGGCGCGCACGCGCCGGGCTGATCCCGCGATCAGCCAAGCTCCCTCAACTCCGCCGCCGTGCTGACCGCTTGTGAATCGATGTGCGTCCGACTCGGAGCCCCAATCTGGAACACGCAAACTGACAGCGCACCGCCTCAGATCCGGATGCAGTACTCGGCGCAGCTTCGATCGGTAGGCGCCGAAATCGCTCCGGGATGCCTTTTGCGTAGTCCACTGGCGATCCACGCCGAACCAGCAACAGTTCTGTCCTCTGCAGGTGCAGACGCTCCGCAACCGGCGCTCGTGGGTTTCGAGGTCAGGTCGGAATGGCCATCGCGACGACGTCCGGATCGACGCTGATGGCGATGGGGCTGGATCAACGATCGTCCCGCCGTGCTGATCGGTGAACATCGCCGTCGGAACTGCTCCGGACTCGACCCTGCGATCCGACGGTGGTTCCAGGAAGTTGTTGCAATGGCTCCCGCAGTGAAACGACACAGATCGATGCCGCGCAATCCGGTCGAGAATCTCCTCCTGCCACGGACAGACGCGGAACGTCTCCTCAATGATGCGGCCACGGGATATGCGCAGAAATGGACGATCACGAGGTCCGGGCGAGCTCTCAGCATTCCGGCGAGCAGGGCGAAGTGATGAGTCCTGCACGAACACGATGGCGGGTTCGCCCGCCACTTCTCCTCGAGACCACCGCTTCGGCGAACTTATGGTTGACGATCCGATACCGCCCCAGTCGTTGAAGTCGAACTTGGGCCGCGCATAAGGCAATGTGGCACAACGGCCACAACGCCTCGTTCGCAAATCCGTAGTAGTAGCCTTGCTCTTCTTCTTTACTCAGCCAGACGCGCCGTGAGAGGTAAGCCGGTTGATCCGGCGGAACACCCACGCGCGAGCGCCTCGTCGCTGGCCAGGCCGGCTCGGCATCACCGCTGCCATGGCCGACCCAGACGCCGCCGCATGCGCGCATGACGGGATCCAGGCGCTCGGTGAGGCCGCTCGCCGGCCGGTCCATCGAATGTCGTCGCCGTCGAAGGTGTGAATATGGCGCTCGCGATTCGCGACCACCACGAGCTTCGCTCCGGCGAGGCGCTCGCGGGCCACGCCCTCGAGCCGTTCCTCGTAATCCAAGGCATCGTGAACCCTCCATTGGCCGTGCTCGATCTGCGTGAGCAAGTTCGTTAATTTATCTCAAATAAACGCGTTAGGGTCATGCGACAAGCACGTTCGGTGCCCGCTGATCGAGGCTCAGCAGCATCGTTAGGTAATCGCGTAAATGCCGAGTTAGCAGAAAGTGCTCGCAGACGCCGAAGTCGACCGATCCGCCCCATACGCTGCCGTTCCTCGGCGTAACGCAGCAGATAGCGGATTCGGTAGGCGGCGCCGGCTGGAGAATGGACGAGGAAGCCGGTCTGGTAGTCGTGCACCTGGATCGTGATGCCGCCGCATGCGCCACCGATGACTGGCCGGCTCTTCCAGAGTGCTTCGGTCACCGTCAGCCCGGAAGCCCTCCCTCAACGACTTCTGGAAGCACCACGATCGCCTGAGCGTGCTGGAGGGCGTTGATGAATGCATGTGTGGAACCGAGGATGCATCGGCACCCGATATCCCGATCCTCCCCGACCTGCTCGGTTACCTCGCGAAGCACCTCGCCGCCTTCGGATCGTCGTCTGCCGTCCCGCCGGCCAAGGCGATGCTGCAGGCTGCTGCGGTAGTGCGGTTTCAGCAGCCGGTAGGCGGCGGATGAACTCCCGGAGGGATCTTTGAAGCGATCGTGAAACGGGACACCTGCACGATCAGCGGCCGCTCCGGGTCGATTTCGAGCCGCGCCGAGCGCCTCGAGACGCTCCTGCTCGCTCAAGGCACGAAAGTTCTTGTCCGACGCAGCGATCGATTGACGGTGGAACGATGAACATCGGGCACGGCAACGGGCGCGTAAGAAAGCGGCCATGGAGAAGACCGTCGCCGTGTAGTGAGCAATGGCAGCCTCCAGATGCTTCCAGACATCTCGTGATGGCCTCAGAAGCGTCGACGTGGCAACGCCAGATCCACTGGGCCGACGCGGCCGGCCGGCGTGAACTTCGGCAGATACATCGGCTGTGGATCGTGCACCAGGACGTAGGTCGGCCTCCAGGTATCAGCCGCTCGGCGTTCTCGCGGTTCACCTGAACGTGCAGGTCGAAGTCGCGCGCCTTGAGCGACACTGGCAATCCTTGGATCCCGTTATGAAACGCCGCCTTCGTCACTCGAAAGAACTCCGGTGGCCCACCGGCCACCTCCCACCGCGCGTCGATACCCAGCTCCCGCATCATGGGATCATCCACCTGAGGATTTCGGCAACGCCGCCTCCGGTCCTCGTGGAATTGACGTGGACGATTCTCTTGCCAGCGAGTCCCCAGCGCCAGCTGCCGGAGGCGCCGGACCTCCCTGGGGGCCGACCACTTCGCTTCGTATCGATCGAGCGCAGCTTCATCGGCATCCACGCTGACACGCCGGCGAGCGGCGCTCGGTCGGAACCTTCATCACCGCCTCTGGTTCGAGCAGAGACATTGGCGGAAGGCCTTCGATGATTTCCCGTCTGCAGCTGATTGAGATTCAGGAAGTAGAAATCAATCGCCCGCAGCTTGGCGACCAACGGCGGATCGGCCCCGCATCGCTCGGAGCCACAGCGAGAAATCGTCGATGCAGTCTCGGCCGACCGCGCTGCTTCATGGAAGTGATGAAGAGCGAGCGCCGGAGTCATCGTGGGCACCGAGGCTCGCCAGACCCGCGCGGCGTGGCGGGCAGACTCTCTCCGGCGTCGTAAGCGATCACGCTCGACACGATGAGATGCAGCCCAATCCTGGCGGACGCGAGGAACGCGTTCCATGCCCCACAGTTGCCTTCAATCGTGTTGGCGAGTGCCGCTCAGTGAAGCGATCGAGTCGTGCTGATAGGGATCCACGAGGCCGAGCTCCTCTCCCAGGGCCGCATTGCCCAATGCCTCTCGACACCAGCGCGCCAGGTCGTTCGGGAATTCGTAGCAGCTCGAAATGATCGTCGAGCGCACAGCGCATCATGTGATGCTCGATGGCCGCATCGGCGCCGTTTTCACTGCCTCGAGCAGCTCACGCAGATTCGTAACCGTTCTGCCGAGTGGCGCAACGCACGAGGTTGCAGTCGAAGAGCGCGAAGGCTTCGACCGAGCCCATGGCAGTGACCTCCCCGCAGAACAGCCCATCAAAATCCAAGCCAGGCTATTGCGTCTCCTAAATGACTGATAGAAGCGAACCTCCCGAGCTCAACCGAGTATTTTTGCACCGCGCGCTGCCGATGCAACGCGGTTCATACGCCAGGTGCTCAGTTCCATTTTGATGCATGGTCTGACAATTGCTCGATGCAGGTTCCGCGAGCCCAGGGCTCGTGAACGCGAAGGAGAACAAATGATTGAGAAGGTTCGCTCGGTGAGTAGAACTGAGAAAGCGCTGGTCTTCCTGTTAACGCTCCTGCTGATCGGGTGCAACGTCGCGCGTCGCTAGGTGCGCAGGAACTCGGAGTCAGAACGGGCGTCAGCGGCGATCCCGGTCAGTTCTATCTTGGCGGCCACGTTGAAACCGGACCAGTCCTCGACTCTCTGTGGTTTCGCCCGAACCTCGAACTGGGGCTGGGTCACGACACCACGCTCACGACCATCAACATGGAGTTCGCCTACAAGATTGCGATGAGGGGCAAATCGTGGCGGCCCTACATCGGCGGCGGCCCGGCGTTCGTTCTGGCCCGGCATCACGGCGACACCGATGCCGGCGGCGGGTTCAATCTCCTCTTCGGCGCGGAACACCGGGGCGGCCTGTTCGCCGAAGTCAAGGCCGGTTTCGTCGACAGTCCCGGCTTCAAGTTCGGTATCGGTTATACGTTCAAAAACCGGTAAAGCAAGCAGAACTCGCGGGAGGAGGCGGTCTCAGCGAGCCTCAGGCGTCGACGCCGGCGATGACGGCGAGACCGCAGCGCTTGTCGAAATCATTTTGATGTTCTCGACCTTCGAGGCTTTGGCGCGTCCGGACCGGACGAACCACCGCTTAATCGATCCAGTCACTTCTACCTGTTGGCCGACATGGGGACTCAGCTTGCTGTCGCGCGCATCGAGCTGATACATGCCGCCCGACGCCGGAGAACCTGACGAGGTCGAGCTGTTCGGGGCTCCTGCAGATGCTCCTGCAACTTTGGGTTGGTCAGGATGAACTTGCTGACCTTTGACGTTCCGCTGGCTTTGCCCGACACGTGCGCATTTACCGGTCGCTGAGGCGCTCCTTCGTCGAGGCTTGAGCCTGGCTCTGTTCGATGCAGCCAGTGACCGTGGATCTGGTCGTTCTTCGGCGACTCAGGCGGCCGCGAGACAGGCGGTGATTGCGGCGTGCGCGGTGGCTCTCCCGGCACGCGAGGCGGCTGCGCAACAGGGGGCGCTTGCACCGCCATCGCCAGCAACATCGTCGATTGGGCTTGTGAAGGCGACTGCGCTGCGGCGACGATATAACGCAACTGAAAGACGGTGATCGTGCAGATTCTGATACCCATACCCTCATCCTCCAATTCAGGGCATGCGAATCCGCGATCGAGTGCAAGCGTCAGCGCCACATCGGACTCAACCGCACGCCACGCCGCGCGCACCGCGACCGAATATTGATGTCCTCTACTTCCAGAGGCGGTTGAGAGGGCGACCGGTTACGGCCGCTCGGCGATGTCCTGAACGACTCGTTGAGCGAGCGGCAGGCTGGTCGTGCACTTCCGGGTCGTCGATGCGGCATTTGGCGAGTGTGTTCTCGCATCCGCATGCTACGGATCGGTGTTCAGCTTCTGGAGCGCGGCCGTACGCTGATCCGGTGTGAGGCGTGTCAGGATCGACACCCAGGGATCTCCGTCGCCTGAGCGCGCGTTTCTCCAGGCGCGCCGGCTGTCCACGATCGATTTCCTCAATCGATGCGTTGACGGGCAACCCGGCCAGCGCTCGCGTCTCCTGCTCGGTGACGACTTGATTCAGAAGGCCAACGTGTCGCTGAACCACCCGGCTTTCACGGTCCAGAATGAATGAGGTCGGCAAGGCCCTGATACCCGGAAAAGCCTGGTCGATCTCTGGCGTCATCGCGACGACCGAGATAATCTCATCTGGCGGGCGGCCACGAACTGCTTGACGACCTCGACCGATCCCTCATCCTGCGATACACCGATGATCAGAAGCCGATCTGCGAGTACTTGTTCTGAAGCGCCACCAGGTCAGGAATCTCGGCGCGACACGGTGGGCACCAGGTGGCCCAGAAATTGACGATCACGACCTTCCACGCCAATCGATCGGATGACAAAGGCCTGCCGTCGAGATCCCGCATCGCGAGGGCTGGAACCGCGGCCGGATTCCGGAAGAAGCGCAGCGTCTGCGCCTTTCGCCGTCGGGCGCGGACACTTCTTCCGCCTAGTTGGGCCTCACGCGTCGACAACCGGCTCACCGCCAGCCACACCACTACGCCAGCGGCCGCGACAGCCAACACAACCCACCATCGTCGCGCATTCATATCTTTTATTAGGTTACCTCAAGCCGGCATTGCTGACGTCACCCTTCTTTTCTACCAGCATGAACACCTTCTGATTCCTGCAGGTTGGCCGGATCCGGTGGATAACAGTGATTGACACGCTCGCGGCCCGCGTGGCCGCGCGACTCCTCACCCTTGCGAAGCCCGGCTGTCCAGAAGCCTTCGTGAGCCAGCAGGGCTCGACTTCTCGCTCGAACGACTACCTTGGCCTGTCGAAGGACTCGCGCATCCAGGAACACCTGGTTGCGGGCATCCGGCGCGAGGGATGCGGCAGCACCGGATCTCGCCTGCTCCGGGGCGAACGCGAGAGCTTCGAGCGCGTCGAGCGGACGTTCGCGCGGTTCAAGCGGACAGAGCGTGCGCTCTATTTCTCGAGCAGGTATCTCGCCAATATTGCTGTGCTGCACGACGTTCCCGGAAGCCGGCGACATCATCTTTTCCGATCAACGCAACCATGCGAGTCTGATCGATGGCATTCCGCCTCTCTCACGCCAAGCGTGTCATTTTTCCCCATAACGATGTCAGCGCACTGACACGTCTGTTCGAACAACACCGGGCCGGTGGCCATACGCATTTCATTGTCACTGAGTCGCTCTTCAGCATGGAGGGCGATCAGCCGCCTTTGGCCGACTATGCCGCCCTCTGTGAATCGACCGGAGCCACGCTGATCGTCGACGAAGCTCATGCCGTCGGCTTGTACGTGGCGCCTCGCGGGAGCGGTTTGATCGAGGCGGCTGGAATCGGGTCCAACGCGATGATATCGGTCAACACCGCCGGCAAAGCGTTGGGTGTCTCCGGAGCGTTTGTCGCCGGGCCCTCGTGGGCGATCGACTATCTGATTCAGCGTGCGAGACCATTCATCTTTTCCACCGCGCCGTTGCCGGCCATCGCCAGCGCAATCGAGGCCAGCCTGACAATCGTCGCAGCGGAACCCTGGCGTCGTGAGAAGCTGTCGCACCTCTCGCGTCGCTTGCGACTCGGCCTTGCGCGCGCCGGCGTTGCGGTTTCACCCGGAGAGTCTCAGAGTCATTCCGATCGTTTTGGGTGGGAACGATCGAGCGGTCGCAGCCGCCGAAGCGCTTCAGGCCCTCGGTTTCGACGTCCGTGCCATTCCGACCACCCAGCGTGCCACCAGGCACCGCGCGCCTTCGAGTCTCACCCAACGCCGGCCTGGAGGAAGCTACGGTCGATCAGTTCGCTGCCGCCCTGGCCGGAGTCCTCGAAGGATCCACACGGTGCTCCGCGGTCTCTTCGTAACCGGAACCGACACTGGGATCGGCAAGACCATCGTCTCTGCCGCGCTCCTGCAGCGCTACCGGGCGGTTGTGCCGCTTCGATACTGGAAGCCCATTCAAACCGGCATCGAGCAAGACGATGACACGGCCGAGGTGATGCGGTCCGGCAACCTGCCGCGAGGACGAAATATTTCGGTCGGGGGTTTCAGCTGCTGCCGCTGCCAGCGTTCGCCGCACCTGGCCGCTGCGCGCGCAGCGGGACCAGGATCGATCTGCGATCCGATGATCAAGAGGATCGAACGCGAACCCAGTACGCATCGCTGGATTGTGGGGGGCTGGCGGTGTCCTGGTGCATCGATCAACGAGCGTGAAACGATAGCCGATCTGATCGCTGCAGCCGCAGTTGCCGGTTGTCGTCGTGGCCAGAACGAAGCTCGGCACCATTAATCGCACGCTTCTCACTCTGGAGACGCTCGCCGCCGCGTGCTTCAAGTAGCGGGGTCGTCATGGTCGGCGAACCCAACGCGGACAATAGGGAGGCAATCCGAACGATACGGTGAGATCAAGGTGCTGGGCGAGATGCCCTGCTTCAATCCGTTGACGTCGATTCAACTGACTTCGTGGGCTGCGACCGAACTCGATCGGAATGGGTCCCTACTCGAGCTGATGCGATGAGTCCAGAACGAGCACCTGGTCGAGCGCGACCGAGCGCATGTCTCGGCACCCGCACACGCAAATGCAGACCGCGCCGGCTCCATTGCCGATTGTCAGAGGCGAGGGCGTCTATCTCCATACGGACGATGGCCGACGGCTGCTCGATGGCATTTCTTCGTGGTGGGTCAGTATCCATGGGCATTCACACCCTCACCTGAACAAAGCGTTGGCCGCGATCAGGCCGGCCGGCCTCGAGCACGTCATCTTTGGCGGTTGCACTCATCACCCCGCCGTGGCACTGGCCGAACAGTTGGTCGCGCGTTGTTGCCGGACGGATTGACGCGGGTCTTCTGTTCCGACAACCGGCTCGACCTGCCGTCGAAGTTGCGCTGAAGCTGGCTCACCAATACTGGCGGAACCTCGGGCAAAGCGGACGGCAGACGTTCATCACCCTCCATCACGCCTTCCATGGAGATACGGTCGGCGCCATGTCGGTCAGCGAAGACTCGGTTTTCACCCGGGCGCTTCGAGCCATTGCTGTTTCGCGTCGTGCGCGCCGATGCGCCATCGCTACTCGATGTCCGCTCGGCCTCGAACGATCCACATGCCGCATCGATTGCCTGGCCAGCCTCGAAGAAGCATTGAAGCAGCACGGGGTCGGTCGCTGCGGTCATCATCGAACCCATGCTGCAGGCGGCTGGCGGTGATGGTCGCGCGGCCCGGCGGAATTTCTGGCTGGCGTCCGGCAGCTTTGCGATCGCTACGGCACGCTGATGATCGCAGATGAAGTCCTCACGGGATTCGGACGTAGCCCGGTCGGATGTTCGCCTGCGAGCACGCCTCCGTCTCGCCCGACATCGTCTGTTTGTCGAAAGCGCTCGCTGGAGGCTACCTCCCGCTCGGGGCGACGGTCGCAACAGACGCCATCTACGACGCGTTCCTGAGCGAGGACCGCACCAGGACCGCTCTTCCACGGACATTCCTTCACGGCGAATCCTCTAGCTTGCGCAGTCGGCCTCGCCAGCCTCGAACTATTCGTGACCAGGACGTCCTCGGGCGGATCCGAGCGCTGGAAGCCCAGCTCCGCGCCGGGCTGGCGCCGCTCGCCGAATTACCGAACGTTGGGGATGTCCGTGTCATCGGGGGCGTCGGCATCGTGGAGCTGGTTGCTGACAAGAAGACGAAAGCAACCGGAGGGTATCTCGATACGATAGGCCCCAGACTTGGCGCGGCGTTTCTGGAGCGGGGCCTGCTGCTCCGCCCGCTTGGGAACGTCATTGTAGCTTCATGCCCCGTACATCATTACCGACGCTCAGGTCGAGTGGGCGCTGGAACAGATCTGCGACGTGCTGGAGGGTTTGCCCGAACGGGTCGCCGACCATGCCCTTCAGCCTCGAGTGACGTGCGGGCGTTTGCGGTCCGGCGGGCCTCTTCACGCCCACGACACTCCGCCGCGCGATCCGCAAGCTGGGCTTCGTTCAGGCCGACCCCATTCGGGCTCCGGCCCGAGCACAGGACTGACGCTGCGGCATCGCGTAAAGGGCTACCGCGCCGGGGACCTGGACCGTCAGTACGCGAAGCTCGACGTCGAAGAAGACTTTTTTCATCAATTACGGCTTCATGTGGCGCCCGCTGCAGGTCCTGATGCACCCGCGAGGGGCGCACTTTCGCTGGTCCCGGCCACGCAGGCGGCGGGCACAAGCGCTCCTCGAGTTCGTTCGCGAACGGGGTATCGTTCACCCGCGGGAAGTCCGACCGGCATTTCGCGCACGGCACGGTGACGAATTACTGGGGCGGGTTGTCCAGCGCCACGACGCATCTGCTCGACGACCTGCACTATCGCGGCCTGTTGCGCGTCGTCCGACGCGAGGCGGCATCCGCATATATGCCCCGCGCGAGTGCGGGCCCGGACCGACTGAGGCCGCCACGCGTCGCGCACACATCGACGCGCTGGTCGACGTGCTTGGTTCGAGACCTACGCGCCCCTGCCAGGCAGAAGCCTGTCGCAGCTCGTCAGCCGATTGCGATTCGCCGTGCCGCAATGGCGCCGGGAGCTGAAGCCCGCGCTGCAACGCGCACGGCACCGGCTCTCACACGCCCGGGTGAACGACGTGGACTGGTATTGGCCCGCCGGCGAACGCCTGGAAGGTCAGGAAACCCGAGGAGAGGGTGCGCCTGCTGGCACCTTTCGACCCCTTGGTGTGGGATCGACACCGATTTGAACTGTTATGGGATTGGACCTACCGGTTCGAGGCCTACACGCCGCAACCGAAACGCAAGTTCGGATACTATGCGCTTCCACTTTTGTGGCGCGATCGGGTGGTTGGCTGGGGCAACGTTTCAGTGAAGAGCGGCGAGCTGCAATCGACCTTCGGCTACGTTCAATCGCTGCCGCCGCGCGATCGCCGATTCAAACGCGAGCTCGATGCGGAGCTCCATCGTATGCGGGCGTTTCTGGATCTCTCGTCGTAACGCCGCACGATGCTACCTTGCACGATGCACGAAATGACCGTCCTACAGTAAACTTTCTGCGGTCATGTATCCACACAGGCCGTCACTTTCTGCAGATCCCCGGCCCGACCAATGTTCCAGATCGCGTCCTTCGGGCCATGGATCAACCGGTCATCGACCACCGCGGCCCTGAATTCGCCGCGCTGACGGCCGAAGTTCTGGAGGGGTTGCAGCGCGTCTTCCAGACTTCCGGTCCCGTCGATCATCTTTCCGGCGTCCGGAACGGGGGCGGCCGAGGCGGCGCTCGTCAACACGCTGTCGTCCTGGCGATCGCGTGCTTGATCTTCGAAACGGGCCATTTCTCAAGCGTCTGGCGGGGAATCGCAGAACGACTTGGCCTTCGCGTCGACTACGTGCCGGGAAATTGGCGCCGGGGTGCATCAGCCGCGGAGCTGGAACGTCGTCTGCTCGTCAGACCCGGATCACACGTTCAAGGCTGTCGTCGTCGTGCACAACGAGACGTCGACTGGGGTCGCCAGCCGCATCTCGGACCTGCGTCGCGCCATGGACGCGGTCGACCATCCTGCACTCCTGATCGTCGACGCCGTTTCGTCACTCGCGTCCATCGAGTTCCGCCAGGACGAATGGCAGGTAGACGTCACCGTGACCGGATCGCAGAAGGGGCTGATGCTCCCGCCTGGCCTGAGCTTCAACGCGATCTCGGAAAAGGCGTTGGCTGCCAATCGGGAAGCGCGGTTGCCGAGGAACTACTGGGACTGGCAGGACATCCTCACGCGGAATCGAAACGGCTTTTTTCCCTACACCCCAGCCACGAACATGTTGTTACGCGCTGCGTGAGGCGCTGCGGATGCTCCACGAAGAGGGCTTGCCGAACGTGTTTCCGACGCCACGATCGGCACGCCGAATCGGCGCGCGCCGCCGTGCGCGGCTGGGGACTCGAACTGGTGTGCGAAGAGCCTCGTGAATACTCGAGCTCGATGACCGCGTTTTTCCTGCCGGAAGGCTACGACGCCGACCAGTTGCGAGGAATGATCCTCGAGCACTTCGACATGTCGCTCGGCACGGGCCTCTCAAGCTCGCCGGCAGAATCATCCGCATCGGACATCTGGGCGCATTCAACGACTTGATGCTCGCGGGGACGCTCTGCGGCATCGAACTCGGTCTACGGCTCGCGGGTGTGCCCCACAAGGACGGCGGAATCATGGCCGCTCTCGAGTGCCTCAGCGCGCCCGTCGCGATCGGGTAATGCTCGCGCCGCTGCCCCTCAGCTCGCACGCGCAAACCGATCGACTCTTTCCACCAGGCCGCCGAACTCGAGCGTGAGCTGAAACGGCAGGTCCGCGGCGAGGTGCGCTTCGACCGCGGCAGCCGCGCGCTTTATGCCACCGACGGCTCGAACTACCGTCAGATTCCGATCGGCCTCGTCGTTCCGCGCGATCGCCGACGATGTCGTCGCGGCCGTGGCGGCGTGCCGGAAGTTCGGCGCGCCCGTGCTGCCCCGCGGCGCGGGCACCAGCCTCGCCGGCCAATGCTGCAACGTCGCGGTCGTGCTCGACTTCACGAGATACATGAACCGGATCCTCGAGATCGATCCGGTCGAGCGGTTCGCGCGCGTGCAGCCGGGCGTCGGTGCTCGACACGCTGCGCAATCGCCGCCGAAGCGTCATCAGCTGACGTTTGGACCCGATCCGTCAACCCACAGCCGGTGCACGCTCGGCGGGATGATCGGCAACAACTCCTGCGGCACGCACTCGCTGCTGGCCGGCAAGACGGTCGACAACGTCGAAGAGCTCGAGCATCCTGCTCTACGACGGCACGCGACTGACCGTCGGCAGCGACGGAGCGACCGCGAGCTCGACGCGATCGTCAGCGCGAGGCGGACGCCGCGGCGAAATCTACGCCGGCCTGCAGGAGCGATTCGAGATCGATACGCGGACCAGATCCGCGACGCGCTATCCCCAGCATTCCCCGGCGGGTCTCCGGCTACAACCTCGACGAGCTGCTGCCCGGAGCGACGGCTTCCACGTGGCCCGGGCGCTCGTCGGGACCGAAGGCACGTGCGCGATCGTGCTCGAAGCCAAGGCTGACGCTGATCCCGAGCCCGCAGCATCGATCGCTCGTCGGGCTCGGCTACAGCGACGCGTTTGCGGCCGCCGATCACGTGCCCGAGATTCTGCGCGTTCAAGCCGATCGGCCTCGAGGGATTCGAGGGCACGATCGTGGACGGACTTCGCAAGAAGGGCGCACCGAACCTCGAGCTGCTTCCTGAGGGCCGCGGTTTCCTGCTGGTCGAGTTCGGGTTCGACAACGCCGACGACGGCGCAAGCGAGCGGCGCAGACGGTTCATCGGACTGCATGCAAGCGGACTGCCCAGCGCGCCGACGGCGCGGCTCTACTCGACAGAGCGAAGCACAGCGCGATCTGGAAGATACGCGAGACCGGCGCCGCGCGCCGCCGCGGCGGCGCACCAGGCGCGCCGCTCGAGTGGGAAGGATGGGACGATGCGGCGGTCGCGCCGGACAAGCTTGGGCGCATATCTGCGCGACCTGCGCGCGCTGCTGAACGAATATCAACTATCGCGACGGCGTTCTACGGACACTTCGGTCACGGCTGCATCCACATGCGGGTCACCTTCGATCTCGAAACCGAGGCAGGGCATCCGAGAATGCGGCGAGCTTCGTCGATCGCGCCGCGGATCTGGTCGTCAGCTACGGCGGCTCGCTGCTCGGGAGAACACGGCGACGGCCAGTCGCGGTGCGCTGCTGCCCAAGATGTTCGGCACCAGAGCTGATGGGCGCGTTCCGCGAGTTCAAGTCCGTCTGGGATCCGGCCAACAGGCTGAACCCTCACAAGGTCGTCGACGCCTACCTGCCGACGGAGAACCTACGGCTGGGCGCCGACTACGCGCCGCTTCAGCCGAAGACGCACTTTGCCGTTTCCCGACGATGGAGGATCGCTGGCGACAGGCGGCGCTGCGATGCGTCGGCCTGGGCGAATGCCGGAAGCACGACAGCGGCTCGATGTGCCCGAGCTACATGGTGACGCTCGAGGAGCAGCACAGCACGCGAGGCCGTGCGCACATGCTGTTCGAGCTGCTCCAGGGCGAGGTCGTCCGCAACGGCTGGCAGGACGAAGCACGTCAAGCGGGCGCTCGATCTGTGCCTGTCGTGCAAGGCGTGCAAGTCCGAATGTCCCGACCAACGTGGACATCGCCACCTATCGGGCCGAGTTTCTCTCGCACTACTACGAGCGCCAGCACGCCCACTCCATGCCGTACGCGTTCGGCATGGTCGACCGGTGGCTGCAGTTTGCATCGGTCGCTCCACGGGCCGCCAATCTATTCATGCAAACGCCTGGGCTCGTCACGGCGGCGCGGCGCGCTCTGCACCTCGCGCCCGAGCGCGAGTTGCCGCGGCTGGCACCCGTGAGTTTTCGGACCTGGGCTCGCCGCGAAGGGATCGCGCACGTCGGCAGGTCTGCACCTGCCCGCGCAACACCGGCGTCTGGCAACGTCGCGCTTCTCTGGATCGACACGTTCAACAACCACTTTCATCCCGAGACCACGCAGGCGGGGATCGAGGTCCTGCGCGCAGCCGGATTCCAGCCTGTTGTTCCGGCACGGCGCTTGTGTTGCGGGCGGCCGCTGTACGACTTCTGGCATGCTCTGATCACGCCAGAGCCTATCTTCAGAACATCATGAACGAGCTCGGCGGAGCAGATCGACTCTGGCGTTCAATCGTCGTCCTCGAGCCCAGCTGCGCCTCCGTGTTCCGCGACGAGCTCCGTAGCCTGTTCCCCTCCGACGCGCGGGCAACTCGGCTGCGCGGGCAGACACTTCCTCCTGTCCGACTTCCTCGAAACCTCGGGCCGCCGGATTTCAGCTGCCTTCGCTTGTCGAAGAAGGTCCTGCTCCACGGTCACTGTCATCACAAAGCACTAATGACGACCAAAGCCGAGGAGGCGCTCTTGCGGAAGATGGGCACCACTCTCGAGGCACCCGACACCGGCTGTTGTGGGATGGCAGGCGCCTTCGGCTTCGAAGCCGACAAGTTCGCGGTGTCGCAGGCCATCGGTGAGCGTGTGTTGCTGCCGGCCAGCATGCCAGGCGGCCGCCGATACGTTAATCGTGTCGGACGGGTTCAGCTGTCGCAGAGCAGATCTATCAGGCTACCGGGCGGCGCGCCATTCACGCTGGCCGAAGTCATCAAGCTGGGGCTCAACACAACATACGACTAGATGGTGCTTGGTGCTTCGTGCTCGGTGCCGCGTGCCGGTGCTTGATGCTAGATGCTCAGTGCTAGGTGCTTCGCGCCAGCATCACATTGCTTAAGTTTGCGCTGGGTGCTCGGTGCTGTGTGCCGGTGCTTGATGCTAGATGCTCAGTGCTAGGTGCTTCGGTGCCAGGTACTCATTGCTTGGTGCTTGGTGCTGGGTGCTCGGTGCTGTGTGCCGGTGCTTGATGCTAGATGCTCAGTGCTAGGTGCTTCGTTGTGCATCAGTGCTTGGTGCGCTGGGTGCTCGGTGCCGCGTGCCGGTGCTTGATGCTAGATGCCCAGAGCGGCGCTTCACCGGCTTCGACGACAAGATTCTCGCGCTCTATGCGCGCGGGATGACCGTGCGGGAGATTCAGGCGCTTCCTCGCCGAGATGTATGCGCGTCGAGGTCTCGCCGGATCTGATCAGCACGGTCACGGACGCGGTCGTCGCTGAGGTCACGGCGTGGCAAGCGCGGCCGCTCGAGCCGATGTATCCGGTCGTGTTCTTCGACGCGCTGCGCGGTCAAGATTCGCGACGAAGGCGTCGTCCGCAGCAAGGCCGATCTATCTCGCGCTCGGCGGTTCTGCCCGATGGCACGCCGCGACATCCTCGGGCTCTGGATCGAGCAGACCGAAGGCGCGAAGTTCTGGATGAAGGTCTTCACGCGATCTGCGAGACGCGCGGCTGCCACGACATCTTGATCGCGGTGACCGATGGCCTGAAGGGCATGAGCGAGGCGCTGGCCGGCGGTGTTTCCCGCAGACGACGCTGCAGACGTGCATCGTCCACCTGATTCGCCACAGCCTGGCCTACGCCAGATTGGAAGAGCGCCGGCTGCTGGCCGGCGGCGCTGCGGCCGATCTACACGGCGGCGAGCGCGGAGGCCGCGCTGGCCGCCCTCGGACGCGTTCGAGGCGCGGCCCGTGTCGGCCAGCGCTTTCCGACGGTCGTGCGCCGCCTGGCGCCGCGCCTGGACCCACGTGATTCCGTTCTTCGCGTTTCCGCCGGCGGTCCGCCGCGTGATCTACACGACCGAACGCGCTCGAGAACGTGCACGCGACAATTGTCCGACCGGCCGCCCAAGCAGACCACGCTGCACGCCGCACATGCACGCCGCACCCGGCACCCAGCACATGCACGGCACCAGCACCCAGCACCCGCTTTGCACCCGCATCGTAGCACCCAGCACCGAGCACCCAGCACCTTCTTTATGGCATAGCCGCCTTCGGTATGACTCCGCGCGCTGCGGAGGGCGGCGATCTCCTCGTCGCTGAATCCGAATTCGGTGAGAATCTCGTCGGTGTGCTCACCAAGCAATGGCGCCCGGCGCCGGGGGTTGGTCGGAGTGGAGCCGAGCTTGAGCGGGGAGCCTAACGTCTTGAGGCGGCCCAGCACTGGATGGTCCGTCTCGCCCACGCATGTCCCGCGCCACGATCTGGTCATCCGCAAAAACCTGTGAGTAGTCGTTGATCGGACCGCACGGGATCTCACGCGCTTCGAATACCTGGAGCCAGTGACCGCGCGGCTGAGTGGATGGTGACGCTTCTCGATCCAAGTTGCCAGCCGGGCCCTGTTGGCGAACGCGGCTGCCGTTATCGACAAAGTCGGGGTCCACGGTCCAGTCCTCATGTCCGGAGTCACCTCGGCACAGGCGCTGAAACAACCGATCGTTGTTCGCGCCAATCGTCACGTATCCATCGGCGCAGCGAATGGCCTGATACGGCGCGTTCATCCGGTGCGCCGAGCCCAGGGGTGCTGGGTACGCCAGTGCCCGAGAAGTACTCCGTCGCCTCCCAGACCGAGAGCGCCACGCCCGCCTCGACGAGCGACGTGTCGATGTATTGCCCTGTCCCGTCCGGACACGATAGTGCAGCGCGGCGAGGATGCCGGCCACGCGCGAACAGCGCAGCCCCGAGGTCGGTTAGCGGGATGCCCGGCCTTCACTGGCGGCCCCGCCGGGCTCGCCGGTGATCGACATGATGCCGGCAGACACCCTGAGCAATGAGGTCGAAGCCTCCCTTGTCCCGATCCGGGCCCGTCTGTCCGTAGCCAGAGATCGAGGCGTAGATGAGAGCACGGGTCGGCGGCCGCCAGCGCGTCGATAGTCGAGCCCGAGCGACCGCATCACCCCAGGTCGATAATTCTCGACTACGATGTCGCACGACTGCGCCAACCGCTGGAACGTGCGCCGTCCGGTCTGCGTGCTTCAGGTTGAGGACCAGGCTGCGCTTGCCGCGATTGACCGCGTTGAAGGCAGGGCTCTCGAGGCCGACGGCGCCCGACCATCCGACGCGTCGAATCGCCATCGGGAGGCTCGATCTTGATGACGTCCGCCCCGAGGTCGGCCAGGAGCATCGCGCAATACGGGCCCAGCCATGAACTGCGTGACGTCCAGGACGCGAAGGCCTTCAAGAGCGTCTGGCGGTCTCGAATCACGCTGTGGATCACGCATTGTCAGGGCTCAGTGGCTCAGGGCTCAGGCTACGGTCGAATGACAAACGACTAACGACCAACGAACTAACGACCACGTCTTTAATTCGACTGGAGGAATCCTTGTCCACCACTCATGCCACGTTACGAACCCGACGGGCCCCATTGCCACGCTCACCTTCAACCGACCCGAGGCCCGCAATGCCATGACCTGGGAGATGTACCAGGCGCTTGTCGATGCCTGCGATCGCGCCGACAAGGATCCGAGCGTTCGCGTGCTGATTCTGCGGGGCGCCGGTGGCAAGGCCTTCATCGCGGGCACCGACATTGCTCAGTTTCAGGCCTTTCGCAGTTCAGAAGACGGTCTCGAACTACGAACGGCACATCGATGAAGTGCTGGACCGGCTGGAGCGAGTCGACAAGACGACAATCGCTCAGGTGCAGGGTGTGGCTGCGGGCGGCGGGTGCGCCATCGCGCTGACGTGCGATCTCCGAATCGCGACGCCGGAGTCGACCTTCGGCATCCCAATCGCGAGGACTCTGGGCAACTGCCTCTCCGGGTCGACCGATCAGCCGGCTCGTCGATCTCGTCGGCCCGGCACCGGTCAAGGACATGCTGTTCACGGGCCGATTTCTCGGCGCGCCAGAGGCCCTGGCGCTTGGACTCGTGAACCGCCTCGAGCCCGCCACCGATATCGAGCACGTCGTGGCCGAGACCGCTACTCGAATTGCCTCGAACGCCCCGCTCACGCTGCGAGCGACCAAGGAAATGATGCGGCGCATCAACGCACACAGGCGCCTCCCGCCGGCGCCGATCGCGACTCTGATCGCGTTGTGCTACACGAGCAACGACTTTCGCGAGGGCATCGCCGCGTTTCTGGCCAAGAGACCGCCGCAGTGGACGGGAGTAGCCTGATGCCGAAGGCTGATGGCTAAGGGCTGAGGGCTGGTGCAGTCTGATCACCGCGCGCTTGCGGTCTGCAAGCTGAAGATCTGCAACCTCGTCCCGGAAGGTCTCTTCCGGATGCATCGAGAAGGCGAGGACGGCGCCGACGAGCAGGAGGCCCATCGACCCGATGAACGGCAGGTTCCAGTTTCCGGTGAGATCGATCAGATATCCGAACGTCAGCGGCGAAAGGACGGCCGCGATCGCCGAACCGGTATTCATGAAGCCGCTGGCCGTGCCGGAGTACTTGGGCGCGATATCCATCGGAATCGCCCACATCGGCCCAATCACCAGCTCGGCACAGAAGAACGCCGCGCCCAGGCTGAGCACGACGACGGTGAGATCGTGCGTGAGGAAAATCGGCAGCACGCACAGGAACGACGCGCGGAAACCGAGGACGACAAAGTGGCACCTGGCTTTCCTCACGTCGCCAGTCCGCTTGAGAATCGCGTCGGTGACGACACCGCCCAGGTAGTCGCCGCCGACACCTGCAGAAAAAACTCGCCGCCGCGAAAAGCGCCGAGCGGCTCAACTGCAGGTTGTATTCGTGGAGCAGATACGACGGCAGCCAGTTCAGATACATCCACAGCGTCCAGCCGTAGCAGAAATACACGATCGTGACCGGCCACATGCGAAGAGCGAGCCGCTTCCAGGGCACCGCGACGCGCGTCTTGCCCGATACCCGACCTCGATTCGGAAGGCGCTCCAGCTCCTCGTTCGTGATCCGTTGATGCTCGGCGGGATTGTCGCGGAGCTGCCACACCCAGGCGGCAACCCAGACAAGGCTCACCAGTCCCAACGTCACAAACGACCCGCGCCAGGTCACCGCTGCAGATCAGCCAGGCAACGATCGGCGGCGTCACGGCGTTGCCGAAACGGGCGAACGCATGCGTGATTCCTGAGCGAAACCACGCTGTCCAGCAGGCGTCCACGATTGCATCGCCCGCGTCGCCACCGGGAACGTCGCGCCTTCACCAAAGCCAAGCATCACTCGCGCGAGGAACAGCGTCGTCAGGCTTCCGACGAGTCCAGTCAACATCGTGGCGGCCGCCCACACCAGGCCGCACACGAACAGCGTTCGCCTCGGACCGACCCGATCTCCAGCCACCCGCCGAAGATCTGAAAGACGATATCACGGATACCCGAAGGCTGAAAGCGATGAACCCCAGCTGCGTGTTGGAGAGCGACAACTCCCGCCGGATCTCGCTGGCCGCCGTGGCGATGTTCACCCGATCGACATAGGTAATCAGTACATCAGGCACAGCAGCCCAAGAACGGTCTCCGTGGCTGTCAGCCGCCTCAATCGCATGGCGAGCAGAGACTATCACACGGACTGGGTGCACCGGGTGCATGAGTGCACCGCGGCACCCAGCATCGCGCACCCGGCACCTAGCACCCAGCACCGAGCACCGGCACCGAGCACAGACACCCAGCACCGAGCACCCGCTGTTCGGTGTAAGCTTTCGGCTTCAAGGAGCAAGAGCCATGACGAAAGCGATATTCCGTTTCGCGGTAACGGTGCTGGCAGCGGCCGCACTGATGACGGTCTCGACGGGCGCGCAGGGACAGGGCGGCGCAGGTCGGGCCGGAGGCGCCCCGGCAGCCGCTCCCGCGCAGCCTGATTTCAGCCAGGTCCAGATCAAGACCACCAAGCTCACCAATAACTTCTACACGCTCGAGGGCCAGGGAGGAACGATTGGCGCGCTCGTCGGACCCGACGGCGTCTTCCTCGTTGACAGTCAATTCGCTCCGCTCACGGACAAGATCGTCGCGGCGGTCAAGCAAATATCCGACGGCCGCATCCGGTTCCTCGTCAACACTCACGTCCATGGCGATCACACGGGCGGCAACGAGAACTTCGGCAAGCTCGGCGTCGTGATTCTGTCCCGGCCGCAGCTGCGCGCTCGATTGGTGAAGCCCTCGCCCGCCGCGAACGGCACCACGCCGCCTTCAGCGCCGGCAGCCGCACTCCCGATGGTGACCTACGACGCGCCCGTCACCGTGACCATGAACGGCGAGGAAATTCGGCTCATTCCCGTGCCTGCCGCCCATACCGATGGCGACACGATGGTGCGGTTCCAGACTGCCGACGTCATCATGACCGGCGACTTCTATCGCTCGATTCAGTACTCCGAACATCGACAGGGTCAACGGCGGATCGTTGAACGGGATGCTCGACGGACTGAAGGCGGTGGTCGATCTGGCAGGGCCCAACACGAAGATCATCCCGGACACGGCCCTATCGTCGACAAGACGGCCGTCAGCGCGCACCGCGACATGATCATCGCGCTCCGAGACAAAGTGGCGGGGCTCGTACGGCGAGGGTAAGACGCAGGAAGAAGTCGTGGCATCCAAGCCGACAGCCGACTTCGACGCCAAGGTATCGACGCCCGGAACCACCGGGGATCGGTTCATCGGACAGCTTTACGGGGAACTCAAGAAATAGGGGCTGAGGGCTCGAGGCTGAGGGCTAGAGGGCTTTGGGCTGACTCAAGGCACAACCCCATTGGACGGCTTTTGAGCAACTCAGCCCTGGAGCCCTTAGCGCTTAGCCCTGTGTGCGGTCACCGGTATCGTCCACAGATATACCCGACGACCGCCGACTTTGCGGTCCTGGTCCGGGCGCCAGTTGCCCATATCGAACCGATTTGAGACAACTCGAGCGCCCGGGCGCAATTCCCTCATCAGCTTGGGTGCCAGGCGAAGATTGGTCGACACCGACAGGTACAGCGCGACGACGGTTGCGTCCGAGATGTCGGCCTTGAACAAGTCGCCCTGGATGAACTTGACCTTGTCTGCAACACCCCGCTTGCGCGCCCGCTCCGTGGCCGCCTCGACGAGCTTTCCATCGATTTCAATGCCGACACCCCTCGCCCCGTAACTTTCTGCCGCACGAATCACGATCGCACCGTCCCCAGATCCCAGGTCGTAGACCACATCGTCTGGGGTCACCTGCGCCAGGGTGAGCATGGCGTCAGCAACGCTGTTCCCCGTCGGAACGAAGTGAATATCCGGCGTCTGGGCGGGCAAGAGCAGCGAAAAGAGCGCAGCGGTCCAGAAGAGGCGCACCTCAAGATCCTAGCGGCACCGGCATGTAGCGAACAACCCGCCGTTCAGCTGCGAGTCTCCGAATCGGGCAGTTACGTTCGCCTCAGTGCCGAAGGTAGGCAATCAGCGGCGTCAGCGTCAGCGGGCTGAGCAGCGTGGAAACGAAGACGGCGCTGGTCACGAATGCGGGCGTGACGTCGAATTCGACGGCCAGAATCGTGGTCACGACAGCGACCGGCATCGACGACAGGATGACGGCAGCCTGGCGAGCGGCACCCTGGACACCGATGAGAGACGCCAGGCCGATCGCGACAATTGGTGCCACGACCAGCGAGATAGCGACAGCGACGCCGACGAGCGACGGCCGCTCGGGAACCGTCGCACGCTCGAGCTGCATTCCGAGAACCAGGATCATCATTGGCAGGGCGGCATCGCTGAGAAGCGCAATCGGTCGAGTGATCGCGAGAGGCAATTGAATGCCGGCGACCATCACGGTCGCAGCCGCAGCCAGCGCGTAGATCGCAGGAATTCTGGTCAGGCCGATGAGCGCGGCCGGTATGCTCCGCCGGCCCGTGGCTGCGATGAGGACGCCGACCGTATAGGTCAACAACGACCCGGTCACGAAGAAGGCGGTCGCGTAAGACAACGCGTCCTGGCCAAACGCAAACAGAACGACGGGAAGACCGTAGTTCCCGGAATTCGAAAACATCACCACCAGGAGAAAGGCGCCTCAGCTCCGCCCGGCTTAACCGGAGCGGCACGGCGACGGCCCGCGCGATCAGACCCATGGACACCAGCGACCAGGACGTTCAACAGCGCCATCCTGCCGAATTGCTGGCCGGTCATCCTGGACGTGATGAGCATGTTGAACACCAGGCACGGGACCAGCGCGTAAAACACGACGTGAGCCAGCGTTTTCACGCTGGCACCCAGGAATCTGGCCAGCAGGAAACCGATGGCGGCGATCAGGAAAATGGGCAGGATATCGGACGTGAAAATCGAGAGGAGAACGCTCAGAGGACAGGCCCCTTCGGAAGTGGCTCTTCGTCAATCGACAATGAGCAATCGAAAATCGTCAATGCTATTCTCCTCTATGTGCCGGCAGTTCCCGCGCAGCCTCGATCGCCTACGCCAAGGCTTCTTCTGGGCCTCATTCTCATCCTGGCGGCGGTGACAGCTTACTCGCTCTACATCACGTCACAAATCAAGGGCCTGCGTGAGCTTCAGCGCGATCTCGTCGATCGCAATCGCCGAGACTCGCTCCAGCTCCTGCGGATTCAGAACGACCTCAATCAGCTCGGCCTCACACTGCGCGACATGCTGGACACCGACGAACCCTATCCGTTGACCGCCTGGTCAACGCAGTTCGAGCGGATCCGGACCGATCTCGACAACGCCCTTCGGCGCGAGGAAGAAGTCGCCGTGACGCGGCGCACACCCGAGCAGCGCCGCTACCTGGGAAGCTCGGTCTCGCAGTTCTGGGACGCGGTCGACCGGACCTTCGCGCTCGCACGTGACGGACAGGAAGCCGAGGCGAGGGTGCAGATCCGGCTGTCGCTGCAAGCGCGTCAAGCGGCCTTGAGCGGAGCCGTCGCGCGGCTGCTCATCGAGAACAACGAAAACGAAGAACAGGCCGCGCAACGCGTGCAGGGTATCTACGACCGCGTTCAGCGACAAGTCTATCTGTTTCTCACGGCAACGCTGCTCGCGATCGGCCTCACGAGCTTCTATCTGATTCGCTCGAATCGCCGGCTCTTCGCACAGCTGGCGTCGCTCTCGACTCAACGAAGCGAGCTCGTACAGAAGCTGATTGCCGCCCGCGAATCGACGCTGCATCATATCTCCCGTGAGCTGCACGACGAGCTCGGGCAGATCCTGACGGCGATGGGGGCCATGTTGGGGCGCGCCGGCAAACATGTCCCCAACGATTCGCCGCTACGGGCGGAACTGCGCGAGGTGCAGGAACTGGCGCAATCGACGCTCGGCAGCGTGCGCAGCCTGTCGCAGGCGCTGCACCCGGCGATCCTGGACGAAGCGGGTCTCGAAAGCGCTCTCGAGTGGTACATTCCGACGCTCGAAAAGCAGGTCGGCATCTCCATTTCGTACGAGCGCTCGGGCAGCGGACCGCGTGTCAATGGCGCCACCGGTATCCACGTATATCGCGTCGTGCAGGAAGCGCTCAACAATGTGGTCCGTCATTCCGGTGCGACTCGCGCCTGGGTCCGGCTTCGCACGGAGTCCGAGCGCCTGGAACTGGACGTCGAGGATCACGGGAAAGGTTTCGGATCAACCCCGAATCGCGGACTCGGCATCGTCGCGATGCGCGAGCGGGCGGAACTGCTCGGAGGCACCATCGAGTTCGGGCGCCCTGCTGAAGGCGGGACACTGGTCAAATTGCGGTACCACTCGAAACCTCTCAAGTCTGAAGCGTGAAGTCTGAACCCTGAGCCAAGCCCTGAGGCTTGAGCCCTAGAAAGTCTATGGACAACCCGATCACCGTTCTTCTAGCCGACGACCACAGCCTGGTCCGGCGAGGCTTTCGACGCATTCTCGAGGACGATCCATCCATCTCGGTTGTCGGCGAAGCCGGCGATGGCGACGAGGCGATTCGGCTGGCGGGCGAACTACGGCCGCGCGTGATCGTGATGGACTGTGCGATGCCCGGGACGAGCGGTCTCGTGGCTGCGCGCCAAATCCTCGAAGCGTTTCCGGAAACCTCGATCTTGATGCTCAGCATGCACGCCGAGGACACACTGGTCCGCCAGGCGCTCGAGGCTGGAGCCCGCGGATACATTCTCAAGAGCGCGTTGGATCTGGATCTGGCGTCGGCCATCAAACGCGTGCTGGCCGGTGAGATGGTGCTCGACCCCAAGGTGTCGCCACCGGCAGCGCTCAAGGGCGAACGAAGTCATGGGCTGAGCGCGCGCGAGCTCGAGGTCCTGCAGCTCATCTGCGATGGCTATTCCAACAAGGAGATCGCCAAGAAGCTGGACCTCAGCGCCAACACGATTGCCGTCCATCGCGCGAACATCATGAATACGCTGAATATTCACAAGACGGCCGGAGCTGGTCGTTTACGCCATCCAGCACGGTCTCGTCACGCTTCCATGAACCGGCGCGACTTTCTCGCGGGATCCGCTGTTTCTCGCAGGCCTGAAGGCCTGCGCTGACGGAAGTGGCGCAGGGCTTCAGCCCTGCGGTCGCTGGTGCGGCCGCGCAAACACAGCCGCCACTCGGATTCCGTTTGACCAACGTCACGCGTCCGGCCGGTCTTCAGTTCCAGCACAACAGCGGTGCGCATGGAGGCAAGCTCCTTCCGGAGACGTTGGGCTCGGGCTGTGCCTTTCTGGATTACGACGCCGATGGCTGGCAGGACATTCTGCTCGTCAACGGGATGGATTGGCCGGGGCACAAACGGCAGCGCTCGACGCTTCGCCTCTATCGCAACAACCGCAACGGCACGTTCACGGACGTGTCGCGTGCGGCAGGACTCGATATCGAGCTCTATGGGATGGGCGTGGCTGTCGGCGACTGGGACAACGACGGCTATCCCGACGTCTTCGTGACCTGCGTCGGCCAGAATCGACTGTTCCGGAATACCGGCAAGGGCACGTTCGTCGACGTCACGCGAACGAGCGGCCTTGCCGGGCGCATGGGCTTCAGCACCTCGGCCCTGTGGATCGATTTCGATCGCGACGGGTTCCTCGACTTGTTCGTCTGCAATTACGTCAAGTGGACCGCCGAACACGACGTGTTCTGCAGTCTCGACGGCAAGCAGAAGTCCTACTGCACGCCCGAGGCGTATCGCGGGGATACCTGCTGGTTGTTCCGCAATCGCGGCAACGGCACGTTCGAAGACGTCACGGCCACGAGCGGTATTTTCGACACAAGCTCGAAGTCACTCGGTGTCGCGATGCTCGACTACGATCAGGACGGCTGGCCCGATTTGCTCGTCGCCAACGACACACAGCCGAACAAGCTCTATCGCAACCTGCGCAACGGCCGCTTCAAGGAGGTCGCCGTGGAGGCGGGTCTCGCGTTCAGCACGGAAGGCAAGGCGCGAGCCGGCATGGGCGTCGACACGGGCGACTTCGACAATTCCGGCCGGCCTGGCGTCGCCATCACGAACTTCGACAACGAGATGATCGGCTTGTATCGTCCCCTCGGTGGCGGCGTGTACGAGGACGTGGCGTCACGGGCGGGTGTTGGTCCACCGTCGCGCAATTCTTTGGGATTCGGCTGCGCCTTCGCCGATCTCGATCTCGACGGCCGGCTCGACCTCGTCGTCGCCAACGGCCACATCGAAGAGACCGTCCGCAATATCCGGGGAACGTCGGGTATGCGCAACCGCCCCATCTGTTCCTGAGCCTCGGGAACGGGTCGCTTTTCGAGACGTAGCCGGTTCGACTGGCGGCGACTTCGCTCAACCGAAGGTCGGCCGCGGCCTCGCGTTCGGCGACTTCGACCGCGATGGCGATCTGGATCTGCTGATCACCACCAACAACGGTCCCGCCTGGCTGTACCGCAACGATCAAATGGCAGGCAACCGAGCGGTTCGGTTTCGTCTCATCGGGACGAAATCCAATCGCGACGCCATCGGGGCCTCGGTTCGGATCTTTGTCGAAGGCTCGGCCCAGACGCGCATGGTCAAGAGCGGATCGAGCTATCTCTCCCAGTCCGAACTACCGGTGACCTTTGGTGTCGGCAGGCGCGACCGCATCGAGCGAGTGGTCATCGATTGGCCGAGCGGAAGAAGCGAGGAACACAAGAACCTCGTAACTGGGAAGACCTACGAGTGCCTTGAAGGCAAGGGAATCACACCGCTGGAAGGCTTTTGACACGGTTCCGGATATCTGAAAGCACCTGTTCGTCGCTCGGATAGAACGCTGTCAGAACCGGGTGCAGCGGCACAGGGATCCCGTCCATGCGATAGGCCGTCCCCGGACGTGAATTCCGGGAAGCGCCGTTCTGAATTGAACGGTCGCCGAGACCGCTGAGTGCGTATCGGGGGATCGAGAACCACCGTCGGAATCTGACGAAGGTGAGCGAAGGCCTGAGGCGACAACCAGCCGAGCGTGTCGCTTCCGACAATGAGACATGCATCGGCCTCATATCGTTCGAGCATCCCTTGGACCGAGAACTCACCGGGGTTGTAACGTGCATAGCCTCGTGCCATGTTGACGGCAAACGGATAGCCCGTTTGCCAGAGCAGAACCGAATCGGCCCCGACTACGTTGCCCTGCACCCGCATCCGCATGGCATACCAGCGGCCTGGATCGTTCAGGTCCGTGACGAGTTGAAGAAGCGCCTGCACGTTGCAATGTCCTGATTCGCCTCCGAGCGAGGCCTACACCGAAGAACATCACCCCGGACCGGGCGGCCTTCATGCGCTGCTGCCAGGTCGTTGAGCAGACGGCCCGGCGCGCCCCAGCAGTCCCCAACCTGATCGATCGCGCCTCGCACGAGAGCTCGCAGCGCGAAGAGAGCCTCAAAATGCCGTTCCGACTCGATCGGGACAAACAAGTCCGCCGCTTCCGCCGAGGCTGTGCGCTCCGTGTCGGCGACGACCACGAATCTGCTGCGCCGGCCGTCTGGCGTGAACCGGCCCCGGGCGTCGACCGAATAGCGCTCCCAGTGACGAGGGTGACTGGTGACCGGGTCGGAGCCCCAAAAGACAACGAGGTCGGACCGGTTGCGCACCTCGCCAAGTGTTGCGGTGACTTTTCCAACCTGTTGCTGCGCAACAATTGAAGGCGCGTGACAGAGTGAGGCGCTGCGGTGTCGATCGTGGCACCGAGCGACTCGACCAGCGCGATCGCGGCGCGCTGTCCTTCGGTGCTGCTTCGAGACAAGCCATAGACCAACGGATAGCGGGCCTTTCGTAAGATCTCAGCGGCTCGCATGGATCGCTTCATCAAGTGGTGCCGATTGACCGTCAATTTCCGCCGCAGGTGGAAATTCGCTGTTCTGCGCGAGCAGCCACGGCTCGGAAAGGGTGCAGGCCCGTTCCGCCCGGACGATGCGGTCCCCGGACGCAGTCAGGCGGAGGTCGTCGCAGACACACCCGCATGCCGTGCAAGCGAAGTTCTCCACCACGCGAAGCAAGGGATCAGGTGTCATGCCGTACACCTTTTAGTACAATATGCGTCGAGTGGAGGGTGGAGTGATGAAGTCGAGATTGGCTGGTCTGGACGACCATGTTGGCATGCTTGACGGTTGTGGCAACGCTATCGGCACAGTTCGGCCATCCGTTGACCGGATCGTGGAGCGGTGACTGGGGCACCAGCAAAGACCAGCGCAATCGAGTGTTGTTAGACATTCAATGGGACGGCAAGGCTCTACGCGGAACGCTCAACGGGGCGCCCTTGGCCGTGGCGACGGTCAATCCCGAAACCTGGGCCGTTCGATTCGAGGCAGAGACGAAGGACAGCATCCGGCAATACCGTTCGTTCGGTTCTCGACGGCAAGCTCGAGAACATCGGCGCCTACCAACGCTTCATGACGGGCACCTGGACCCAGGGCTCCAGCAAGGGCGACTTCAAAGTCACTCGGAACCAGCTCGAGTTGTAGGTTTTAGATCCTACTTGTTCCCGAACACTGGCTGGCCGAAGTCGTCTTTCTTCAGCCGCTGGAGATACAGGTTGTTCTCCTGACAGATGTATTCAGCGAGGTCCGCGTTCGGTCGCCACGGAACATCCCAGGCCACTGTAAACGGCTTCGTGTAGGCGCCTGGATCATCGATCAGCGCTTCGTAGTGCAGCGTGTTCTTGTTCGGGCGCGTGAATACGTCTCGACGACGTGCAGCATGTCGGTGTGCGGATGGCCGAAGTAGTCGAGCCACGTCGCCTCGTTGAAGCCGACGACGTCCGACGACTAGCGTGTCGCCTTCCCAGCGGCCCACCGAGTGGCCCAGATACGTCGGGTTCAGCGCGTCGCCCTGCGGGTGGGCGCGACCGTCCATGAAGATCTCGCGCCAGATGTGCGTCGCGCCCTCGAAAATCATCAGAATGCGCTTCTGCTCGGGCAGCTGGATGATCTCCATCGGGTACGGCGTCGCCATCAACGCGAGGGCCGCCGGGAGGCAAGCAGTAGCCCTCAGGATCGTATTTCGAGTCGTTCTTCGAGTTGTAGTCGTAGACCGCTGCGGCCCAGGGCTGGAACGGCACCTGTGGTTCGGACTCTGGCGCCGCCGCGACCGCGGCCGCCGCCGTACCTTCACCGCCGCCGAGCGGCTGGCCAAGCGTCTGGTTGCTTCCAGGAGCGACCGGCGCTGTCCTGCCGCGCCGCCGGCTGCGGTGGCGGGTTCCACGATACTTGCCGTCTGGGCTCACCGAGGCGAACTCCCCATGTTGGTGATGTATGGGACGTTCCAGACGCCTTTTTCTCCCGGGCACGCGTCCGAAATTGACCGCACCGTCCGCGAGTCGAGGTGTGGGTTCCGTAGGGCGCTGGAGGCCGCCGCGTCCACCGCCGGCAGGTGCATTGGGTGCCTGCGCCCCGAGAGACGCCGCGACGACAAACGACAACCCCTGCGCGCGGCCGTCGTCGCGCAGCACACGACCCGTGACAACGCGTTTCGCACCACCGGAACCTCCTCGAGGCCTATGGCGTGGCTGGTGCCTGGCTACCGACGCCGCGAACAGGCGCTGGCCGCGTGGACGCCATCGTGACCGAGCCCTGGCGTTGCCGACGTTGCTGCCGTCCTTCGCCTCGCTGCCTCGACCGTCACCTCGTCGCCGATCTTCATCGAGCTGCGCGTCCAGCCCTGTCTCATCAGGCCGTTCGGGCTGCCCATTTCCATGCGCCCAGTTCGACGACCTTGCCGGAGGCGTCGGTCACGTCGACGTAGAAGTAGGCGTGAGGATTCATCCACTCCGATCTTCGTGACGGTGCCCAGTGAACTTGAACGGTTTGTTGGCATCGAACTCGGCGGCAAACGAGTGGTGGGCGACCATCGGCACGGCGGCGAGCAGCATGGCGACGCCTGCAGCGAAAATGGCCAACTTGTTTCTCATCAAAACCTCCAATGCGGCAATCATTTTCGTAGGTCACCTTCCCCCTTGTCAAATCTTGAAAGCGTCAGGCGGCCGGCCGCCCCCCGCGCGCAAGTCAGTGTGTTTGCTGCGCTATCATGTCTCTGCGGTCTGCCGGCCTGGCGCTCGACGGGGCCCGGGCCCGGCAAAGCAAGCCAGCCGCGAGAAGTGCGGAGGCATCCGGTGAATCCCCGATTCTGTTCCACAATCTCCGCCGCGATACTGATCACCGCTTGCCGCCAGTGTCTCGTTCAGTGCGGCCCAAGGCCCACCGCGTCGGGCGCCTCAACACGTCCAGAGACACCTGCCGCGCCGGCGCCGCGGCTGCACAACGGCAAGCCAGACTTGAGTGGCGTCTGGATGCCGCCATGCGTGCCAGACATGAGCCGGAACGGACGGGGTCAACTGGGCCATGCGGAACCGCCCTTCTCGCCAACCGATACGCCTCAAGAGCGGCAGTCGCGTCACGCGGCCGGCCATTGGGCGGAGCTTCCCTTCACTCCGGCCGGCCTTGCGGACTCGGCAGACCTACGACGCGGCGAACGGCGATTACACCGGCAGTTGTCTGCCCTTCGGCCTCAATCGGTCCATCAACGCGCCCAATCCTTTTCCAGATCGTGCAGGCCGATCGCTACGTCGCGCTGCTGTTTTGAAGTGAACAACTGGTTTCACGTTGTTCCGATGGGTGTCGACCATCCGAAGGATCTCGAACCGATCTGGTACGGCCATTCGGTCGGCAAGTGGGACGGCGACACTCTCGTGATCGACACGATTGGCTTCAACGAAGTATACGCGCCTCGACACCGTCGGCCATCCGCACAGCGACGCACTGCACGTGATCCAGACGTTCACGCGTATCGACGCGGGGCACCTCGCGTACACTGGTGACCATCGACGACCCGAAGTTCTACACCAGGCCCTGGAAGAACGAACGGACCTTCACGCTCTTGAAGGGTGAATTGATCGAGTGCTCGTGCGAGGAAAACAACAAGGACCTGCGCGAGGGCCACATCAAAGCCTGGACGCCGCCTTGGCTCAAAAAGCCCTGAATGCAGCGTCGGCCATCAGCTATCAGCTGAGCAACTGAAAGCTGAAAACGATTTTGAGGTCTCAGATGAAAACCCACCTGAACGCCGTCGCGGTCGCAGTCGGCATCGCGGCTCTACTGGCACTTTCTGTTCTGCCGGAAGCAAGACTCTCGGCACAGATAACCGGACAGACACCGGTCCCGACTGCGCCGCCGAGCGGCCCGCCTCCGCGTATGTCGAACGGGAAGCCCGATTTTCAGGGGTGTGGCAACGGCCGTACGTGCCGGACATGACGAGAAACGGACGAGGTCAAAAAGTGCATGCGGAGGCTCCGTTCAAGAACGATGACACGGCGGAGGCGCGCGCGGCGCTGCTGGCAGCGCGGCGAGCTCGGAGACCTCCCATACGCCGGCAGGGCTGCAAGCCTGGAAGTCGTACGACATCTCGAACCTGAATGCGGCCGACGGTCCGGGCGACTACACCGGCAGCTGCTTCCCCTTCGGCATGACCCGGTCCATCAATTCGCCCGAGCCCATGCAGATCATGCAGAACGACAGGTACTCGCCTTGTTGTTCGAGCAGAACTCATGGTTCCACGTCGTCCCGCTCGACGGACGCGATCATCCGAAAGGCGATGCGCTCAACCCGACCTGGTTCGGAAATTCGATCGGCAAGTGGGACGGAGACACGCTGATCATCGACACCGTCGGCTTCAACGGATATACGCGCCTCGACACGAACGGTCATCCTCACAGCGATCAGCTACACCTGGTGCAGACGTTTCGCCGCACGGACATGGGCCACATCGAGCACACGGTCACTGTCGACGATCCGAAGTTCTATACAAAGCCGTGGAAGAACGAGCGGACCTTCACACTGATGAATGCCGAAGTTCTCAGTATTCGTGCGGAGGAAAACAACCGCAGCCTGTGGGAGGGCGGCTCAAGCTGTGGCTGCCGCCGTGGGCGAAGGAGAAATAGGAATGCACTCAATGGTCCGCCGGCGCCGCGACCGAACGCGGCGCACGAATCGACGACAATCCCGGGGATGTGGTGCCGCACTGACGCGAGGGCAACGAGCGCCAGCGTCATAGTTGCAGCCGTCAAGCCGAAGAAACGCGCGGGCCCACCTGCCTCGAGCGCCCACGATCCCACCGACGGGCTGAGCACGCCTCCGATGCGGCCAAAGGCCACCGCCGTCCCGACACCGGTGGCTCGGACCGACGTCGGATAGACATGCGCCGCAAGCGGCATACAGTGGTCTGGTCTGCACGTTGATCAGTCCGCCGGTCCACGCCAGCATCGCAAACACGGAGACCGCCGCATGGGGCCCGATCGACATCGAGGCCAGGACCAGCGCACCCGCCGACCGCGCCCGGCAGCCATCGTCAGCATCGAGATCCGCGACCCCAGGCGCATGATGACGATCGCCGCCGAGCACGGCCCCGACGACGCCGCCGACGTTGAAGGCGGTGAGGCCGTAACTGGCCGTCCCGACGTCGAATGCCGGTGCCGGCAAGCATCGACGGGACCCACGTCGTTCCGATGTACACCGAAAGCAGACAGAAGAAGAACGACCCACAGAGCGCGATCGTGTCGCGCCGGTACTCCGGGAGCAGCAAGTCGCCAACCGATGCGCGCGCGGCGGCTTTCTCCGCGCTGTCGACGAACGTCGCTTCGACCGGCACGTCGTGGCCGAGCCGACGGAGCAGCGTCGCGCAAGCTCAGGCCAGCGCTCTTCAGCCGGGCGAGATATCGCGGAGATTCCGGCAGCATCTTTCAACAGAATCGCCGCCAGCACGAGCGGAACGATGCCGCACGACCAGGAAGAGCACACGCCAGCCGAATGTCGGCAGGATCTGGCCGCCAACGAACCCGGCCAGCGACCCTCCCAGTGGAATGCACACGATGGTGAGCGTCACCGCGAAGGGCCGCTGCCGGCGCGGAACGTATTCGGACGACAGCGCGGCGGCATTGGGCATCGCGCCGCCAAGGCCGAGCCCCGCGAGAACCGCGAGGATGCCAAGCGACCACGAGGCCGGTTGACAGCGACACGAGCACGGTCAGCACACCAAACGCCATCACGCTGCCAATGAGCGCGACCCGGCGGCCCATGCGATCGCCGAGGTAGCCGCCGATGAAACCGCCGACCATCATGCCGACCATGCCGCTCGTCTGTACCGGAACGAAGGCCGGCCGCGGCACGCTCCACTCACGCATCAGCGCAGGAATCGCCGAGCCGAGCACCTGGTTGTCGAGGCCGTCGAGGACGATCGCCAGCGCGGTGACGAAGACGAGGAACTTCTGGTAACCGCTCCACTGCCCTTCGTCGAGGATCGCGCCGACGTCAACGGTGTTCATCGAGTCCTCTCAATTGATCCTGATCCCCAGCCCTCAGCCCCAGCCCTCAGCCCTCTCAGTGTTTCGCCTGCCCCGCCGCCATCGCCTGCTGTCCGCGCTGGTGGCTCGTCGAGAAGATCACGTGCAGCGACATCAGCGCCTGCAGCGGATGCGCGCCCGCTTCGGCAAGCGGTCCGACGTGTTCGCTGACCAGGCCGCCCTTGCCGACGTTGATCAGTCTCCTCGGCGGCTTTGCGCTGCACGCCGCGCAGCTCGTACTCATCCGGCAACCGTGTCGAAGTCGTCGAGGATGCGGCTGCGCAGGTCGGCGCTGTGGCGCGATCTCGAACAGCAGCTTGTTCAGGCCGTATGCCTCCGCCGGCGGATGCTTGTAGAACTGGAATCCCTGGTTCTAGAACTTGAAGCCGCCGATACTGATTCGCGGCCTTGCGTGGCGGCTTGCTGCTTGCGTCCCGATGCGGCAGGAATCGCATCATGCACAGCCCGTGGTGCCAGGTGGGGATGTAGTCGATCAGCTCGCCTTGCCTGGGCACCGATCGCGCCGAACATCACCGCCCAGTTGAGCAGTCTCGGTATTGCCCACCTCGTCGAGCTGCGTGCCGGTCATGTTCAAGCAGCGCGTCGGCATTGCCGGCCTCGAATTGCGACACCAGCCAGCGATCGAAGTCGAACTCCGGGTGGAGATACTTGTCGTGCCCGGGAAGTGCGACATGCCGCCGCTGGCGATGACCGCCACCCGTTCCTTCCGGCCGCTGCACGATCTCGGCGATCGGCCTTCCCGAGCGCCGCGCATCGTCGTGGCGTCGGCAGCGGCGGCACGTAGACGTTGGTGAAGAACGGAATCACCGGAATGTCGCGCTTGCCGATCACGTGCTCGAACGGAATCGAAAACGCATGGCCGAGCTCGGCGTCTTCCGAATACGCCATGTCGAAGTTGTGGTCGACGACCAGCTTGTTGAGGATGTCCTCGGCCATCTCCGCGGTGGATCGGCAGGTTGTGCTCGCGCCCGGCGAACTTGGCGACGGCGCGGCTGCCGGCGATGATGGCGAACGACGGCACGCAGGTGACCGAAAACGTCTCGACGTGGTCGCTTCCGAAGAACAGGATGGCGTCGGGCTTGGTCTCGTCGAGCACCTTGCCCAGCTCCTGCATGGCGGCACCAGCCTGATCGAGCTGCTGCGGGTTCTCGTCGGGCGGACGGGTAAACATGTATGGTGTATGGCACGTGCCGACGGCGGCAACGATTTCACCCATGACTGGCTCCTCTTCCATCAGGCCTCAGGCCTCAGGGACCGGAGCCTTAATCTAGTCTCCCCTTCATCCACGTACCGCACGCCCAAGCTCCGCGAGCTTGGCGCGCAATCCATAGAAGTCCAGCCCGAGTTCGCCGTTACGGAGCCGTTCTCGCGTCTTCTGTTCCTTGGCGACGCGCTCGCCGCCCAGACGGGCCACCTCGGCCGCCGCGCCGCGCGCCACGACGACCACGCCGTCGCATGTCGGCCACGATGACGTCGCCTGGGCCGGACGCTTGGCACCAGCGCAGACCACGGGCACGTTGATCGATCCGGCCGTGCTCTTGACCGTTCCCTGGGCGCTGATCGCCTTCGACCACACCGGAAAGCCCATCGAGGTCAGGTCGGCGACGTCCCGGACCCCGGCATCGATGATGAGGCCGACCACGCCGTGCGCGCGTGCGGACACAGCGAGCAACTCGCCGAACATTCCGTCGGTCGATTCCGAAGTCGTCGTCACGACCAGGACGTCCCCGGCTCGGCAGATCTCCATGGCGGCGTGCAACATGAGGTTGTCGCCAGGTTGACATGAGATCGTGACGGCGCTGCCGGCAGTCTTCGCCGCGGGATAGATGGGCCGCATGTCGGACGCATCAAACCGCTCCGGCCCTGCGCTTCGTGAACGGTGGCGACGCCAAGCTCCCCGAGCGTCGCAACAACGTGCGCATCGGCACGTCGGATTTTTCGAACGATGGTCGGTTGCATCAGGCGAGTCTCGAGTCTGAAATCACAAGGCCGAAATCGATGCCCCCAATTGCTGTTAATGAGCGGATAGACCTTCCTGGCGTTGCCTTCAAGAATCTTGTGACGGTCTTCGGCGCTCAAGGTGCGACGTGCGTCGATGTATCGCTTCGTATCATCGAAATACTGACCAGTCTCTGGGTCGATGCCGCGGACGGCGCCCACCATCTCGGAACCGAACAGGATATTGTCCGCTGGGACGACCTTGAGAAGCAGCTCGATGCCCGGCAGATGGTAGACGCAGGTGTCGAAGAAGACGTTGTTGCGGATCAGCTCCGCCGAGCGGCGGCCGCTTCATGTCCTGCGCGAGGCCGCGGTAGCGGCCCCAGTGGTACGGCACGGCTCCGCCGCCGTGCGGGATGATGAACCGCAGCGTCGGAAAGTCCTTGAAGAGATCGCGCAGTGAGGAACTGCATGAACGCCGTGGTGTCCGGCGTTGATGTAGTGCGCGCCCGTGGCGTGGAAGTTCGGGTTGCACGACGCGCTGACGTGCACCATCGCCGGCACGTCGAGCTCCACCATCTTCTCGTAGAACGGATACCAGTAGCTGATCGGTGAGCGGCGGCGCCGTCCAATGCCCGCCCGACGGATCCGGATTCAGGTTGCAGCCGATGAATCCCAACTCGTTCACGCAGCGCTCGAGCTCCGGCGATGCAGTTCGCCGAGCGGCTCGCCGGGCGTCTGCGGCAGCTGGCACACGCCGACGAAGTTGTCCGGATAGAGCGCGCAGACGCGATGGATCAGGTCGTTGCAGTGCTCGGACCAGTGCAGGCTCGTCGTCGCGTCGCCGATGTGGTGCGCCATCGCCGAGGCGCGCGGCGAGAAGATCGTGACGTCGGTGCCGCGTTCTCGCTGCAGCTTCAGCTGCGCGTTCTCGAGGCTCTGCCGGATCTCGTCGTCGCTGATGTCGACGCGGGCCCTTTCGGTCCGGGCGACGCGGAGGTCTTTCAGACCGGCGATCTGCGCGTCGCGATAAGCCTGCAGCCCCTTGGGCGCGGTCGTGTAGTGGCCGTGGCAGTCGATGATCATCGGAATCTGCACGCGAATCAGCCGCGCGCCATCGCTCTGTCAATCTTATCGAGCAGCGCCATCGTCGGGCACGCACGCTGGCCGCGCTCGATTCCGGCTCGCGTCCTCTCGCGGATGGCGCGCGACGAACTCGACATCCTGGCGGTCGAACGCCGGGGTACCATCGAGCGGCACGTCCTTGCCTTCGCTGTCGGTCATCGAGTCGCGATAGACCTTGTAGGTCTCCTTCCTCGCCGATGTAGCGGTAGAAGCCGCCGAACGGGCCCCTTGTTGTTGAACGACATCGCCATCGTGAAGAGCGGCCCCTTCTTCGACTTCATCGCCGACGGTAAGGTCCATCGGGATCCCGAGCTCCGGGTGGTCCGGGTCCCTTCTGGCCCCAGACCTCCCAGTTCGGCTCGTCGAGGATCCAGCTGCGCCAGATCGACCGAATGGCAGCCGTGGTGCCAGAGCAGGTTGTCCACCCACGATCGCGGCTGACCGTGCATGTTCAGGTTCGTCCGGCGGAAGAAGTAGGTCTCGACGACCATGTGATGCAGATGGAACGTGCCTTCCTGGATGCGCCGGCGGATCTCGCGATGCGGGCTGGAGAAGCGGCGCGTGTGCGTGACCATGCAGACCTTGCCGGCCTTCTTCGCCGCCGTCGAGCATGCTGCTGCGGCGTCGGCCAGGTTGAGCGCCATCGGGATCTCGACCTGGACGTGCTTGCCCTTCGACAGCGCGAGGAGCGTCTGATCGCGGTGCTGGTCGCTCGGCGTGGTCAGAGATGACCGCGTCGACGCCCGGCCGATCGATGCAGGCCTCCAGGTTGCGTGGACGCAGAACGGAATCTTCCACTTCGTCGGCGAACGCCTTGCGCGCTCTCGTCCGTGCGCGCCGGCAATCGACACGACCTCGACGCCGTCGATCTTCGCCAGCGCCTTCACGTGAATCTCGCCCATGGCGCCGGTTCCTGCCAGACAGATCTTCATGTCGCCTCCACGCCTACTCTAACCAGCCTCGTCGGAATCGGTCACCGCCATCGTCTTGACCTCGTCCGAGGAAAACCCCGCGTCGAGCAGACGCTGCGCAAACATGGCGAAGCCGTCGGCGACCGGCGGGTTGATGGTCTGACCGAGATCCGTGGAGATGAGCGTCCGCGACACGCCGGTCTTACGGATGTTCGCGAACGCCGCTTCCCACGGGGCCTTGTCTCGTATAGGTCGTCGTGAAGCAGTGCTCGATGACCGCACCTGCATCGGCGAGCTCCTTCTGTTCGTCGCCGGTCAGGCTCTGCGACGGGAACTCGGCGTGCGTGACGACGACCTTCTTGACGCCCATCCCCTTCGCCGCGCGAACCAGCGCGAAGATCTCGCGGCGCCCGAGATGCCCGGTCGCCAGGATCATGTTGTGCTTGGCGATGCCGCTCCGGGCATCGTCTGGCGGCATCGAGCCAGTTCTCGCCGATGAATCGATCACCGAGAGCGGCGGCGGCGCAATGCCTTCGGCGGCCAGCTCGCGCTGAATCTTGGCCCAGAACGGCAGCTTAGCGCTTCCGCCGTCGAGCCGGCCGGCGGTTTCGTTCTGCGCGTCGACAGTCAGGCATCACACGATCTTGCAGCCCGAGCGGCCCGGCAAGTTCGACGGCCACCGGGTTCAACCCGCCCACGCTGTGATTCAAGGGTGATCGCACCGAACGCTTTGATTCCCGGCAACTGGCCTTCGTGACCACCTGTGCGCGTTCGCCCGTTTGGATGTAGTGAGACTTCAAAACAAAACCACGCAAGCCCCGAACGAGAAATTCCTTCGCACAATCGATGTCGTCGATCCGGCGAGCGATTACCATCAGGCCCGACGTGAATCTGCAGATCGTAGGCGCCTTCAGGCACTTCCAGGCAGCATCGGACACGGGGGTCGCGTCTTGGGCGGGCGTGGACGTCGATGTGGTCATGATCTCCTCTGAGCTAACCGTCAAAATGCCTCGGCCGGCGTGGGGGGCGTTCGAGGGCGGGCATACTGGAGATGGGCCCGCCGGGCCGGGCTGAAGGAGGGCATCACCGTTACACGGAAACCGGGCCCGAAGAGAGCCGGTCGGACGCGCGCCACACGCGCGCGCCAGTCGTGCGGAAGGGTCCCGAATACACACGGCCGTTGAAATCCGCGCCGCTCGCGGTGCGTATTCCGTTCGGCCAGACGCAGACCCTCGTCCTCGCCGTCGACGAAACCGTGCACGGCTGGACCCCATGAGCTCTGTCCAACACCCACGGCGCCCCACCGTGCGAGGCCGCGAACCAACTCTTCGCTCGGGCCTCTCGCAACGCACCCGCCCTGGACACTCGCAAACCACCGACCGGTGATCTCTTGAATCTCGCTCAGCGCCCTGCCGAAGGTCGCGGATCAGCTTCCGCCAACCCGGGCAACAGGTGCCATCAGCACAAAGATGGAGCAACGCGCTCGACGTCGCGCTCAGGTGGTTTGGGAAGCGCGGCAAATGCCGCCGCCTCATCGACACCGTTGAGATCGGAGTACTCGCGTCTGGGACGACGACGATGCACTGCCAGGTTGAAGGGAACGGAAGACGAGCGAGAAGCGGACCGCAACTGTTCCAGCCATCAGCGCGATCGGCCCCCTTCGCGACGATCGGACCACCGCCGGCAAATGTCCACGTGCCCACAGCAGAGCGACAGGCGGCCCATGACTGTCACGCAAGCTCCGGCACATCGGCCTGGATGTTGAAGAGTTCGGGCGAGCGCACGAGCCACGGCGAGCGCGAGTTGCGTCCCCGAGCCCAATCCGGCGTGCGACGGCAGCGCTCGATGGACGTGCAGCCTGCACTCGGTCGGATTCCGAAATGGTTCAGGAACCGACCAGAGCGAACTCACCAGCTCTATCGGCGTCTTCACCCAGCACCTCGAGCGATTCGGCAGGGGCGGCGGACAGCAGAAGTGCTTGGCGCGGGCGCCGCTGCTCCAAGACCACCAAACCAGCGGCCGAGCCCGCCATGGAGATCGAGGATTCCGAAGTGAAGCCGGGCAGGCGCCTCGACGAAGATGGCTTGTCCGTCGCTCTTGGGAATCACGATGTCATCGGCCGTCGAGTTGCCATGGAGAGAACTCATTGTCGCTGATCAGGATTGCTTCTAAAGACGAGGGGACTGCCCGCACTGCAGGGCGAGTATCCCGCTATCCCGTTGCGCCCGAGGCCACCGCCTTCTTCGAGCGCATGTAGCTCGGTCAGCAACTCTCATGGCGCTCGAGCCCGTGCGCGCCGGCAGTCTTGTTCACATCACCTGCAGCCTCGCAAACTCACTCTCGACGAACTGCCGCGGCAGGAGGCAGACGCGTCGCGTAAATTTGCGGCTTCGGCGCTGACGCGGCGTGCCCGGGCCTCGATTGAAGCCGACGAACTTCCGCGGCGCACGCCGCGATGCACGACAGCCGCCTCGATGCGCGATTATCTGGCGGTGTGCTGCCTGATCGACCGTCGCGCGGACCTCCACCTCGCGCCACGAGCAGCAGTCAGTCGCCAACACCACACCACGAACCGACGCCGCAGCGCGCAGCAGCCGCACGGCAGGGTTTGAGATCGCCGCATCGCGCGAACACTCGGACGCTTTCGTCCGGTCGATGATTCCGCCGACGCCGCCGCACGCGTTCGCCACCAGATTGCGATAGGTCGTCGTGTCGAGAAACGGCTGGTTGCCGACCCTCGTCATTCCACCATCGACGCCAGTTCAAGCGCCGTCCTCGGCGATGGTCGCACACGATCGCTTCGCGATCACGGGGTCTGCACTTCCTAGGCCTGGGGCGGTCGGGGTGGGGCGTGGGGGCGTGAGAGGCCTGCGCCTGATACCTCGATCAGTAGGTGGAGTGGCTATAGTGCTCGGCGTCGCGAGCCTGACGGACCGGCCATCGCGGGGATCACAGTGCCAGATGCTCCGCCCACCTTCCTCCCATGTGACCCGCTCGAGAAGATCCCCGAGCTCCGACAGCGCCCTCCCATCTCTGAAACATCAGGCGGAATCGATGGCAAACGCGAAATGGACGGGGCCGCTTCCACATGCGCAGGAACCAGTTCGCCGGCGGCTTGCATCAGTATTGATCGACTCGCCTTTCGAAACAGGAAGCTGCCGACGGTCGCCGCGCCCGCATCGAAAGCCAGCCGTTCGCTGGAGCATCGGCGCCGCTGCTCAACAGTCGCTGGTAGAACGCGGCTGTCTTCTGGCAGATCGTCGCAATACAGGCCACGTTTCTGAGAACTCTCTGAATCCGCACTGTCACCGCATGAGCTCCATCGCCTGGCGGTGGACGAACGTCGTTACCAGCTCGGATCCGGTTCCCCACGGCGCGGTTCGCGTGCCGCCTCCGTTCTGTGACTGGTGTGTCCCATCGGCGCCGCTTGGCAGCGAGATGGTGGCGCTAGGTCCCCGCAAGAACCTGTCGAGCATGGCGTGTTTGCCATTCGCTGGCAGCGACTCGGGGCGGAATTGCACGCCTGTCACCGGGTGCGTGCGATGCTCCACGGGCTTGCGATCTTCCGTCGTCGACGTCGTAACACCGGTGGCATCTGGCAGGCAGCGCGGCGGCGTGATGCACGATCGATCACCAGTGAATGGTAGCGCGCCAGAGCGGCGAGGGCAACTGGAAGACACTGCGGCCTTCGTGCGTGACAACTGATGTCTGCCGTGGACCGCCGACCGGGGCACCGAACGATCTGCCGCCACGCCGCACCGATGCATTTGATGCCTGAGGCAAACACCAGAATAGGAATGGTCGGTCCGGGAAACGCCGGACGACGTCTCAGTCGTGCTGGCCCGCCAGGTGAACAGGGTCCGGGTGAAAGAACGATGGTGGCGCGAGGCTCGAGACCTCCTCGAGCGTCAATCGATCACCGGTCGTGGACGCTGGCAGCTTGTCGCTGTTCGTGCACTACCGCGCGAGGTTGCAGAGTTTGTAACGAGTCGGGAAGTTGTCGACAGCAATACGTAAATGAACGCAAGCACTAC
>ERZ1370068.8825-contig-7649_pt1 | contig 44801 bp, 70 predicted proteins | sample MGYA00561227_ERZ1370068 | MGnify/ENA primary metagenome ERZ1370068 (study PRJEB38410, sample SAMEA6850437) | metagenome | study: Metagenomic assessment of the ecological functions of the soil: analysis of the soil microbiota associated with the...
GTTATTGCTTCGTTCAGTTACGTATTGCTGCTGGTGATCGCGCCCAAGGGCCGGGAATCGTCGAGCAACTCTCCGGCAGCCCGGTGGACCAGGCTTCTGGCGCGAGTGCGGGGCGACGGTCGGGAAGACCAACCACCGCTCTGGACCTGGTCGACGCTCAAGGCCGCGAGAGAAGAAGACGCGCGCATCGCCGCGGTGGTCCTCGATCTCAACTCCATGACGGCCGGCGGGCGGCCAGACCTCGCGGAACTCGCCGCCGCTCATCAAGAGTCTTCACGCAGCTCGGGCAAGAAGGTCGTGGCGCACGCCACTGCGTTCGTGCAGGAGGCTATCACGTCGCCGCGGCGGCCAGGCCGAAATCTATCTCGAGCCCGATGGGCCTCGTGCGCGTGCATCGATACGGCTACGAGCGCTACCGCACTTACTGCGAGGATCTCTTCGACAAGCTCTGGACGTCGAGATCAGCCTGTTCCGCGTGGGTGCCTGCAAGGCGCTGCCCGCAGAGGTCTACGTGCGCTCCGACATCGCCGCCGAGGATCGCGAGGAAAGCCTCGCGTACCCTGAACGGGCTTTGGGTTTCAACCACCGCAAGGCGGTGAAGCGGAGACGCGGGGCCTCACGCCGCGCCGACATCTCCGACTACGTCAACAATCTCCGTGCCCGCCATGCTGGCTGCGAAGGGCATTCCGCCAGGTCGCGCTGGACACAAACTGGATGCCGGGCTGAAGTCCTCGCTCGACGTCGAGGCGGCGCGTAGTCGAGCTCGTCGGTGGCGATTCGGAAGAAACCGAGACGAAGGTCGGAAGCGAAGAGAGAGCGACGCCGGCGAGGCGTACAACTCCACCTCGCTCGGGGATTACCTTGCGCGTGGTGCAGGCCGAGAAGGCCGCGCGCAGCGCCGGCAAAGACAAGATCGGCGTCATCATCGCTGCCGGCGAGATCCTCGATGGCTCGCAGCCGCCCGGGCACGGTGGGCGGTGAAACCGCCGCCATGCTCATCCGCCAGGCGCGCGAGGATGATGACGTCAAGGCCATCGTGCTGCGCGTAGATAGTCCCGGCGGCAGCGTGTTCGCCTCCGAGCAGATCTATCGCGAAGTGCGAGCCGCGCGAGCAGCCGGCAAACCCGTCGTGGTGTCCATGGGCGATCTCGCCGCGTCAGGCGGTTACTACATCGCGAGCTCCGCCGACGAAATCTGGGCGCATCCGGCCACGATCACCGGCTCCATCGGCATCTTCGGCGCCATACCGACCTTCCAGAACACGCTCAACAAGATCGGTGTGAGCGTCGACGGCGTGGGAACGACCAAACTCTCCGGCCAGCTTGCGCCTCGACCGCCCGCTCGGCGAAGACGCCAGGTGCTGCTGCAGTCGTTCATCGAGCGTGGCTACGAAGAGTTTCTCGCGCACGTGGCCGAAGGCCGCAAGAAGACCCGCGACGAAGTGCACGCCATCGCGCAGGGCCGCGTGTGGATCGGCACCGACGCCAAGAGCAACTGGTCTCGTCGATCATCTCGGCCTGTTCGACCAGGCGGTGAAGTCCGCGGCAAAGCTCGCCGAACCTCACGGAGCGACTACGAAGTCGAACGCATCGAGAGCCCGAGCTGTCCTGGGCCGAGACGCTCGCGCTGCAGATCAAGGTCTGGTTCGCGAAGAACTTCGTGGGTGACATCGCGGCGCGCATTCCCGCAGCTGCAGGTGGCCCGCGAGCTCGAGCCCGTTGCAGCGCGAGCTCACGCGCTGGTCGCGCATGAACTCGCGCGACAATCGCTACGCCTACTGCTTCTGCGACGTCCGCTGAGGCCGGGCCGTGAGGCGCGTCAGGCCAGCCGCGGCAGTGCTGGCTGGCTGATACTGATCAGCTGGCTGCCGCGGCCATCGCCTGCCTTTCAGTCGGACCCGCCCAGACTCCTGTGCATTCCTGCGAGGCGTGGACTGAGCCGCTCGAGCCGTTTCGAAGGTGTTCGGCAGCACACCGTACTGTGGGTACCGGCGGAGCCGTCACCTCGATCCATCCGAATCAGGCGAAGCGCGGGCTGATCCTTCTCGACGGCGCCCTCCGCAACCAGCGCCGCTCATCGCAGAAAACATCACCAAACTGGATTTCGCGTCGGACATCAGGCTGATCCTGAATTCGCACACGCACTACGACCATGCCGGCGGCATCGCCGCGCTCCAGCGCGCGAGCGGAGCGATCGTCGCCGCAAGCCCCGCCAGCGCCGCGGCGCACAAGCAGGGCAGCCCCCACCGACGACGACCCGCAATATCACTCCGGAGCGAGAGCAAGGCGTTCCGCCATACGCAACCTGCGCGTGATCCCCGACGACGAAACACTGCGCGTCGGCAACCTCGCGATCACCGCGCGCTTCACGCCGGCCACACACCAGCAGCACAGCTGGACCTGGCGCTCGTGCCAGGACAACGATGCCTCGATATCGTCTACGCCGATAGTTTGAGCCCGGTTCCAGCCCGGGCTTCAGATTCACGGGCTCGAATATACGCTCCAGTTCAAGCATTGAGCGCGTCAGCTTCCCTGCGATGTGTTGCTGACGCCGCATCCGGAATTCTTTGCAATGGAAGCGGCTTCAAAGCGTCAACAACGGCCGCAGGAGAATCCTTTCGTCGACCCGCAAGGCTGCAAGGCGTATGCGGGCGCGGCGAAACTGGCGGTTGGAAACGAGACTCGAGGAGGAGCGCGCTTCATCCGGCCTGGAACCTGCGAAGCAACCTAACTCGCTGGCTGGCCCAGGCTCTCCAGATATTCGGCCACCGCGGCGCGCGGGATTCTTCGTCACCTCAACCGCGACGCGCGCGAAATCCGCCGGCTTGCCGTGATGTTCCCGGTCGAGCGCTTTTTGATATCGCGCCCGCCACCAATCAGCAGCTTCACCGACAACGGCAATTGCCTTCCAAGCCGCCGAATGCAGCGCAGTCCTTGCGAACCGATGTTGGAGCGCGCGCACTCAGTTCGCGCCGCGTTCGAGCATACCGCGCAGGCTCGGTGGCCAGTCGCACGGCACCGACAAGCGCCTCCACCTCATCAGGCCGGGCGATCGACGGATCGGCCGCGACGAGCGATGCCAGCGTCTCGCGATCTCCGAGCCGCGCGAAGAGATTCCTGGGGCTGCGCGCTCGCCGCGTTTCAACGGGTGTCGCAGTAACGGCAGACCGCGCGCCGAGGCGACTCATCTGCTCGATCAGCGTGGTCGCCAGACATCCGCCATGTCGATCGACGAGCCGAGCTCGAGGAGGCGGTCGATGGCATAGGGCGTACGTGCGTGTGACAGCCGGGAACCACCGCCGGGTGCGCATTTGACGACCGCCACCTTGCCACGCCGGAAGTTTTTCGACGAGCGCGTCGTCTGCGAAGACGAGCGCCTCAGCCAGACCGAGTGGCTCCGCATCAACAGTTCTTTTTGCGCATTTCAGATTGTTCGTTGTGCTCGGTGAGCATCAGCGGCACGACCAGCCTTCATATGGCGGGTTGTTTCCGTTCACGTCGGCGCCGGCCGCGAGCAGTAAATCAGATGCTTCGCGATTCTTTCCTTCGATCGCCATGTGAAGCGGCTGCGGGCGACCTCCCCGGTGCGGATGTGGACCGTTGGCATTGACCAGCGCCGGGTGGCGTGGAGCGTGGTGCGCACGGCGTCGGTGTTTCGGTCCGCACATCGCGCAGGAACTGCGCGACCAGCGTCGTCGAGCGCGACCGCTTCCGGCTTCAGTAGTTTGTCAACGTGGGCCTTCAATTGCGCGCCAGCTCGAGAATCCCGTGATTGCGCGGACGGCAAGAAGATGCGCGTCGGCGAGACGCGCGCTTCAGGTCTTTGCGCGCGCAGATTACGCAGCGTCTGCTTGGCAGTTTTACGCAGCCAGTCGAGTTCGGACGCGAGGGAGAGCTTGAGCCATGGGACACCTTCCTTCCTATAAAGCCCGATGTCCGCGTGACGGGCGGGAATGAAGGCAAGTTGTAATCGACGGCAGGCGGGTTCAACCCTTCTCGCGGACCGATGGTCGCCTGAACGACCGATCCCGAATGTACCTAGCGAGCGTGCCCCAGTCGAGGATGACCTTGCCCGACTTGCCCCGAGCCCATGGTCTCGAAGCCCTGCTGGAATTCCTGGATCGGGAAGTGGTGCGTGATCACCGGCGTGATGTCGAGCCCGCCCTGCAGCAGCGCCGCCATCTTGTACCAGGTCTCGAACATCTCGCGGCCGTAGATGCCGCGCGATGTTGAGGCCCTTGAAGATCACCTGGTTCCAGTCGATGGCGGTGTCGCCGGGCGGGATGCCTAACAAGGCCACGCTGCCGCCATGGTGCATGGTGCGCGAGCATGTCGCGGAACGCGCACCGGGTTGCCGGACATCTCGAGTCCGACGTCGAAGTCCTTCCTGCATGCCGAGTTCTTGCATGGTGTCGTCGAGCTTGTCGCGCGTGACGTTGATGGCGCGCGTGGCGCCCATCTTCTGCGCGAGGCCCAGGCCGGTAGTCGTTCACGTCGGTGATGACCACGTGGCGCGCGCCGACGCGCTTGGCGATGGCGACCGCCATGATGCCGATGGGCCGGCGCCGGTGATCGAGCACGTCTTCGCCCACCATGTTGAAGGCGAGGGCGGTGTGCGTGGCGTTGCCGAACGGATCGAGGATGCTCGCGATGTCGTCGGTGATCGCATCGGTGAGCTTGAACGCGTTGCTCGCGGGGATGCACAGGTACTCGGCGAAGCAGCCCTGGCCGGTCCACGCCCACGCCGACGGTGTTGCGACACAGGTGGCGGCGCCCGGCGCGGCAGTTGCGGCAGTAGCCGCAGGTGAGGTGGCCTTCGCCGGACACGCGATCGCCGAGCGCGAAGCCGCGCACCTTCGCTGCCCATGTCGACGATGCGGCCGAAGTACTCGTGGCCGACGGCCATGGGCACCGGGATGGTCTTCTGCGCCCAGGCGTCCCAGATGATAGATGTGCATGTCGGTGCCGCAGATCGCGGTCTTGGCGATCTTGATGAGCACGTCGTTGGGGCCGACCTTCGGCTCCGCGATGTCCTTCATCCAGATGCCGGGTCGCGCTTCGCTCTTGACCAGTGCTTTCATTTGATGAGCTCCATGGTCGCGGCCGACCTTGATGAAGGCCGCCAGCGCGCGATCGAGTTGCGCGTCGGTCAGGCCCGCGGACATCTGCGTGCGGATGCGCGCCTCGCCCTTCGGCACCACCGGGAACGAGAAGCCGATGACGTACACGCCTTCGCCCAGCAGCCGGTCGGCGAAACGCGCGGCCAGCGCCGCGTCGCCGATCATCGACGGGGATGATGGGATGCTCGCCGGGCAGTAGTTTGAAGCCCGCGGCCTGCATGCCGGCGCGGAACTTGCGCGCGTGGCCGAACAGGGTTTCGCGCAAGCTGCGGCATGTTCTCGACGAGATCGAGCGCGCGCAGCGTGACGGCGGCGACCACCGGCGGGATGCTGTTCGAGAACAGGTACGGGCGCGAGCGCTGGCGCAGCCACGCGATCGACGTTCGGCCTTGCCGCGAGGTGTAGCCGCCGCTGCCGCCGCCGAGCGCCTTGCCGAAGCGTGCCGGTGAGGAAGTCGATGCGCCCGGCGACGCCGCAGTGCTCCGGCGTGCCGCGGCCGCCTGCGCCCATGAAGCCGGTGGCATGCGAGTCGTCGACCATCACGAGCGCGTCGTACTTGTCGGCGAGATCGCAGATCTCGCGCGAGCGGCGCGATGCTGCCGTCCATCGGAGAACACGCCGTCGGTGGCGATGAGCCGCGTGCGGCAGTCCTGCGAATCCTTCAGGTGTTGTTCGAGCTCGGCGAGATTGCGATTTGCGTAGCGCAGGCGGCGCGCTTTGCAGAGCCGGACGCCGTCGATGATGCTGGCGTGGTTGAGCGCATCGGAGATGATGGCGTCGTTTTCACCGAGCACCGGTCTCGAACAGTCCGCCGTTGGCGTCCCAGCACGAGGAATAGAGGATGGTGTCCTCGGTGCCGAGGAAGCGCGACAGCGCGGCTTCGAGCTGCTTGTGCACGGTCTGCGTGCCGCAGATGAAGCGCACCGACGCCATGCCGTAGCCGTAGCGGTCGATGGCGCGATGCGCCGCCTCGCGGATCGCCGGGTGGCTGGCGAGGCCCAGGTAGTTGTTAGCGCAGAGGTTGATGACGTCGGCGTCGTTGGCGCGGATCTGGCCGCCCTGGGGGCTGGCGATCACGCGCTCGGACTTGAACAGGCCTTGCTGGCGCAGGTCGTCGAGCTGGGTATCGAATCGCTGGTAGAAGGAAGGATCCACGAAGGAACCTCGGGTAAGGGGAAGTTGGCGCAATTATACTGGCCGCCGAGATGGCCAAACCGACAGTTCACGATGACGCGGAGGGCGCCGAAGGCGGTGGCACGACGCTGCGCGTCGATCGCTGGCTGTGGTGCACGCGGCACTTCAAGTCGCGGCACGCTGGCGGCCGAGGCGGTGGCCGGCGGCAAGGTCCACGTGAACGGGCAGCGCGTCAAGCCAGCGCACGCTGTGCGCGTGGGCGACCGACTCTCGCTCACGCGGCAGGGCTATGACTTCGAATGCGAGGTCCTGAAACTGCCCGCAACCGCGGCGCGGCGCCCGTCGCGCAGGTCGTGTTACGCCGAAACCGACACCGCCCGCGCGGCTCGCGAGAAGTTCGCCGAGCAGTCGCGCCTGGTGTCCGCATTCGCGCAGCCGCGCTCGCTCGAGCGACCGGACAAACATGGCCGCCGCGAACTGCGCCGCCTGCGCGGCCGTGACTGACGCGGAGACGATCTGATGCGCACCACCGATCATCGCGCCACGCGACTGTTCATCTTCCTGGCGGGATTCTTCCTCACCAACGCGCTGATCGGCGAGTTCGTCGGCGTGAAGATCTTCGCGCTCGAAGCGAGTGTGGGCGCCGCGCCGTTCAATTGGTCGTTGTTCGGCATCAGCGGCACGCTGAACTTCACCGCGGGCGTGATCGTGTGGCCGTTCGTATTCATCATGACGGACATCATCAACGAAGTACTTACGGCGTGCGCGGCGTGCGCCTGATCTCGTGGATCGCGGTGGGATTGATCGCCTATTCGTTCCTGGCGGCGTACGCCGCCATCTCGCTGCGCCCGCGCCGCTTCTGGGTGGACATCAACAAGGGCATGGGCGTGCCCGACATCCAGACGGCCTACGCGATTCTGTTTGGCCAGGGCATGTGGACGATCTGCGGATCGATCATTGCGTTCCTGGTCGGCCAGCTCATCGACGTCGTGATCTTCCACCGCATCCTGCGCGTGACCGGCGAACGCTTCGTGTGGCTGCGCGCCACGGCGTCCACGGCGGTGTCGCAGCTGCTCGACAGCTTCATCGTGCTGTACATCGCCTTCGTCATCGGGCCGCAGCGACTGGTCGATCCCGCAGTTCCTCGCGATCGGCACGGTGAACTACGTGTACAAGATGACCGCCGCGATCGTGCTGATCCCGCTGCTCTACGTGGCGCGTATCGGCATTCATGCCTACCTGGGGCACGGCGAGGCGGAGCGGCTGCGGCGCGAGGCGGCCAGCGACTAGCTACGGTTCGGGGCGGATCGCGATCGAGCGGATCGCCGGTGTGCGTGCCCTTGCGGATGCGGCCGTCCTGCGCTTCGGCCACGGTGTCAGTTGCGCGGATCGCGCATGTTTCGCCCAACCGAACATCATGAGCGCGACGGCGCCGATGCCGCGCATTCCGCCACCGCCACGTCTCGCGGCCTTCATCATGACGACGCCGAGCCAGATGAGCAGCGCTGGCGCCGCCGAATGCACGGCGAGCACCTTCACCGCCGTGGTGATGTCGTCATTCATCTAGTTGAGCAGCGCGGCGAGGCGGCGGCGCCACGCCGGGCACGCGCGTGTCATCGGCGGGCAGCAGTGCGAATGCCTGCAGCAGATCTTCACGTCCCGCGCGCGTGGCGAACGCGCGATCGCCCTGCATGCGGCCGAGCAGGGATTCGATGGCGGCGTCGGGACTGCCGCCCAGCAAGGCGCGCGCGGCACTGGCGCGCGATGCGTCCGGATCGTGCCGCGTCGTCGGTGGCGAGCGCGGCGAAGTGGATCAGCGCGCGCACGGCGTTCGATGCCGGTTCGGTCTGCGCTTTCGGCGGCAGTTGCCCCAGCACCTTCGAGGCCTCGATGACTTCGCCCGTGAGCGCGAGATAACGCGCCAGATCGCGCCGCGCGTCGAGGTTGGCCGGGTCGGTCGCCGCGATGCTGGCGCAGCTGCGTGATGGCGGCGGCGTAGTCGCCCTGGTCGGCGAGCGCGCGCGCGCGTCCACGAGTTCGCTGGCCGAGGCGTGCGGCAAGTGCGGCTCGAGGAATGCGCGAACCTGCGACAGCGGCTGGGCGCCGACGAATTCATCGACGACACGTCCGCCGCGAAACAGCTTCACGGCCGGAATGCTGCGGATCTGAAACTGCTGCGCGAGATCCTGGTTCTCGTCGGTGTTCACCTTGACGACTTTGACCTTGCCGGCGTTTTCGTCGGCGAGCTGTTCGAGCACGGGACCGAGCGCGCGACAGGGTCCGCACCACGGCGCCCAGAAGTCGACGCAGGACGGGTTGCGATGCGGAGGCGTTGACCACCTCCGGAAGGAAGGTGGCCGTCGTGACGGCGGGTACGGATGAGCTCATGGCACGGCTATTGGGACGGGCGATCCGCAATTCAATAGAATTTCCTTCATGACAAAGTTTCCCCTGCTGGAACGCGCGGATTCCGATGCGCGAAAGCCATCAATCCGCACTATCTCACCGACGAACAGCCACTGGTACGCGACTCTCGCCGACCAGGCGCGGCTGCCGGAAGCGGCAGCCCGCAGCTGTCGGTACCCGCGCGCTGGGGCTGGTGCAAGCGGTGCGCGCCGCAACGCGGCAGCGGCGGGGCGCTGGATGCCTTCCTGCGCGAATACAGCCTGGCATCGCGCGAGGGCGTGATCCTCATGTGCCTCGCCGAGGCGCTGCTGCGCATTCCCGATGGCGAGACCGCCGATCGCCTGATCGCCGACAAGATTCCGACCGGCGCCTGGGACGAACATCTCGGTGACAGCGATTCACTGCTGGTCAATGCCTCGACCTGGGGACTCATGCTCACCGGCCGCGTGGTCTCGCTCGATCGCAACGACGTTGGCGAGGCGCGTTCCTGGTATGCGCGGCTGGTCGGGAAACTGGGTGAGCCAGTGGCGCGCGCTGCGCTCAAGCAGGCGATGCGCATCCTCGGACACCAGTTCGTCATGGGTCGCGACATCGAAAGCGCACTGACGCGCGCCGCCGGCAAGGAAGAGCGCGACTATCGCTATTCCTTCGACATGCTGGGCGAGGCCGCGCTCGACTCGCGCGCGACGCCGAGCGTTATCGCGAGAAGTATGCCGCCGCCATTGCGGCCGTGGGCCGTGCCGTCGAGACGCGCGACTCGATCACAGGCGCGGCACAGCATCTCCATCAAGTTGTCGGCGCTGCATCCGCGCTATGAGTTTCTCGCAGACGCGGCGCGTGATGACCGAGCTCTATCCGGTCATCGAATCGCTGGTGCGCATGGGCGCGGGACGCCGGCATCGGCGTGACGCTCGACGCCGAGGAAGCCGAGCGGCTCGAGCTGTCGCTGTTGTTAGTCGACCAGCTGCTGACGAGCGACGTGACACGCGGCTACGCGGGCTTTGGTCTTGCGGTGCAGGCCTACCAGAAGCGCGCGCACGCCACGCTCGAGTGGCTGGTGAAGCGGCTGCGCGAAGCCGACCGGCGCATCACGCTGCGCCTGGTCAGAGAGTGCGTACTGGGACAGCGAGATCAAGCGCGCGCAGGAGCGCGGGCTCGCCGGTTATCCGGTGTTCACGCGCAAGGCGAACACCGACGTGTCCTATCTCGCCTGCGCGCGGCTGCTCGAGAGCGCCGGCGAGCGCATCTATCCGCAGTTCGCGACCCACAACGCGCACACCATCGCGCATGTCGCCGAAGTGTTCGGCGGCGACGCGAACCGGTTCGAATTCCAGCGCCTGCACGGCATGGGCGCGGAGCTGTACGACAGCGTGGTGCGCGGGCCCTGGGGCAAGTACGCCTGCCGCGTGTATGCGCCGGTCGGCGCGCATGAAGACCCTGTTGCCGTATCTCGTCCGGCGCCTGCTCGGAGAACGGCGCCAACACGTCGTTCGTCAACCGCATCGTCGATGCCAGCCTTCCGGCGGAAGAGGTGGTGGCCGATCCCATCGCCGAAGTCGATGCGCTCGAGCGCGTCGCCGCATCCGCGCATTCCGCTGCCGGTGAATCTGTTTGCTCCGGAACGCGCCAACTCCGCCGGATTCAATTTCGCGGACGGGCAGGCCGTCGATGCGCTCCTGAAGGATTGTCAGCGCGCCTCACAGCAGCCCTGGAGCGCGGCGCCTGTCGTGTCGGGCCAGCCGCGCGCGGCGCGAGCGCGCCGCTGTTCAATCCGGCCGACACCTCTGAGCAGCATTGGCAGCTGTATCGCGGCGGATGCGGCGGCGGTGGAGAGTGCGATCGGCGCGGCGGTGTTGGCCCAGGAGGACTGGGACGCGGCGGGTGGCGAGCGCGCGCGCGGCGGTGCTGGAACGTGCCGCAACGCTGTACGAGGAACACCGGCGGCGCTGGTGGCGCGTTGCGTGTCGCGAAGCCGGCAAGACACTGCCAGATGCCATCGGCGAAGTCCGGGAGGCGGTGGATTTCCTGCGCTACTACGCGCGCGCGCGCACGCCGCGATTTCTCGCATGAGGCCACGCTGCCCGGCCCGCACGGGCGAGCGCAACCTGCTGCGGCTGCGCGGCAAGGGTGTGTTCGGCTGCATCAGCCCGTGGAATTTTCCGCTGGCTATCTACACGGGGCAGATCGCCGCGGCGCTGGCCGCCGGCAATGCCAGTCGTTGCCAAGCCCGCCGAACAGACGCCGCTGACCGCGGCCTACGCCACCGGCCTCCTTGCTGCAGGCCGGCGTTCCGCCGGATGCGCTGCACTTCGTGCCCGGAGATGGCGCGCAGGTGGGCGGCGCGTTGACGCGCGATCCACGCCTCGCGGGCGTGGTGTTCACCGGCTCCACCGATACGGCGCGTCTCATCGAACGATCAATGGCCGCGCGACCCGGCGCCATCGGCACGCTGGTCGCCGAAACCGGCGGGCTCAACGTGATGCTCGCCGACAGCTCCGCGCTCGCCGAGCAGCTGGTGCTCGATGTCGTGCAGTCGGGATTCAATAGCGCGGGGCAGCGTTGTTCGGCGCTGCGCGTGCTGCTGGTGCAGGAGGAAATCGCGCCGCGCGTGCGAACTTTGTTAGCCGGCGCCATGGACGATCTGGTGCTCGGCGATCCGGCGCGTCTCGAAACCGGATGTCGGTCCGGTCATCGACGACGACGCGCTGGCGATGCTGGAGAAACACGCGGCGCAGATCGTCAAGGGTGCGAGCTGGAGTCATCGGGCTCCCAAGCGCCGCGAATCCGCAGAGGCCGCTTCTTCGCGCCGCTGGCGCGTGGAAATCGAGTCGCTGCGCGTCCATGCAGCGCGAGGTTTTCGGTCCCGTGGTGCACCTCGCTCAAGTATCGCGCGCGCGATCTCGACGCCGTGATCGCCGCGGTGAATGCGCTCGGCTACGGCCTCACGCTCGGCATTCACACGCGCATCGACGGGCTGGCGCAGCGGATTGCGCGCGAGCTGCGCGTGGGCAATGTCTACATCAACCGCAACATGATCGGCGCGGTCGTGGGCGTGCAGCCTTTCGGCGGCATGGGGCTCTCGGGAACGGGACCGAAGGCCGGCGGCCCGCACTATCTGCATCGCCTCGCGACCGAGCAGACCATCACCACCAACACGGCTGCCATCGGCGGAAATGCCGGCCTGCTGTCGCTCGCGGCGCGTTAGCAGCTCAGGCGCTTCCGTCGCGCGAATCTGAGCACTGGGTCGCGTGGTGTGGCGCCCGATCCGTCTGCGCCGTCTTAAGGTCCTCCCGAATCCGCCGATAGCGAGGGGTGGCAACTCGCGAGGGGGCGGGACGGGCAATGACAGGTCGACACACACGACGGTGGTTCGCTGCGATTCCGATCACCGGGCGCTTCTACATAATGTTCGCCATCCTGCGTGCTGTGCGAGGGTGGTGTGCTGTTCGGTGCGCTGCGCGCCATGGAACTGCAGATCGAGGCCAGCACGGATCTTGCCCGCGTCGCCGCCGTGCAGCGCTCGCTCGATCGCGCACTCACCATCCACTCGAGTATCGCCACCGATTCCCAATCCGCGGCCACTGCGCCGGGAGCGGGCGAGCAGAATCTCCTGAATGCGCTGCGCGCGCAGCTCGATTTCACCTGGGCACTGGAGGCGACCGCCGAAGTCGCCAGCATCACCGACAGCCTGCGGCAGCCGGCCGCGAAATATTTCGAAAGCGCGGAAGCCGTAACCTGCGTGAGAACGCCGGCGGCGCGACCGCGTGGGCGTTCGCCGACCTCGAGCCGCGGCGCGCGGCGCTCGAAACCGCGATACGCGATGCGATGACGCGCATGCGCGTCGGTGCTGCAGCGGGTCGAAGAACTCGCGTGATCAATGAAGCGAATCGATCGGGCGTGATCACCGCGTGGTTGGTTGGCGGCGGCGCTGCTTTGCCATCTTGCTCATGGGACTCGCTGATGTGGGCGATCGCGCATTCCATTCGCAGCTCCATCAGGACCGTCGGCGATGTGGCGCAGGCGCTGGCGGCTGGCGACATGGACAATCGCTGCGACGCTCACGGTTCCGACGAAGTGAGCGGACTCTCGCGCATGATCAATCTGCTGGCCGACACCATGCAGGGCATGTTGACGCGCCTGCGCTCCGAGGCCGGTCGCAGCACTTTCAGCAACCAGCTGGTCGAAGCGCTGGAAATGTCGGACTCGAAGCGGAGGCCGATCGCGTCATCGCGCGCGCCATGGGCGCGATCTCCGACGTGCATCCGATGGAACTGTTGCTGGCCGACTCCTCGCGCGCTCACCTGGAACGCGCCTGCGTCACATCCCAAAAACGGCTCGCCCAATTGTGGCGTGGAATCGCCCTACAGCTGCATCGCGGTGCGACGCGGGCATCCGCAGATCTTCCCGGATGCCGAGGCGCTCAACGCCTGTCCTAAATTGTTAGGGCGCATGGGAGGCTCGATATCCGCGGCCTGCGTGCCGGTGAATTTCATGGGTCGTGCGCTCGGCGTGCTGCAGTCACCGGCGCCAGGGCAAGCCGCCGAATCCCGAACAGATCGCGCAGCTCACCGCGCTCGGCTGTGCACGCCGGCACGCGCATCGGCACGTTGCGCGCTTTCGAGCGTTCGCAGCTGCAGGCGAGTACCGACAGCCTGACCGGTCTCATGCAACCGTCGCGCGGCCGAAGAGGTGCTGAGCAATCTCATGGCCGTCGATTCGGCGTTCGCCGTGGTCATGGCCGATCTCGACTTCTTCAAGCGCCTCAACGACACGCAGGGCCACGAAGCCGGCGACCGTGCTCTCAAGCTGTTCGCCGACACGGCGATCGGCGTGGTGCGCGATCGCGATCACGTGGTGCGCTGGGAGGCGAGGAATTCGCGATGCTGCTGCCGGGGGCGAATGTCGAACGCGCGGCCGAAGTCGTCGGCCGATTGCGCGTCGCGCTCGCGCAGGCGCATCTGCTGTCCGGTACGCCCGTGTTCACGGCCAGCTTCGGCATTTCCGATTCGACCATGACGCGCGAGCGCGAGACGCTGATCCGGCTCGCCGACGAGGCGCTGTACCGCTCGAAGCAGGCGGGACGCGACTGCTGCACGGTCGGCGATGCGCAGCTGATCGGTCCGGCGGTTGCGCGGCGTGAACGCTGATCAGGGTGCTGTCGTGGACATCACCCAGGTGGCGCGCAGCAGTTAGGAAGTGTGCGCACTCAGCCGAAGTCGAAGAACTTGCGCGGCGAGTCGCGCTCAGAATCCGCACGCAACGCCGGTCGATGAGATTCCACGTGGCGCAGCTCACGTTCATGGTCAGCGTGCCGCAGGTGGGCAGATCGTTGGTGATCGCCTCGGGCGCGAGCGAAATCGCGGCGGCGGAAATGCCGGGATTGTGCCCGATGACCATGAGATGCGCCGACGCGCGGGCCGACGCCGCGTATCGTCGTCAGGATGTCATTCGCCCTCCGCGAGATACAGCGCATCGTCGGCCTGCAGCAGTCGTGCCGCGACGCCTAACACCTTCGGCGAAGGTCTCCGCGGTCTCGACGCGTGCGCGTCGCGGCGCTCGCGAGGATCAGGTCGGGCGCGAGGCCGCGTTCCTGGAAGCGCCGCGCCATCTCCAGCGCCTCGTTATGACCCTTGCGGCTCAGCGGACGCTCGAAGTCGCGAACGTCGGCTGTCCTGTTCCGCGCTGGCGTGCCGGACCAGCGTCAACCTCTTGGTCTTGTTAGCGCTCACACGAGGACCTGGACGCGTCCGCCGATCTCACGCGCTTCGAAAATCCGTAAGGGTTCGTAGGCGGGCGGAGAGAGCGCCTCGCCGGTCCGCAAGGCAGAACCGTGCGCCGTGCCGCGGACAGATGATCTCGGTGTTTTCGATGGGTGCATCGTCAAAGGGAGAGTCGTCGTGTGTGCAGCGGTCTTCGAACGCGTACAGCGTGCCATTGACGCGTGCCACGCGCACTCGGTAGCCGTCGACGTCCGCTTCGAGACGTGAACTGGATTCGAGTTCGGCGATGCTGCCGATGTCAGTCCAGTCAGACACGGAGGTTGTTAGAACATCCCCGTCTGCGAGGCGGGCCGCCTCGGTCATCATCGATTGATTCCACGGCGGATCGAACACCGAGTTCGACGTTCGCCGCGGCCACCGTGGGGATGATTTCCAGCTTCTGTTTGATGTCCTGGACCAGGACGTCTCCCATGCCGCAGCCAGGCGCCGTGAGTGTCAGCCGCACGCTGATCACGCGGCGGCGCGTCAGGTTGCGCGCTCACCGTGCACTCGTAAATAAGCCCAAGGTCCACGATGTTGATCGGGATCTCCGGGTCATAGCAGGTGCGCAGCTGGTCCCAGGCCAGCGCCAGCGACATCGTCTTCGGTGGAGTTCGGCGGGAGCCTCGGGTGTCTTCACCACTTCCTTGCCGATGGCGTCGGCGTCGGCGCCCGCGAGACGGAACAGGTTGCCTTCCATGTACAGCGTGAAGCTGCCGCCGAGCGCCTGCGTGATGAATCCCGACTGCCCGGACTTGAGCTCGATCTCGATGCCGGCCGGCACCATGACCGCCTTGACGTCGCGGCGCAGGACGAAAGGTTCGTTGTCGTGAGTTCTCATGTGAAAAGTTCATTCAGTCTTGACCGGCGCCGCGCTTCGCATCGAGCGCTGCGTTCAGCGTGTGCCAGCAGAGGCTGGCGCATTTCACGCGCACCGGAAATTCGCGCACGCCGGAAAGCGCAGCGCAGCTTGCCGAGATCGTCCGGCACTGGTGGCGTCGTGATGCGTGAGCACCTCGTGAATCTCGTTGAACAGGTGTGCGATCTCGGAGCGTCGCTTGCCCTTGACGGCTTCGCACATGAGCGAGGCCGAGGCCACGGAAATCGCGCAGCCCTTGCCGTCGAAACGCAGGTCGGAGACGCGATCGCCCTCGAGTCGCAGCGGTGATGTGCAGCCGATCGCCGCACAGCGGGTTGTGGCCGTCGGCGGACGAATCGGCCGGCTCGAGCCTGCCGAAGAGGCGCGGGCTCTTGTTGTGATCGAGGATCACGTCGCGATAGAGGTCCTTGAGGTCCATCAGCCGAAAACCTCGCGCGCCTTGGCCAAGCGCGGCCACGAGCGCGTCGACGTCCGACTCGCGCGAATAACAGGCGAACGAAGCGCGCGCCGTCGCGGGCACGTTGAAGAACTCCATGACGGGCATGGCGCAGTGATGGCCGGTACGCACCGCAACCCCTTCGGCGTCGAGAATGGTGCCGAGATCGTGCGGGTGGATGCCGTCGATCGTGAAGGAGATCACCGCAGCCTTGTCGGGCGCAGTGCCGATGATGGTGAGGCCAGGCACGCGCTTCGAGTTTGCGCGTGGCGAGCGCCAGCAGGCCGCTGCTCGTGCGCGTGGATGTTGTCGATGCCGATGGAGTCGATGTAGTCGATGGCCGCCGCCATGCCCACCGCGCCCGAGATGTTAGGCGTGCCGGCTTCGAACTTGAAAGGCAGCTCGTTGAACGTGGTCTTCTCGAAACTCACGGTGAGGATCATGTCGCCGCCGCCCTGCCACGGCGGCATGGCCTCGAGCAGCGACTCGCGGCCGATGAGCGCGCCGATGCCGGTGGGGCCGTACATCTTGTGGGCCGAGAAGGCGTAGAAGTCGCAGTCGAGCGCTTTGCAGGTCCACGCGCTGGTGCGGCACTGGCCTGGGCGCCATCGATGAGCACCACGGCGCCGCGCGCGTGCGCGAGGCGCGTGATCTCGCGCACCGGCAGCACCGTGCCGAGCGCATTCGACACGTGCGCGCAGGCGACGATGCGCGTGCGTTCGTTCATGTGCGCGGCGACAGTCAGCCACGTCGATGACACCGCGCCGGTCCATGGGCACGGCCTTGACGATGGCGCCGGTCTGCCCGGCCACCAGCTGCCACGGCACGATGTTGGCGTGATGTTCGAGCGCGGTGAGCAGGATCTCGTCGCCGCGTTGCAGGCGAGGGCGCGCGTAAGACTGCGCCACGAGGTTGATGGATTCGGTGGTGCCGCGCGTGAAGATGACTTCGCGCGTACGGCGCGGCATTCACGAAGTCGCGCACGCGTTCGCGCGCGTGCTCGAACATGGCCGTGGCTTCCTGGCTCAGCTGGTGCACGCCGCGATGCACGTTGGCGTGGTGCAGCCGTTCGTAGTCGTCGACCGCGTGCGATCACGCTCGCGGGCCGCTGCGACGAAGCCGCGCTGTCGAGGAACACCAGCGGCTTGCCATGCACCTGGCGCGCGAGGATCGGGAAGTCGCGCCACACGCGCTGCGCGTCGTAGCCACGCCTGCGATATGCCGGTTTCGCGCTCATGGCTTTCCCAACAACCCTTCGAGCGCGGACACCTCGTTGAGCTGCGCCGCGATCAGCTGATTCGATCTCGGCGCGCAGCTCGGCGCAGTCCACGCGCGAGACGGCGTCTTCGATGAATGCCCACTGCAGCAGCGTCTGCGCCGTGCGCCGGTCGATGCCGCGCGACAGCAGGTAGAACAGCATCTGCTCGTCGAGGCTTGCCGGTGGTGGCGCCGTGCTTGGCGCGCACGCGGTCGGTGTAGATCTCGAGCTGCGGCCGCATCGACGCTTCAGCGCCGCTGCCGGTGAGCAGGGATCTTCAGCGACTGGTCGGAGTCGGCGCCGTGCGCCGACTCGCGCACCATCATCTTGCCGTTGAAGCCGAGCTTGCCGCGATCGGTGGCGATGCCGCGGTAGCAGTTCGCGCGTCACGGTGTCGGCGCCCGCGTGCTCGATCTCGGCGAACACGTCGTGGGTCTGGATGCCGTTGGCGATGCTGGCGGCGGTGAGTTCACAGCGCGCGGCGCGGCCTGCGAGCTTGACGAGGATGGTGGAGCGCGAGGTGAGGCCGCCGAGCGTGCACGGTGCGCAGGCGATAGGTTGCGCGCTCGCCCACGTGTGCGATCAGCGTGTCGAAGCCGCTCGCGGCGTCGGCGAGATTCTGCAGCCGGCAGTGATCGATGCTCGCGTCGGTGCGCAGCGCGAGATCGAATGCGGCATTGACGGCGGAGTCACGCGCTGCCGGCGCTCAGGTGGCGCTCGACGATGCGCACGTGCGCATCTGCGTCCGGCGTGCACCTGCACGCGCGGATAGGAGGTGCCGCTGGCGGCGCCGGCGCGACGCGCACGAACGTCGAGTTCGATGTCGCGCTCGGCGCCATCGGGCGGGGCGATGTGCAGCACCTGGTCGCCGCGCGCGCCGTTCACGCGCGCCAGCGCGAAATCCGGACCTTCGGTCGCGATCGCTGCATCGAGCATGGCGGTGAATTCTTCGCCCGCGTCGCGCGCATTCAGCAGGGTGGCGCAGCGACTGTCTGGCAGCGGCGCCGACAGGCTCGCGGCGAATCGGCCGTCGACGAACACCCAGCGCTCGTAGTCGGGCAGCGGCGGCGGGCAGGGCAATCGGCGCGTGCACCGGCGTCCGCTGGCGCCGCGTCGGCGCGTCGCCTTGGCGAGCGGGCGCAGATTGGCGTAGCGCCAGTTCTCGTCCTTGTTGGTCGGCAGCGCGACGGTCATCACGCGACCTCGAGCACCCAGTCGTAGCCGCGCTTCTCGAGCTCGTGCGCCAGCGTCTTGTCGCCCGAGCGCGCGATGCGTGCCGCGCGCCAGCACGTGCACCTGGTCGGGCACGATGTGATCGAGCAGGCGCTGGTAGTGGGTGATCAGCAGCACGCCGCGATCGGCGGAGCGCAGCGAATTCACGCCGCGCGCGACCACCTTCAGCGCGTCGATGTCGAGGCCGGAGTCGGTTTCATCGAGCACCGCGAGCGCGGGCTCGAGCACCAGCATCTGCAGGATCTCGTTGCGCTTCTTCTCGCCGCCCGAGAATCCTTCGTTGACGCCGCGCGACAGGAAGCTCTCGTCCATCTGCATGAGCTTCATCTTGCGCGCGCACCAGCTGCAGGAATTCGTAGGCGTCGACTTCGGGCTGGCCCGTCGCCTTGCGCTTGGCGTTCACGGCGGCCTTCAACAGATAGACGTTGTTGACGCCGGGAATTTCCACCGGGTACTGGAAACCCAGGAACATGCCGGCGCGCGCGCGTTCTTCGGGTTCCATCGTCAGCAGGTCGCGGCCCTGGAATTGCACGCTGCCGCCGGTGATCTCGTAGCCGGGACGGCCGGCGAGCACGTAGGCGAGGGTGCTCTTGCCCGAGCCGTTGGGTCCCATGATGGCGTGCACTTCGCCCGCGTTCACCGTCAGCGACAGTCCCTGCAGTACATTCTTGCCGCCGACCTTGGCGGACAGATTCGATATTTCGAGCAGCGCGCGTCATCCCACGGCTCCTTCCAGGCTCACGGCTAACAAGTTCTGCGCCTCCACGGCAAATTCCATCGGTAGTTCCTTGAGAACGGTCTTGCAGAAGCCGCTCACGATCATGTTCGACCGCGTCCTCTTCTTCGATGCCACGCTGCAGGCAATAGAACAAGCTGGTCTTCGCTGATCTTCGAGGTCGAGGCTTCGTGCTCCACCGTGGCGCTGGGATTGCGGGTCTCGATGTACGGGAAGGTGTGCGCACCGCAGTTGCCGCCCATGAGCAGCGAATCGCACTGCGTGAAATTGCGCGCGCCATGCGCGCACGGCAGGATCTTCACGAGGCCGCGGTAGCTGTTCTGCCCGTGACCGGCCGAGATGCCCTTCGAGACGATGGTGCTCTTCGTGTTGGCGCCGATGTGGATCATCTTGGTGCCGGTGTCGGCCTGCTGGTAGTTGTTGGCCACGGCCACCGAATAGAACTCGCCCACCGAGTTCTCGCCGCTGCAGCACGCAGGACGGATATTTCCAGGTGATCGCCGAGCCGGTTTCGACCTGCGTCCAGGAGATCTTGGAATTGCGGCCGCGGCATTCGCCGCGCTTGGTGACGAAGTTGTAGATGCCGCCGACGCCGTTCTCATCGCCCGGGTACCAGTTCTGCACCGTGGAGTACTTGATCTCGCGCGTCGTCCTCGGCGATGAGCTCCACCACCGCCGCGTGCAGCTGGTTCTCGTCGCGCATGGGCGCGGTGCAGCCTTCGAGGTAGCTCACGTGCGAGCCCGGCGCGGCGATGATCAGCGTGCGCTCGAACTGGCCGGTGTTCTTGGCGTTGATGCGGAAGTAGGTCGACAGCTCCATCGGGCAGCGCACGCCCGGCGGCACGTAGACGAACGAGCCGTCGGAGAACACCGCGGAGTTGAGCGCCGCGAAGAAGTTGTCGCGTGTGCGGCACGACGGTGCCGAGATATTGCTCGATGAGGGCCGGGTGATTCTGCACGGCGTCCGAGAACGAGCAGAAGATGACGCCGGCCTCGGCCAGGCGTTCCTTGAACGTGGTGGCCACCGACACGCTGTCGAACACCGCGTCGACCGCGACGCCGGCGAGCCGCGCGCGCTCGTGCAGCGGCACGCCTAGCTTCTCGTAGGTGGCGAGCAGCTTGGGATCGACTTCGTCGAGGCTCTTCGGCGCATTCGGGTCGCGCTTCGGCGCCGAGAAGTACGAGATCGACTGGTAGTCGATCGGATTCACGCGCAGCTTCGCCCAGTGCGGCTCGCGCATCGTGAGCCAGTGGCGATACGCCTTGAGGCGCCACTCGGTCATGAACTGCGGGCTCGCGCTTCTTGCGCGAGATGAAGCGCACCACGTCCTCGTCGAGCCCCGGCGGCAGGCGTGTCCGGAATCGATGTCGGTGACGAAAGCCGTGCCGGTACGACTTGCCGAGCAGCGCGTCGATGCTGTGTTCACTGGCTTCACTTCGAGCTCATGCCGGCACCTTCGAGGCGGCGTCAGCTGCTCGAGCTCGCGCTCGATGGGCATCGTGCGGCGTCGCGGTTGTCGAGGCCGGCGAGTTGCGCCAGCGAGATCTCGCTGAGCGAGCGGCGGATGGCGACGATTCAGCCGCTGCCAGGTGCGGCCGACCGAGCAGCTGTGTCTCGATGCCGCAGTGCCCGTTGCCCGACGAGCACTCGGTGAGCGCGATCGGGCCCTCGAGGGCATCGAGGATGGCCGCGGCGCTGATGCTCTTCAGGTCGCGCGCGCCAGCTGGTAGCCGCCGTGCGTGCCGCGCGTGGAATTCACCAGGCCGGCGCGGTGCAGCTGCTTCAGCAGTTTGCTGACGGTGGGCGCCGCGATGTGGGTGCGTTCCGGCCAGGCTGCCGGCGTTCTGCAGGCGCGAGCGGTCCGCGGCCAGGGTGGCCAGGATGACCGTCGCGTAGTCCGTCAGTTTGCCGATCCGAAGCATGGTGCTCGTCCCTCGGTTCGGGGCCCGTTTTAAGTGGGACCAGTTTAGTACGGATTCAATGCTTCAGAAAGCCGGGAGGGTGCCTTTTGCTATCCTTCGCGGCCTTCCAGGCACCGGACGACGTGAACGCTTGAGCGAATTCGTCAACGAATGATGCGAACGGATCGCCGGCGCAAGCCGGCGATGCCGTTATTGAGGTCCGCGATGTGCGCTACGCCGTGGGCGGACGCGCGATTTTCGACGGACTGAACCTCACCGCGCGCCGAGGCCGCATCACCGCGTTCATGGGCCCGTCGGGCACCGGCAAGACGACGCTGCTGCGGCTCATCACCGGGCAGGTGTACTGCCGAGCGCGGCAGCGTGCGAGTGTTCGGCGACGAAGTCTCGACGATGTCGGGCAAGCAACTGTTCGCGCTGCGCCAGCGAATGGGCATGCTGTTCCAGAACGGCGCGCTGCTCACCGATCGAAGACGTCTATGAAAACGTCGCGTTTCCGGTGCGCGCGCATACCCGACTTGCCCGAGTCGCTGATCCGCCAGCTCGTGCTGACCAAGCTGCACGCCGTCGGCCTGCGCGGCGCCGCGCGGCTCATGCCGGCGGAACTGTCGGGTGGCATGCAGCGGCGCGTGGCGCTCGCGCGGGCCATCGTCATGGATCCCGACATCCTGATCTACGACGAACCCTTCGTCGGCCTCGATCCGATTTCGATGGGCGTGATCTGCCGCCTCATCAAGCAGATGAACGAAGCGCTGGGAATCACCAGCATCGTCGTCTCGCACGACGTGCAGGAGCTTGTCGACCATTGCGCACGACAGTTTCCTGCTGTCGTCGGGCAAGGTGGTGGCCTCGGGTACTCCCGCCGAACTGCATCGCGAGCAAGCTCGAAGAAGTGCGCCAGTTCATGGGCGGTCTCGCCGACGGTCCGGTGCCGTTCCACTATCCGGCGCCTGACTACTTCAAACGAGTTGCTGGAGGTGGACATCGTGAGCGCGGATCGCCGATTCGGCTGCCGGTCGCAGCGCTGCGCCGCATCGGCGCCATGACGTTGTTCCTCGGGCAGGTGCTGGCGCGCGTCGATCCCCGCGTTCGGCAAGCCCGGCCTCATCGTCAAGCAGATCTACAACGCCGGCGCCCGCTCGCTGGTCATCATCATGTTGTCGGGGCTGTTCGTCGGGCATGGTGCTCGGGCCTGCTGGGCTTCGACACGCTGCAGCGTTTCGGCTCCGAGGATTCGCTCGGCGTGCTCGCCGCGCTCGGCATGCTCAAGGTGCTCGGGCCCGTGTTGACGGCGCTGTTGTTTGCCGGGCGCGCCGGCACCTCGCTGACGTCGGAAATCGGCCTCATGAAGAGCACCGATCAGCTGACCGCCATGCAGATGATGGCCGTGGATCCTGCTGCGCTACGTCGTGGCGCCGCGCTTCCTCGGCGGCATCATCGCCATGCCGCTGCTGGCCGCCACGTTCAGCGTGATCGGCGCTGTTCGGCGCGCAGCTCATCGGCGTGCAGCAGATGGGCGTCGACGTCGGCGCGTTCTGGTCGCAGACGCAGAACGCCGTCGACCTGCACGACGTCACCGGAAGGCATCGTCAAGAGCCTGGTGTTCGGTGTCGCCGTGCAGCCTGATCGCCGTCTACGAGGGTTATCAGCTGCGAGCCGACGCCCGAGGGCGTGGGCCTCGCCACCACGCGCACCGTGGTCACCTCGTCGGTGCTGGTGCTGCTGCTCGAACTATCTGCTGACGCGCCGCGTTCCTAACAAAGTCCTGATCGGAACGCTCATGAAAAACTCACGCTCCCTCGAAATCGGCACTGGCCTGTTCGTTCTGCTGGGCTTCGCGGCGCTCGCATTCCTCACCACGCAGCTGCCGGGCACGTCGCTCAAGCTCGGCGGCAGCGACGGCGGATACACCGTCACGGCCAAGTTCGACAACATCGGCGACCTCAAGCCGGGCTCGCCCGTCGACCATGGCGGGCGTTCGCGTCGGCCGCGTCGAGTCAATCAGATTCGACCCCAAAGACTTCAAGGCGGCGGTCGTGTTGCGCATCGAGGATCAATACAAGGAGATCCCCGAAGACAGCGACGCCAGCATCCAGACCGCCGGTTTGCTGGGCGGCAAATACGTCGGCATCGGCCCCGGCGGTTCGGAAACCTTCCTGCAAGCAGGGCGGTCAAATCGAATTCACGCAGTCGGCCATCGTGCTCGAGAGTCTGGTCAACAAGTTCTTCGCCAACATGGCGAGCAAGGGATCGGACGAACAGAAGGGCGATGCGCCGGCGGCACGAGGAGCAAGAAATGATGCAGTCGATGAAGCGTTTCGTTCAGGCTGGGTTCATGGCGGGTTTGTTAGCCGCTGGCGCGGCCCAGGCGCGCGTCGATCCGCTCAAGCCCGCCCCGACCGCCGAGTCGGACGGTCGATACCAGCGGGCCATCGCAGCTCATCGAAAGCTCGGCGCAACATCCTGCTCGGTCGGCATCGATGCGCGCCGCGCGGAATTCCGCAAGGATCCCGACCGGGCTGTACGAGCTCGTCGACCAACACGCTTGCTGCCGCACTTCGACACGCCGTACGCGGCGCAGCTCGTGCTCGGCCAGCACTGGCGCAACGCCACGCCCGAGCAGCGCAAGCGCTTCGTCGACGCGTTCTACAAGTCGCTGCTCTACACCTACGGCGATGCCATGGTCGATTTCACCGGCGATCGCCTCGAAGGTGTTGCCCGACCAAGGTCGCGGACACCGACGAACGCGGGCCACGGTGCGCACCGAGATCAAGCGCTCCAACGGCACCAAGGTCGCGCGTCAACTACAGCCTGCGCAAGGTCAACGGCGAGTGGAAAGCCTGGGACGTGGTCATCGACGGCATCAGCTACGTGAAGAGCTACCGCGAAGACTACGGCGCCGAAGTTCAGCAGAAGGGCCTCGACGCCGTCATCACGCGGCTCGAAGCCAAGGCGCAGAGCGCCAAGGTCCGCGAAGGTGAAAACAACCTGAAGCGACCGTGACACATGAGCAGCCGGCCAGGCACAACGTGCGCGTCGGAATCAGTGAGGCCACCGCAGGGCCGCATCGTGCGTGACCGGCGAGCTCACGTTCGCCACCGCGCGCGACGCGCGCCAGCTCGGCGTGCTGGTGCTCGAGGCTCGCGCGCCCAGCGCATCTGGTCATCGACTGCGGCGGTGTCACGCGCGCCGACAGCGCGGGGCTCTGCCGGTGCTGCTCGACTGGCTGGCGTGGGGCCGGCGCAAGTCGCGCGCGATCTCGCTCGCAGAATCTGCCGGCCGTCGCTGCGTGGCGATCGCGCGAATCAGCGAAGTCGACGGGCTGCTGCACCGCGGCTCGGGCTGAGTCGTGCAGAGCGCAACGCCTGCGCGTCATGCGCACCATGTGCGTGCGGCACCGAGGTTGGCGCACGTCGTTCACGCCGCACAACGCCATGACTGATCTCGAGTTCGCTGCCGGATGATCTGCAGCGCCGAGGCAAGCCGCCTTCGCCACCGAGCGCCGCCAGCCCATAGAGAAGCGCCTTGCCGATGAGGCAGGCGCGCGCGCCGAGCGCCAGTGGCCTTGAGCACGTCCTGGCCGAGGTCGATGCCGCCGTCCAGCAGCACCTCGCAGCGCCCTGCGACGGCATCGACGACGCGCGGCAGTGCCGCGATGGTCGAGGTCGCGCCATCGAGCTGCCGGCCGCCGTGATTGGACACGACGATGGCGTCGACGCCGGCAGCGGCCGCGCGAGCCGCGCATCCTCGGCGTCGAGGATTCCCTTGAGGATGAGCTTGCCCGGCCAGCGTTCGCGAACCCAGGCGACGTCTTTCCAGGTGATCGACGGATCGAACTGCCCGCCGCACCCATTCGGAAAGCTCGCCGATGCCGCGTTCCGGAAAAAGCGACGCGAGATTGCCGAGCGTGCGCCGCTTGCCTAACAACACGCCCGCCAGCCAGCGCGGACGCATGAGAATCTCCCAGGCATTGGCCGGCCGTCAGGCGCGGCGGCACGGAGAGCCCGTTCTTGGGATCGCGCCGGCGCAGCGCCTGCAGCGGCAGATCGAGCGTGAGCATGAGCGCCGAGCAGCGCGCTTCGCGTGCGCGCGCGATCAGCGCCTCATTGAACCCGCGATCGCGCATCAGATAGAGCTGGAACCAGAACGTTGCCGTCGACCGCCGCGCGCACGTCTTCGATCGAACAGATGGACATCGTGCTCAGGCAGAACGGGCACGCCGGCCGGCCTGCGCGGCGCGCGCCGCCTCGATCTCGCCGTCGCGATGGAACAAGCCCGTGAGGCCGGTGGGCGCGATGCCCACAGGCATCTTCCAGTGCTCGCCCAGCACGGTGGTGCCGACCGACAGGCGCGAGACATCGACCATGACGCGCTGGCGCAGCTGCAGATTGCGCGAAGATCGTCGCGATTGCGCGTCCACGTCAGCTCGTCGTAGGAGCCGCGGTCGATGTAGTCGAACAGCGCGCGCGGGATGCGCTGGCGCGCGATGACGCGCAGGTCGTCGATGCAGTTGATGACCGGCGCTATGGCGCAGCGCGTACCGGCGCCGCTGCCGATCACGCGGCGGCCACGACCTGGCGCTGGCTGCCTAACTTCTCGATGCCGAGCTCCATGACGTCGCCGACGTTCAGGAAAATCGGATCGGGCTTGATGCCCATGCCGACGCCGGGCGGTGTGCCGGTGGTGATCACGTCGCCCGGGTGCAGGCTCATGAACTGGCTCAGGTAGCTCACGAGGAACGCGGGCTTGAAGATCATCGGTGCGCGTCGAGCCGTTCTGGCGGCGCGTGCCGTTGACGTCGAGCCACATCGAGAGATTCGGCGGGTCGCCGACTTCATCGGACGTGACCAGCCACGGGCCGAGCGGGCCGAAAGGTGTCGCAACCCTTGCCCTTGTCCCACTGGCCGCCGCGCTCGAGCTGGAAATGCGCGCTCGGAGAGGTCATTGATCACGCAGTAGCCCGCGATGTGATCGGGCGCGTCCGCCTCGCTCACGTAGCGCGTGACGCTGCCGATGACGACGCCGAGCTCGACTTCCCAGTCCATCTTGATCGAGCCGCGCGGCTTGCAGCACGGTGTCGTTGGGGCCGACGATGCAGCTCGTGGCCTTCATGAACACGATGGGCTCCGCTCGGAATCTTCGCGCCGGTTTCGGCGGCGTGGTCCGCGTAGTTGAGGCCGATGGCGATGAACTTGCCCACGCCACCGACGCAGGCGCCGAGGCGCACGCCAGCCGGCGCCTGGGTAGTTTGGCGGCGTCGAGCGCGCGCGAGTTTCTTCAGCGACTCCGGCGACAGCGCGGCGCCGCGCGAGATCGGGAACGACGCCCGACAGGTCGGCAATGCTGCCATCCGCGAGCACGAGACCTGGGCGCTCCGCGCCCGCGGAGCCAAAACGTACGAGTTTCAAGCTGACTCTCCCGGAATTCACGCCGGCCGGCAGGCAGGCCGGACCGATCGGTTCGAATTGTTTGTAGGTGAGGATGAATTCCTGGTGGCCGAGCGCCTCGGACTTGGACAGCTCGCCGCTCGCGACGCGTCTGCACCAGCGTCGAAGATCTCGCGGCCCACGTCGTCGAGCTCGGCGCCGCGCAGGATGCGGCCGGCGTTCACGTCCATGTCGTCGGCCATGCGGTCGTAGGTGTCCGGATTGGCGCAGACCTTGATGACCGGCGAGATGGCGGAGCCCACCACCGAGCCGCGGCCGGTGGTGAACAGGATGAGGTGCGAACCGCAGGCGATGAGCTCGACGATTTCGGCGTTGTCGGAGATGTTGGGGAAGCCGAAGCGCGGCTCGCCGTCGGGCACCACGTCGAGCAGATAGAGGCCGCCGCGCGGCGGCACGTCGCCGGGCTTGATGAGCCCGCTGATGGGCGAGGAGCCGGACTTGGAGTACGCGCCCATGGATTTCTCTTCGAGCGTGGTGAGCCCGCCTTCGGCGTTGCCCGGCGCGAAGCTGCCGTAACCCATGATGCGATAGTAGTTAGCGGCCTTGTCGACGCAGGCCTCGATTTCGCGCGCCGAGCTCGGGCGTGATGGCGCGCGAGGCCATGATGCGCTCGCAGCCGATGAGCTCGCCGGTTTCCTCGAAGATGCAGGCCGCGCCTTTCTCGATGAGCCAGTCGAAGCAGCGGCCGACGGCAGGGTTGGCGGTGATGCCGCTGGTGCCGTCCGAGCCGCCGCACACGGTGCCGACGATGAGTTCGTCGAGCGCCATGGGCACCGGCGTCTGCTTCGCGAGCTCGGCGCGCATCTTGCGCACGATGTCGAGGCCCGCGTTGAGCGTGCGCGTGGTGCCGCCCGATTGCTGGATGACCAGCAGGTCGACCGGGCGGCCGCTGGCGGCGATCGTCCGTGCGCAGCTGCTCGCGGTTGAAGCCTTCGCAGCCCAGCGACACCAGCAGCACGGCGCCGACGTTCGGGTGCGTGCACAGCCGCTGCATCATCTCGAGCGAATACTTGTTGGGATAACAGCCCGGAAAGCCGATGAGGTGCACGTCGTCGGCTGCCGGACTTCTGCACGATGAGGCGCGAGACGTGGTGCGCGCATTCCACCAGGTAGGCCACCGCGACCACGTTGCGGATGCCCTTGCGGCCATCCTTGCGCGGGAAACCTTTCATCGACGGATCTGTTTTCGCCACCGCGTTCATCAATGTCCGTCCGTCTTCTTGTCCATGTCCCGCGAGGTCGAGGGCAGGTAATCGCTGCGCAGGTTGTGCAGGTGCACGTGTTCGCCGCGCGCCACCGCGATCTTCATGGAGCCAATGGGTGCGCCGTACTTGAGGACGCGAGTATCCGCCGCAAGGCGCGCGCGCGCGAGTTTGTGGCCGAGCTCGATGGCCACCGGCATGGTGAAGGCTTCGCCCGTCGATTTCCACGCGTTCGCCCAGCGGCGATGTCGCGCCGCGCGACCAGGATGTTGTCGTCCGGGTGCAGCAGCAGCAATGGCGGCAGTCTGCCGGTTTCCATCTGGCTTCCGTTCGGCTCATTCGTTACGCCCGCTGTGGCGCCGGCTGGGCCGGATCGGCGGGCGCACGGTGCTGGTCAGTGTTCAGGCGCTGGCCGGCCGGATCGTCCTTGAATTCTTCTTCGAGCTCGAGTGACTGGTCGTCGACGTTGCCGTCCTTGACCTGGTACTCGCGGCGCTGCAGCCAGGCGTTGCGTATGAACGCGTAACGGTCGTAGCTGCGTTCCAGCTGGGCGTCGAGCTCCGAGCAGGCTGGCACGCTGATCGAGCAGGTCGACCGAAGCGGATGATGTAGCGCGTGCTGTCGTCCTCGAGGTACCAGACAGGCTCGAGGTAGCGTGTCGGCCGCGCGCGAGAACGCGTCGCGAGCCGTAGAGGGACCGAGGACGGGCAGCATGAGATAGGGCCCCGGCTTCACGCCCCACTTGCCCAAGGTCTGACCGAGGTCTTCGTCGTTGGCGTTCGAGCCCGGCGGCGCTCGCTGGATCGAACAATCCGCCAAGGCCGAGCGTGCTGTTCAGCAGGAAGCGCGCCGAGTCGTGTCCGGCCTGGCGAAACTTGCCCTGGAGCAGGTCGTTGATGATGGTCGGCACGGTTATCGAGATTGCTGTAGCGCATTGCTGACGCCGGTGCGGACTACCCGCGGCGTCACCTTCACGTAGCCCTTGGCCACCGGGCTTGGCGATGGCACGGTCGAGGCGTGTCGTTGAACTTGAAGAGCGCTGCGGTTGAATCGTTCCCAGGGATCGCGAGGGTCGGGCTTACCGGATGGAATACTGGCGCAGCCTGCCAAAACCAACAGCAGGCATGAAAGGACGGTCTTTTGCATGGGGCGAAATTCTACTCATATGGGAAGGTATCCGCCGCCTTGCGAACAGTACCGACTCGTGAAATCCGCGTTTTCCGCGGCCGTTTGTCAGAATCACGAGAGCGCGCTCCGAGTTCCGCAGGGTCGCTGGCGCTCTGCCGTCATGGGTATTGACGGGCGCGCGCCACCGCTGATTGCCTCGCAGATTCCGGCGAGTTCGGGGTCTGCACCGAACTTGAGATATAACTAGCCAGAATGGTTTGCCGGCAATCAGTACCGTGGCATCGTCCAATCAGGGAGTTCCCTCGGGCGCGGGGATGTTATGCCGCAGATGTGCGGCAATGCGTTGCCGCGGAAATTTCTGCCGCGATCTGCCTGCCGTTAGGTGAGCAGCGAACCGTGTCTCGAGCGGTCAACCGCAGAACCAGATCGCAGGCGTCCGCACCGGTTCGAGCCTGTGGTGGAGGAGTATTACGACTAGTGCCGCGCATTTCGCCGCTGTTCAATGGCTTGCCGCACGCGCGTTTCGGTCCGATGCCGAGGACGTTCGTATGGCGCGAGCCGACAGGCGGAGCACGCGCTTGGAGCTTCGACACCTTCTAGCCGCACGAAGCGCCGTCTGCTGGCGCAGCTGCGACCGCTCATGGCCCGGTCCGAAGACGGCGACTACGAGGGCTTGGGCACCGCAGTCCTTCAGCAAGGCTCTTGGCTGCGTAAACTGGTCCGTGTTGGCGGCAGACGCAGATCGCCGACCTGCGGTCTAACCGCTGGAGCCGGACGCGTATGTGAAGGATAAAGTGCCAAGCTCATACATCGGCGCGCGCGCCGCTCAGCTCAACCGTTAGGCGACCTGCAGGTTTAGCTCCGCGATGAGCGTACACCAGTACGCAACTGACACGCAGACGTTGCACTGGTCCTGTCTCAGCATGCTTGCATCGCGCGACGATCGTTGGCAGAAGCCGATGTCGGGCTCCAGGCGAATGCGACTGCTGGCACTGGAGCTGCAGGCTGGCAGGATGAACAGTTGCCGGCAGCCGACTCGACGGCGCTAGTCGAGCCCGACGCAGTGCCGCGATGCCTGGATGTGCGGGACGATCCGGACGCTGCCGCGTTGATCACGCGCTTCGAGTCGTCTGGCGGCCGCACCCAGTGGCGGGCCGCACGCACCTAACAAATCGCTGGAGCGGACGCGTGGAAGATAAAGTGCCAAGCTCATACGTCGGCGTGCGCGCCGCTCAGCTCAACCGTTAGGCATCATGTTGCACACTGTCAGCATCGATCCTGACAGCTTGCCATCGTCGAAGCTTCGCGGCAGCAGGCGATGCGCATAGCTTCGCGTCAGACGGCTGATCAGCCGGGCCAAGTGGAAGCTGCAGGATCAAGTGTGAGGCTCCGACGGAGCCTATCGCGATCGGTCCTCGATGACGACCTGACCGAAACGGTGCGCTGTCATTGTGACAACCTGGCCCGCGTGAACGAGCTTGGTCTTGAGCGCGCAGCCTGAGCCACGAGGTAACTTCGAGGTCATTGAGGATCTCAGACGCGGGAAATGTAGTCGCATAGACAAGGAGGCGTTGTAATCGTGGACATGATGCCTAAACCTCGCTGGAGCGGACGCGTGAAAGATAAAGTGCCAAGCTCATACGTCGGCGCGCGCGCCGCTCAGCTCAACCGTTAGGCGGCAGCATGGACGCGCGTCAGTGTCAATCCTCGGAGCATCGCTCGGACGCAGCTGCTCGGCGACGCGGCAGGCGAGCTATCGGTCGAATAGCGCGTGTCTTCACAGGCGATGGAACGCGCTGAATCTGCTGGGGCCGTCTCTCCATGTTGCTGTGGCATCGCCTGGCCTGCTCTTGGCGAGTCTTGTATCGCTTCGCACGCCTGATCGCGTCGTGCGGATCGCAATGACATCGGTGCCGCCTACATCGTGGGCATTGCGTGGCATGACATTCTTTGTCGCGCTATCGCGCCGCCGCCTGAGCGCATGGCACGCAGCGACTAATCTCGCGAATGGCTCGAATCGGCTCGCTGTTAGCGTCTGCACGCGACTTCTGGCGTGGCTACGCATTGCATATGCGTCGCTAAGTGCTGCAATGGATCCGCTAGTGCTGCCGCCTAACACCTCGCTGGAGCGGACGCGTGAAAGATAAAGTGCCAAGCTCATACATCGGCGTGCGCGCCGCTCAGCTCAACCGTTAGGCCGCGATGATCACGACGCATACCTCTTCGCATCTGGCACCTACGTACTTACGTTGTAGTCGTCGGCCTCGACTTAGCCATCCCGCGCTTCTATGGAGCTCTAGACGATCCGCGGCACAATCGACCAGTGCTGTCGCTGCAATCTGTATGGCGTTCTGGGTATTCAGGGCGCTGTGGCTTCGCGCGATCTCGGCTCACGCTTTGATACACCAGAGTCACGGCTATGTTCGTTCGATGAACGCACGCGTTGGTCGTGAAGGCTCGACATCTGCTCGTTGCGGAAGGCCGCGTCAGTCCGTGCCGCTTGACCTGCCGATGTCGTCCGGCATCAGCGATGCGCGCGGCATCGAAGTGCGGAGCTAATGCGGAGCCCGATCGATGGCGTAAACGCTTAGTCGCGTACTGCCATCGCGGTCTAACAACTCGCTGGAGCGGACGCGTGAGGGATAAAGTGCCAAGCTCATACAGCGGCGTGCGCGCCGCTCAGCTCAACCGTTAGGCGGCAGGTCGCCGTACAGCTCATCGGCCTGACATTCGAGTTCATGCCACAACAGACTTACTGCTGGCGTTGCAGGAATCGAAGTGCCGATGCTCACCGAGACCAGTGGCTGGGTTCATCCGCTTCTTTCGAAGTCCCTGCGACGACGTTACGGCTCGATCGAGGAACGCGCATCCGCTGCGCTTCGTCGATGCTGGCGATCAGCAGGCTTCAGCCGCAAGCGGCTCTAGACGAGTGTCGAGAGCGTCCGGCTGTTCATGGAGACGAACGTGAATGCGCTCTGGCAGCATCGCGCTCGGCGATCTTGGCCGGCTCATGGAGATACTTGCGGCAAGCCGATGCGCTCGAAACAGGCGCAGGTTCTGCGCATGAAGTGCGGCATGTGCCGCCTAACAAATCGCTGGAGCGGACGCGTGAAAGATAAAGTGCCAAGCCCAAACCGCCGGCAGCGCGCGGCGGCTCAAGCTCAACCGTTAGGCCTCATCACGGTATATGGCAATTCCGCAACGCGGCGTCCTTCTCGTTCTCTTCGTGCTTTGCGCATGCGCGAAGGAGCCAACTGTCACTGTCGAAACTACTCTGCGACAGCGCTCGAGAATGTGGTTCTCTCCGGCATGGGGTTTACTGAGATCTTGAGAAATTGCCGTTGGTGCTGAGCCAGACGCTCACCATTCATCTCGAAGAAGACTCAGGACTCAACTTTGGCCTTCGACTCAGGAGCTGAGCATTTTCAAGCAAATAATACTCACACCGCTTCGTGAGCGGGCGAAATACTTCGTCCTCTTCGATATTGCATCGGATCATTCGGTAGTCTCGCGGATTGTATTGCCCGGGATGTAATCGAGTGTGTGGCCTAACAAATCGCAGGAGCGCACGCGTGGGAGATAAAGTACCAGGATTCATGCAACAGCGCGTGCGGCGCTCCAGCTCAGCAATTAGACCGCAGGCACACCAAATAACGGCTGTGGTAAAAGCAACGTCATATGTCAGCACTTCATCTGGCGGCTCGCAGCAGGAATTCTTGCGTGTTCGCATGTTTCCACCGAAGCGCGGCGACCATAGGGATCAGCCACTTAGAATCGTTGTGGAGTGACACAGGTTGCAGTCCCGCCTCGTTGTGATGGCATGCACGAATTGCTGCGATCAGTTTTGCCCATAGCGAAAACAGGCCGGTCCCTGGTGATACATTTTGGAGCGATTCGAGCTTCCCGTATGTCGCGCCGATCTGTTCTCGCTGTGCGGTGGACATCGGCCTCGTCGCAGAGAACGACAAAGATGCGGTCTAACAAATCGCTGGAGCGGACGCGCGAAGACAAAATGCCAGCCCAAACCACGGCGTGCGCCGCTCGAATCAACCGTTGAAGCGCCCGTGGCAGCAATACACGTTCATGTCCTAAGCGCTCTCATCCTGGTCGCTATCGGCGTTTCACTTGCTGCTGCCGCGGTACTCATACGATTCCCGAAAATCCGCTCATCTGGCGGAAGGTGGCGACATGGACACTCGTCGCGGGGTTGGTCGGCCTGCTGGTGCTTGTCTTGTCTCGGGTTACGTTCTCGCTAGGGACCGAGCGGCAAGGACTCGGTGGCAATCGCAACTTTTCTCTTCAGGTCTGGCGTGCTTAGTGGCCGTTGCCTTGGGCTCCTTCTAAATCGCACACTCAAACGGGCGTCGGCCGCCGGGAAGAGGCCGCAGTTGGCGCCCTAACACCTCGCTGGAGCGCACGCGTGAGGGATAAAGTGCCAAGTTCACACAGCAGCGCGCGGCGCTCAGCTCAACCGTTAGCTGCCATGCGTGAAGTCACCGCGAACACCTGCCGTCTACACTCCTATGCTGAGCGTATCTTCAGCAGGGATTCGAGCATTGCAGCCGATGCATGCCGACAGTCCCGAAGTATCGTGCGCAGGTCGCAATGACTGAGGCGCCGTTGCACTCTTACGCTTCACGTCGATTCATGCAGCAGCTACTACGAACGAGAACATTGGTGAAATGCCATCTGTATCAGGAGTGGCGATTTACTCTGATGAACGGGGACATACTCTTGAGTGATCAGTGACATCCGCGAGCAGCAGATAATCCGGCATTGGCGGTAACAGCCAGATCTGAACGGCGCGGACATCACATTCGAGTTCAGCCAGAAGTGTCGACTCGATCGCAACGCCATGATGATGCTTGATCAGTTCCGCAATCGAACTTCGCATCAGCTGGTATGCGAGCGCTGATGACTGTGCCCGGTAAAAGGGGCAATTGAAACTAGCTATTCCGATTCAGTCTGGCTCACAATCTTCGAGTCCCGCCGCGCACGGTGTCAAACTGCTTCTGCACGACCTTAGTGCTGGCACCTAACAAATCGCTGGAGCGCACGCGTGAGGGATAAAGTGCCAAGCTCATACATCAGCGCGCGCGGCGCTCAGCTCAACCGTTAGGCGCACGAGTGCAGCGTCTACGCTCGACTATCACGTAAGGTGCTACTGCCGGTCGTGGTGGCCACCATGGCGTTGAGCGGACACTTGCGCGAAGGCGACAGTCTCGGCTGCATACGCATGCTTGCAGTGGCGCTGTGAAAGTGGGCAGGTCTATGCCACTGATTGATGCTGGCAGTCGAAGCGCACTGTTCATTCTGCATCGACTTCCCAGACAGCGCAGCTGGTCGTAGACGTCGACGGCTCGAGTGCGCCGACTCGCGATTGCGGACGCAATGCCAACCATGCGCTATTGCTCGATCACTGGCTACGTGATGCTGGTGACACTAGCGCGATCTGGCCATGAGCGCATTCTACGATACGTGTCTTGGATCAAGTGCACATTGGACGTGCCGCTGCTAGCCGCGGATGCGTCAGATGCCGCCTAACAAATCGCTGGAGCGCACGCGTGAGAGATAAAGTGCCAAGTTCATACAGCAGCGCGCGCGGCGCTCAGCTCAACCGTTGAGCGGCGCTAGAATGCGGTACTTTCCGGAAGTTCTCTTGGCTGTACGCAGTGGCGGTCAGCTGCGCTCTCGTTCTTGCTCTGGCCGTGGATTTGACAATGCGCAATTCTGCACAAGAACACATGTTGCCGAACTTGATTCTCTTCGTTTGCGCTCCGCTGGACATAGCCTTAATGGACGGTGTGGACCTTGCTCTTTCCCTACGTTTTCCGCTCATGGCATTGGGCAACTCATCGTTATCGCGGCCTGTGGAGCGATACAATCATGGTTGATGCTGGCGGCAAGGGCCCGGCGAGCTGCCAGAATCGCTGCCTAACAAATCGCTGGAGCGCACGCGTGCGGGATAAAATGCCAAGCCCAAACAGCAGCGCGCGCGCCGCTCAGCGCAACCGTTAGACGACAGTGAGCAGAGCCGACATTGCATTCCTTTCGGAGCCCCAGCGGTCGTGGAAGGCTCGAGGCCGATTCAGCTTTAAACGATCCTCGAAGGCGGCCGTTTGTAAAAGCGACAGAGGTTCGCGATGAGATCTTAGGTTGACTTTGCTGAAGCGCCAGACGTAACGGTCAAGGTATGTCCAAGGTGGCAGCGACATTAGGAAGATCAAAGGCGAAGAGGGTGGAACGCTCGTCGTGCAACTGATGTTCTCGGAAGCAAAGTTGTCACTTGAGCATCCGGACAAGGCCACGGATCAACACGCGATCAATGTCGGTGGAGTCGAAGGCGTGTTAAGAACATACGCGGCAATGAAAGTAGCGAAACCCAATCTCGCGATCCCAGAATTCGAGCGCTTGATAGAAGTGCAGTCGGCTGGGGGTCTCGGCGCGGTTGTTGACGAAGGCTTGAAGAAATGCGGCTGATGTCCACCGCCTAACAAATCGCTGGAGCGCACGCGGGAGCAAAGTGCCAAGCCCAAACAAAAGCGCCCGCCGCGCTCAGCTCAGCAATCATGCCGCAAATTTGACAACGCACTCATGCCAAGCGAGAAACACTCTCGCTGGTCTGACGACGCGCATTGGAAATGAAGCTAGCGGGGCTCAGCGCGGGAAGAGGCGGTTTCGCCACTCGCTCACGGGCCTGCTTATCGCGTTCGTTGCGGCGCACACTTCTTCTGCATGATGCTCCCCGCTTATAGTCGTGAGCTTCTGGTTGGCCACCATGGCGCTGATTGGCGTTTGGATAGTTGATGGGTACTTGCGTGGCCGCAAGTTGAAGCGACGCTCCGGCGGACTCTTGCGTCAGGACGAGTGCGAGAGGTCCGCATTGTCGCCTCAGGTGTCGTTGAGTTCGAAGAAGAGAGCGATTTTGGGGCCTATTACGCGTTCCAAATCGCGGACGACCGCATAGTCTTCATTTGGGGCCAGGAGTTCTATGCAACGTCGAGGGGATTTCCCAATAGCGATTTTTGCATTGCTCTATGTGCTGGATCCGGATGGAGAACGCGTTGACTTTTTCATTCGCAAGAGTGGCCAAAAACTTGAGCCAATTCGTACCATTCCTGTGGACGTGCAACGTCGGTTACAGCTGCCAGAACATTTGCGGGTAATGGAAGGTAAGCTCGCTGTGGAACGCCTGCTTGCGGCATAACACCTCGCTGGAGCGCACGCGTGGAAGATAAAGTGCCGGGGTTTCCAATCTGCCGCAGCCGCGGCGCTCAGCTCAACCGTTAGGCGTCATGATATCACCGCTGTCCCTTTCCGAACTCGACGAATCCGTCGGCTGCCTGGTCACGGGCGTTCGCGCAGGATCCGATTACTGGATTTCTGTTGCAGCCCGGTCCGGGCTACCAAGAACGCTTGGCGCAATTCTTCCGCTGCTGATGCGAGCACGCATCACTCTCAAAGATGCCGGTCGTTGTGGCCCGGGCGCCTCTGGTATTCATGGAGCAGCAATGGGCTATGCGACCGCGCACCCCGCATGGCCAAGAAGTCTGACGGAAGAGTGGGATCGCTTCGAGAGCGCCATTCCCGAATTGACTGGAGCGCATGGCGATCTACGATGAGATCGCCGCCAAGGGCAAGCCGCCAGCTCCGCACTACTATCTTGGTGTGATCGGAGTTCGATCCCGACATGCATGGCCGCGGTGTCGGGACGCAACTGCTCAGGTCGTTCTGTGACCTTTCGAGGAGCGATCCGCTGTCCTGCGGCGTGTACCTGGAGACGGCGGAGGAGTCGAACCTCAGGTTCTATGAGCGCGCCGGATTTGCAGAGACCGGCCGCGGCAGACTCGGCCGCGCAACCCTTTGGTGTATGTATCTGCCGCAGGGGTCGCGATGACGCCTAACAAATCGCTGGAGCGGACGCGTGAACGATAAGTTGCCGATGCGCTATCGTCGGCGTGCGCGCCGCTCAGCTCACCGGTAGGCGGCACTATGCGGCACCGAATTCATGTCCCGCTGCTTTCAGACCCCCACAATCTATCGGGAGTCGGATGCGCGTGCCGCGGGCGAGGGCGGTTTCGACTATTGACAGGCGAGCGGAGAGCGGAACCTCTCCAGTTCAGGGCAGGAGAAATCGTTGAGTGTTCAATTGTGACCTGCCGGATGGATCGAAGGGTCTTGTCGCGATTCGCTCGTTTCTGCCGATCCCAGTATCAGGCCGGCGTACGATTTATGGCGTATCGGGGCCATCGTCCGGGCGATCGTTAGCGCGGCTCTGGTGCTTCCTCAGTATCACTAATCGCCGCGTCAATCGGCGCGGCCGTCGGAGGCGGTGATCTTCGCGTTCTGTTCAGTTCGATGGGGAGATTCTGCTTGGGACGTTTTAGTTCGCTTGCTGGGAGACTAGTGGCATCGTGCCGTCTTTCAATTGTCTGAACCGACGCGTGGGAGATAGAGTGCTAAGTTCATACAACAGCGCGCGCGGCGCTCAACCGTTAGGCCGCCCGAGCAATGCAGACCATCTACGAAGCGGTAGGCGGCAACGAGGCTGAAAGACAGCCCCACGCATGGCATCACCGTGTGCTGAAGGGACGAGGTGGTGAGTCATGCGATTCCAGCCATAACTACCCGCCCACAGCACACCGAGCGCCTTGCAGCGTACTGGGCGGAAGCTCTCGGCAGGCCGACGCTGCACTTCAGTGCGTATGGCAATGAGACCTCTGTCGTTCGGCTTCACAGCGGCAATGGCACGAAGATATGGACGATCGGGCTATCGCGTGCTGGGCCAAGCGGCAGAGACATCAGGCTTGCACGTGACGGATCTCTGGCAAACTACACATTTGCGACTACTTCGCCTGGGCGACGACCTCGACTATGGCTCGTTATCATGATTCAGCAGACGATGTGCCGCAGGGCCTGGAGATACCAAAGTGGTCCTGGCATGGGCTCGTAAGTGAGCAGGGACAACTAACACTTCGCTGCGCGGGCGGACGCGTGAAGGATAAAAAGAGCGAAGCTCTTGCACGTCGGCGCGCGCAGCGTTCAGCTCAATCGTTAGGCGTGTAGATGGCGGCGTACCGCGCAATGGTTGAAGGTCGCAACTTTCTGCTGGGCATCGACGGCAAGGTCCGCCGCTGTGGGTTCTACCAAACGATATTCCTTCAGTGCGCAGATCACCTGAGGTGGAGTCCATAGCCGTTCGAGCTGTTAAAGAGCGACCTTGAGCTGAGACAAATGACGCGGAACATGACTTGGCCGACCGCCTATCCAGCTACTGCAGCGACGGCTTCGAGGGAGATTGACGATTCAGAACCGCTGCCGACCGCAAAGGGTCGCTCATACTATGTGGAGAAGCGCTGGTGGCAGTTCTGGAAATAACAAGTTGCGGTTCCTGCCCTAACGCTTCGCTGGAGCGCACGCGTGCGAGATAAAGTGTCAAGCCCAAGCTCCGCAGCCGCGGCGCGCGGCTCAGCCGTTAGACGGCACGGATACAACTGAGGAACACTGTGGCGCAAATCAAGATTTACGGCATTCGAGACCATCTTGATCCCGATAGCTCTCCGACGCTATCCACTCGTGCGTCGTTGACGCACTGTTTCCTGCTGATAAGCGTGCCCATCGGTTCTTTCCCCTGGATAGTGCCGACTTCTTCTACCCTGGCTCTGCTTCACCTAGATACGATTATCGAGATCAGCATGTTTGAGGGGGCCGTTCCGTGAACGAAGTCGATCCGTCTTCTCTTCGAAGAGTGGGGAGTCAGTGCGGGCATACCCTAACGAAATCGAGGTTACGATTTCGGAAACTCAACACAACTGGGGATTTCGGGGCCTTCCAGGAGACGAAGTGGGTCTCTCGTACAAGGTCGAAGTGTAGCCCTGGTTAAGGCGTCTCACAGGTGCCGTCTAACAAATCGCTGGAGCGCACGCGTAGAATAAACTGCAAGCCCATGCAGCGCGCCGCTCAGCTCAACCGTTAGTGCCTTGTCCTCCCGTGACCACGACATCGCGAACACTGAAAGGCGCTCTATGCTGACCGCGGGGAATTCGGTCGGCCGTCCACATACTCGTGTTGCTTTCAGGCGTTGTTGGATGCAGCCGGCATCCACATGCCTATTCTATTCATACGGTGACACTCAGCCATTCCGCTGGAAACATCGTGATCACCACGTTTGGAGAGGTTATCGATGCGGCGCAGTGCGCCGTTACAGCTGGAGCGGCAGACAGGTATCGCCGAGGAAGTCATGGAGGAAATACGAGCGGCAGGAGGTTGATTGTGTATCGAACTTCCGGCAGAACGCTGCGGAAGTGGCAAGCGGTGAGCGGCTCCCGGGCGCATATATCATTGAAGATTTCGTGGCCACCCGCGCCAGCGGTCTATAACGTTAGTCGCGGCTTTCCCTTGGATGAGCCGGATGCGGTTGCGCCTCACTCACGGCACGAGTGAGGGACCAGCTTCGAGACGGTGGTGCCAACGTTGACCTGTCAATTCCCATCAGGTGACAAGTACTCGAAACAAGGAGGGTGTTCCATCAAAGCCTAACAAATCGCTGGAGCGCGCGCGTGAAGATATGAAAGTGCCATGTCCAAACCGCTGCAGCCGCGGCGCTCAGCTCAACCGTTAGATCGCCGTTATGCAGGCCGATCCGCAGGTAGTCGCTAGTATCACCCTTTCACGGAGAGGGCCTTGCGATCGCGCATCTGTCGGTGTTTGTTGCGACCGGCCTCTACTGGCACGCTGAATCCATCTTCTCGTCTACCGCGGAACCACGTTCTTGGGACCTCCATCGGGGCGTTCTTCCTGACGTTCCTTCAGGGGTACTCTGGTTTCTTGGCCGTTTTGGTCGCCATGGCTTGCGAGCAGGCCGCGCGCCTTCCTGGGAGGCCCACGCTCACTGGGCTATTCATTTGCATCTTTGGCTGCTACCGCAGTATGCGTAGCCCTTACTTTAATTTCGTATCTACATTCTCTGCGTCGACACTAGACGAGCTCGCGGTAACAACATTGGAAGCCTTAGGACTCAGCATTGCCGCCAGAGCTATCTGAATGGCGCAGATGAGCAACGACGCTACAACGCGCTGGAGCGCGCGCGTGAAAAGATAAAGTGCCAAGCCCAAATCGGCGTGCCCGCGCCGCTCAGCGCAACCGTTAGAGCTTATGAAATTCGCTATTCAATCGTCGTCTTACTAATTATTTTCGTCGCGGGCTGCGATGACGGAAAGCCCACATCGTGCTGACATCGTCACGCCGCCTGCCTTCCCCAGACGGACAATCGGTAGCAATAGTTGAGTCCGTGGACAACGGGCTCGGCTTCGGTCAGGGCATGCTGTACGACGAAGTACATGTCGGTCCGACGGACCACAGGACTGTCGGCCATTTCGGTTCGATGCCTACGTTGTTTTCTACGCTGCGCGAGAATGAGTACTGCCTCCGCACCAACCGTAAGTTGGTTAGATGCCAACCACGTGCGCATTGCGTACGACGCATCACTGCAGTCACCAACGCGTCCATTTGATCGCATTGGTCGCATTAGGTCGAATACGGCGGTCAGAAGCCCATGAACCCTAACCTGGCGAAGCCCGGCCGGGTAACAGTCCCGGGAAAACCCAGCGACGATTTGGCTCCGGGCACGCTCAACAGTATTCTCAAGCAGGCCGGTCTGAGGCGAAATTAAGGTAACTGCGATGCGCTACGCCGTCGTCATTGAAAACGCGGGCTCGAACTTCTCAGCCTATGTCCCAGACCTTCCGGGCTGCGTTGCTACTGGAGCTACCCTTGCGGAGACCGAAGCGGCGATCCGCGAGGCCATCGAGTTCCACCTCGATGGGTTGCGTGAGGACGGTTCGCCCATTCCGCCTCCATCGAGCAAGGTCGAGTACGTCGAAGTTGCCGCCTAACACTTGGCGGAAAGCAATAGCATGGCCCCCGCCGTAACAACTCGCCCAGAGCGCACGCGTGAGGAAACAACAAAATGCTGTAAGTTCGGCGGCGCCTGGGTGCGCTCAGCTCAACCGTTAGGCCACGGGATGTGGCATACTCTCGACCCTCTTCACGGCCCGATGTAGTCCATCCGGAATTTCGGACGGCTACGTTGGCGGCACAGAAGTTTGGATCGGCTCGTGGCTGGCGATATTGAAGTTCCGCCGCATGGCGGAAAGTCAGGCCCTACGTCGCATGATGTCGAGCAGTTGACTGAAGCACCTCGAAGAGTCTTCCGGCCTTGAAAAAGATGGCTAGTCAGGAAGTCTTTGAACACTACACCGCATACTCGAGACGCAGCCGATCATCAGGACCACTCCCCGGGACAGACGAGCCACTTCCAAACATTTCGAGCCCTGGCGCTGTATGGGGGCATACGTTTGAACATGTCCTGCGTATCGGTGGCACCGCGACCCCGGGCGAAGTAGAGCTTTGCTTCACCGTTGCCTGGGATATTGAACATACTTTGGGAGCTCTATTTAAAGGCGCAGAGCTTGTCGAGGAACGGCTTTGTGCGAGCATTCGCCTGCCCAAGTCTTGACCAAGGTAAGGTGCGGCCTAACGCTTACCTCTCGCCGGAGCGGACGCGTGAAAGATAAAGTGCCAGCCCATACCGCGGCAGCCGCGCCAAAGCTCCAGCTCGATCGTTAGGTGACGCGATCAACCGCAGGAAACTGATTGTTGCTTCCTGCCTTGCCGTTGCTCGCGGCATACGCGGCCGTCGCCGTATCCTCTCTGCCTCAATCGATCGCACGCTCAATCACCAGAACGAGCTTCGTACTTTCGACCACCATGGTTTAACTTCGCTTCGAAATACGGGAGTGGCAACGCGTTCTCGGCTTCCGGATCGGTTCGAGCACAGAGGAATTAGTTCGAAAGGTGGCGACTGTCGATACGAAGGGTGCCGTCGTTCAGGCTGAATGGCGAGAGCGAGGCGCTCGGCCGCTATCAGTCGCGGAATCGTTCATTGCCGCCACCGAGCGAGCCGCGAGTTAGTGAGCTAGCGCAGCTGAGAGTATTGTGCCTGTCGTTGCCTGCACGACGTATCGTTCTAATCTTTGAACTGTCGAAAGGCCAGGTTCGCGCCATCAGACTTTCGTTTATCAGAAATGAACTCATCTAGTCGTCACCTAACAAATCGCTGGAGCGTAGCACCAGCGCGCGCGGCACCCAGCTCGACCGTTGGCGCCAACAGTGCAACCTGTGACCGTGTCTCTCGTCCGGGCGCTCAAAAGCGATGAGTGCACACTTACGAGAATCTGCTCCATCTCTACGTTCGACTTCAGTGAATTCTTGGGTTTAAAACCGTCCGAGAAGGCTGGTTTTCATACCCTGTTGCCGCTCTATTGGTCGAGCGGGGCACTGCGTTCTTCATCCGGTCCGAGAGGTAGCCTCTGCTGGAGTTCGCGCTAGTGTCGCGAAGGTCCGCGATCTCGGGGTGATCCTGCGGGGTGTTCGATCTTGCGGGGTTCTTTGTGGTTCGAGGTGTCCGACGTCGGGTGTGTCGGGCAGAGCCGCTGCGCGCGAAACTATTCCGCGCGATGCCGGGCGTAGTGGGAGGTTAGGGTCGCCGAATTCAATGCTCCGGCTCTTCAGTTTTTGGAGAATCGTAACTGAGAAGTTCTAGTGCAAGCCGGTAAACAAGATGGAAGCTTGGACGCGATGATGAGGCTCGAAGTGGAATGTAATTGGATCTCAACGAGCTCAGCTGCGGTTGGTGGCACGCTGTGGCTGGTGCCCAGCACAAATCGCTGGAGCGCGCACGTGGAGAATAAAGCACCAAGCTCATACAGCAGCGCCTTCGAGACTCAATCGTTAGAGTCGGTCTGAGCGTCCCTACATTCACCTTCTCGTTGCGATGGCCGGAAGTCCTCACACTTTGCTACGGTGGCAGCTCAAAGAACAGGTTCGCTTCACGGGGCGATCACATCACGCAGACGGGAAGCTCGATTCACGACGCGTTTCCAGAACATCGCCCCTCTATGTTCATGAGAGTCTGAAGTGTCCCGACATCGACTCGGTCGAAGCGGAGGTTCTACCGGACGGCGCGCGGTTAAAACGTGACGCAGCCCAGCCTGAAGGCTCCGGTCCGGCGATATTTGGAACGATGGACGGTTACATTTTGTGGGAAGAAGCGGCCCTTCATGATTGTATTCTGTGCCGCGCCAAGGAAGGCGGCATCGATGTATAGGGTCAGCTGCGTCCCGGGGCGGACCTCTAACACCTCGCTGGAGCGCACGCGTGGGAGATAAGGTAGCCAAGCCCACACGGCGCGGCGTGGCGTTCAGATCAACCGGGTGGGCCACATCACGGTATATGGCGATCCGCAACCTTGTGGCGCCGTTTTCGTCCTCTTCGTGCTTTGCGCATGCGCGAAGGGGCCAACTGGTTACCGTCCGGAATTATTCCGCGACAGAGCTAGAGAATGTGGTTCTCTCCGGGCACGGGGTTTTCTGAAGACTCTTGGGGGCTTGCCGTTGAGGCTGGGCAGACCCTCACCATCCATCTTAAAGAAGACTCGCCAGGACTTAACTTGGCCTTCAGACTCAGAGGATCTCACCATTTCCAAAATGAAGAATGCCCACCGCTTCGTGAGTGGAGAGAAATACTTCGTCCTCTTCGATGTTGCATCGGGATCATTCAATAGTCTCAAGCGGATTGTGGCTGCCCGGGATGTAATCGAGTGCGGCCTAACCAACCGCTGGAGCACACGCTTGGAGAACAAAGCCAAGTCCAAGCCGCCGCAGCCTATGAGCAATAGCAGGCGACAGTTTCTCTGCAGCACGGCCGCCTCACCGTGAGCGCTTTGTCTCCCGCTCGCTGCCGATGCCCAGAAAACCAGCCGACTCATCCTCTTGGGAACCGCTGGCGGCCCGCGTCCCCGAAAGGACGCGCTCAGCACCGGCGCAGGTCATTGTCGTCAATGGAACGGCATACGTGGTCGACTGTGGTGACGGCGTCGCCCGGTCAGCTGGTGCTCGCTGGTATTCCGCTCGCGAGCGTGCGGCATGTCTTTCTGACGCATCAGCACTCTGATCACAACGCGGACTACGGCAATCTGGTTGTTGCTGGCATGGACCGCGGGGTTACGGACGCGAGTTGACGCGTGGGGCCGCCGCCGCTCGAGCAGATGACAAAGCGCTTCATGGAAATGAATTCATACGATATCGCCACGCGGATCAAGGATGAGGGACGCATACCTTTGCAGCCGCTCGTCCACGTCCACGAGTTGAGGAAGGGCGGCGTCGTGCTCCAGGACGAGAATGTCCGGGTCCGAGCGACTCTGGTGGATCACCCCGGTCGTTCCGGCGTTCGGATATCGATTCGACGCGGAGGATCGGTCGGATCGTCATTTCCGGTGATACCAGGCCATCTGACAACCTGATCGAGCTTGCTCAGGGCGCGGACATCCTCGTGCACGACGCGTTGTACGCGCCTGCCATCGATCGTCTCGTGGCGGGCGTGCCGAATGCGCCGGACCTCAAGCGGAGTATCTTGTCGCACCATACGACGGCAGAAGACGCCGGGCGCGTCGCACATGCTGCCGGAGTCAAGACGTTGGTGCTCTCTCACCTGATACCGCCGGAGGATCCGGCAGTTACGGATCAGATGTGGGATCGACGCGGCCAGTGCGAATTTCCGACGGTCGTGTCGTGGTAGGAAAGGATCTTCTTGAACTGTGAGACCACACGCGCGGCGGCTAACAACCGGTTGCAGCGGACGGTGAAGGATAAAGTGCCAACGCACCCAGGTAACTATGGACGTACTAAAGCCAATCAGAGCAGGGTCCAGAATCTCCTCCGCTGGAGTCTGGGGTTTCATCGTCGGGCGCGTCCTGGCGGCGTTTGGTCTAGGCATCTTGGCGGCTCAGCACTTCCCGAGGTACGCGCCCAGTTAGTTCCTCTGCTGTTGGTGGGGTCGCCTTGGCGCTCGCAGCCAATGGCCTTCGCCGAAGACCCCCGTCAAAAGACTAGCCTCTCAACCGTTAGACGGCAGGCCTCAATAGAGGACGACATGAGCTCGGATACGACTCCGCCAATTTCTGAAACATCGCAGGCGCTTCAAAGGACACGCGCGGCTGGTTTCTGGCACTTCATGCCGGGTGATGACAACCCGCTTCGAACGTCCGAGCTGGAGCTAAAGTGGTACAGCAATACGTAATGGCTT
>ERZ1370068.8393-contig-7250_pt1 | contig 44785 bp, 61 predicted proteins | sample MGYA00561227_ERZ1370068 | MGnify/ENA primary metagenome ERZ1370068 (study PRJEB38410, sample SAMEA6850437) | metagenome | study: Metagenomic assessment of the ecological functions of the soil: analysis of the soil microbiota associated with the...
GGTATTGCTTCGTTCGGTTACATTGTTACTGAATCCCCATTCCATCGACGAGCCTGCGCTTCACGCCTTCGCAGGCTTCCACCAAAGGTCACACATCGTCAGTCGCGCCGCGTCCGCTTCCTTCTGCGAATCCACCATGGAGAGCGGCATGCTCAGCAGAGGGATGGTGCGCCCGGGCCCCGAGCCTGCGGTTGGGACGCACGTCAGGAACACACGGCCCACAGGTTGTTTTGTTCTTCTTTTCGCCTCGCCAGGCAGATACGTCCCACGAGATCGATCACTAGAGTCTTCGGCATACGTTCGAACCTTTCACATCGTCAGTCTTGCGCGACTGCACCGATCGACACCGCCCACGCCCATTGGGACGGGGCGCGTGACGTCGGGTCCTGATGTTCGATTAACTGCCGCTGCGCGTAGTGCGAGGCGCTGTTGGCAGGCTGCTGGCCACGTGGGCAACATAGCGATGAAACTGCTCGAAAGAGCGGAAGCCGCCGATTGATCCTGCACGTCCCAGAGCGTCGCGACGACCGTCGCCGCCCCTGCCTCGAGGAACGGACGCGCGATGCTCGCGATGCCTCTCCCGTTGGTGACCATCCCCGAGGCCGTGGAACAGGCCGCCAGCACGACCAGCTTCGTGCCGTCGAGCCTGACCTTCGCCAGTTCGCTCACGAACAACGCGCCATCGTCGTCGCTCGCGCCGTCGCGGGCCAACAACAGCCGCGACAGTGATGGCACCTGATCGTTGACGATGGCGTGCCCGGCGTAGTGCACGATGTCGAACCGACCGAGGTTGTCCAGGACAGCCTCGCTTCGTCGCCAAATCGCGCGACAGCAGCAAGGCGTTCGGGATACACAGCTGCAACCGTTTCGGACTCCCGCTGCGAGAACGGCAACTGGGGCAGCCAGGCTTCCTCGGGCGTCCGCCTGTGAGCCGGGTTACCGATCACCAGCGCGCGGTTGAGCTTGAACCTTTGCCCGGGCGAACTGCGAGTGGCGTCGTCCTCACCAGCGTTGAAAGGCTCGGGGCCGTCATCACGACGAAGTCCTGAACGAGATACCGACCGGTGCGGGGATCGATGAGGGCGGCAAACACGGCAGCGCGTGGAGCGGACCGTCCGGGACGACGGCGATGGTATCGACCTGCTCGAGAGGTCGGGACGGACCGGCTCGACCAGCTCCAGAAACAACGCTCGCAGGTCGCTCCTCGCGCGCGCGCCGTCCGAGGCCGGCTTGATGCAGCAGCCAGAGCATCTGGTCGATCCGCGCCCGCAGCGCGGTGGCTCCGATCGGGCGCTCGGCGAGGGTGATGCTCCGCTTTGCGAACCGTCCAGATCAGCAGCCGATCGTCGAGCGTCATGAAAAACAAGGACGGCGGCGCGCGCCGGCAAGCGGCCTGGACCGCTCGCGATCGCCAGCGGCTGAACCCCGGGAACACCCGGTCGCAGCCTCGAGCAAGCGTCCTCGCGCGGCCACGCTCCGCGTAGTCGAGGCCCGCCGCCGCATTCTTGTGCCAGACGATCTGCACGCCGAGCCAGATCTCGGCGAACACCTGCCAGCCCTCCTGGAAGAACGACGCTCGATACTGTCGATCGGACATCAGCTCACGCTGGTCTTCGAAATGGCGAATCGCGGTCGAGAAGTCGGTCTCAGCCAGCTCGCGGCTGGCTGCGCGGCCAGATAGGCCCGGCCGCGGGCGAGATGGACGTCCACCATGCCGGGCCTCGACGGACGATTCACGAAAGATTTCGATCGGCCCGCGTCGCCGAGACGATGGCGGTCGACGGCGCCACATTCTGCAGAATAGACGCCTCCGCGAGCAGAATTTCCGCCTCCTCGCGGCTCACGCAGGGACTCGTCGCCGATTCTGACAAGCTGCGCCCTGGCGCGCTCGAGGTCCTGCCTGGCGGCGATGGCGTCACCGAGTTTCTGGTCGATTTGAGCCCGGATGAAATAGGCATCGACGAGCGTCGATGGGTTGTTCCTCGTTGATCCGACGCCGCGACGTCGATGACCGCAGTCTGGAAATGACAGCGCCGCTTCAGGCAGGTTCGCATTCGAGACAGCGCAAGCTGTCCCAGCTTCAGGAGCAGGAGATGCTTTTTTCGCAGCGACCCGAATCGCGACCGCGCCGTTGAGCGCGTCCAATTGGTACCGCCATGCCTCTGCCGGCGCGCCGAGCAGTCCGAGCACTTCCGCCAGAAGGGCAGAGACGGAAAGTTCAGCGTCCGATTCACCCGCAGCCTGCAACGCCCGATGGGCCTCCCGGTGCTCGGGCGAGCGGAGGCCATGAGGTGGCCTTCATTCGCGAAGATCAGGCCGGCGATCCATTTGCGTCGGCCGTTCAGAAACCCGTAGCGAGTGTCGCCGCGGGCGGCGCCGCCCGACTCCAGCGCCGCTCGGGCGTCGGCGAGGTGTCCGCGCCGCATAGTGCGCAACTGCGCAGGTAAATCGGCGCCCAATGGTACATGACGGGCTCCCGCCGTTCGCGAAGTGGCGCGCCGCCAACCGGAATTCGTTGTCGGCGCCGACTGAGGTTGCTTCCTCTGTGAGACGGATGGCGTTGCGGCAGGGCCAGGTGAGCCCGCGCCAGGGAGGATGCACGCTCGCCGCCGTCTGGTCGACTGCGACGCGTGATCGATGGCTCTGATGCCCCTCTCTGGGCATCTGATCGCCACTGGCCTTCAGCAGCAGCGTCGCGGCCCATCGAGCTCGCCGCAACTGACTCGGCGGCCGCGAGCGCGGTCGCCCTGCAGCTCCCGTTCAGCCCAGGCCGGCAGCAGGCGTCGTCTCGATCCACGGGCGAAGCAGGTGGCGCACGGCCTTGACGTCCTCGAGGTCCGGGGCGGGCCCTTCCAGTTCCGAGTTTCAACGCCGCGCGCAACCTTCTCCCACCGGACCGACGTCGCGCTGCGCTCCTCCTCGATCCTCGTCAGGTGAGCGAGACGCTTCCTGGCTCCACTGCGAGCTGCGGATCCAGTTCGCGTACGCCCTTCCATCCCGCCTCGGCTTGATCGGTGAGATGAATGGCCTCGAGCGCAAGCGCTTTGTTGAAAACCGCCTCGCGCAGCCGGCCATTCAGTCTCGTCGCCCGTTCGGCCGCGGCGAGCGCCTTCGGCACCAGCTCGGGCCGATCGCTCCGCTGGGCCACCGCAAGATAAACCGCTGAAAGATCGTTCAGCCAGGCGGGATCGGGCGCCGGCGTTGTGACGGCGGCTTCGAGCACCTGCAGCCCTTTCTCCAGTTCACCCGACACCACGTACGACGTGCCGAGGGCAGCCCAGTCGGCCTCTGAGCACTCGATCTCGCGGCGTTCTTTTCGATCTTGGCGATGGCGATGCGGGTGTCCGGGCCCAGTTCCTGGACACTCCGCGCCGATCGTGAGGCCGCGGGAATCGCGCCGTACGCGAATCCTCCCGTCAGCCTCGCCTCGAGGGGTCTGTACGCCGCCAGGGCACGAGCCAACTCGCTCAAGTCAGGCCGACTTTGATCCGTGGCTGGCGCCGTGGCCGGATCTCACATGCAACAGCCCAGAACGCATGCGCGACCAGGGCGACGATGGAGACGACGGCTAGGAGCCGCCGCCAGGCAGCGATTGCGCGTCATGATCTCTTCAGCGCCAACTGTTCGAGATGACGTCGCGCCTCTGCGGCCCAACCGCTGCGGCTGTCCAGCGTCAGATACTTCTCCCACGCCCGACGCGCTTCATCGAACAGAACATCTGCTCCAAAGCCGATGCGCGATTGAACCAACCCTCGGCAAGCCGCGGATCCGCCGCAATCGCACGGTCGGTCATCGTGAGCGCCTTCGCCACGTCCTGCGCCTGGCCGTCGCGCGCCGCTCGAACCAGTGACGCGGCCGCGAGATCGTTCAGGATTCGAGCGTCGGCGTTGGATTGGTCGGCCCGCTTCTTCGAGGGCAGCCACTGCGCGTGTCACGTCGCCGACGACAAGATAGGCGAGGCCGAGGACATTCAGCATGCGCGTGGGGTGCGGCGGCCGGCGGCCATCTTCTCGATTTGCGCCGCGCTGCAATCTGGACATCGGGAGAGACGTTCACGGCGGTCGAGTCACCCGATCGAATGCCGCCGCGGAGTGGTCCGTACGCAAATCCCCCGGTGAGCCGCGGTTCGATCGTCCGATCGCTCGCCACCGCCGCAACCAGCGCCTGCAGTTCCGTGGCACCCGACCGACCCAGCGGCAACACGCCTCCGCCGACCATCAGCGCCAGCGACGCGGCGTCGCGAGTCCGCCGCGCGACGACCACACGACGCGCCGCGAAGGCCGCCAGCGCCGCCTCGGCTCGTCAGTTCTCGCTTGATTCTGCGCGGTGAGCGCCGCGGCCAGCCGCATCTGCGCCGCTTCGGCGAACGCACGAAGTAGCAGGTTTCGCATCGTGAGAATGCTCCGCGATCCAACCGCGCTCGCCCTCGCTGAGCCGACCGTCGAGTGCTCCGCGATCGTCTCAGCGATCGGGACACTCGTCCGAACGGCGCCTCATCACTTCTGCAGCCACGGTCCCCTCGCGATTGCTGCTGGGCAGCGCCCTGGCCCACCGTCAACAGGCCTCGATTCATCGCTTCCGACATCAGGTTTCGGGTGGTCGATCTCCGTCGCGACACGCGCCGTCCTCGGATTCGGAGACGCGGCTCCAGTTCAAGACGCCGTCGGCGAACAACCCCCGGACGTCCGATCGCGAAATGCCCTCAGCGTCGAGGCACTCACCGAGTCGCGCCAGGAGCCGCTCGATCGTCCGGTACGAGCCGCTTCTGATCCAGATGCATCGCGCGGGCAATGTCGGCCACCGAGACCGTGTCTTCAAAACGCAGCTTCAGAATCAGCTGATCCTCGGGGTTCAGCGTCTGCCGGGCACGCGTCAGCGCCCGCCTCACGCGCTGCGCGAGGAAATCCTGCTCGGCGCGGACGACGTCGAAATCCGGCCCGGGTGCGGGGCTCTCGATCTCCTCCGCCTCGAGGTCCGAGACGAACTGCCGGACCACCGTTCGCCTCGTGATCTCGTCGCAGAGCGCGCTCAGCTGCGCGTCGATCGCGATGCCGTGGTTGACGCGAAGCATCTCCGCCGCCTGCTCCGCGCTCCAGCCGTCGCGGATGATGAGCCGTTCGAGCAGAATCGCCGTGGGTCCGAGCCGTTTCGCCTCGGCCGACGGCCGCCACCGCCCCCAGGTCCGATTGCGATAGTCCAGAAACAGCCGCTGAATGACGACCGTCAGGTACGTGGCCAGGCTGCTGCGTCCTCAAAGCGACGCAGCGCCTCGCACTGCCGATCGTAGAAATGCGCGCCGCACGTCGGATCTGAAGTCGTCGACCTCCGTGGCCGACAGACGATGGCGGCGGCACACCTGTCCCGTGATGTCGTCGATGACGGAAAGACTGGAGAGGTAGAGCTCGTCGTCGTTCACAGACGATTCCACCGCCGGAAGATCTGTCTCCTGGCCGCCGTTGGTCTGTGGGAGGATGCCGGTCGCGCCGCAGGAGTCCGCCTGGGCAACCTCGTCCCCAGGGGCGCAGCCGGTCTGTCCGCGGATTATTCATGATTGCTCGACCGCTTGACAACGAGCTTTTCACGGGCGCCGAGCCGCCCTGCGGGGTCATAGACGGCCAGGGCGCCACATTTCCGGCCGACTGGCGGCTCATGGAACGTCGTCCAGTGCCGCGGCGGTTCGCACGCGGACGGAAACCGGTCTTCCCGCCGCGCCGCCAGGCACCTGGCCACGACCGCCGCCCGGCGGCAGGCAGGCGGGCGGTCAGCGGTCTACCGCTGGCCGGTGAGGATCGCCGCGGCCAGCTCATATGAGGTGGCACCGCGGAACGGGCGGCGGCCGCACGCCATCTCGAACAGGATGATGCCCAGCGCCCAGACGTCGGATCGTGAATCGGCGAGCTGTCCGCGCAGGAGCTCCGGCGCCATGTAAGGCACCGTCCCGCACGCCCATGACACCCGGCGCGAAGGGATCGTCTCCCCGCGCGTCGACTCGCCCTCGGTCGGACACCGCACCGCCAGGCCGAAGTCGAGCACCTTCACGTGGTCGTTCCTGTCGAGCATGATGTTGCTGCTCGTCAGATCGCCGTGCACGATGCCATGTCGATGCGCGTGCGCGACCGCCGCGACGATCTGGATCGCGTAGTTCACAGTTACCTCGAGAGAAAACCCGACCTCGCGTGGAATCGCGGCGGCCAGCGACACGCCGTCGACGTGTTCCATGACGATGAACGGCTCGCCGTCGAGATGGCCCACCTCGTGCACGCCGCAGATCGACGGATGGTTGAGCGCCGCGGCGACACGCGCTTCCTGGAGCAGCGCGTGGCCGTCGCGCGCGTCCGCACGCGACGGATCGAGCATCTTGATCGCGACGCGCCGCAGCAGGCGCGAGTCTTGCGCCAGATACACGACACCCATGCCGCCGGCGCCGAGCAACGCCTCGATCCGGCATGGCCCAAGCTGTTGTCCGAGCGCAATCGGCTCCACGCTGCAAGAGACGGCCAGCACGCCTTCAATTCGCACGGATGGAAAAGGGCTACGGTCGGCCGTCTATCGGTGTGCGCGGACACTCGAGCCGGCCGCAAATCACTGCGCCGGCGCGGGATCCGATTGCTTTCTCGGCCACACGCAGCGCGTCGATCGGCCGGCCGGCGCGAAGAAGCGCTCGTCGGTCGTGCTCGGCGAATCGCCGCGCGGCGTCCCGCCTCCCATCGTGACGTGTACTCCCGAAGGCGACTCGAAGGGCCACCAGTTCGTGTACTCGCAGACCCTGAGACTGTGCCGTCGCCGCCTCGCTCCTGCCGGAATTGGGTCCTGGCAGGAGCGCGTGCTGGCGAAGGCCGACCGCCCACGCCACACGCGTCAGATGGCGTGCCGGAGGCTCGGCAATGTGCGCCAACGCTCCCACCTGTTAGACTCTGTCGCTGTTCAGGCAGCCGCACGTGCCGGCCTCACCGCTCCGTCCAGAGTGCGAATCGCGATGAGCGCGGGCCGTCCATGTGCCCGGCTCCAGTCCGGCGGGGCCTGGCAGATGGTTTATGCGCACTCCGGGCCGCCGCTGGCCGGACTGGAGCGCAGACGATGCGCTGGCTCTCGTGCAACGGTTCGTTCCCGAGCATGCGGCCACGCTGCGCTACCGGCAGCGTCTGACCGATTCGGATCAGTGGACGCTGAGCGGACAAGAGTCCCATGCACACTCCGACGTTGATGGCCGTGCTCGCCCACCCCGATGACGAGTCGCTGGGCGTGGGCGGCACGCTCGCCAAATACGCCTCCGAAGGCGTCGAGGTCTTTCTCGCTGACCGCGACGCCGCGGCGACGGCGGGCGCTACCGCGGCCACCGTGCCGACGATTCCCGGCATCCTGGCCCGGGCGGCGCTGGCGACGATCCGTGAGGCCGAGCTGCGCGCCGCCGCCTCGGTGCTGGGCGTGCGCGAAGTGTCGTTGCTCGACTACCACGATCAGCAGCTCGATCGCGCCGACACCGCGCGAAGCCGATCGCGGCGCATCGTCGGTCATCTGCGGCGGGTGCGTCCCGGATGTCGTCGTGACGTTCGGACCTGACGGCGCCTACGGGCATCCGATCACGTGGCGATCTCCCAATTCACGACCGCGGCGACCGATCGCCGCGGCCGATCGCCGCGTTCGCCGTGCGACGGCGCCGTAGCGGCGATGGCGCCGCATGCGGTGTCGAAGCTGTATTACATCGCCTGGCCGGAATCGACGTGGGCCGCCTACCAGGCCGCGTTCCGGACGCTGATCTCCACGGTCGACGGCGTCGAACGGCAGGCGACGCCGTGGCCCGGACTGGGCGATCACGACCGTGATCGACACTCGCGACTGGCTGGTCCACGGTCTGGCGGGCCGTGTCCGTGCCACGAGTCGCAGGTCACCGCCTACGAGCGGCTGAAGGAATTGTCGCCGCAGCACCACGAGGCGCTGTGGGGATGGCAGTCGTTCTATCGCGTGTTCAGCACCGTGAACGGCGGGCGAGCACGCGAGGCGGATCTCTTCGAAGGGATCCCGGGATCGAGGACGTCGCCACAAGGAGTCCGCAGATGGATGAGCGATTCGATTCGGCATTCGCCGCTGGCGATGGACAGCGCGACGTTTCGCGCGCTGGGACACCGGCTCGTGGATCAGGTCGCGACATTCCTCGAGTCGCTGCCGCGCGGTCCGGTGACCCGCGATCGAGTCGCCTTCGACGGTGCGCGACGCGCTCGACCTCACCGGGCCGCTGCCCGAATCGGGCATGGACGCCGGGGCCGCTGCTGGAACGGACGGCACAGCTGCTCGTTCGAGCACTCGCTGTTCAACGGACACCCGCGCTTCTTCGGCTACATCACCGCGCCGCCGGCGCCGATCGGGATCCTCGGCGACTTTCTCGCCGCGGCGGTGAACCCCAACGTCGGCGCCTGGATCCTGTCGCCGGCGGCCACCGAGATCGAGTCGCAGACGGTGCGATGGATCGCCGCGCTCATCGGCTACCCGGTCGATTGCGGCGGGCTGCTCGTCAGCGGCGGCAACATGGCGAACCTCGTCTGCTTCATGGCCGCACGCGCGCCGCCAAGGCCGGCTGGGACGTCCGCGAGCACGGCGTCGCCGGAGACTCGGGGCGCCGGCTTCGCGTCTACGTCTCGGCCGAAACGCACACGTGGATTCAGAAGGCCGCGGACCTCGGCGGCCTCGGCACCGCAGCGCGATCCGGTGGATCCCGACCGACGCCGCGCTCCGCATGGACGTCGCCGCCTTGCGCCGGCAGATCGACGCACGATGCCGCCGCCGGAGATCGCACCGTGCCTCGTCGTCGGCACCGCCGGGTCGGTGAGCACGGGCGCCATCGATCCGCTGCGCGAGATCGGCGCGCTCTGCAAGGAATACGGGATGTGGTTTCACGTGGATGGCGCCTACGGTGGCGTTTGCGGCGGCGCTGCCCGAGGCGCCGGACGACTTGCATGCGGCTGAGCGCTCGCCGATTCGGTCGCGGTCGATCCGCACAAGTGGCTCTATGCGCCGCTCGAGGCCGGATGCGCGCTGGTGCGCGATCAGGACGCGCTGCGCGCCGCCTTCGCTACCACCCGCCCTACTATCATTTCGAGGAGCGCGCGACCAACTATGTCGACTACGGCCCGCAGAACTCGCGCGGCTTCCGTGCGCTCAAAGTGTGGCTGGCCCTGAGGCAGGCGGGCGCCTCGGGCTACCGCCGGATGATTGCGGACGATATCCGCTTTGTCGCGGGCGATGGCCGACAGCGGTTGGCCGGCACGCGGAGCTGCAGCTCACCACACAGGAGTTGAGCATCACGACGTTCCGCTACGTGCCGCGCGATCTTCGCAGCCGAGCTTGGCGAGCCGTGCGGTCGAACGCATCTCGACGCGCTCAACCGCGAGCTGCTCGATCGGCTGCAGCGCGGCGGCGAGGCATTCGTCTCCAACGCCGTTGTCGCCGGCCGCTACGTGCTGCGCGCGTGCATCGTGAACTTCCACACCGCTCGAGCGGATGTCGAGGCGCTGCCGGAGATCGTTGTCGCGAATCGGACGCACGGTCGACGCCGAGCTGCGCCGGACGACGGCGGAGCGCCAGATTATCTACGCGGTGTCAGGCGTCGCGGCAGACGTGTGCGTCGCCTGAAGGCGGATTGTTACCGTCTCAAAGCGGGAGATCTGCTCTAGTCGCGCGATCTCTCCGGGCGTACCGAAATTCGAGGATCGCGCCGGGGTTCTCGACCTTCGCGGCCGGCCTTCCCGACTGGTCCTGCGTGTTGCCGCCGACGTCGGTGGCGATGAACAGCGCCAGGCCGTCCGGCCGCATCGGCCACGTCCCGTACCGGTTCACCGTCTTGAAGCGGCTGGTTCTCGTCGGGCTCGCCGACCACCGCCGTGCCGGCCGCGTCGAGCTGCATGCGGTAGACCGTGCCGTGCTTGAGGCTCGGCATCAGCAGCGAGTGGTCCCAGCCGGGGATGCCGTTCTTCGCGGTGTAGACCGCGAGACTCGACGGCGCGACGGTCGGCCAGCACTGATAGTACAGCTCGCGATCCGCGCATTTCGGGTTCTTGAAGTCGTATCCGGTCGGCACCGTGCGAAAGGTCTGGATTGGCGGCGTGAAGTCGGATGGCTCCACGCGCTCTCCTTCTGCAGTGGAACCGACGGCGGCACGGCCGGATAGGCCGTGAACGTCAACGATCCGCACGGGACGCCTCTTCGACGCGGACCAGTTCGCATAGGCGTATGACTGGTCGTCCCGATAGCCGGCGACGTGCGGCCAGCCATAATTCCCGCCCGCCCGAATCAGGTTCACCTCATCGTCCGTGTTCGGCCCGTGCTCGGACTCGCACAACTTCCCGTCCGGCGCGAAGACCAGCCCCTGAGGATTGCGATGGCCGTACGAGTAGATGTGGCTTCTTCACGCCGGCGATCGTCGGGTTGTCCGGTGGAATCGATCCGTCCAGATTCAGCCGCAGCATTTTTCCCTCGTAGAGCGACCAGTCACGCGCCTGCAGCTGCGCCGGCGGTCGGCACGCTTTGGGCGCGATTCGGCTTGCAGAAGTTGGCCAGCTGGTCGGCGCCCATGTCGCCGATCGTGAAATACAGCTTCCGATCGGGACCGATGACGAGGCGCCCGCCTTGGTGATCGGTGCCGGCGGGCAGGCCGGCCAGGATGTCCCTGGCGCTGCCGAGCACGTGCGCGCGCGCGGATCGTAGGTGAAGCGCACGATCTTCGTCCGGCGCGTGACCGTCGCTGGATCGGCGTCGGCGTCGTAGGTGTAGGCGACGTAGACGTAGTCGTTCCCCGTCCCCTTCAGCAGCCCGGGGTCGAGCGCCATCCCGAGCAGCCCGCCCGGGCCGTCCGTCGAGGAGATCGCCGATCGCGATCGCAGGCGTCGTGGATCCATCCGACGGGAGGACGCGGGTGACGCGTCCGGCGGTCCGTTCCGTGACCCACAGGTAGTCGTCCGGGCCCCAGATCAGCTGGAACGGATCCGCGAGGCCGGTCGTCACGACGCGCTTCGCGAACGCGCGCCCGCGGACGCGGGCGTTGCCTGCGTCGCCCCGCGCAGTGCGGAAGCCGGGCGCGTGCGATGGCCGCGATCGCGAGGAAGCATCAGAAAGACTCGCGTCTCATGCTGCCTTCAATACCGGCAGGCGGACGGGCGTCGCCTTGACGAAATACGTCTTGTAGTTGCGCGCCTTCGGATCGCGTGCAGCCCTCCAGGTTCAGCAGCTCGACTTTGCGAAAATCCGCGGGCGCGGTCTCGGCCTGCAGCGAGATGATACCCGCCCGTCAGCGGCGTGCCGTCGACTTTTCACTTTGGGATCGGTCGGCGACGGCGTTCCCGCCGCCAATCTGCGGCTTGGCGTATTCGAGCACCGTCTGTCCGTCGATCATGTGGCGGACCAGCTCGTCGCCATGCACGAGGACCTCGACGCGCACCCACTGATCGCCGTCGTAGGTCTTCGACGTGGAATTCGGTGCAGTGCGGCGTGTGCAGCTGCCCGTTCATCACGATATGCGTCCCGGCGTGCACACATTCGCCGTCGGCCGCGGCTTGCCATCGCTCAGCCCGCCGAGCAGCTGGACCTCGATCGAGATCGGAAAGTCCTGATCTTTCAGCATCGTCTTCGGATCGGGCGCATGGAGCATCAACCCGTTGTTGCGCCTCGCCCAGGCGAGTGACGGCCCCGCGCCGGCCACCTGCTCGCCGACGAAGCGATACTCGGCGGCCAGCAGGTGAAGTACGAAAACGGCTGCTTGTAGAAGATGTGGCCGAACTCCCGATCGAAGGCCGTCCACCGGTCGTAGCGCACCTTCAGCAGTCCGTCCTCGACGCGGAACGTGTCGTTGACGTTCTCGCCGAGATCGTGGCGCGCGAACTTGATCACCCAGTCGTTGAGATCGCGGCCGTTGAACAGCTGCAGCCACTCCTTGCGGCTGGTGTCGTCTTGACTGGGTGCGGCGGTGGTGCGGCGAAGCCCTGAACGGGGTGACGATCGGAGTGGACGACAGCGCCAGCCAGCGCCAAAGCCGAGAACGCAAGGGCGGCGACAGAACGGATCGTGGGGCCGTGCCTCATTCCGCCATGCTACCCTGTGCGTCAACCTGGCGCGGGGCAACGCCGCCGAGCGCGCGATCCTGCGGTTTCTGCGCGGTCTCATCGCAGCCCCAGCCGGCCAGGCCTGACTCGTAGCTCGGCTGAAGCCATCGCGCTACGGCGGTTGTGGACAGCGCTCTAATGAGCGGTCTCCAGCGTCGGCACGCCGTGTCCTTCGGCATCGCCCGCGCGAACTGGATATTCCGTGAGCACGCAACCAAAACCGAGCTCGACATTCGGGCGCGTCCGGATCGTGAATTTCCCCACGACGGCGCGCGGCCGCGCGATGCAGTGAAACGCCGCGAGTTCCTCGGTCTGGCCGGTCGCCGGGTCGAACAACCGCACGCTGGGCATAGGGCTCGCCACGCGCCATCTTCGTGTCGTCGTGAGTGAACAGCACCGGACCGTGAACGATCGTCGACCCGATCAGCGTCGGTTCGCCCAGATAGACAACGGCCGATTGGCGCGCGGGCCGACGCGGTCGCCGCTGCTGGCGACGACTCCGCCGCCGAGGACCATGACGACCAGACAAGCGCCGGAGAGAATACGTGTAGGCATCTGCTCCTCCTGGCATGAACACCCGTCGTTCACCGAGAACCTGCCTTCGGCACTGTCGTGCCGTTGGCCTGCCAATTGACGAAGCGCTGACCCGCGCCCGGATGACGGGCGCGGGCCCGGACACTTCAGCGTTCGGTCCCTGTCGGCAGCGACGCGTGGTTCACGCCGCATCCGTCGGCGCCATCGGTCGCCGGTGTCCATTTCGGTGTCCCGTCGGCGCTTCGGAGCGCCAGGAGCGTCGAGCCTCTTCCGGATCGCCGTCGCCCAAATCGCGGCATTGCCCTCGTAGGTCCTCTGCGCGTGCCGACGATTTCGACCTGGTCGTCGGCGAAGAACGAGAAGTTCTGCGCGCCGATGAACAGGGCCGGGGCGAGGTGCACGCTGACGAGGCCGTCGGCGGTCAGAAAATCGATGTGGACGCCGACCATGCCGGCCTGGTCCTGGAACGTCACCACAGTCTTGATGGTGCCGAGGGTGTGCGTCTCCGCGCTGCCGTCGGGCCGCGCGGGCTCCGTCCACGACTGAGCGGCAAGGGGCGCCGCGTAGAGCGAGAAAACGACGACGGCGATGGCAGCGTGGTTCATCATCACATTCCTCCACGGAACGACGTTGGTGAACCGGCGCGAGAAGTGGCGAGGCTGGCCGGCTCGACCCAACCGTCCTAACGGCAAGGAGGATGCCGCGGTGAACCGGGCGCTTTCCCGTATGGTTTCGTCGTGTGGCATCGCCTGACCGCGGCGCGGCTGCGGGTTTTTCCGCAGTGCCACGCATTTTTCCGGCGACCTACTTGCGGGCGGGCGGCGTGAAGGGGCTTGATGTCCCCGCAATCCGCGGCGAGCCACTTCGACTGAACGATCCGCGTCGTCGTTCCTCGTCTTCCCCCACCGTCGCGGTTGTCGTCATCCGGGTCTTGTAGCTTTCCGGGCTGCTGAAGACCGCCTCGCCGTCCGACTCGGAGTTGAGCGACGACAGGTCGAGTGCCATTTCCAGAGGGTGCTCGACTGCGTGGAAAAATTGGTCGTGCACCCCGAGTCTGCCGCCATCTGCTGCCACCGGCCGGACTCGAACAGGTCCTTGGTGAGGCACACCTTGGTCGCGCCGTTGGCATCGGGCACCGACAGGCCGCGCGCCTTCATCGCCTCGGCCATCTTGGCTTTCACCTCGGGCGACATTTTGGCCAGCGCCGCCTGTTCCGGCGGGATCGTTTCATGGCCATCGGCGTCGAGCGTCGTCATCCTGGCTTCCCAGAGCCCCGGCTTCACCGGCGGCACCGGCGGCGCCCCGGCGGCAACGGCGACGGCCACGAACGCGGCGCACGAAAGAACAGACGACACAGTAAGACGGATCCCGATCTGGCGCATGGATGCCTCCTCCAAGTCACAGAGATCACGGCGCACTTCTGGGAACAACCATCGACTCTCGCTGTCTCCTTTTGGACAGCCGTCCGGCCGAGCCCAAACCTTGGCGTAACGCGCGAAGACCAACTCATCAAGCCGATCGATGACTTCCGGTTGCTCCTACACCACTGGAGCGTCGAGCCGGCGTCATGCGGGCGGTCTTCTTCTTCCGACTGGGCCGCCCGCCGCTGTGCCTTTCGCACAAGCGGCGATGTGCGGTATGGGACATCGGCGCCACGGTGAGCCGCGCTACAGTCGCTTCGGGCGCAATCACGTGGCTGGGCCGGCTCACCGACTCGGTCACAGCGATGATCGCCCGGAAGAGAGCACCACGATGACAACGGTAACGGTGGACAGTAACGTCGCAGCTCCTGTCGCGCGTGTCTTTGAAGCGTTCACGGATCTCGAACACCTGGTCGACCGCGTGTCGAATATCCAGCGGGTCGAGGTGTTGACGACGGGGAAGCTTCGCGCTGGGCACGCGGTGGCGGGAGACACGCACAGTGTTGGGCCACGTGGACTCCGCAGACATGGAAGTGACGGCGTTCGAGCGCAACCGCACCTATACGATCACGCATCACAAGGCGGGCACCCGGATCGTGACCGTGTTCACCTTCGCGCCGGTGACCGGCAGCACCGAGGTCCGCGTCGAGTTCGCGCTCGAAGGCGACGGGCTGCCGTTCGGGGTGTTGGCCCCGTTGGCGTGGGCCAGCGCCGGCACGGTGCGGGACGTCATCGGCCGCGACCTCGCCGACCTCAAAGAGTCCGTGGAACAACAACCCGCCTGACGAGAGGCTGGAAGGCGTACGACAGAAAACCCAGCGCGGTCGGGGCAAGGGACAGCGCCATGATTCTGCTGAACAACATCCTCGTCGCTACCGACTTCGGCCCGCCCGCCGACGCCGCGCGCTGGTCTACGGCCGCGCCCTGGCGCAGACGTTCCGCGCGCGGCTACACCTGAGTGCACGCGGTGGAGAACTCGTTCCTCCGCGCCAGGCCGGCCGATCCATACGCGCACAAGGAGTCGGTGCTGCGACGGCTGCACGAGCTGCTCTACCGCGGACGATCGGACGACGCTCAAAGCGCACGTCGTGCTCGAAACCTCGGACAACGCCGCCGACGCGATCGCAGCGTATGCGAAAGCCGCCAATATCGACCTCGTGGTCATCGGCACCAACAGGCCGCGGCGGCGCCGTCGCCCAGCTGCTCGTCGGCAGCGTCGCCGAGCGTGTGGTCCGCATCGCACCCTGCCCGGTGCTCACCGTGCGCCATCCCGAGCGCGAGTTCGTGCTCCCGACGCGGTCGCCCGCCGGGCCGATCGATTCGGCGCGCTGATCCGCAGGCGCTCGGCGGGCACGGCCGACCTCAGAACGACAAGACCCCTCCGGCCAGGCAGGATCTGAGCGCCGATGACGCCGGGGCTACAATTGCCTCGATCGGACACCGTCCGTTCCCTGGCTGAGCCTTATGCTCAAGAAAATCCTGCCTCGGCGCGCTCCTGCTGTTTCCTCCTGCCTCTCGGCTGGCCTCTTCCTGTGGGCGAGGGCGGTCTTCACCGCGAGGACGCCGTGCGCGACGGCGCTCGCCGATCAATTGTCGAAGGCGCTCCAGGCCAGCCCGTGAAGGTCGCCAGCATCGCCGCCACGATCTATCCTTCGAGTGACGGTGAATCTCGGCCACGTCACCATCGGCGAGCCGGCCAGGATTCAAGTCCGGACGCTGCACGTCGGCACCGATGTCCGGGCGCTGCTGTCGCGCCGCATCGAACACGCTCGGCTCGAGCTGTCGGGCGCCCATGTCGAACTGCCGCTCCCCGACTTCTCGATCGGCAGCGGCTCGACGACGTCAGGCTCCCGAGCGCGCCGAGCGCGCCGCCGGTCGAAATCGTTTCGATCGACGAGATCGTGCTGCGCGGCGTCGAGATCGTCAGCGGCGGGCGCACGCTGACCGGTGATGTGGAGGTCATACCGGAGGGCAACGCTCTGACGCTACGGCGCGTCTCGCTGCTCGCCGACAACGCCAGGATCGAGGTGACCGGCCGGATCGCCGACCTGTCGGGGCCAGTCGGCAGCGTCGCGATCAAGGCCGGCGCGCTGAACTTCGATCGGCTGCTGGCCTTCGCGGATGCCTTCGCGAGCGGCGCCGGGATGCGACCGGCGGCAGCGCCGAAGCCGCGACGCCGCGCGCTGACGGGAAACCGGGCGCCGGAACGGCCGGCGCCCCGCCCATGAGCATCGCCCGTCTCTCTCGACGCCGACCGCGCCACGATGGGGGCGTTGACGCTCGACAAGCTGGCGGGCAAGGCCCGCCTCACGGCCGAGGCGATGACGCTCGAGCCGATCAGCTTCGGGATGTTCGGCGGCCGCTACAGCGGGTCGCTCGTCTTCGGGCTTGGCGCGGTTCCCGACTTCCGGTTGAATGCCACGCTGGCCGGCGTCGACATGTGCGCCAGCCGCCAAGCGTTCGCGGGGAGCCCGGGCACGATCACCGGACGGTTGTCGGGGACGCTCAATCTCAGCGGCCGCGGCATGGACGCCGCCTCGGTCATGAAGGGGACGCACGGGATCGCGCGCTGCGTCGACATCCGTCGATGGCGTCCATCGAGAGCCTCGGACTGATCCGCAGCGTGATCGTCGCCACGTCAGGGCGCGCCGATGTCGCGGGTGCGGGCGGCGGGAGCCGGGGATGAACCGTTCAAGAACGCTGGGCGCGACGCTGCGACCCTCGCCGGCGGAACGGCCAGCACCGAGAATCTGCGTCTCGAGTCGAAGGATCTCCTGCTCGCGGCCGGCGGCACGGTCCAGGCCGGACGGCACCAGCATCAACCTCCGCGGCCAGGTGCAGTTGTCGGACGAGCTCTCCAAACAGGCGGGGCGCGATCCTGGTCCGCTACACACAGCAGGAGGGCGCGTGACGCTGCCCGCGACGATCACCGGTTCCGCGGCGTCGCCGCAGGTGTGCGGATCGACGTCGCCGACGTGGCCAAACGGGCGCTGACCAACCGCGCGAGTGAAGAAGCGCAGAAGGCGATCAGAAGGGCTCCACGGGCTGTTCAAGAAGAAGTAGAGCGCCCTAGCCGATCCGTCGTCCTCGTCCGCGCCAGCGTGGCGACCGACGCCACCAGTTCGGCCGGGATCGACCGGCTTGGCCAGGTGCATCTCGAAGCCGCTGCGCAGCGCCTTCGGTGCGATCTTCCGAACGCGCGAACGCCGTGAGCGCCGCGGCAGGAACATCCCGGACCTCGGGATTGGTGGACGCGCGGACCCGCGCGATGAGCTCGAAACCGTCCATCGACGGGCATGCCGAGATCGACGACGAGGACGTCGGGCCTGCGCGCGCTTCGATGCGCTCGAGCGCGGCGAGCGGCGAGTCGACCGTGACGACCTCCGCGCCGGCGGTCTCGAGGACGACACGGAGCAGCGGTGAGCGCATCATCTTCGTCGTCGATCGCCAGCACGCGGATCCCGGCTGAGGTCGGCCAGTCCGGCTGAGCGGCGCCATGTCGTTCGGTCCGCGGGTGTTCGCGGCGCGGCTCGAGCGCGTCCGGATGCACGATCATCAGCGGCAGCTGCGACGCGGAACGTCGCGCCCTGGCCTTCGCCCGCGCTCGTCCGTGGACCGTGCCGCCGTGCATCTCGACGATGTGACGCACGATCGCCAGGCCCAGGCCGAGGCCGCCGGCCTTGCGCGTCATGCCGGCCTCGGCCTGGCGGAACCGCTCGAAGACGAACGGCAGGAAGTCTGGCGGATGCCGATGCCGGTGTCGCTGACCACGATTTCGACGTGCGAGTCGACGCCGCTCGAGCCGGACCTGGACGCGACCGCCCTTTCGGCGTGAACTTCACGGCGTTGGCCAGCAGGTTCCAGACCACCTGCTGCAGCCGATCGGCATCGCCGGACACGGGCCCGACCCGGGGATCGATGATGGTCTGGAGACGCACGCCCTTCGCATCGGCGGCCGGTTGGACGGTGGCCATCGCGTTGTCGACGATCAGTCGGCAGCTCCACGGGCTGCACGTCCAGCCGGATCTTGCCGGTGACGATCCGCGAGACGTCGAGGACGTCCTCGACAATCTGGGTCAGCCACGTCGCGTTGCGTTCGAGCGTCTCGAGACCGCGGGTCGCCTTCTCGCCGGAGAGAATGCCGCCGCGCAGCAGCCGCGCGTAGCCGACGATCGCATTCAACGGCGTGCGCAGCTCGTGCGAGAGCACGGCGAGGAATTCGTCCTTGATCCGATTGGCTTCCTGCGCGTCCACGAACAGCCGCGCATTCTCGCAGCGCGACCGACGCCCACGCCGGCGATGCCCTCGACGAGGCGCTCGTGTTGTTCGGTGAACACGCCGGCCTGCGAATGGCCGAAGAACAGGCCGCCGAGCACGTCGCCGCCGGCGCCTGTCACCGGGACCGCGAGGTAGCTGCGGACCGGCAGGTGTCCGGGCGGCATGCCATGGTAGGGCGCGCTCTTGCCGTAGCGCGGGATCCTGCGTCACGTCGTCGCAGCCGGACCGTCCCCTCGCCGCGAAAGGTCGGCCCGAGCAGCGGCCGTCGCGCCGCGGCTGCGGAAACCTCGGCGAACGCTTCCTTGGGCACCCCCGACAGCGTATAGAGCATGTAGGAGTCGCCGGACGCTCGCGTCCGCCGACGTTGTAGAAGAACGCGCCGAACTCCGCCTGCGTCAAGCTCCCTGGCGGTGTCGGTCACCTTCTGCACGATGGCTCTCGCGCTCGAGCGTGGAGGCGAGCGCGGCGCCCGACTTCGCCCAGCTTCTCGCGTGATCGCCGCCTGCTCCCGAGCCTCATCCAGCAGGCGCGACCGCTCGGTGATGTCCCGGGCAATCTTGGAAGCGCCGATCACCACGCCCGCCGTCGTCGCGAATCGGCGAGACGGTCAAGGAAATCGAAAGGAGCGATCCATCCTTCCGCTGGCGGATCGTTTCGAAATGATCGACCGATCTCGCCGGCACGGATCTTCGCCAGGACGGTATCCTCTTCGCTCTGCAGATGCGTGCGGGATCAGCAGCCGGATCGAGCGCCCCATGCGCCTCCTCCGCCGGTGTAGCCGAACATCCGTTCCGCGGCGGGATTCCAGGACGTGATGATGCCGTTCAGGTCTTTGCTGATGATCGCGTCGTCGGATGATTGGACCACCGCCGCGAGGCGGCGCGCGGCGGCCTCGCCCTGCTTCCGGTCGCTGAGATCGCGGGCGACCTTGGAGGCGCCAACCACGGCGCCGCCGTCGTCGCGAATCGGCGACACGGTCAGCGAGATAGGGATGAGCGTGCCGTCTTTGCGCCGGCGCATCGTTTCGAAGTGCGCCACGGTCTCTCCGGCGCGGACCCGCTTGAGGACCGTGTCCTCTTCGGCCTGGCGATCGGCCGGGATGATGATTCGGATCGACTGGCCCACGGCTTCCGCCGCGGTGTAGCCGAACATCCGTTCGGCGGCGCGGTTCCAGGATTTGATGATGCCGTCAGATCCTTGCTGACGATGGCGTCGTCGGACGATTCGATGACCTTGGCGAGGTGGCGGAGTGTCGTGTCGTCAAGAGGCGAATTGGGCATGGCGGTCATCGACGCGGTGTGCGGACGAGCTGGCGGCCTATGGGCAGGCGGCAGCTTTCGGCTCATTGTCCGTCAAGAGTCGCTCGGTATGCCACACTCTGGCCGTCAACGGCCGGCATGATATGAGATCCTCGCGCTCCGGCGCGAGAGGCGGAAGCAACGATGATCAATAGTCGTTTCGATCGACTCGGCGGCGGAGCACTGGCGCTGCTGCTCTGGCTCCCGGTTGTGCTGGCGGCTCAGGACAATCGGGTCTTCTATTTTCCCAAGCCCACGGCGCGGACGCCGTGGCAGCCGCCGATGAAGCCGGTGACGCGGCTGGCCGAGATCAAGGCGCAGCATAAGGCCGAGCCACGCTGGCGCGAGGAGGTCATCCACGACGAAAACACGCGCGGGTTTCTCGTGCAGGATCTGCCGGGAGCCAAGCGTGAGCGCCTGCTCTATCCCGATTCCCCGCCTGGTGGGCGGTGCTGGAGGGACGGATCCGGTTCGAAGTCGAACGAGCCCGACCGCAGCTTCGAGGTGTTCGAGGCGGCCAAAGGCGCGTACGTCTTCGTCCCCGAGCGGATGCTGCATGCCTTCGAGGTCGTCGGCACGCAACCGGCGATCCGCTTCGAGGTGACGCTGGCGTCGGCGACGCCGGTGTATCCCGAACGCCCGGCGCAGGCGGCGCCTGGCGTTGAATACATCCCGGTGCGGCTGAGCACCGGCCCCAACCCGCTCGACGTTCCCGATCCGGGCGGGAAACCGTGGCCGACGCACTTCAACGTCCACGATCTCGCCGCGCAGAATGCGAGCAAGAACAGCTGGACGCAGGAAGCGATTCGCAAGAACCGGGCGCGGGGCAACCTGATCTGCGGACACGCGGGATCCGACGCGCCGGTCGGGCCGGACAACCGCGGCCACTTCCACTCCGACTTCGCCGAGTTCTGGGTGGTGATGCTCGGGGAATTGCGCTGGACGTTCGAAGGAGACGTGCCGAACTCGATCGTCGCCGTCGCAGGGCGACATCGTCTATGCGCCTCCGAAGACGTGGCACGCGCCGCAATTCTGGGGAAAGAGGGACTGAACTGCCGCCTGACCAGCAGCACGTGTCCCTTCGGCGAATCACTTCCACGATCCGCCGCGCTGATCCGCCTTAGAACGACGGGAGCGGGCGCTCGGCGCCGTAGCGCCAGGCAGTGGTCGTCGAGCGTCTCCTGGGCGGCGTCGGTGAAGACGCGATGCCAGCGCGGTGGACCGGTACGCCCTGCTTGGTCTGCTGGAACGTGGACCAGGCGACGTGCGCCGTCAGCCAGAAGCATCTCATCATCGTCGGGCAGGGCGATCTTCACCGTCTGCCCGGGACGCAACACCGGCTGTGATACCAGCTGCGCGCCGAGCACGGAAATATTGAGCGAGGCTCGCCTCGCCACCCTCGACGGCGGCATTGAGGACATCGACCATCCGGAAACCGCGGCGCGCGCCGTGTATTGGTGCCGACCAGCGGTGCCGCGACGACCGCCGGGCTTGCGGGGCCAGCCGGGGCGCCGCCCGTAGACGGCGGATCGCTCGCGGCCGGCACGTCGTGCACGGTCGTCCGCCACTTTCCGTTCCCCTGCGTGATGAGCCGAACCGCGAAGCCTGCAGCCGCGAGGCTCTCGACGTGCCGGATGAACTTCAACCCTTGCTGCGTCTGCACGAGCAGCGCGTCGATGGCGACCACCTTCGGCTCGTCTGTCCGGATGGCTTCGAGCGCCGGGGCCAGATTGAAGTTCGTGAACTGGACGACGCGGCCCGAGGCGGCAAGCCCGAACGGATCGACGCCATTCGTGTCACATCGGCGGATGACGATCGTGAGGTCAGAGGGCATGCAGTCCGAGATGGCGTCGCAACAGGAATGCCAGCCGGATTTCGCCCATTTAGGCCGCCGCGCCGCCGGGCCGGCGCAATCGATCAAACTTCGTCATCGCTCCGCACGGATCTTGAAGGCCCTGAGCTTCAGTTAGAATCCCGAACGGTCCCCGAGATGCGAGAGTTCGAAGCGCTGGTCGGTCTGGTCCTTGCGGCGGTCGTTCTGGCCGCCGCCGCGCGCCGCGCCGGCGCGCCCTATCCCCGCGTTCCTGGCGATCGGCGGCGCGATCCTCGCGTTCGTGCCGGGCGCGCCGTCGTTCACCGTGCCGCCCGAGCTCGCGCCTGGCGCTGTTTGTCGCGCCGGTGCTGCTCGACGCGGCCTTCGATGCGTCGCCGCGCGATCTCAAGGACAACTGGGCCCCGGTCACCGGCCTGGTCGTGTTTGCCGTCGGCCTCACCACCATCGCCGTCGCCTGTGGTGGCGCGCGCGCTGATGCCCGGCATGCCGTGGGCGCCGGCGATCGCGCTCGGCGCCGTCGTCGCGCCACCCGACGCCGCGGCCGCCACCGCGGTGCTGCGTCAGCTTGAGACCGCCGCATCGCATCCTGACCATCCTCGAAGGCGAGAGCCTGCTGAACGACGCCAGCGCGCTGCTGATCTATCGCCTCGCCGTGGGCGCCGTGGCCGCCCACGGCTTTTCCATCGGCGCGGTCGCGCCGACCTTTCTGCTCGCGGTGGCCGGCAGCGTGGTGGCCGGTCCTGGCGCTCGGGATGGCTCGTCGCTGCGGTCTGATCAGCCGCGTGCAGCACGTGCCGACGGCGATCATCGTGCAGTTCGTCAGTCACCTTCGGGGTCTGGATCGTGGCCGACCGGATTGGGCTGTCAGGTGTGCTGACCATGGTGTGCTATGCCATCTCGGTGGCGCGGACGCGCCCGAGCGCACTCCCGGCGCGGATTCGCATCCCGTCCTACGCCGTGTGGGGAGACGGTGGTCTTCATGCTGAACGTGCTGGCCTTCGTCTTCATCGGCCTGCAGATCCGCCCGATTCTCGCGAGCGCTCGCGCCGGCGGCTCGCGGCCGGTATCTTTGCCGTCGCCGGCGCCAGTCCTCTTGACGGTGATCGTCGTGCGGATCGCCTGGCACATGTCGTTCAACGCCGTCGTCCGCTGGCGCGATCGGCGGTTCGGTTTTCATCCGCCCGCGCGATGCTTCGTCCGACGGTCGGCAGCGGCCTGGTCATCTCGTGGGCCGGCATGCGCGGCATCGTCACGCTTGCGGCGGCGCTGGCGCTGCCCGCGGACTTTCCGTTTCGCGATCTGATCGTGCTGACCGCCGTTCTCGGTCGTCCTCGGCACGCTCGTCACTCCAAGGACTGACGCTCAAGCCGCTGCTGCTGCGCGCTCGACCTGCGCGACGATGACCCGGTCGGGCACGAAGTCGGCGTCGCGCGCGAACGCGGCCCTGCGGCGCCGCGCTGGCGGGTTCGACCGCGACCAGCTCACCGGTCGCCGAAGCGGTCCGGCAGGAATTCATCGCGCATCTGCGGAGCCGCCGGTGCCGACGCCGAAGAACGGCGACGCCCGGCGATTCGCCCACAGCGACATTCACCACCGCGCCTTCAGACGCGCGCTCGCCACGCCGTCCTCGCCATGCGCGACAACGACGAGATCGGCGACGACGCGTTTCACCAGCTCGAAGAGGAATTGGACTGGATCGAGATGGCCGACGGGGGCGAGGAGAAGTTAAAATTAAGAATTCGAATTAAGAATTCTTAATTGCGTTGCTCACCGCGATGTGCGCGCCGGTCGTCTCCACGTGGAGCGGCGTAGAGCGACTGGCTCGCCGTCATGAACAGCCGGTTGCGCCGCGGGCCGCCGAAGCAGACGTTGGCGCAGGTCTCGGGCAGGCGAATCATGCCGATCCGCTCGCCCGCCGGCGTGATCACCTGCACGCCGGCGCGCCCCGGCCCAGATGTTGCCGTCGGCATCGCAGCGGATGCCGTCGGCCGCGGACGGCGCGCCGGTGCCCGGGATATCGAGCTGCACGAACCGCTTGCCGTTGCGCAGCGTCTTGCCGTCGACTCGTGCACCTTGATGTCGCGCGGCGTGCCGGTGTCGGCGACGTAGAGCTTCTTGTAGTCGGGCGAGAAACAGATGCCGTTCGGCTGGCCGACCTCGTCGGTGACCTTGTCGATCTGTCCCGGTCTTCGGATCGACGCGATAGACCGCTTCCTTCAGTCTCCTGCTCGCTCTTGAAGCCCTCGTAGTTGCCGCGGATGCCGTAGAACGGATCGGTGAACCAGATGCCGCCGTCGGGATGGACGACGACGTCGTTGGGCGAGTTCAGGCGTTTGCCGTGAAACTTCTCGGCGATGACCGTCGTCGCGCCGTTCGGCTCGTAGCGCACCACGCGCCGGCCGCCGTGCTCGCAGGACAGCTGACGGCCCTTCGTAGTCGAACGTGTTGCCGTTGCTGTAGCCGGACGGATTGCTGAAACACCGTCACGCGCGTCCATCGTCGTCAATCCATCGCATCTGCACGTTGTTCGGGATGTCGCTCCAGACCAGATACGCGGCCGACGCCGTTCCACGCCGCGCCTTCGGCCCACAACGTCCCGAAGTGCAGCCGCGCGAATCACCGTGTTGCCGACGATGTAGCGCCGGAAGCGCGTGATCGAGCGCGACGATGTCGGGATCCGGGTACTGGACCGGTTCGGGCCTCGCCCAATCGCGGGGCACCGGCGCCGGAGGCAGCGGCGCCTGGGTGGCGCCGCCGGGTTCTGCGCAGCCAGCGGCGCCAGCCGCGGCCGCGCCCGAGCGTGGCGGTCAGGAACGAGCGCCGATTCCAGAGGCCGGGGCGCGATTGGAGAAGTGTTCGCTGTGCGCATGCGCGTATGTATACCGCACCTTGAGGCGCGGCGTACACGTCTCGCCAATGCCGCCGATCCGACGCCGGGCGAACCGGCGCTCCCCTTCTACACGCGCGACGGCGGCGTTTCCTCCGCGACCGTCTCGACGCGCGGGCCATGGTCGAACGATCATCAGCACGCCGGGCCGCCGAGCGCGCTGCTGGTGCGCGGTTCGGCGGCACGCGCCGGAAATGCGCCTCGCGCGCATCCAGCTGCGAGATGCGCCGCCCGATTCCGATCGGCAGCTGTCTCGTCGAGACGGCGGTCGAGCGAGCCGGCGAAGTCTCTGCTGGCCAGCGGCCAGCTGAGCGTCGACGGCACCGTCGTCCTCACGCGCGCCCTGCTGATCCGCGAGATCGAGTCGCCGGTGGTCGCGCACGACGCGCCGCCCGACCGGCCGCCGCTGGCCGTTCGATCAGTAACCGTTCACGTTCTTCCGCAGCGACGTCGGCTATCACACGGCCATCGAGCTGCGGCTCGTCAGCGGCGCGTTCGGCAGCGGGCGGATTGGCGTGCTGGATGCGCCAGCGCGCCCGCGCTCTGTCGGCAGCGAAGCGCCGTCCGGCGCGCAGCGGGTGCTGGTGCTGGCCGACGCCGGCTCCGGCGTGAGCGCGGCGCTCGATATCACGCGCTACACCTTCCTGAACGCCGATCTGTCAGGTCACACGCAAAGCGTGGCCGATCTGGCGGCCCGGTGGCTCCTGCTCGACGCGGCGACGTCTGAGCACGGGAACGGCAGCGCGCGCCGCCGACGGCCGGCTCCTCGGACGCTGAGCGCGGCTTTGTCGGGCAGGGGGCTCCCAGAGCCTCGTCGTCGATCGCCTCACATAGGGATCATCGGCCGCCGCGCACCACCTCTGACCGCATCGCCAACGCTGATCGTTCCGGCGCGTGTCACATCCGCGTTGAGGGCCAGCCGGCCACCGAATCGCCGGCCGATGTCACGGAGCACGTCAGGATCTCGAACCAGGGTGTCGGGATCCACGGTCGTCATCGGGCAGCGCCCGCGGCAGCGAAATCGAGGCGCACGATCAGGTCGCCGATGTGCAGCGACGCGCCCGGCCAGTTCACTTCGTCGAGGCCTTCGACCCCGCCAATCAGGATGTTTGGACGCGAGGCGCCGGACGTCGCGTCCGAACGCAGCGACTGCACCATCCGTCGCCACCAGCAACGGGAGCACGTCGAAGCGCTGGGGGCCGTCAAACGCCTCGAGCCACGCCGTCGTCACCCGCGGCGGCCTTCACGAGCGCCAGCGCGGCGGGGCTGTCCCACGGATGGCCGTCGATCAGCGGCCGATCGCCGGGGCCCCAGCGTTCCCCGCAAACCGAGCAGCCGATAGTTGATCCGCGACGTCCGCACTCCTCGGGGCCGCGCACGCGGCACGATGCGGTCGCCGGGAATGCCGTCGGGTCCAATGGTGGCTGTCGCCAGGGCGCTCTCCGGCCAGCGTTTTCACCGGGTAGCGCCACAGCCCTGCGACGTATGGGGTCACGTCGCCGGCCGCTACTTCGGCGCCAACGCAGCCTGCCCGAGGTGATACGTCACGTGGCTGGTGCGGCTGAGCAGGCACCGCGAAGCGGTTGCGCAGCGGATTCGCCGCGGAGTCTTCCGCCGACACCACGGTGTGCTACATGCGCCCAGTCCGACGCCGTGCAAGCCGCCGAAATCCGGCGAGCAGCCTGCCGTTCACCTCGTCCCACTGGCGCTTGAGCTCCGCGGCGTGAGGGCAGGTTGGCGACCGTCCGATCGGCGCCGGTCAGAAGCGCGGCGTCCAGTTCCGGATGCAGCCGTTCGCCGAGGCCGAGGCGGCAGCATCGCATCGTGCACGGCGACGAGATGGCCCCAGAGATAGAGCGAGGGCGATTTTCCCCGGCGCGATCTCGGTGAGCATCCTCTCGTCGCTCAAGCCGGAAAACAGCTTGTCGGCTCGCTCGATGTTCATCGTCCAGGCCTGGACGGCGGAGGCAACGACGGACTGTTCTGGTGTCATGATGAACGCTCTCTCCTGAACGCTGTTGCCGGCCGCTCCCCGGGGCCGGCTCCGGGCGGCGCGCGCCGGAATTCTGCCGGCGTGAAGCCGGTGCGGCGCTTGAACGTGGTCGTCAGGCGGCTCTGCGTGCCGAAGCCGAGGCGACCGCGATGTCGGCCAGTGAATCGTGTGACTGGTGGATCAGGTGCCTGGCTCGATCGATGCGGCGCTGCTCGACGAAGGCGCGCGGCGTCGTGCCAGCCGACGTCTTGAAGGCACGCGCGAAATGATACGAGGCTGAGCTCGGCGCGCCTGGCCAGGTCGTCGAGGTGGATGGTCCGCTCGAGATTGGCCTCGACGAAGAGCTGCACTCGCCGCAACGCCGCCGGCGAAGAGCCCGCCGCGAAGATGCGTCTCGCCTGGCGGGCGACGACGGCTGTTCGAGCCACGTCCTGAGCCGCCTCACCTGCCGCTCCTGCACCGCGCGCGCCCGGACCATGAACGTGCGCATCGCCGCGAGATCGCGGGTCGAATACGCTGCCAAGCAGTCGACCGCCCTCTTCACGCAGCGGCTCCCAGATGCGCTCGATCCACTGGCGCGCATGCTCGGTGAGCTCGACGCGAGCCTCTCGCCGCGCTCCGGCCGGCGGCGCGCGTAGCCGGCGGCTGGAGACGGTCGACACGTCGCGGTCACGGCGCTGCGGGGTGCGTGGAGGCGGCCGTCAACCGGTCGATCGACGCCGGCCCTCCGAAGAGCAGCATCGTCATGCACGGCAAGTCGCCGCGATCCAGGGCCAGGATGCGCGCCGCGACGTCGTCGAACGCGGCGGACTCCTCCTGGAAGAGGGCGACGATCGCGCCCATCTGCGCGATCAGTTGGTCGCGCGACCCGGCTGACGCGGGCGCGGGGACGGGGCGGCACCGGGCGTCACCGGCACCGCCCCAGCGGTGCGACGGCAGCGATCCAGCAAAACGCCGCAAGCCGCGGAAGAGACGCGCGGCGGCAGCGCGTGGCACCTCTGCCCGTCTTGGGGCGAACGCCAGGAGGATCCATGTCCGGGACCATGTCAGCGGCGATGTTGTGGTTGTTCGTCATCAATCTTGGTATCGCATTCGGTGCAGGCTCTACGAACATCGGATTGTCGTGTCCAGATGGATCAGTTCAGGGAGTCCGGCGCGCATTGGCATGCCGACGCCGCACGGCAGGATCGACACCGGTCGGCGGTTCTGGGCCTTCGTCACGACCCTGCCGCTCACGCTGCTCACGCTGGCCAACCTGATCATCCGCATAGCGATCCTCCGGGGCCGTTCGAGCCTGGTGGCTGGCGGCGGCGCTGGCGGCGTTCACCGATCGGGCGCTCACGTTTTCCTGCTTCATCCCATCGATGGTCGCCCTGATGCGGGCGCCGGACTCACCGGGCGCGGCGGCAGCCGCCGCCCGGTGGTCACACCTCAACTACCTGCGTCATGGATCGTGCTGGCGGCGTGGCTGGCGGCGCTGCGGACGTTTTCCTGTTCCATCAGCCGCGCGCCTAGCTGTGCCCGCTCGACTTTGAGTGAACGCCAGCAGGTCCGCGTTGATCTGATCCTTGTTGCGGTCGAGCACATGCCGTGCGGCAGGCCCGGGTAGACCTTCGAGCGTCGAGCCCTTGACCAGCTTGGACGGACAGCATCGCCGACGGCGCCGATCGGCACGATCTGGTCGTCGTCGCCGTGCAGGATCAGCGTCGGCACGTCGAACTTCTTCAGATCCGTCGGTGAAGTCGGTCTCCGAGAACGCCTTGATGCAGATCGATGCACCGCCTTGAGCCCGGCCAGCATGCCCTGCAGCCAGAACGAATCGCGCAGCGCCCTGCGACACCTTCGCGCCCGGCGCGGTTCGCGCCGTAGAACGGCGCGGTGAGATCCTTGAAGAACTGCGAGCGATCGGCGAGCGACGCCGGCGCGGATCGCGTCGAACGCCTCCATCGGCAGCCCGCCGGGATTGGCCGGCGGTCTTCAGCATCAGCGGCGGCACGGCGCCGATCAGCACCGCCTTGGCGACGCGCTTCGTGCCGTGGCGGCCGATGTAGCGCGCGACCTCGCCGCCGCCGGTCGAGTGGCCGACGTGAATCGCGCTCTCGCAGGTCGAGCGCTTCGACGAGCGCGGCGAGATCGTCGGCGTAGGTGTCCATCTCGTTGCCGTTCCAGGGCTGGCTCGATCGCCCGTGGCCCGCGGCGATCGTGGGCGATGCAGCGGTAGCCGCGCGAGCGCCAGGAACACCATCTGGTCCTCCCAGGCGTCCGCGCTGAGCGGCCAGCCGTGGCTGAAGACGACCGGCTGTCCCTGTGCCCCAGTCCTTGCAGTAGATCTCGGTCCCGTCTTTGGTCGCAATCGTGCTCATCCCTGCTCTCCTTCGCCGCGCCCGAACTGCGTGCAGCGGGGCACCGCTTCAGCGGTGCCTCATGGCGTACAGTGCTAATGGCGCCGCTAAGCGGCGCCCGTACGAACAGATTCGGAGCCGGCAACCCATGTTTACCGCTGAGTGCCGGCAGGGTGATCGAGCGCAGCCAGCGACTCGCCGGACGATGCTGGCGGGAGAGGAATAGCCGAGGGGCTTCTGCGAACTGTTGCCCATCGCGCGGGCACCGCGCGAACAGATCTGATGAAGCGTCCGATCCGTTACGGGCGTCGGGATAGTCGCGGTAGAGCATCACCCACGTGAGCGTGACGATCGGATACGCCTCGCGGCACCGGGGTCAGGACCGCGCCACGATTGTCCGAGGCAGCTCGGCTTCGGCGAGCGCGCGCCGCCGGCTGCCTTGCACCGACTGGGGCCGGCAAGCGGGAACGTTCTCGAGCCCGGCGACTGCTGGGCCCGATCCGGCGGAACGCTGGCTCGTAGCTGACGTATCCGACCGAGCCGATCGAGTGCTTGATCCGCGCGGCGACACCTTCGTTGCCGAGGGCGCGCATCGAGTTGCCCGGCCAGTTGACCAGCGTGGCGGCGCCGAGTTGCGCGCGCCAGGCGTCGCTGATGGCGTCCAGGTGCTTCGTGAACGCGAACGTCGTGCCGCTCGCAGTCCTGCCGAACGACCGTGGTGATGGTGAGGTTCGGCAGCGTGACGCCCGGATTAGTCTGCGCGATCCGCCGGATGCGTTCCAGTCCGTGATCGTGCCCAGGAAGATGCCGGCGTAGGCGTCGCGCGGACAGCGTGAGATCCGCCGGAGACATCGGGCAGCTCGTAGGCGAGCGCCACGCTTCCGGCGGTGAGCGGGACGAGGTCGCTCCGCCGGGCACCGCCGCGATCTCGGCGATCCTGCAGCGCGGCGTCGCTGGCGCCGAAGTCGACCTTCTCCTCCCGGACGCGATCCGCGTCGATGAACCGCCGGATCCCTTCCCCGCTGCCGACCGCGTCGTAGGCGATCACGCGGTCCGGGTGCGTCGGCCTGGTAGCGGCGGAACCACTCGTCATGCAGCGGACGGAAAGGTGGCGCCCGGCGCCTGCGAGATCAGCACGCCGCCGGCAGGAACGGCCAGCGCCTTCGAGCCGCTCTGCGTTCTCGCGAGGGCACCGCGCCGGCCGAGCACCGAACAGCAGGCCGGCCGCCGCGAGCAGCCCCGACGACGCATCCGGCCGCCGTCAGCATCGAGCTGAACTCGCCGCGGATATGCCGCTGCGTAGGCGTGCGCGGGTCCTCGAAGACCTGGCGCGAGTCGCCGAACTCGACGAGATAGCCGGTCCGTCCGCCCTGCGGTCGTGTCGACGTAGAGGAAGCCGGTGTAGTCGGCGACCCGCTGCGCCTGCTGCAGGTTGTGCGTGACGATCGCGATCGTGAAGCGCTCGCGGAGCTCGTGCATCAGCTCCTCGATCTTGCGCGTGGCGATCGGATCGAGCGCCGAGCACGGCTCGTCCATCAGCAGCACCTCCGGCTCGGTCGCGATCGCGCGGGCGATGCACAGCCGCTGCTGCTGGCCGCCGGACAGCGACAGGCCGCTCTTGCTGCAGCTTGTCCTTGACCTCGTCCCACAGCGCCGCGCCGCGCAGCGCCTGCTCGACCTTCTCGGCGGTGTTGCCCTTGAAGCCGTTCAGGCGCAGCCCGAAGGCGACGTTGTTGTAGATGCTCGTGGCGAACGGGTTCGGCTGCTGAAACACCATGCCGATGAAGCGCCGGACGCGCGACCGGGTCGATCGCCGAGGCATAGATGTCGCGCCCGCGGTAGCGCACGTGGCCCTCGAACCGGAAGCCGCGCACGAGGTCGTTCATGCGGTTGAGGCAGCGCAGCACGGTGCTCTTGCCGCAGCCCGAGGGTCCGATGAAGGCGGTGATCGCAGTTCCTCGTGATCGGAATCGTCGTATCGCGCACGGCCTTGAAGCTGCCGTAGTGGAGATCCTTGATATGGCAATCGAGCACCACGTCGCGCTGACCGTGGATCGGCGCCGGGCGCAGCTCGTGGCGGCGGCGACTGAACGGTGCTGGTCTCAGCCGAGGCGAGCATGCGCGATCTCCTCAGGTCTGCTGGACGCTGTCGCGACGACAGGCTCTGGCCGATCAGATTGGCGGCGAGCACCAAGCAGCACGAGCACCAGCGCGGCGGCCCACGCCAGCTCGACCTGGTTCTGGAACGGGCATGCCCGCGAAGTTGTAGATCGAGCACGGCGAGCGACGCCGTCGGCTGCATCAGGTTGGCGTGCCCGCGCGACCAGAGCCAGTAGTTGCTGAAGAGCGCCGTGAACAGCAGCGGCGCGGTCTCGCCGGCCGCGCGCGCCACGGCCAGCATGACGCCCGTCAGGATGCCGGGCATCGCGGTCGGCAGCAGCACCATCCACACGACCTGCGTGTTGGTGGCGCCCATGCCGATGGCGGCGTCCTTCATGCGGGCCGGCACCATGCGGATGGCGTCCTCCGAGGTCAGGATGATCGTCGGCAGCATCAGGATCGACAGCGCCGCCGCCCCGGCGAGCGCCGAGAAGCCGCCGGTCGTCAGCACGATCGCGCCATAGCGCGAACACGCCCGCCAGGATCGACGGGAAACCCGGTCAGCACCTTCGCGCAGAAGCGCACGATCTGCGCAGCCGCCCGCCTGCGTCGCCTGGGCCAGGTAGATCGCGGTCAGCAGCCCGACCGGCACGCGTCACCAGCACCGCGCAGCGCGACGATGATCAGCGGTGCCGACGATGGCGTTGCCGAAGCCGCCGCCCTGCTCGAGCGGGAGCGGGTGGCAGCTCGCGTGAACACCTGCCAGGCTCAGCCTGCCGCCCGCCGCGCCAGAGCAGCATCAGCACGACCGACAGCAGCGGGACGAGCGAGACAGCGTCATCGCCGAGACGAGCGCCGGTCAGCAGGAAGTCGATCAGCGTCCGCGGCCGGCGCAGCGATCGCTCGAGCTGCGAGAAATCCACGCCGGCGAACGGATCCTCGAGTCGGCTGATCAGTGTCGGCGCACGGCTCTGACGGTCGGTCAGTCGCACGACTAGGCTCGCGCGCTGAATGATCAGCGCGCCGACGATGTTGACGACCAGCGTGATGGCGAGCAGCGACCAGCGCCGCGTACATCAGCACGCTCGACCTGCCTGGCGCCGGCTTCCGGGAAATTGTTGGCCAGAGCGCGGCCAGCGTGTTCGCCGGCGAGAACATCGACACGCTGATCTGGTTGGAGTTGCCGACGAGCATCGCCAGCGCCATGGTCTCGCCGAGCGCGCGCGCCGAACGCCAGCACGACGCCGCCGAGAATCCCGCGCGACGCGGTCGGCAGGATCACCGCCGAGCACCGTCTCCCAGCGCGTCGCGCCGAGGCCGTAGGCCGCCATCCGCAGCTTCGGCGGCACCGACACCAGCGCGTCGCGGCTGATCGCCGTGATCGTCGGCAGAATCATGATCGACAGCACGAGCACGGCCGGCAGCACGCCGGGACCGCTCAGATCGGTGGCGAACAACGGAATCCACCCGAGCTTCAGGTGCAGCCAGTTGCACAACGGGCGGATCAGCGGGATGACGACGAACAGACCCCACAGCCCGTAGACGACGCTGGGAATCGCGGCGAGGAGCTCGATCAGGTTCTGCAGCAGGCGCTCGAGCTGATCCGGAAGCCTCGCCCAGACGGATGCAGGTGCAGCCCCAGCCGGCGCAGCATCGCGAACGCCGCCTGGCCCAGGTAGCCCTTCGCTCAGGAAGATCGCCGCGCGCGACGCCGAACGCGGTGCCGAGCATCGAGCGACAGCACCGACGTGTAGAGCGTGCCCCACACTTCGGCGAGGATGCCGTAGCGCTCGGTGTTCGGATCCCAGACGCGGCCGGACAGAAACCCGGAGCCGTAGCGCGCGATCGCCGGCGCGGCCGAGACGCGATCCGCAGCACGATGAACCGCGACCAGCGCGACGCGTGAACAGCGGCGAACGCGAGGCAGATCGCGCGGAACGCGCGATCGATCACCAGCTGGCGTCGGCTCGGCGCTCGCGCGATCTCGCCCGGCCGCGACTCGAAGAGCGCGTCCGCGCGGCAGCGAGTGCGGCGTGGTCGCGCCGTCGATCACAGCCATGACGTCCGAGCGCGCTACTGCGTCGTCAGGTTCTGAATCGCGCTGTCGGCCTTGTCGGCGACGTTCGCCGGCAGCGGGATGTAGCCCAGGCGTCTCCGGCGTCCTTCTGCCCGTCGGTCAGCCCGAAGCGCAGCAGGTCCTGCATCGCCTGCAGCTTCTGCCTTGTCGGGATACTTCTTGTAGCAGATCAGCCAGGTGTAGGTGACGATCGGGTAGGCGTCGGCGCACCGCCGGGATCGGGCGCCCAGACGATCATGTCGTCGGGCATCGTCGGCGGACGCGAGCGCCGCCTGACCGGCCGCCGTCGTCGCGGCGATGAACTTGCCGCTCTTGTTCTCCAGCTCCGCCATCGGCATCTTCTGGCTCTCGGCGTAGCCGTACTCGATGTAGCCGATCGAGCCGGGCGTCGTCATGATGCTGGAGGTGACGCCCTCGTTGCCCTTCGACTTGGTGCCGGCCGGCCAGTTCGGCATCGTGTTGGCGCCGACGGTCCTGCTGAAGTCGTCGCTGATCGCGCTCAGGTGCTGCGAGAAGACGAACGACGTGCCGCTGCTGTCGGCGCGAACGACGACGTTGATCGGCAGGTCGGGCAGCGTCACGCCCGGATTGCTCGCGGCGATCAGCGGATCGTTCCAGCGCTTGACCGTGCCGAGAAACACGCCGGCGTACGCCTTGCGCGAGAGCTTGACGGCGTCGATGCCCTTGAGGTTGTAGGCCAGGACGATGCTGCCGGCGGTCATCGGAAACAGCTGCACGCCGCCGGGCACCTTGGCCATGTCTTCGGGCTTCATCGCCGCGTCGCTGGCGCCGAAGTCGACGGTGTGATCGATCGACGCTCTTGACGCCGCTGCCGCTGCCGACCGACTGATAGTCGACGAGCACGTTCTGGTGCGCGGCGCTGTAGGCCTTGAACCATTTGTTGTAGAGCGGCGCCGGAAAGCTCGCGCCGGCGCCCTGCAGCTTGACGGCATCGCCGCCGCCGGCTATCTCCTGGCGCTCCCGATGCCACCGCACGCCGACAGCATCAGGACGAACGACGGAACAGAGGGTGATCGACGGCAATCGCATGTGTGCATACCCGCTCAGGTGAGCCCTGCGCCGCGCCGGAGGGCTCGCATCACGGGCAAAGCGTTCGTCCTCGACAGGCCGAGGACGAGCGGTGTTTCCCGATCGCACGTCGCGATCTGGCTAACGTCGGGATACGAACATGTTTCCGTGGTGTAACGGGACCGCGCCTTGATGAAGCAGACTTGGCTACGGCCCGGCTTTTTCGCTATCGTCATGCCGACCTCGCCTGTTGTGACCGACGATCAACGCGAACGGCAGCCTTCATCCCGACCTTCCGCGAACGCCGACACCTCACCGTCGCCGCCGGAGCTCGTGGCGGTGCTCGACATGGGCGCGAGCGCGATTCGCCTCGTCGTCGCCGAGATCGCGCCGAACCGGTCGATTCGCACCATCGAGGAAGCGTCGCGAGGCGTCCTGCTCGGGCGCGACACCTTTTCCTCCGGCGTCATCCGATCGCAGACCGTCGACGCGGCGCTCGCGGCGCTCGAGAAGTTCCGCCGCGTCATCGACGGCTACGGCGTGCAAGCGCGTTCGCGCCGTCGCCACCAGCGCGGTGCGCGAGGCGCGCAACGGCGACGTGTTCCTGGATCGGATTCAGGGACGCACCGGGATTGCCTTCGAGATCATCAACGAGGCCGAGGAGAGCCGCCTGGTCTTCCTCGCGGTGCGGCGGACGCTCGGGCGCAGCGCGGCGCTGCGCGCGCGCGTGGACGCTGCTCGCCGAAGTCGGCGGCGGCAGCACCGGCCTGACGCTGCTGCGGAAGGGACAGCCCAACCGCTCCGGCGTCTACGCGCTCGGCGCCGTGCGGCTGCGCCAGCAGCTCAACCTGCGGCGGCTGACCCACGACGTCCAGCTGTCGCTGCTGAAGCGATCGATCGCGAACGTCATCGACGAAATTCGCGGCGAGATCCCGCTCAGCCGGGTCACCCACATGGTCGTGATCGGCGGCGACGTGCGATTCGCGGCGTCGCAGATCCTCGACAGCGAGACCGCCGACGGCGTGCGCGGCGGTGACGCGCGACGCGTTCCTCGCGTTCTGCGACTCGGTCGAGCGGCTGGACGAGGAACAGCTGGTCGATCGCTTCCGCCTCCCGGCCGTCGAGGCGGAAACGCTCGTGCCGGCCCTGCTCGATCTACCGGACGCTGCTGTCGGAAACGACGGCCCGCCGGCTCGTCGTCTCCGACGCGTCGCTGCGGACCGGCGTGCCTGCTCGACCTCGCCGCGCCCGGCGGCCGGCTGAGCGCCGCCGACTTCGAGCACCAGGTGCTGGCCAGCGCCGAGGCGGTCGGGCACCGCTACCGGTTCGATCGCGCGCACGGCCGCCACGTCGCGATGCTCGCGATGCGGCCTGTTCGACGAGTGCCGGGAAGACCACGGCCTCTCGGGACGCGAGCGGCTGCTGCTGCAGGTCGCGGCGCTGCTGCACGACATCGGCATCTACGTCAGCCTGCGCGCGCACCACAAGCACTCGCAGTACCTGCTGGCGTCGCTGCAGATCTTCGGCCTCTCCGACGACGAGACGGCGATCGTCTCCAACATCGCGCGCTATCACCGGCGCGGCACGCCGCAGCGCAGCCACCTGCCCTACGCCGCGCTCGATCGCCGCGACCGGCTGATCGTCAACAAGCTGCGCGGCGATTCTGCGCCTCGCCAACGCGCTCGACGCCGAGCACCTTCAGAAGGTCGCAGATCGCGCGTCTGCTGCGCAGCGACCCGACCTGGATCCTCGAGGTCGACGGCGAGGGCGACCTGACGATGGAGCAGCTCGCGGCGACCGCGCGCGCCGACATGTTCATCGAAACGTTCGGGCGGGCGCTGATCATCCGGCCGATCGGAGTGCATGCATGAGCGGCGAGCGGGCCAGCCTGCTCATCAACCGCGAGCTGTCGTGGCTCGCGTTCAACGAGCGCGTGCTCGAAGAAGCGCAGGACCCGCGCACGCCGCTGCTCGAGCGCCTCAAGTTCGCCGCCATCGTGCGCCTCGAACCTCGACGAGTTCTTCATGGTCCGGGTCGCCGGACTCCAGCACGCCGTCGAGGACGGCGACGAGTCGCCCGACATCGCCGGGCTGACGCTCGTCGCAGCAGCTCGCGGCCGTCGCGGCACGGAGCCCACGAGATGGTCGCATCGCTCTATCGCCTCGACGCATCGACGAGCTCATGCCGGCGCTGGCGGACGGCGGGCGTGAGAGATCGTCGCCTGGAAGGACCTCGGCCGCGCCCATCAGGTCGCGCTGGCCACCTTCTTTCGCGAGCAGCTGCTGCCGGTGCTGACGCCGCTGGCGATCGACATGCCGCGTCCGTTCCCGCTGCTGTCGTCGCTCAGCCTCAACCTCGCGCTGCGGCTCGACGCCGCGCCGGGCGAGACCGACACGCCGCCTGGCGATCGTCCAGGTCCCGCACGGCGCTCACGCGCCTGGTGCAGCTCTGCGCGAGTCCGGGGCATCCAGCTTCGTGCTGCTCGAAGAGATCATCTCGGCGCACCTGCCCAGCCTCTTTCCGGGCCAGCCGATCCTCGAGTCGGCGGTCATCCGTCTGGCGCGCGACGCGGAGCTGGAGTTCGACGACGAGGGCGGGCCGCACGCAGCTCGAGCTGGTCGAGCGCGAGCTGCGCCGCCGGCGGCGCAGCGACGTCGTCCGCCTCGAGGTCAGCGCCGACGCGTCGGACGAGCTCGTCGCGCTGCTCCGCGAGCAGCTCGACATCAGCGCCGACGACGTCTACGTCGTTCCCGGCCCGCTGGACTTGCGCGTCGTGATGGGACTCCTCGATCTGCCGGGGCTCGATGCGCTGCGGGATCCGCCGCCGCAGCCGGTTGACGTGCTCGCGGATGCGCAGCACGCCGACCTCTTCTCGGTGCTGGAAGAGCGCGACCTGCTGCTGCAGCATCCCTACGACGCGCTACGACCCGGTGGTGGCGCTGCTGGCGCAGGCCGCCGACGATCCCGACGTCCTGCGCGATCAAGCAGACGCTGTATCGCACCAGCATCGGATCGCCGATCATCGCGCAGCCTGCAGCGCGCCGCCGAGCAGAACAAGCAGGTGACCGTCGCTCGTCGGAGCTCACCGCGCGGTTCGACGAGGAGCGCAACATCCGCTGGGCCCGCGCGCTCGAGGAAGCCGGGGCCCACGTGATCTACGGCGTCTACGGCTACAAGACCCACGCGAAGATCTGCCTGATCGTCCGCCGGACCCGCCATGGACTGAAGCGCTACGTGCACCTCGGGACCGGCAACTACAACGAGCGGACGGCGCGCATCTACACCGACTTCGGGACTGCTGACGACGTCCGAGGCGATCGCCGAGGACGCGACCGCCGTGTTCAGCGCGCCTGACCGGCTATTCGGATCCGCCGCGGCTGAAGAAGCTGGTCATGGCGCCGACCGGGCTGCGGCACCGGTTCCTCAAGCTGATCGACGCGCGAGCGGCGGCGGGCCGAGTCGGGCCAGCCGGCGGAAATCGTCGCCAAGATGAACTCGCTCGTCGACGCGGAAATCATCGACGCGCTGTACGCGGCGTCGCAGGCCGGCGTCACGATCCGGCTGAACGTCCGCGGCATTTGCGCGCTGCGGCCCGGCGTGCCGGACGTCAGCGCCAACATCGAGGTGGTGTCGATTGTCGACCGCTATCTCGAGCACGCGCGCATCTACTACTTCTCGAACGGCGGAGAGGAAGAGGTCTACCTGGCCAGCGCCGACTGGATGACGCGCAATCTCGACAAGCGGGTCGAGCTGATGTTTCCCGATCGAGCAGCCCGGAACACAAAGCCAGGGTGATCTGACACGCTGCGGGCGATGTTCCGCGACACCGTGAAATCGCGGTGGCTCGGCGCCGACGGCGTCTACCGGCGGCGGCCGCTGGCGCACGGCGAGACGCGGCGTTCCGCGTGCAGGAGCACCTGCAGGAAGAAGCGCGGCGGTCTGGCGTCGCTGGCGCGCTGACCGCGCCGGCGTCACGCTTCGACCGAAGAACGCGAGCGTCTCGCAGTCACGCCGGAAGGCGCGGGTGAAGGCGCGGTGGTCAGCGCATCACCGGCTGCGTCCATGCGACGCGGCCGTTCGATTCGAGCACCTTGACGCGCACGTAGCCCTCGCCGCCGGCGAAGCTGTAGGCTCGCCGGGCTCGACATCGCTTCCTTCAGCAGCCGGCCATTCCTGCCGATGAACTGGATGCGGCATTTGCTCGACAGGCCGTTGCTGGATCGCGATCGTGATGCCCTGTCGCCGTCACCTGGTAGTCGCTCAGCTCGACGCCGGTGGACGCGTAGAAGTCGCCGCGCTCGAGGGCGTCGACGATCAGCCGCGGCGCCAGGCGTTCCGCCCGCACCACGACCCACGCCCGTCCCGGCCCCGGCACATCCGGGTTGCCTGGCTGCTTGAACACGTGCGCGTCATCGTCGGCGATGCCGTAGAAGACCTTGCCGCTCGAGAGCAGCCGATCCCACACTTCCTCCATGCCCGGGACGCCGCCGCCGCCCGCGTTGTTGACCAGGTGATGACCGTTGTAGATCTCGAACAGCTTCACGCGCTCGAGCCTCTGAAGATCGTCGCCGCTGATCGCCCACTCGTAAGTTCGGATGGTTGACGTGCGGCACGCCGCCGGCCTTCCGAATCGCGTCGACATTCCGCTGGACGATGTCGACGACGCTGATGCCGTGCTGCGGCGTCGACCTGGCTGGACACGTCGAGCCCGTTGATGTGCAGTGGCGTGTTGTCCAGCCGATCGGTCACCTCTTCGCCCTTGATCAGCAGGAACTGCTCGTCGGCGCCGTGCAGCGGCGTTGAGCCCGTCGACGCTCGTCAGGAAGTTGTGGTCGCTCAACACCAGAAAACCGATAGCCATGCTCGCGGTACCAGCGCACCACGTCGTCGGGCGTGGAATCGCCGTCGCTGTTGAGCGTGTGGGTGTGCGTGTTTCCCTGTACCAGTGCGCGGCGGCCGGCGGTTGCGCCAATGCCGAGGCCTTCGCATCGGCAGTCCCCACGCGGCGCCGCCGAGCGCCAGAAGAAGAGCAAGAGCGGCGGGACGGTTCATGGCGCCGATTCTACCGGGATCCGCCGGCGTCTGATGGAGCCTGATCGACCGGCCCGGCGGGGGGCAGCGGCTCCTCGCCGAGACGCAGCGGACGCGCGAACCGGGCCACGTCCCAGAATCGTGTCGGACTTGCGGCCGAGCGCCTTCTCGAACACGCCGACCGGCGTGAATCCAGACCGCTGGTGCAGTGCGATCGACGCCGGGTTCGGCAGGCTGCGACGCCCGCGACGATCCGATTCACACGTCCTCGCTCGGCGATCGACTCGAAGAGGGGCCGAGCACAGCGCGCGTCCGCAGCCGCGTCCGACCGGAGTCCGGGCGGCAGCAGACGCTGGCTTCGACGGTGGTGCTCGCACGCCGCTCTCGGCCGCCAGCGGCTGGTGGTCGCGTATCCGAGCGGCAGCCGCTCGCTGCCGGCGGCGACGCGATCAGGCGATGTCGTCCGCTGCCGCTGTGATCGTCGAACCAGGCGCTGCCCGTTCTTCGGGCCTCGAACGGACGCAGATCGAAGGTGACGGCGGTGTGGACGACGTAGTGGTTACAGCCAGATGTCGGTGAGGGGCGCGCGAGGTCGTCGAGGATCGCCGGGCCGGATCGCCATGGTCACAACGACTCTCCGATCAGTCGGCGGCGCAGCACGACAGGCCGGCAGACGTCGCCGGGCGATCGGCACGGCAGCGCCGGTCCTCTTCGTCAGGCGTTGCCCATCGCGATGCAACGACATCGACGTGCGTGAGCGCACGGCGGACCGCGTCGCCGATGGCCCGCGAGCGCCGGATCGGCGAAGAAGGTCCCCATTTCGATAGTGGGATCCAGAGTCCCTCGCGGCGGGTGTCGACCAGGCCCGCCCGCCGGAGATAGGGCCAGGTGCCGCGACGCCTTGGACTGCGGAATCGCGCAGGCTCGTGGAGCGTCGCAGACGCGCCGAGACCTCGCCGGCCGAGGAGCAGCCCGAGAATCCGGAGTCATCGGGTCGGCGAGCGCCTTGCAGTAGCGTCTCCATTTCAGCCAGTTGCTTCTGTCTGCTGCGCCATATATTTGCCTTGTGGCACCGCTCGTCTTGAGCTTGTCGCCCACTTCGACGTTGCTCAGCGAGGGCTGAGGCTGGCTCGAAGGGTCGAAGGACGAGCCGCCCACGGGGCTCATGGTTCGACAGGCCTGTCACTGAGCGAGGCGCTCATACACTTCGACAGGCTCAGGATGGGCGGTGACGCGCTGAACGGCCGATCCAGCCGGGCGGCGACGGCGCGGCAAGGTCGACGCCGGGATCGATCAGGCGCTGCAGCCGGACGGCCGTTGAGCGCCGCGAACGAGTCGGCCTGCACTTCGACGTCGCCGATGCCGCGCGCGCGCAGGTCGGCGGCGACGTGCCGCGCCAGCGCGGCGGACCATGAACGGATCCTGCGCCATCATCTTCTCCTGGCGCTCGGTGACGTAGTCGCGCATCCGGACCGGCCATCGCCTGCCCGGTCGAGCGATCGCTCGGCGATGAGCTCCGTGTGTCCGGCCTTCTCGACGAGCATCACCCGCCACGCGAAGTTGAAGCCGCGGCAGGTCCAGTCCGGATCGGCGCCCGGGCCAGCAGGCGCGAGCGGCACGCGCGATCTGGATCGGCCGCGTAGACGGCGATGAGAGCGGCGGTGGCGTCGGCATCCGAGACGTCGGCGTCGACGTCGGTCGCAGACTCGCGCGCGTGGGATGCTAGTGCGTCCGGACGCCGACCGTGAATCGACGGTCGCGGCCAGTCCGGCGGGAAGAAGATCAGCGTCGCGACGATCAGCGATCCACGGGAAACATCCCGATCGGAAACAGCAGCGCGGTCATCACGTGGAAGACGATCACGGTCGCATAGGCGAGCGGCCGCGTGCGCCGCCACGACAGAAGAAGCACGATCGTCAGATCGTACGCGGCGCCGAACCAGCTGAAGGCGTAGCGCGACCCAGAGTTGCGTGAACAGACGGACCGATGATCGGCAGTGTCGCTTCGCGCCGCCAGCCAGATGCGCAGCGGCTGCGCGCGTCGAGCAGCCAGTCGCGCGTTGATCTTCGCCAGCCCGGCGAAGACATAGACGACGCCGATCTGGAAACGCAGGAGATTGACCGTCCACGCCGGAACCGTCGGTGGCGGCGCCGCGCCACGGCGCCACGCGTCAACCGACCAGATCGCGTGCGCGGGCAGCACGACGAGCAGGCCGCTCAAGGCAGGCTGACCAGATAGTAGTGATTGAGGTAGGTCGTCTTGTCGATCAGCTCGACGTAGGTGAAGCCGGCGAAGAACAGCGCCGTCGACAGCGCGATAGTGGAACGCCGAGCGGCGACCGCCAGCGCGAGGACGACGAGCGCCGCGAAGTGCAGGTGCATCAGCCGCCGCCGGCAGCGGCTGCACCCACGGAAACGGCGTCCCACGTGAAGTGAAACGCCGGCAGGACGTAGGAACTCGTCGACCCAGCCGAGGGCCATGAAGCGCAGCGTGCTGGCCGCCATCAGGAGGCCGAAGAGGATGCGGAAGGCCGCCAGCGACGGCGGCGTCCACGCGAGTCTGACGACGGAGCCTGGTCCGCGGATGAACGGAGCGCCTATTCGCGCGAGCATCACGGCTGCGGACCGCTGACGTCGCGAGCACTGCCGTTTCAGTCTCCGTCGGTTGACTTGAACGTCAGCGTCACGCCGAGCGTGCTCGCGACCTCGACCTTCGATCAGGATTTCCAGCGCGCGGCACTCGTCGTGCGCCTGCTTGACGATCGCGCGCTCGCGCCGGCCGACGACCTGCTCGAGCGGGCCGTCGATCGCCTGCACCGCGTCGATCGCCTTCCGGAACTGCGCGTCGACGCGGCGCGGCGGTCTGGATGACTTCAGGCTGCCGGAGATAGTCGTCGAGGCCGATGCCCGTCGCCGCCCGAGAATATCGACCTGCGCGCCCTTCGCAGCAAGCGCGAGCAGGCCCTGCTGTGCACGTGCCGCTCAACGCCGCCCTCGACGAGCTCCGGGCACGCGCTGCTCGCCGTGCTTGTCGATCACGAGCGCGGAGCCGGCCCTGTGCGCCGGTCTCGATCGCGCGTGAGCATGTCGTTGACGAGGAGGTTGAGCTGCTTCTGTCCGCCGGACGCCGAACGTCGCCGCGAATCCCGGCGGTCCCTGCCCACGCACGCTCGACGAGTCGCGTCTGCCGGTCACCAGCTCGCGCGCGAGCGCGATGAAAGTATTTCCGCTGGCGTTCGCCCTGCGGGCCGGTGAACGCGGCGAGGCGTGGCCGCTCGTCGTCCTGGCGCGTGTCGAAGAGCATGATCTCGAGCGCCGACAGGCCGACCGCGTTCGCGCCGAGCTCCTGAATGTAGGCGTCGTCGATCGGCCGCGGCGCTGCGCAGCACGCGATCGACGCTCTGGCGCCGCGACGGCCAGAACTGGATCCGGCCGTAGACGCCGAGGTCGGCAATCGGGCCGTGCACGACGGCTGCGTGCGCCGCCACGCCAGAGCAGCACGTCCTTCCACGCCTGCTGCGTCTCTCTTCAGCGTCGCCGCGGTTCGGCGCCGACGTCAACGCGTCGGCCGCGGCGCGCGAAGTCGCTGCATCGCGAGGCGAGGTCGCGATACGCCGGCAGGAGCACCTGCTTCGCGATGTTGTCCGAGCATCGCCTGCTTGGACACCGCCGGCGGTCGCGTCTTGTCCGTCCGCCAGCACCGATCGATGCACGACCGCGCAGGGCCAGCAGCAGCGCCGCCCGCCGCCGCCACTCCGACACGCGGCCAGTTTCACATGTGCATTCATGGTCAGAGCGAGTTCAGAAACGCGAGCAGCGCGCGCGATCCGGTCCTGGCGCCGATCGCGGAACGCGCTGCCGCGACCCGCGCGCTTCGCCGCCGTGCCAGAGGATCGCCTCGGCGGCGTTTCGCGCGCGGGCCGTCGTGCAGCAGGAACGTGTGGCCGTTGACCTTCGCGACCAGACCGAGGCCCCACAGCGGCGGCGTTCGCCACTCGCGTCCGGTGGCCGTGAACGCCGGCCGGCCGTCGGCGAGGCCGTCGCCCATGTCGTGCAGCGAGCAAGATCGGTGTAGCGCGCGGATCGTCTGATTCGCGAGCTCCGGCAGCTCCGGGATACGCGCCGGTCTTGAGCTCCGGGACGTGACAGGCGGCGCACCAGCGGCGGCAAGCAGCTGCCGTCCGCGAAGCGCTTGCGGATCGTCGCCGGTGCGGGCCGCGGGCACGGCGAGGCTGCGCGCGTAGAGCGCCGACGGCCTGAAAGATCTGCTCGCCGACCTCGGGCTCGCTCCTCGACGGCGCTGCGCCGCGGCACGTTCTCGCCGTGCGGTGTGATTCTCGTCGCGAAACAGCGGCGACGTGATCCCGATGTCGCCGATGAACGCCGCCGCCGGTCTGCTGCAGGACGGTACGGCTGCTCGGCCTTCCAGCCGAAGCGGCCGGCGCTCGGTCGCAGCTCGTCACATGGTTCCAGACCATGTTCACGCGGCCCGAAATCGCCGTCGCCGTCCGCATCGTCCGGATCGGCGAGGCCGAGAGCGTGGCGTCCGGCACGGCTTCGAGCAGGCCGAGGCCGACGATGCCGGGCGAGACGCGCGGCGACATGAGCAGCGGCTGCGCGATCGGGCCGTAGCCCGGATGCTCGATCCGATACGACGGCCTGCGCAGCGAGAACACCTCGCGGTCGGCAAACGCGCCGGCGACTTCGTCGTAGCCGACGAACACGTCCGCTTCGCGCGCGACGCCGGGAATCGACTGTCCCTGGATTTGATCGCCGCAGCCGGGTTCCGGCAGCGGAGCGCCGTGAGCGTCGGCGCCCGGGACGCTGATGCGGAGCAGCATCGTGTCCATCGGCTCGCCCGGCTCCGGCGGGCGGCCGCGGCCGTCCTTGAAGTGGCAGCCGGAACAGGATCCGCGCGTTGAACAGCGGGCCGAGGCCGTCGCGTGCGGCGACCGATGCCGGCGCGACGACCCAGTTCTGATTGAAGAACGAATTGCCGACGAAGAACGACGAGCGGTGCTCTTCGCGCAGGTTGCGCGCCGGCAGCGAAAACGCGTTGCGCGAGCTGTCGAAGACGGTGCCGTCGCCTCCGGAGAGCGCGTCGGCAGGCAGCGACGTCGACGCTGCGCGCTGCCAGGAGCCGGATCGCGGCGGCGAGCGCGTGCCGATGGCTGCATGCGCATGCGTCTCGTCTCAGAAGTTCAACTTCAACGCCGAGCGCGGCGCCGGCCTGCGCGATCGAGTCGGCCTGCGCACGGAGCGCGGTGATGATGTGTTTCACGGCGATGCGGCCCGGGCGCGTCGTCGGTGCCCTGGATGGCCCGGTCGAACGGCGGCGGCAGCGCGCTGGACGCGGCGACGCTGCGCCTCCGATCTGCCGGCCGAGCGTCCTGGCCAGCGCCGGATCGATGCGCGCCAGCAGGTCGCGCAACGCCCTTGCCTTCGACGCCGCTCGCCGCTGGTGCGCACGTAGCGCCCGAGGAAGACGTTCTGGATCCCGAGCACGTCGTAGACGATGTCCCGGTGCGTGTTGTCGCTGAAGCAGGAGTGTTCGTCCTCCTGTTCCTTGGTTTCGTAGGGCACGGTGAGCCGCTCGCCGGCCAGTTCGGCGCCGCTCAGGATGCCCGCGCCTTTGAGGATGCAGGCCAGCGCCTCATCGGGCGGCATCGCCAGAAAGCGGGCGCGATAGTTCGAGGCCGAGTGCGGCGCCCACTCGTCGACGACGGTCTCGAGCTGCCGTGTGAGGAGGCGGGCCGGCTGACGCAGATACTCGCGGCGGCGGCTCGCGTGAGGCGCCTCGCCCGTCGACGTAGTCGAGGTAGGAGCGCTGGCCCGGGCCATCGTCGTTCAGATCCTGGCCCCAGAGCAGGAAC
>ERZ1370068.8224-contig-7097_pt1 | contig 44769 bp, 65 predicted proteins | sample MGYA00561227_ERZ1370068 | MGnify/ENA primary metagenome ERZ1370068 (study PRJEB38410, sample SAMEA6850437) | metagenome | study: Metagenomic assessment of the ecological functions of the soil: analysis of the soil microbiota associated with the...
TGCGCTTTCACGCGTGCCATATCATGAATAGGTTCCGACAGTCGATTCACAAATCGTGGCACTCCGCGCCTCAGGTGCCGATACGTTATTTCATGCCTCCAACGCACGCTTTGCCGCGCAAGACATCCGCAAGGCACGCGAGCTCGGCTGGAAGGTGCAGCATGTAGGCTATCCGGGTCAGCAGCATTTCGGCTGTTCTGCGTCCGGCGGGACTCGCGGCCTCGACCGGGCGCGGTCAGCGCGTTCTGGTTGAAGACAACAGAGGATCCCATGCGGGACGACGATGCCGCATGCGGGAGTATCGGACCTTCATGAAGGAGTGGGCACCGAACGATGATATCAGGAATCGATTTCCCCCCTACGCGACCGCACTCAGATCATCGTCGAGGTCCCGGAAAGTGCGGCGACGACCTGTCTCGGGAGAAATCTCATGAGGCAGGCAACCAATATTCAGGGGTTTCAACTGGCCGACGTTCCTGCCCGGCCCTGACGACGATCAACGTCACACCCCATCGAGCCGGATCGGCTGGCAAAGGCGAGGCTGGGGCGTTTCGATGGCACCAGATGGGTGCTGCTCGATGATAGTCATCGGTAACTGATGATTGATGCGTGTCGCGAAACGAAGATGTTTGATGGGTGGATCACCGGGGCCAATGACCAACAGGCTGGATATTGCCATCGTCGCGCGCGAGGGATTGGCGGATTGTCTGCTGCGCTCGCGCTTGAGCGCGCGGGGCATGAACGTCACGGGTTTTCGAAGCAGCAGAGTCCCCACGTGAGCCGGGGCCGGACTATCCATCCTCCGACAGCGCAGTGCCCTTGCTCAAACGCGCACCTCGCTTTGCTGATGCACTTCGAGAAGATCGCCACCAAGGAGCCCGGGTCTGACGCTGCGGACGTCATGGGAAAACCTGTTCTCCGGGCCCCGCTTCGCGGACCTGCGACGCTGTCAAATCCACCACGTTGACTTCGAGATGCTAGCCGTGCCGGTCGCTGCAACGGGCCAGTCCGATCTGGACATCGCTTGCGTATTGCCGTCGAATGAGACTCGCAAACAGGAGGGCGACTGGAGTTTTGCCAATGGGATGGCTGTTGCGATGCGGATGTGGTCATCGGGGCGGATGGCAATCCATTCGATCGTCAAGCGCGAGATCAGCCTGACGGCGAAGACCGACTAGCGAAGGCATTGGGCCTACAGGGGCCTTGCAAAGCCGGCGTGGTAAAACTGTCATGGGCGTCAGGCCCCGCGGCTTGAACATGTGGATGGGAGACGGCCGGCAGAGCCTCTGCTTTCCGGTGTCCCAGGGGCCGCGCTGGATCACGTCGTCGCATTCGTCCCGAGCACCGCGCGATATGGAGGAGACCTGGCTCGCGCCGGGCGACGTCGGCGCTGGCAAGTGAGTACGAGGAGTGGGACGCTCCCGTCCGGGACCTCATCGCGCGCGCTCGATCACACCTTTCGCTGGGGCGATCTGACGAATAGGCGGCCACCCTTGCCCTATTGGTCGAAAGGCTGTGTACACGCTTCTTGGCGATGCCGCTCACCCGATGGTCCCGCATTTCGGCCAGGTGCGCAGGGCAAGCCATTGAGGACGGTTTTGCACTTGCCGCTCTGCTCGAGCACGCACGACGTGACGAAATTTCGGCGAGGCTGCAGGCCTACCAGAACCTGAGGATGGGACGCACGAGCGGTGTCCAGGCCGCCTCGCGCCTCGCTGGCAGGTTCGTGTCGATCCGCAGCCGGCAATCCTTCAGAGCAGGCGGAGCGGATGCGGGAGTGGATGTCGGCCGCGGCCTGGATATTTCCCGGGTACGACGTGGAAGAAGCTGCGGCGGCATTGCTAGAGCCGGACCGCCCACCACGCCAACTCTTGGCCTAAGCGGGCCTTGATGCCATCCCGAACAAATGACCGCTGGTCAGGAAGAGCCACATTGGAAGATCCCGTCGCGACCTCGGCAAACGGCCCTTCCCTACGTGCCCCTCAAGCTGAACGTCCGCTCACGCCAATAGCTGCCGTTCCAGCGAGGTCGCCTTCTTGCCCTGTGGCCGACATCGTTGAGTGGCCGCCCTGCACCGGTGAGGCGAAAGTGGACATCTAACTTCGCGGATGCCCTAAGCCGATTTGCTCTGCCGCCTGGCGGCCGATCCCACTGCCTCTTCATGCAGCTCGCCACCCCGCATCAAGCGGCGGGCGATGTCGGCTGTCTGCAGTGACGCGCGTTCGGTCGGTGAATGGGCCGCCAGATAGCGGGCAACCGCGATGAGGATGTGCCGGCCCTCGTCCGTGTCGCCCCACGCGCCGAATTGCCGGACTCCCGCCTCCAGCATCTGATACGCATGGAAACCTGCATCTTCGCGCAGCACCGCATGCGCGAGCGTGGCGATCAGCGCCTGCGGCGAATGGCCGAGCGTGAGATGCCGTGCCACCAGGCGTGCGGCGAGATCGACCTGTCTCTGCCGGTCGAAGGCGTCGAGCAAGGCGGCGCCGATCGTCTCTGGATCCGCGGGCAGATCATCGAGCTGCTCGCCGCCGTCGCCCGGGATGCGCGCCGGCGGCACATTGAGATAGCGAGCAAGGTAGAGCGCCATCGCTCCGTGCAATACGCCGCGGACGGCCGTGACGTGAGTGTCGATGTTGGCAGTCCCGATGCGCGTCAGCATCTGGTGGACTGCGTTGGCGTAGGTGAAGACGTGATGCGCCGTCTCCCAGTCGGCGTGCTCGTTGGCATTGCCGAAGCGCGCCACCCTGAGCGCTGCCGCGTACGCGAGGGATTGGCCAAGGTCAGCAGGAGCGGCACCGGCGCGGATCGCCTCCTTGAGCGCGTCAACGATCCTGGCCGGATCGTCACCGAGCAGCTCTTGAGCAAGTGCGGCGTGGCCCGACCAGTCACGCGAGCCGCGTCCGGCAGCGAACAGATCCGCGAGTTCGCTGGTTGATTCCTCACACAACGCAACAAGGTCAACGGGCTGGCGCCAGGCAGTCGATTCCTCGGCGCCACGGGCCGCTACCATCTGACCGACGACAGTCGGCAGCAGAGCCGCCGCGTGTTGCCAGCCGACCAGGTCGAGGCACTCGAACGCCTTGTTGATGAAGTCGAGCGAGTGCCCGGTGTCGGCGAAAGCCCGCTCGGTCTCGGCGGCGAACAGGGCATCAGCGAGTTCAGCCGGGGAGAAGCCGGCCGCAATCGCCGTGAGCAGGGTGCGCTCGGCCGCCTCGCGATGGCGCACGTTTGTCCAACGCCGCAGCCAGCGTTTGAGCGCGGCCGGATCCGGCCGGCTTCCAAGCGGCGCGCGTTCCCGCCGCGGCGCCTCGCCGTCGCAGTCCGCCGCCACGCGGCGTGCGCCGTGGAATAGAGCGAGATAGGCTTCCTCCTCCGGCAGCACAGGCAGGATATTGGCGAGTGCCGTAAGGATCGTAAGACCCACGCCCCAGCCGTCGCGATTTTGCGCCCCGAACAGCGCCACCTCCCGTACGATTTCGGCCTGCGGTACGCCGGCCGCGAGCTGACCATGCATGGCCTTGGCAATGACGAGGCCGAGGTCGTGGGCGAGGCCGTTCGCAAGCCGCTGACGCCAGTGCGCGGCGAGATCGGCATGGGTGAACGTTGGTCTTCACCCAGACGTCACCATTGCGCACCTCGACCGGGCAGATCGGCACGTCGTCCGCCCATAGGTCGAAGGTGCAGCCGCTTTCGAGATCGAAGCGAGCGTGGTGCCAGTGACAGGTCAAGATGCCGTCCTCGACGCTGCCGCGCTCGAGCGGGAAGCCCATGTGCGGGCACCGATTGTCGAGGGCGAAGACGCGCCCGCGGTCGTAGATGACGAGGATCGGACGATGGCCACCGTGCACAACGAGCCGCCCCTTGATCTTCAGCTCCTCAAGGCTGCCCGCCAGCGCAAATTCCTTGCTAGGCATGTCCATGAGCATACCTCCCATTGTCACTCTGGGGCCGCTGCAGGTACTCCGCAACATAGGCATCCTCTCGCGCAAAGGCGAGAGAATGCCATGGGGGCTGCGCAAAAGGGCGCGAACTGCCATGACGAGATGGCCCAAGGTATTTCAAAATGCGCTACAAACGCCTCGCACCTCTTCCAATCTTTCTGGCGATCCCTTTATGCTATTTGACTATCAGTCCGAACGATCGGATGGAGCCTCGAAACGGCAGGCTATACACCCTGACCAGGCAAACACCATGAAAGTTAGAAGAGAGCTTGTTCATCATCACGTTCCAACCTGATGTGAAGCGACGAGCACATCCAAAGGTTGCACGATGAAGAAGGCAATCAACTCAGCACCGTCGCGCCGCCACTTTTTGCGGCTAACATCAATGGCTGCGGCATCAGCCCTGGCTCCAGCGTGGGCCGAGCAGCTAGAACCAGCGGATTCGGCCACATCGCAGCCCGTGTCCGCACGCATCGCCACGTTCGAGGAGGTATGGCGGACCGTCGCGCGACCGATTCTACGATCCGCACCTACACGGGCTCGATTGGTCGGCTGTCCGGGAACGTTACTTGCCAGACGCCACACGGGCGAGTTCCGAAGAGGCGCTGGCCAGCGTCACTAATAGCATGCTCTCCGAGCTGCATGCTTCGCACACTGCCGCAAAGCGCTTAGCCAGCAATGATTCGCGAGCGCGGCGATCACTTTCGCATTAGCTTCGCCCGCAGGGTGCCAGTGGCAGCGCGCCCAGTCGACGCGCGACTGGCATGGACAATCAGATGCTCGATCACCAGACGTTTTTGCAGAAGCCGCGCATCGCGCTCCGCCGGTTGTTCGGCAATGCCGGGTGCCGCCATTCTGCGCCTGCAGTTCGGCGCGATCTTCGTGAGCGACAGGCATGGCCAGATCGCAGGGACGCTGCCCATGAGCCTCATCAAGACCGAGAACAGCGGAAACGGCCGGGCGCCGGACATCATCGTCAGCTTCAGCTACGATGAAAACGTCGCCGTGGCGGGCAAGTCCGGCGTCAGCTACGCCAGTTCGGTCAACCGCAGGGGCGATCACGGCAGCTTCTCGCCGACCGATACGCATATTTCACTGATGGCCAGCGGGCCAGACTTCAAATCCGGCCTTCACGATACGCTGCCCACGGCGAATGTGGACATCGCGCCTACGGTCGCGCGCATCCTCGAGTTCAGCATGCCGGCTGTTCAGGGACGCGTGCTCGAGGAAGCGCTGCAGGGCGGACCGCCGTGCCGCCGAATACGCCGTATAGCACACCGTCGTCGCAGAGGACCGATTGACCGGGGCAACGAAGGCCGACCGACCACGGCCGCGGCATCAGCTGACTCGCTATGTGGGTCGAGCCGAAGACCAAGACCTTCTACCCGCGGCGGTCTGAAAGCCTTACACTTACTTCAGAGATCAGGCGAGAAATGTCCAACAAATTCCTGGTGACCCAGCTCAAATGACATCGCGTCGTTTCGCTGCGTGACGCAAAGTCGTCCACGCTGAGGTGGCGCAGCGGCGCCATAGAGCAGGCCGCAAGCTGCATGGCAAAGGTAGAACCTTATCCCTCGCAACAGAAGAGCACGTCGGCTTGAGCATCTGGCGGACCGCGCCCTCACCCTGCCAGGAGGCGGCCCGGCGGCGCTCGCACTTCGGCACCCTCGGCCTGGCCATCGGAACGAGCCGACGTGCTAATATAAGGATTCCAAAGCCGACGCCAGATTAACCAGGTGATTTGGTAACAAGCCGTCCAGCTTTTCGAATATGCCTTGTGTCATGAGGCCGGTGCCACCATCACTTTTGCAGCACGGCGTCTGCTCGGCAATGAGGCAAGCCTTCAATCGTCAAAGTGCCTCTCACCCGTCTGGAACGGCAGAAACACACTCCACTGGAAATGCGCTGGGGCATCTCGATTGCTCTACTTCGTAGCGCCAGGCGCCGCCTCAGCGACTTTGACCCAGAATGGCAGACCCGAGATTGCCGATGAGGAAAACCAGCGTCAACTCAATACAGTCGGGTGTTACGCGCGGTGACGAGGTTCAAATAGCGACGCTGATCGCAACCCTCACTGATCAATAGCAATCCTGAGCATTGACATCGAGCACGAGGAAGACCGGGCGCAGGTCCATACGCACCCTGGACGCGGCCTACCCGACGCTTGCCTCAAACCTTATAGAGCACGCCGGGATAATCTCGTGGCGACCATTGCAGCATTGAAAAACACGGGTGACCTTGGCTGACCCGCGATAATCCTCGCCGCCGAAATGCCGCGCGAGCGGCGCGCTGGCTCATTCGGGCAACCCCGCTTTCCGAGAGACCCTCAATCACCAGCTTCGAATTTGATTGCCCGCCCCGGCGCGATCCTCGCGGATATTGTGAAGCGCGGGATCGAGTCTCCAGGCACACGCGCCGCCGCCTCACGCGCCTCAGCGTCGCGTCCGAGATGGGCGAAAGCGGACGCGAGACAGCGGTAAGCTGCCGGAAAGGAGGGGTTCTGACGTTGGGCTTTCTTCCCTGCGACGATGGCCTCGTCAAAGCGACGAAGCTCAATAAGGGCCATCCCCATCCCAACAAACGATCGGTGTAGCCGCGGGTCTACCGGGCTCGCGCGAATGGCACGTTCAAAGCTCCGGATCGCTTCCTCCGGCAGCCCCGCATTTCTATAGACCCAGCCTCTGCATGCTCCATGCCGAAATATGAATTTGGGTTGAGCGCGACGGCCCGGTCAGCCATTTCGATCTCACTTTCACTATCGCCGACCATGAACGCCGAGATTATGGCAGCCATTGCCAACGTGTCTGGATCACCATCGTCGATGCTCAATGCCAAGCGAAGAAGCCGAACTGCTTCCTTGCGGTCGAATTGAGGATCGGTCAGCATAGCCCAAAAGGACGCTTGTGCGTGTGACAGACACCTGCCAGAGCCGCGACAAAGCCGAACCGAGGGTCCAGCTCCAAAGCGCGATGAGCCAGCCTGATCGCCTCGGCCAACCCTTCGCGGGTCGTTAGGTAAAACTGCGGCATGGCTCGGAGATAAAAATCATAGGCGGTGAGGTTCTCCGGTCGCCGCCGCGTCGCCATTGCAATTTCTGTTTGAAGCAATTTTGGCTGAATGGCTGAGACAACGGCGACCGTGACTTCGTCCTGGAGAGCGAAAACGTCTGTCAGGTCACGCTCGAACCTGTCCGCCCAGATGTGCGCGCCTGTCACCGCATCAATCAACTGCCCTGTGATGCGAACTTTCCCCGACGCCTTGCGCACAGACCCCTCAAGGACATAGCGCACGCCAAGCCTGCGTCCGACCTCCTTGATATCGACGGCTTTGCCTTTGAACGTAAAGCTCGAATTGCGAGCGATCACGAACAACCATTTGAACCGCGAAAGCGCGGTGATGATCTCCTCAACCATTCCGTCCGCAAAATACTCCTGCTCGGGATCGCCGCTCATGTTCTCGAACGGCAGCACGGCGATGGAGGGCTTGTCGGGAAGCGCGAGGAGGTTTACCATCAACCAGAGACGAAGCCTCTCCCAACGCTGAAGATGCTCGCCTCGCCTTGCGCCCTAACCTCATAGGCGCGTATGGGCTCCTCGATGTTCTTGACCGTCTGCGCACCGAGGTCCGTGAAGCTCCAGCGGCAGGATTTTCCGCACCTGATCATAGGTCACACCGGAGACACAGAGCCCACCAGCCTTCGCGAGCGTCTGCAATCGAGCAGCGATGTTCACCCCATCACCAAACAGGTCACCGGCACGGACCATCACGTCACCGACATGCACGCCTATGCGGAAGTTGATCTGACGGGCTCTCAGGAAGCGTTGAGTTGGCTTTGGCCAATGCACCCTGAGCCTCCATGGCACACCGGACGGCATCAACCGCGCTACCGAACTCCGCCAGCACACTGTCGCCCGCCGTGTTGGCGATGCGGCCTCCATGGCTCGCAATCAGCCCGTCCAGGATTTCCCGGCGCGCGGTGAGGGCATCAAGGGTAGCGACCTCATCGGCTCCCCATTAGGCGGTTATAGCCTTCGACGTCGGCCGCAAAGAGGAGGACCGCCAAGCGTCAGCTTGTCTCAACGGCTCGGGCCAAGGGGAAATCCCCGCTGCACTGCGGGTTTCCGTGGTGTACTCCGATACACTCGGACTGGGATCGGGCCAACCACGCCTAGCTCAGCCCGCTCGGCCTGTCCTAGGTGGCAGCGGAAGCCACAATGGAGCCTGCAGCTCGTAGCTCCGGTGGTCGTTTCAAAAGTCTGGCCGATCTGCACAGCATTTGACGATGCCGGGCCGTAGGTCGCAAAATCGAACGGGTCCCCTTTGCGGTATGGGATCCTCTTGGGGGGCTGGCGCGGCGCGCTCGCCTGACTTAGTAGCGCGCCGCCCCTGAAGCCAGGAGGTTACGGAGCAGCAGCGTGAGTCATCTCCAACTGGCTACCGATGCCGGCCCTTGCGCCAGGCGCGGGGTCCTTCCGCCTGTCTCGTGGTCACGCCGCTGGCAATCCTCGCCCTCCGTCCACTCGCAGCACTCATCAGCACGTGCAAAGTCCGCGGACGCGCCTTCGGAAGCCGTTCCGGACGATCCGGCTGCGCCAACATCTTTGCTTGTAGTAGCGGGCGTTCGGTGCGAACGGTCAATCTGGTGAACCGCCGTGTCCAGCGCCGACCTCATGAGGGTCAGCAATTCGGGGCTGAAGCTGACAGGTGGGACTTTGGTCATCGCGGCTCCTCAACAGAGAGCCGCGTCTAACAGTTCCAGTGTGACAGAGAGTGCGTCGCTGGCGCTGGGGTTTGCGGTCAGACGATGGTCGCGACATGCCGCCGACAGCTGCCCTCGCCCCTCGGGGCACCCCGGCCAAGCGCAGACCCTCATAGATCGCTGCTCGCGTCCGGCGAGAGGTACGTTGGATTGTCGCTCCCACCGCGTTGGTCGGTAGCTGCATGCGGTGAAACCTGGGCTGCTCGCAAGTCCCGCCTGGTGCGGCCGCCCGCGCCTGGTCTCAGCTCGCCAGCAGCAGCGCCAAGGCAGCAGCAAGAACGAAATGCGCGATAGGAAAATTGCGGTTGGCCTCGATGCCACGGCGCAACCGAAGCGACCGCATCCGCGTCGGAATGGAGCAGCATTGTTCGCGAAGGCTGCGAACGTCATCCACTGGTAAGCGTAAGATATCGCGAGGAGAGATACGAAGTGCCTCTTGGACATGGGCCTCGGTTTCCTCGGGGTGGCCGAAGCATACTTGGCGTAACCGATGAAAGCGTGCGCGGTGGCCAAATTGCGATCCAACGCCAACGCTCGCTCGCATTCGGCGATGCCCTTGGGCCGCACGGTTCGTAAGCATTAGGACGATGCCCAATATCGAAGTGCGCACCTAGCACGGTCCGGCGCAATCGACGAGAGCCTTTGATCAAGGTCGCTTCGGCCGATGCCATACGCGCGATCCGGTCGTTAGCAAAAGGTTAGAACCCATAGCGCTGTCAACCTGTGCCGTGCCGATAAGCGCCTCTATGTTGTCCGGATCGAGCGTCAGGGCGCGTTCCAGTAAGTCGCGCGCTTGCGCCGTGATTCAGGTGTCAGTCCTCTGTTCGCAGCAAGCCCTGCCCTGGAAATACAAGTCCATCGAACTGGGGTGGAGTGAAGCTTTCGCTCGCCGAGCCTCCGCCGCGATGAGTTGAGCATCTAGCGCGTTGGCGAGCCGCGATACGATTTCGTCCTGCATATCGAACAGGTCGGCGATGGGCTTGTCGAAGCGCTCAGCCCAAAGGTGATTGCCGGTTTCGGCGTCGATCAGCTGCACGTTCACCCGAAGGCGGTTGCCGCCACGCTGCACCGAGCCTTCGAGCACGTAGCGGACGTTCAACTCGCGCCCGATCTGTCTTGACGATCGACCGCCTTGCCTTTGAAGGTAAATGCGGTGTGTCGTCGCAATCACGAATGAGCCAGCTGATGCGCGACAGGTCCGTGGTAAGGCTCTCGGTCACGCCATCGACGAAATAGTCTTGCTCGGGATCGCCGCCGATGTTGGCGAAGGGCAGCACCACGATGGAAAGACGCGGTGCTGAAGTGCGGCTGGCGGCGTCGCATCTGCCTGTGTGTCACCCGGCCAAGCCCATCTCGAGACCACGGCATAGGCCCGCACGGGACGAGCAATATTCTTGAGGTTCTGCTCGCCCAGATCGGCGAACTCGACCGCGACCTTGCCGCGGACCTGATCGTAGGCGGAAGACGAGATGCAGATGCCACCCGGTTCCGCGATGCCCTCAAGCCTCGCAGCGACGTTGACGCCGTCCCCGAGGATGTCGTCGCCCTCGATCAGGATGTCTCCGAGATTGATCCCGATCCTGAACAGCATCCGGCGATCTTGCGGGCACGCCTTCGTTCCGCTCGGCCATCACCGCCTGCACAGCTACCGCGCATTCGACCGCATCGACCACCGAGGGAAACTCAAGCAGCACGCCGTCACCCGTGGTCTTGACGATGCGGCCACCATGCTTCGCCACGAGCGCATCGGTGACCGCGCGGTGTTCGCGGAGAGTGCGGGCGGTGCCGACCTCGTCGAGGCCCATGAGCCGCGAATAGCCTGCGACGTCAGCCGCGACTATTGCCGCGAGCCTGCGTCCGACACGACCTGGTTGCTCTTGCTGCATAAGCCAAGCGCCTCTCTCACGAGCATTTTTTATAGAGCGGGAAGCAAGAGGCAAAAAGAGTACAATCGCCGGGAGCTACGCGTGCGAAATCCGCCGTGCAATAACGGACACCAATGAACCCCAAAGACTCCCAATGCGCACAACGGCGACCGTGGGCGGTCTTGCGGACCCGACCGAGCCTTGGTGGTCCATGGTTCGAGCACGGCCTTCAATCTCTCTTGGGCAGGTCAACAGTAACGACTGCGGTGTTCCGCTCAACGCGCGACATTAGTTATCCCCAGGACGTTCGTCTCAAGCTCCAGATCCTCCAGTCGATGCTTGACTACATCGCCGATGCTGACGATACCGGCTAGCTTGCCGCCGCGTAGTACCGGCATGTGGCGCACGCGATGGTGCGTCATCAGGTTCATCACGCGATTGACACTCTCGTCCGGGGACACGGTGGTCACACCGTATTGCATGATTTCCTTCACAGGCATCGACCCGGCTGTCTCGCCATAGCGAGAAAATGCATGAACGATTTCACGTTCGGAAATGAGACCAAGAACTGCGTTCTCACTCGTCACCACGAGAGCGCCAATATTCTTTGCGCGGAGCCAGTCTGCCGCCCTCTTGATGCTGGCTTCCGGAGCTATTGTTGTGACGTCGGTGCCCTTCCGCCTCAGAATGCTTTCGATGGTCATAGCCTCCTCCCATCGTGTGGCCTAGCCGCCTATCTCATCTCGCCCCCGCAATTGGGGGCATGCCATGGGATCCGTTCTCCTCTACGAGGATCATTAGTATATCATATCGGCAGGAAGCAGTCAGCGAGCATCGGGGACCGCGCAACCGATCAAGCCGTTGGGCATGGCGGAGCGACCGGTTCGGTATCTACGGAACGTACCCGGCGCGCATATCCGCTCTTCAATCGCCAGCGACCGGTCTGGGCGCATAGAGCCCACAAGAAAGCCCAAGAACGTGAGCAATCGAACCGACCGGGAGCGCTTGAATGAGCCACTGATCCCAGAGGCTCAGGATCTCATGTGGAGGTAGCAACGGAGCACGTCGGGTCTGCCGTGTATCTCGCGCGTCGAAAGGTCGTGAACGATGCCGTTTGCGGGTCCTGGAGACCTCCTGAGCTAGGGTCTGTTGAGATTCATCTGGAATGGATGACGGCGGTGGCGAGGTAGATCATCGCTTCGAAACTGCTGTCTGTCTTGTCGCTTCGCATTGCTATGCGTTTGAATTCTTTCAACTTGCCGAAGAAATTCTCGATCAGGTGGCGCCATTTGTAAATGTCCGTGTCGATGTCGAGAGGCTTGGCGCGCCTGGGATGCTGCGAGATTACGATCTTCGCCTTGCGTTCGTTCATGTCTTCGATGATCCAGTTGGAATCAAAGGCCTTGTCGGCGATCAAACCACCGAATTCGATGTCTTTGATCAGGGGCGCGACGCCGACGGTGTCAAAGCGATGGCCGGGGAGCAGGATGAACCGCACCAGATTCCCAAGTGCGTCGGTCAGCGCAAGGATTTTGGTGGTCCAGCCGCCCTTCGACTTGCCGATGGCCTGATTTTTGGTCCCCCTTTTGCTCCCTGCGCGTGGCGGTGAACTTTGACGATTGTCGCGTCGACCATGGCGAACTCCATGTCTGGATCATCCGATGCGGCGTCAAAAATCCGTCTGAAAACGCCGGCCTGGACCCAATCGCGATAGCGCTTGAACACCGTATTCCAGTTGCCGAACGTCGGCGGCAGATCTCTCCATGGGCTGCCCGTGCGTGCGATCCACAGCACTGCTTCGAGAAACAAACGGTTGTCACCCCCGTGCGCCCGGGATCGGTGGGCTTACCTAAACAAAGCGGCTCCATCTTCGCCCACTGGGCGTCTGTCAAAACAGATCGGTGCATGCCAAACTCCTTTCGGGCTTGAATCACGGACTTTCTAATCTGTGAATCCTGAATCTCAACAGACCCTAGAGCGCGGCCATGCCGCCGCCGCCGCCACGAGCTGGTGCGCGTCCGTGATGCCTTCGTGCGCCGACCTGACGATGCGCTGAGCCATCTTCGCCTTGGTCGCAGGCGTACGTGACGTCACCGGGACGCGATCAGACGCAGCGTCCAGAGCCCAACGCATGGTGGTGACGAAGTCGGGTGCGAAGGCTGTGGTGATCTGCGGCATCTTGGGGTCCTTGGGCTGCCCCAGCCGTGTAGTCGATGCGTGTGACGCGCCGGTGTCGTGCTAATCAACTCAAGTTGACCCGCAGGCCACGCAGCGCGCGCGTCGTGGGTGTGGGATAGGCTTGCAATCGGACCCGCAGCTGTGGGCGACCGATACCCCCAAAATCGATGGTGCTCGACAAGGCCGATAGGTTGCATCAACGATCATTCCAGCGCCCATGGGGCCATTAGGCTCACCGGCACAGATTTGCGCAGTGTCCAATTCACCGCACCCACGGGTTGCTTGGAGGATCGTCACGACCAAACAGCGGTTCGTGAATGACCTCAAGGCCGCACCAAATGCCGCGTGGCCCCGGCTTTCCGCCGATCGGAAGCAGCTGTGAACCCGACGTTCGCTCGCGATCGTGGAAGGCCGGCTTCAAAGCCGGAGCGTGGATCGATGATGATGATGATGTGTCGGTTGCCCGGGATAACCAGATTCTCGCCGGATGAGGCTGCCCATCCAACAGGTCGCCAAACTGCACAACACCTCAGTCAAAATGATCGAGCGGCACTACGCGAAATACATTGCGACCGCCTTGGAAGACCTCGCAAGGGCGGCAGTCGTGTCCCTGGTGCCGCGGAGTGATGGAAACGTGGTGCCGATGGGAAAACGCGCGTAGCCGCGATCAGCCGTTGTCGCGCCGCTTCGCTGTTTTGCTGTCGGTTCGAACGATCGGATACAGAGGAGAACAGTGCAGATGGCGGAGAGAGTGTCAGTCAATCCCCATTGAAAGATAAAGCATTTTCGACCTTCCTAGACCAAAACCCACCGTTTGAGCTACCGCCGGAAAACGAGATCGCGCGATACTTGAGATCGAGAACAGCCAAACGCCGGCCCTGGTTGCCGAGACGCTGACGCTGGTGGTCCCTAGCCCGATATCAGGCTGCCGAGACGCTGCCGCTGGTGGTCCCCTAGCCCGATATCACTGAAGTCAGACCGCCATCGACGGCAAGGATCTGACCGGTGATGTGCTTGCCGGCGTCGCTGGCGAAGAGAACTCGCGGCGCCTTTCAGATCGTCCTCGTCGCCGAGTGCGGCGCAGCGGCGCCGCCGGCGGCGAGCTTCGACACCGACAGCCTCGATCGTGCCCTTCGTCATCCTCGACGGGAAAAAGCCGGGCGCCAGAGCATTGGCCGTAATTCCGTAGCGCCCCCAACCCCGCCAGGGCCCGCGTGAAATTGACCACCGCGCCCTTGCTCGTATTGTAGGCAACCATCTGCATATCCCCGGAACTTCCGAACAGGCCCGCGATCGAAGCAAGGTTGATAATGCGGCCATATTTGTTCGGGATCATCGAGTGCTTCGCAACCTGCTGGCTGAGCAGGAACAGCGAGCGGATGTTCAGTGTTCATCACCTTGTCCCACGCCTCGATCGGGTGATCCTCGGTCGGCGCGCCTCAGCTGCGCCGGCGTTGTTCACCAGAATGTCCACCCGTCCGAGCTTCTTGATCGCTTCGTCAGCGAGCCGCTTGACGTCTTCGTCCCTGGAATTATCCGCTGCGATCCACTCCGCCTTGATGCCGAGACCGGCAAGATGCGCCTGGGCCTTTTCCAGGTCTGGCGCCTTGCGAGACGAAATCACGACCCGAGCCCCTTGCTCGCCTAGCGCCTCGGCGATCTGCAGCCCAAGGCCGCGGAGCCGCCTGTAACAAGGGCATTCTTGCCGGTGAGATCGAATGCCTTCTTGATGCTTCCCATAGTCAAATCCTCTTGTGGCGAAGTTCTGCTGCGCGGTTACGTGGGTCCGCGGGATCTCTATTTCCCGCGGAATACTGCCGAGCGACGTTCCACGAAAGACTGGATGCCTTCCTTCATGTCTTCGCTGCTGAAGACGCGATCCTTGATCTTCGGGGATGTAATCGATCGCAGCTTTCTCGCCGGCCTCGATATATTTCAATGCGGCTTCCTTGGTCACCTGAATGCCGATCGGCGCGTTCTTGGCGATGAGATTGCGCGATCTCCATCGCGCGGGCGATCTCGTTGGCCGGGAGCGACGACTTCCTGAACAAACCCGATTTTGTGCGCCGGGCCGCATTGAACTCGTCGCACAGGAACAAATGATACATCGCATCTCCCCAGCCGGCGCGCGTCAAATACCGGAAGTGGGCGCCACCAATGGCGCGATCCCGCGCTTGATTCCATCTGGCAGAACCGGGCGTCGTCGGCCGCAACGACGATATCGCCAGCCAGCATCATTTCGATGCCGATCGTGAAACAGATCCCCTGCACTGCCGTCACGATCGGCTTGCGGCACCGGCTTTTCAGCGCGAACGCATCGATGTTGCCGGCCTTGATCTCGAGTATTCTCGGCCTTGGGTCCGAAGAATTTCGGCATATCCAGCCCGGCCGTGAAATCGCGGCCTTCGGCGCAGAGTACCCCGACCCAGTAATCGTCCGTTCGGTCCAGAAGCGTCATCGCATCCGACATCTGCGCCATCATCTGCGGACTGAACGAGTTCTTCTTCGCCACGTTGTCGATGATGATCTTGAAGACATGCCCGTGCACCTCGGTCGCGGATCTGGCCCGACCTGGGTTTTACTGTGTCGTTCATTTGCTAGTCTCCGAATGGCTTCCAGACGACTGCGCAACCACACGCAGGCTTCTCCGTCGACTGGCGTGCCGCCGATTGTTGCTTGCCAACCAGCTTGAACGGTCACCGAAACACTGGCTGCAACAACATTTGGATAACCGTTATTCAGTGGCGATGCGCCCTGCCGTCGAAACCGTTCGTCGCTCAGCTCAGCTCAGCGTCAGCGAACGCGGTCCGTTCGAAAGCCATCAGTTCTTCCGTCCGGCCGTCACGCACCTTCAGTAGCCACGTGCGGATCCTGAAGCAGCGCCCGGCCCACCGCGACGAGATCGAACTCCTCGCGATCGAGGCGGCGGATCAACTCGTCGAGGGACGCCGGACGGGAACTCTCGCCGCCGTATGCGGCAATGAATTCGCCGGTCAGACCGACCGACCCGACCGAAATCGTCGGCACTCCCGTTACTCTCTTCGCCCATCCCGGCGAAATTCAAATCGGAGCCATCGAACTCCGGCTCCCAGAAGCGCCGTTGGCGAGCAATGCAAAATGTCGACGCCCGCGTCGACCAGAGGTTTGAGCCAGGCTTCCAATGCGCGAGGCGTATCGGCCAGCTTCACTTCATAGTCCTGCTTGCTTCCACCGGCTGATCCGGAGCACGATCGGAAAATCCGCTCCAACCGACTTGCGCACCGCGTGGACGATATCAGCGGCGAACCGGGCCCGGCCGGGCAGGTCCTTGCCTCCGTAAGTATCCTCGGCGGCGATTGGTACCCTCCCCAGAAGAACTGATCGATCAGATAGCCGTGCGCGCCATGCAATTCGACGGCATCGAACCCCGGGCGCTTCGCCGCAAGCGCCGCGTCGGCGAAAGCGCGAATGGCGTCTGCAATGTCCTCTTCGCTCATCGGCTCGCCGAACTTCTTCTCCGGTCGCGACAGGCCGGACGGACTGTCGTAGGCACCGGGAGGAGACCAATTCTGGGCGCGGCGTGCGAACGGCGCCGACATGCCATAGCTGCGGCGCCATCAGGCCGCCCCGCGGCGTGTACCCTCGTCGACCACACGCCGCCACCCCGCCAGTTCCTTCTCGCCATGAAAGCGGAGGAACATTCGGATCGTTCAGGGACGCCGGACGATCCACGCCCGTACCCTCCGATATGATGAACCCGACCGCTCCTTCGGCACGCGCGGCGGTAGTATCGCGCGACGTCCTCGGTCGGAATTCCGCCCGGAGAGAATGAGCGCGTCATCGGCGCCATCACGACCCGGTTCGGCAAGTTCAGCCCTTTCAGCTTGAAAGGCCGGAAAAGTGCGTCGCTGGACATTCGTGCTCCCCAGATTCAGTTAGTGGCTGTTGCGGGCTCGGATCACCCGCATTGCACCATTCAAAAGGCCAAGTTTTCTTCTGAGCGCTGAGAACGTTGCCGAATTGATCCCACGTGCTGCCGTTCCAGCGCTGCAATTGAAGCTGCGTGTACGCCATGCTGTTTTCCGGGCGCCGTGTTGGTCGTAACACCCGGTATGAGAGTCGGCGAGCGACAGCCCGCGTACGCTCCGGCGACTGCTTGACGAGGTTCTCACGCGCGAAAGATCGCTCACCGCACTGCGCCGACAATCCACCCAGAATTGTCCCGCTGTACTGAACAACAAATGGGCTCGTAATAGATATGACCACCTCTGCTCAACCACTACCAAGCTGAACTCCGAAACGCTCATGGGTTTCAACCGTTACGTTAAGACAACTGAGAATCGCTCAGAAACGCTGTGGATCGGAAGATGCCGTCTTTATGGCTATACGATGACCCAGGAATCGAGCCTGAGCCTCACGGCGAAACGTGATCGAGCGACTCCAGTAAATAACCCGTCTTCGCTGCCAGCCGGTGGTAATCGTCTGCCAACACCGTAAGCCGCTGTTCATCCCACGAGTCTCGATGCAAAATGTGCCGATGTGTTACAAGATTTCCCGAACCGGCATAACAAATCTACCCCGAAGTCATCGACTCCAGGCTGATTATAAGGATGGAAATACCTTACTGGTCCTATTCACGACCAAGAAGCAAAACATTGACTGCCGTCCGGATACGGAATACAAGGCCAATTATCTCCCAAATTGACTCCCAACCGTTGGCTCTGCAGGTCTTACAGTCAGAAGACGCTGAGTCAGCAACCCTGATACTCAAGAACGAGCTGCGATCTGCCCCAGGAGAAGACCATGGGTTTCTCTGGCGACTGAATGCACACTGGCAACTGGAGAAAAGTTAATGACGGAGTCTTTGTTGAATGCAGGGCTCTGTCACTGTGACGCGCGACGTCCCTGGCCTCGTGAGCTGGATCATCAATCCCATTATCAACGATTTGCCCTGGTGATTCTCTCAAGGGGACATGAGGTGTCGTAAGAATATCTTGAGGTATCTAAAACGCCCAAATGAAGAATCGGGCGAACAAAGAGGCTCAATAGGATTGAGCCGTGGAGTTTCTAAACAACAGCCGACGCATGAGGACGAGGCCAATAATAGCCGATTTCAAAGGTAGCCATCCTCAACATCCCCACACAGCGTTTTGCAGAGATGCTCAATATTCTTGAGCTGCCTTCTAGCATCACCTCTCATCGTCTCCTTACCCGTCTTCTCAACTCCGATATATTTGCCGCTTTTGTTGCGGCTGTTGTTTGAGGAAGCCATATTATGAGAGCAAGTTGCGAAGATATGTGTACACTGGTCTGTTGATATGGCGAAGGAATCTATCTCAATTGAAAAGATACCTTGAATTGAATTCCGGGAAAAGGAGTCTCACCTCATTCATGTCCAAATTTTCGAATGGTCTAAATAAAGGGATCTTGATTGGGTGATGGGAGCCATGTATCGCTGCTCATGCAGGAAATGGAAGGGTGAGGCTCAGAACACGAGGTGACCGGTGTCCGCGGCCGCGTGATGGCGGCGCTGATGGTCTCGAAGTTCGCGCATCTCCCACCAGGATCACGTCCGATCCCGGCGCACGCGCCCTGAAGCGCGGCGCAAAGACATGACGTCGGTGCCGAGGTTGCGCTGCCGGATGACCGACCGGCGTTATGCACGAACTCCACCGGGTCCCCAGATGGTGAGATCGCCGACTCCCCGCCGTTGATGGCCCGGATCATCGCCAGCGAGCGAGGCACTTTGCCGGCGTCGGCGGTGCCCGTCACTGGACGACGCGCGCTGCGAGAGCGCGAGCTTTGAGCACCTGCGGCAGCCCCCAGGTCGTCGGATGGTCGCGATGCGCGTGATGCTGGAACACCATCGCGAATGTGCCCAGCTGCCGGAACGCGTTGACGCGGAACCGGCCCAGCGTGGGGTTGAAGTACTGTCCACGTCGAAGCTGGTGACCAGCTTCGCACCTGCTCCTCGGTGAGGCAGCGCTTGATGCAGTCCTTCCCCACGCTCGTCGCTCATCGGGAGCGGCCTGGAGGTCCCCGAGCGAGCCGTGGATGCGGGCCTTGGGGGGGCACCCCGACCGTGAGATGGAGGTCGGAGCCCTTCCGCTCGACTGCGGACTCGGCGCAGGACGTTTGAGGATTCATCGCGGGATGCAGTCTAACTCGGGGGACTGAACGCCCTGCTTGCGAAACCTTAGCCAGCGCCTGAAACGTCAAATCCAGATCCGAGCGGTCTCAAGCCCTCGCGACGGAACCCGGCGACTTGTGCCGAGGCAACGTGCCGGCGCTGGGCGACGTCCGCGATGGCCTTGTCGATGGCCGGGCAATGAGCTGACGGTGGTGCTCTGATGATGTCGACGAAGACGCCATGACCAGTTGCCGTCGAACTGTCCCGCGGTTCCCGACGAGCTCCGCGATGGCGTGAAACCATCGACATCCCCTCGTGGCGGTAGTGGGTGGTGATCATCGCGCCTGTGCTGAGTCCTACAGATGCGCCGCCCAGCGGGGACTCCGCCGCGCAGGCGGTGCGGGTAGCCGGGGCGCCAATCCCAGCGCTTCTCGTGGTGGCTGGGCGGACGACCTCCGCCACCTCGCGGCGGTGCTCTGACGTTCGGAGAGGATCGTCGCGCCCAGCGCCGTGGCGCCGATGCGCGAGAACTCCTCGTCGCTGAGCCGGCCGGGCTTGCGCAGCACTGGTGGTCGCGGACGCCGATCTTGCCGATGTCGTGCAGCAGCGCCGCGTGCCGGATGGTCTCGATGACCTTCGGCGCGTGGTCCGGCGGCGCTGCGCTGATGCGCACGGCGTCCAGACGCGGCGCGAGTGGCCGTGGGTGACGCGGGTCCCGGCCTCCAGCGCATTCGCCACACTGATGGTCTCGAAGCGGGACCTGGGACTACGCTGCGGTACAGCTTGGCGTTGTCGATGCATATCGCGCCTGCCCGGCGAGCGTGGCCGCAGCTCGAGGTCCCCAGGCGAGAACGGGCGTTGCGTCCGAGCGTGCGCCTGAAGCTGATCACGCTTCGATGACCGAACTTTGTTCACGATCGGCGCTGGATCGTGCGATGCAGGGCTGATCGTAATGGGACGCAGCGCTGGTCGCGCGAGGCGTCCGAGCAGCACTGGCTTCTGTTCTAGCCACTCCAGCCGGCGAGATGCCCTCGCCGATCTTGAAGCTCATCTTCTGGACGGTCCGGATCGAGGCCCCGAGTAGACCACACGCGCAGCGTCCAGAGCCGCGGTCCAGCTGGCATCGCGGAGTTCAGACTCCGCCCTCGAGATCGAGGACAAAAAGATATTGATGATGTAGTCGAGCACGTTGTCCAGGTCGAGCGAGGAGTTGATGGCCTTGCCCAGCTCGCCGGATGACAGAGCCTGGCGACTTTCTGGCGCTGGCTGCGCTCGAACAGGCAGGCAGCCTTCGGCGAGCGCCCGGCCGATCTGGCTGGCCACGGTCACGAGGAGGTCGAGGTCGCCCTTTGCCGTAGTGCGCGCGGGGGCTGCCCAATACCGCAGCGTGCCCGAGGAACTGCTCCTGAAGATCAGCGGCGCGGAGATCGCGCTGAGATGTCCGACGAGAGGAACGACTCAGCTGGCCCGAAGTTCCCGCCGTCGTCTCGCGCAGGAGTGGCCGGCGTCGCGCGGACCATGTAGCCCAGGATGCCGCGGTCGCCGTCGGTCTTCAGGTTGGCGATGCTTCGACGCCCTTCCCGGCACTGCGCGACCATCATCTCGGCGTGGTCGCCGTCGTACATCAGGATCGCGCAGCCCGCCGCGGTGAAACATGCTGGTCAGCTGGCGTAGCACCGCCTCGAGCACCTCGTTGAGCTCGAGCGTGGAGCAGCAGATCGCCCGCCGATTGAGCAGCCCCTGAGCTGGCGGAGTTCGGACTCTGCCCTCCTTCCTCGGCCACGGCGTCCATGACCCTTGGCGACCTTCTGGCTAAGAGGCCTGAGGAGCTTGCGGTCGAAGTCCGGCAGCGCGTCCTTCTCGAGCGAGTCCACGCGAGCACGCTGATGAGCCGGCGGCCGGAGCGCACCGGCACTGGGTGAGCCCGGAGGCGGCGTGGTAGCCGACCGAGGTAGCGTAGGGTCGCGCGGATGTCGGGCACGTAGAGCGGTTGCCCGTGCTGGGCGACCCATCCCGGTCACGGTTCTCGCCCACCGCGACGATAGTTGCGGCTGAAATCACTCGAGTGACGCCGCGGGCCACCGCGATCTTCAGCTGCTGCGTGCGCTCGTCCAGGCTCGATGATGAAGCCGAAAAGTACGCTTCTGGTGAGGAACGTGGAGGCGTCGGTCAGATAGTTGAGCAGCTCCTCGGTGTTCTCCATCGAGGCGATGACTTGGTGGAGTCCACCAGAAATCAGCAGGAGCGTTTCCTTCTGGCGAGCTGTTCGGCGTCCTCCCGGTGCCGCACCCCAGCGTCTCGATCCACCGCTCGAAAGAGCCAGCATCGCGCCGTCACGCCCGCGGGCTGCTTTTGTGATCAGCCAAATCCGAGGTCACGGGAGCGTGGCTTTCACCTGGAGCGATCGGTCGTGCTCCGGGCGGCGGGCGAAGAACGCCGCGCTGCGATGGTCCACGAAGACGGTCCCACCGACGTAGGCCAGCAGGCGCGTCGAGGTCCCGCACGGATGAAGCCGAAGGAGTACCCTTCAGTTGCAGGCAGTGACGTCACCACGGTGGTTACAGCCGCGAGCACGACCGACTCGCAGGGCGTGTGCGAGCAGCCGATCGCGGCCTTGACGGGGCAGGGGATGACGCTACGTAGCCGGGAGGGACTGAGCCTTCGACCTTGAGATGAATCGACTGTGCAACACCGAAGCCGTTCCCGTGGATCAGGTCCGGACAGCTCGCGCCGATCTTTCGCCGTGAGGAAATGGATCGAGCGTGGAGGTATCTTTCTTCGCTACTCTCCTACCAAGGACGCTGGTCCCGGCCCGCCCGGGCCGTTACCGGTGAGCTTCCCGGAAGCACCGTGCCCGGAGCCAGCCAAGCCAGCTCCACCAAGACCCCGGCAGATGGCAAGAGGCAAGGAGAGAGGGGCTGGTGAGCCGGGAGAGAGATTTGAACTCACGACCACGCTGATTACGAATCGCTGCTCTACCACTTTGAGCTACCCCGGCACTGACCCAAACAGTGCGACGAAAATGCAGCCGCTTCACATCTAGCCTTGCCTGACCGGATGTGGTCGCCCGGATGGCCAGATGGCCATTGGTGTCCGTTCTCCTACTCTATCTCAGTCGATCTTCCCGGACCGAACGACCGATCAACACGCCCGATGAGCCATGATGGATTCTGAACCATCGACCCACTGCTTAAAAGGCAGTTGCTCTACCTCCTGAGCCAATGGCTCATCCGGACGGCGAGATCCTAACATTGCCCAAGGGCCCGTCGTGAAAACACTGGTTCGAGTTTGCTGGTTCCCGAAGGCCTATCAGCCTTCTCGTAACCCTGGAAGATGGGAGGAGTATAAGAACCCGCGCGAGGAGCGTCAATCCAATGGATTAACAGGCGCAACGCTCCGTGAACGCGCTCCATGACAGCCACACACCCTGAAAACTGTCTCGTACCGCGACTGCGGGCGGAAGAGGCGGGAAGCACGAGTCGACTGTTTTCCGTCCCGCTGAGGGCTCCGCTGGCGAACCCGCGCGAAGCGAAGCGGCGCACTGCAGCTGCCAGGTGGTGTGTTCAGCGTCGTGTCGCTCCAGTTTTATGGTTTCTTCACGCTCGCGAGCGCGAACCTCGGTGACCTTTGAGCGCACGAGCCCGAGTCGATGCCGTAGCGCTTGGACCTCGTCGGCGACGGCCTTCGGGTCGAACCCGCCCGCCTCGGATCGACGACTTCCGAAAGCATCGCTCCGGCCCAGCTTTGGCCGTGAGGGGTCGCGCGGGCGCCGGGGCGCCGGGGCGCGCTTCTTGCGCTGCCGCGCGCTCTGTCGTCTTCATCCACGGGCGTGATAGGTGATCTTTCAGTTCTGCCATCGGTCCCTGCTCGTTTGACGGCCTCGGTGGCTGTGTTCCCACAGCTTCCATAGGCCTACCAATCGGCATCATCGCAGGTCTCAATGCCTACCGTGCGGAACGGCGATGACCAGCGGGTTCAATGGAAAGCCGCGGCCGGGGTCGATGAGTATGGTGTGATGGTGGCGCTCCTCGTGCTCGCGATGCTCAGGCCCCGGCCTCCGGCGCTCGCGTCGCACCGCGCGCTGGACCGCCTGCTCTCCCGCGATCCGCTCCCGGAGCGGAATGCCTCCCGCGGCCGACGTCGTTGCCGCCAGCCGTCTGTCGCGCGCGCTGGCTGCGGCGCCCGTGCGCAACGGCACCCTGATGAAGCTCGCGCCTCATACGAGGCCAGCGCGGTGGAGGGGCGGCGTGAGGTGCTTCCTCGTTCCAGTGGATGCTCGCCGACTGCCTCCGTCAGCGCTGCGTTCGCTGATAAGCCGAGTCGCTGATCGCCTCCCCGCGGTCCCGGCTGCTATGCGCCGCAGCGCGACGTCTCACCTCGACCGCATGGTCTCGTTCGTGAAAGCTAACCGGAAGCTGGGCCGATGGGCGTCAGGCCATGTTCTTCGCATTCGCCAGCGCAATATGATGCCCAGACCGCGCGTCACGAGATGCTGACCACCGCATCGGCGAGTCCCAGGCCGCTGGTCGGTGCGCCGCCTTCTGAAGCTGTAGTCCGGAGTCCGGAGTCCGGAGTATTCGGCAGGTGCAGTGCTTTGTTCTCCGGACCCGACCCAGCCTCCGACCGAGACCGTCCGATGGGCTCCAGAAGCGGCACCGCGGGCTCCATGGGACTGGCCCCCAGCGCCGCTGTCGAACAATGCAATGCTGTCCGCGATTTCGATCTCCGCTGCTCGCCGCCGGCTCCGGTCGCATGGAGCCAGCAGCCGCAACCCGGCGCCGACTTTCCCGAAGGCCCGGCGAAGGCAATCGTCGTCCCCATGTGCGGCGGTTGCCATGACATCAACCGGCTCAAGGCCGGCTACACCGCCGAGGGCTGGCGCACCGTCATGCGCATGATGCAGAACATGGAGGTTCCCACTCCCGCCGATCAGGTTGGCGGCGGTGACCGAATATCTGACCAAGAGCTTCCCGGAGCGGCCGCGGCCTGCCGCCGCCGTCATCGACGGCACCGGCGAAAGCCGAGATCAAGATGTTCGCGGTGCTGACACCCGGTTCGCGGCCGCACGATCCGCTTGCCGCCGCGGACGGCGCGATCTGGTACACGGGTCAGATGACCAACAAGCTGGGACGCGTCGATCCGAAGACCGGACAGGTCAAGGAATACGCGCTCAAGCTCCCGCACTCCGGCCCGCATGGTCTCGATCGAGGACCAGGACGGGAACATCTGGTTCACCGGCAACAATGCCGGCTACATCGGCAAGCTCGATGCGAAAACCGGCAACGTGACCGACTACAAGCTGCCCGATCCCGCGGCGAAGGATCCGCACACGCTCATTTTCGATCGGGACGGGATCCTCTGGTTCACCGTGCAGCAGGCCAACATGGTGGGGCGGCTCGATCCGAAGAGCGGCGAGATCAAGCTCGTCACGTCGCCCACTCCGAGATCGAGGCCCTACGGGATGGCGGTGAACTCCAGGAATGTCGTGTTCTTCGTCGAGTTCGGCACCAACAAGGTGGCCAGCATCGACGCGAAGACGATGCAGATCAAGGAATACCCGCTGCCGGACCCGGGCGCGCGACCACGGCGTATCGCCATCGCGCCCCGACGACATCGTCTGGTACACGGATTTCGCGCGCGGCTTCCTGGGCCGGCTCGATGTCGCGACCGGCAAAGTCACCGAGTGGCAGTCGCCGAGCGGACCGAAGTCCGAGCCCTACGGCATCGTCTTCACCAAGGGCGCCGTCTGGTACAGCGAGTCCTTCGCCAAGCCGAACACCATCGTGCGTTTCGATCCCAAGACCGAGAAATTCCAGACCTGGAGCATCCCCGGCGGCGGCGATATCGTGCGCAATATGGATGTGACGCGCGATGGCAATCCCGTGCTCGCCAACAGTCTCGTCAATCAGGTCGGGATCGTCGAGATCGGAAAGCAGGGACACGGGGTACAAGTGGAAGTCACGGCGCACGTCTCTCGTCGCTATCACCGCACGCGCACTTCGGTAAGCCTTCGTTCTTGACGTGTGCCAGCGTCGCTCCGGACGCCGTTCTACCGTGGTACACGCGCTCAATTCGCACCATTTGATTTCCGGCACGTACCAAAGCGTTTCGAAGTTTGCGTCCCGTTGGCATTGAATTGTGTCCAGACTCCAGTGTGAACCACTCCTTCAACGCCTTGAAATTGCCACCTGCCGGTACGCGCACCTCTTCCCCACCCTTCAACGACAGCCTTGCGCTTGATGGTGACGCGAACGCCTTCCGGCTTTCTGCCTAACGTCACGAACTGGTAATCTTCACGTCTTGCCAACGCTGAGCGGAAAATCAAGGACGACAAGCTCTCGACGACAGCGGTGCGCTTGCAAATGTCAAGGTAGCGGCATCAGCGACGCGCTTCGACGCCTTCCCGCTTTGGTCTTGCCCTTTAAGGAGCGAACAATTCGGTCAAGTTCGAGGCTACGCCGGAGACTGCCTTGACACGGTACTCGTAAATCTCGATCGCCTGGTTCATCACAACGTCGGTCGTTCGCATTACCCAACGATCGCCGATCGCGAACACCGGCCTCTGTTCGTCTCCGATTAAAAAGGAAGGCCACCCAGAGAAAGCGAGGCAAGCAAATGCACAGGAGCGTGGCAAACACGTTAAGAAGGCGCGGCATCCGTGACTCCTCCTGGCTACCACCATTTAACGTATCAGCGAACCGGCGGGCCGCACCCAAGTCCGCGAAAGGCCTCGTTCAATCAGCCGGTCGACGATTTTCGCGCTTGCCGAATACGTGCGGAGCGGCAGACTGCGTCAATGCTACAGTGTTCCTAATGACTTGGCTTATTCCGACCCGAATTGTCCTGCCGTGGCGAACGCACCATACGCGCGGCGGCATTCCCGGGTCGGCGCCCGTGATTACCAGGGCGAACGCGTTGATGATCGGTTCCCGCGCCGCAGCGGTGGTTCGCATCACGGTTTCGCACGACGGTCACGATTCCCGACTGACCGCAACTGGCTGCCGGATCATCGCGAAGCATCCAACAGGAGAAGATCGATGGGCAATCTCGATGGCAAGGTCGCCTGGGTCACCGGCGCCGGAAGCGGCATGGGTCTGTCGGGCGCGCAGCACCTTGCGGCCGCAGGCGCGACGGTCGTCATGTCAGGGCGGCGTGCCAATGTCCTGACCGCGAAGCGGATTCCATCCGCAAGGCCGGCGGCAAAGCTTCGAGTCACAGCGCTCGACGTAAGCGATGCGAAATCGGTGCAGCGGGTCGCGGAGTCGATCCTCGCCCGCCACGGCAAAGTCGATATCCTCGTCAACAGCGCCGGCCTCAACAACCCGCAGCGCTCGTGGCGCGATCAAACCGTCGACGGCTGGGACGAGGTGATCCGCATCAACCTCGACGGCACGTTCTACTGCATTCGCGCAGTGCTTGCCGTCGATGCGCGAGCGCAAGGACGGCCTGGTGATCAACATCGCCTCGTGGGCCGGCAAGTACACGCTGGCGATGGCGGGCGGCGCCTACAACGGGAGCAAGCACGCGGTCGTCGCGCTGACCGAGTCTCTCAACATGGAGGAATGCGTCAACGGCATCCGCGCCTGCGCCCTCTGCCCCGCCGAGGTGGCCACGCCCATTCTGGACCGCCGGCCGGTACCGCCGTCGCCCGAGGAGCGGGCCAGGATGCTGCAGGCCGACGACATCGGGAGCACGATCCGCTGGCTCGCCGAGCAGCCGCCGCACGTTTGCGTCAACGAGATCATCATCAGCCCGACCTGGAATCGCATGTACGTCGGTGGCGCGGACCTCAAGCCGCGCTAGGCAGTTCTCGTCGTGTCGATTGGGCGACGACTCAGGAGCGTCATCTCAATCGACGTCTATGCCATCGTGACTTCCAGGCGTCAGCGCTGCTGTTGCGCGCAGGACGCCCTCGTAAATCGCCAAGTCGTTTGCCGAGAAGCAGCAGAAGATGACCTCTTCGAATGTCCGCAAACTCCCGCAGCGACGAACGAACCGTGGTCACCGCAACCGTGGCTGCGAGCTCGATCGGGTAGCCGTAGATGCCGGTGCTGATGCTCGGAAAGGCAAGCGAGCGGATTTCATGCGCCGCGCGGCGAGCTCCAGGGAGCGCCGATAGCACGACGCCAGCAGCTCCGGTTCCCCGCTCGACCCGCCACGCCAGACCGGACCCACCGTGTGGATGATGTACTGGGCCGGCAGCCGATAGCCCTTGGTGAGCTTGGCATCGCCGGTGTCGCACCCGCCCAGGAGGCGACACTCGTTCAGCAGTTCCGGTCCGGCGGCGCGATGAATTGCACCGTCGACGCCACCACCGCCGAGAAGCGACCCGTTCGCGGCGTTGACGATGGCTCCGACTGGCAGCGTGGTGATGTCGGCTTGGAGCGCGCGGAGTATGCCTGACATAGCGGTTAAGCGTGCCGCATTTCAAGTCCAATGCCTAATCGCCAGAGCAGAAACGCCGCGATGCAGCGCGGCGCAGGCCATCGACCGGCCAGTGGACCCCAGACGAGGCCGCAAGGCTACAGAAACCGGCAGCGCAATCAATCGGGCGCTGGAAACGGCTGCCGAAAGGTGAACGCCTCCACCGTTGGACCCTTGCTGCGAAGCAGCTTCAAGCCTGGCGATGGCTTCTGGTTGACGTTTGGCCGATGGCCCTTTGGCACCCACCACAGGACGAGAAAAGCTCTCGCGCATTTGTTCGAACCACTCCCGGCGGCGGCGCAGACTTCCATGTGGGCCGATACGATAGACGTACTTCGTTGAGTGACGCTACATCGCGCCACACGGACATGTTGACGAGCATGTTCGCGTCTTCGAATGGACGAATCGCGCCGTGGCATTGCCATCTTCGGTCTGGAGCCGCCACACAAAGCCCGGGTGAGCGCTCGGCCAGGGCGTTGATCCGGTCGAGGTTCGCGGCGAAATCCGCCATGACCGGCGAGTCCATCGGCCCCTTGATGATGCCGGACATTGAGTTGCGCGAGCTCGAATGCGGACATGAGTGACTTCTAGACGACAGACCCCGCCGAGGCGGGCTCTGTCGCGGAGCATGCGGGCGATCACATGCGTTTGCGGCGCCGCGATACGAATCCTGCGGCGGCGAGTCCCAATGCGAGCAGGCTGGCCGTCATCGGGTTCCGGAACTGCACGAAGCCGCGGATTTCGCCCCCCCGGACTGCGGTCGTATGAATGTTCAAATAGGTTCTGCCGGCTGATTAGGCCATTGCAATGAAATTTGCCTCAGCAAGCGCCAAGCTGCCATTCTGCGGCGCCGCCGAAATGAAACCCGGGTTGTACGACGAAGCCAGGCTCAAATCCAGCACGGAAGTCGTCCGATGCCGCTCAGTGACGCCGAGGCCAGCGGGAAGCCCGGGAAAGGCGGGCACGAGCGTGTCGCCACGCCAACGTTTACGCCCGTAGCGAAGGCCGAAGGCAGGCAGCAGTGGATATGGGCGGCGGTGGTGCCGCTGGGCGCCCCACCCGGGGTAAGTGGATTCAGGCCGGAGAACACGATGTGCCCCTCGAGGGTTTGAGCCGTCGTATCGAGCACGAGAGTGGCGGTGCCTGTGCCGGAAGTCGCGATCCGGAGGAACCTCGTTCGCGGCCGGACAGATTGACGAACAGGTTGAATCAGCGTCGCATGAGCCACCGGAGCGGCAACCAGCATCGTCGCGGCCAGCGCCAAGGAGAATATCGAACGTTTCACGGTGCCCTCCTGTCTGCTACGTCAATCTTTGGGTACTCCGCAGGAATACCCGCCATGAAGCTGAAGTGAATATCTTGGAGCCTACAAGACGATGAGCAAAAATCGCACCGAAGATGGATGAAACAAATGCAATCAAATAGTTGCAAGATCTACAAAGCAGAGACGCAGCGGCTGAAATGTAAAATCGTCCGACAGCGCGAAGTGCCCGTTGGAATACCGAGGCTCATCGCGATGTTTGCTCTATGGTTTGGCGGGTACAGCCCGACAAGCTGACGCATCTCGATCGCTCGGTCAGCGGGATGCAGCCTGTGGCTGATTGGAACGCAAAGTCCGCTGGTCGGCATGCCGCCGGTCGACCACACATCAATTTCGACGCGAGTCGCCGTTGTGCCCCAGCCCCGCATTGCGTGAGCCAATCTCGTGCGCGATCACATTGCGCGCGCGACATTGCGGCTGATGTCATCGGTGGGAAAATTCGCCCCACGGATTCCGACAACCCGTCTTGCCATCCGCGTCCGAACGGACCCGCGAATGGCACTGAACTCCGATTCACCCAGGAAAATCGTGAGAGTCTGCAGGCGAATCGCCAGCAGACGCCTGCGGAATGCGAACACACTCCGTCGACCCATCGACCACCAGGCTGGCTCAGCGCTTGGCAGCGCCTCTTCCGGGACGGTGCCGCGACACGGCGTAACGGGACCGAGTCTGAACCCCGAACCCAGCTCCTGGAGCGTCCTGTTCCAGAAGGCAGTTGCGGCACTCATCGACGTCGCGCAGCCGGCCGTCTGCCGGTGAGAAACTGAGTGACCGGCTGATCTGCGGCGCGCGATCCCGACGGCACGCCGAATTGGGCGTGGACGACATTGGTCGTGCATCACCGCCACGATGAAGACAATGCCGACTCGCGACGCGCTTCATCTGTGCTGGCCTCCGCTGCCGCCGTCAGCGCCGCTCGAATGCAAGCCTTATGCCCAAGGCGACCAGGATTGCGCCCGACGATCGAAACACCCACGTCAGCACGCCCGGCCGAGAACGCAGCCAGGCCGAGAGCTTCCCGGCGAAGATGCCAACCGGCGCTTTGACCAGAAACGTCAGGCCCGCAAACACGAGCCCGAGGACGAACACCGTGAGCGTCGGATATTCGGCCGCCGGTGCGACGAATTGCGGCAGGAAGGCAAAGTAGAAGATCGCGATCTTGGGATTGGACAGATTGGAAACCGCGCCATCGACGAAAAGCTTGCGCAGACCTCGGGCCGGTTGCGTCCCGATCGGCAAATCGTTTTGCTTCGTACGCAGCAAGCCCAATTCCAAGATAGACGAGGTAAGCCGCGCCGACGAGCTTCAGCGCAATGAACAACCACTCGGACGTCCGCAGAATTGCGCCCAGGCCAAGCGTGGCCAGAACCGTATGGCCGACGAGGCCAACGCTGACGCCCGCAGCAGTGACCACGCCGGCCGACGCGCCCTGTGCGACGGACCGCGACATGACGAGGATCATGTCCTGGCCCGGCGTGGCGATGAGCACCAGCGATGCGACCACGAACACGAGCCACGAGGCGTCGATCATCGGCGGATTCCAGGCAGCCTGGCGATAGCCCTAGTCGAGTCGAGTTTCATTCGGGCAAGGTCCAGGACGAACGTTTGTCCGACCAGGTCCTTGCCGAAGCTGTGATGAGCGCTCTTCGTGCGTGAGCCGGAATCCGGCATCTTCGTAGAGATGGCGCGCGGCGTCGAGCCCCCCGTTGGTCCACAGCATCAGCTTGCGGTATCGCGCGCGGCGCGCGAAGTCGATGCACTCGGCGACCAGCCGCCGTCCGATGCCGGCGCCGCGCGCCGACGGATCGACGATCAGCAGCCGCAGCTGCGCGACGGTGGGCGACTTCTCGACCACGAACACCGAGCCGACGTTCTGGCCGTCGCGCTCGGCGATCCAGCAGCGCTCACGCTTCGGCTTGTAGCGATTGACGAAGCGCGCCGCGATTTGCGCAACCAGCGCTTCGAACGATTCGTCCCAGCCATATTCCCGCGCGTAAAGCCGGCCATGGCATGACACCACCCAGCCGATGTCACCGGGCCGGTGCTGGCGGAGCACGACCGGCGCGGCGCTCGCCGGCCGGTCACCGAGGAGCGACTCGATGGTGCCCATCGCGCCGACCAGTCTCGCCTGAGCTTCGCTCGCCATCGGGCGCGAGCATGGCCGCAATCTCGTCATGCGAGGCGCGATCGAGCGGTGCGAACGCCTTCCTGCCCGCTGCGGTGAGCGTCAATTGGAGCCGGCGCGCGTCGCCTCTGGCCGGCGCTTTGCGCAGGTAGCCCTTGGCAACGAACCCACGCAGGATGCGGCTCAGGTACCCGGCGTCGAGCCCGAGGCGGTGCGCAAGATCGGTGGCCACCGTCGCGCTCGGTCGCGCGGGCGAGCTCGTAGAGCACGCGGACTTCCGTGAGCGACCAGGGACTGTCGTAGAGTCCCTGACGCAACATGCCGATGCGCTGCGTGTAGAAGCGGTTGAAGCGCCGAACGGCGTCGACCCGCGAATCCGGAACCGAGTCCATGCGCCAATGTCTGAGTCAATTGATTGACTTTGTCAACTATCGACGCTGCCCCACAGCCACGCCGCACCGCGCACGCCGCTCGAGTCGCCGTGCACGTTGCGCACGAGGCGCGTATCGACCCGGTCGGAAAACACCCAGGCGGCCCACCGCGTCGGCACGTTCGCGTAGAGGCGATCGACGTTCGAGATCCCGCCGCCCAGCACGATGACGTCGGGGTCGAGGATATTGATCACGTGCGCGATCGCCCGGGCGAATCGTTCCTCGTAGCGATCGAACGTCGCGGCGCACGCGGCGTCGCCGGCGGCGGCACGCGCGGCGATGTCCTTCGCGGTGGCGGGCTCGCCGGTCGCCGCGAGATGGTCCCGCTCGATGCCGGGGCCGGACAGCCAGGTTTCGATGCAGCCCGATCGGCCGCAGAAGCATGGATGGCCGGGACGCTCGTCGTCGCGGGGCCACGGCAGCGGGTTGTGGCCCCATTCGCCGGCGATGGCGTTCGGTCCGTCGAGCACTTCGCCGCGCACGACAACGCCGGACCCTACCCCGGTGCCCAGAATGACGCCGAGAACCACGCCGGCGTCCCGGCCGGCGCCATCGCTCGCCTCCGACAGGGCGAAACAATTGGCGTCGTTGGTGATGCGAACCTCGCGCCCGAGCCGCGCCTCGAGATCGCGGCGGATGGGTTGTCCGTTGAGGCACACCGAATTCGAGCCGCGCAGAAGGCCGGTGGCCCGCGAGATCGACCCCGGCGTCCCGACGCCGACGGTGCCACGGCCACCGATCTCGCGTTCGGCTGCCTCGATCAGGTGCGCAATCGCGTCGAGCGTTGCACGATAATCGTGCGGCGGCGTCGCGACCCGTCGCCGCAGAAGCTCGCTGCCCTCCCGGTCGAGCGCGACGATTTCGATCTTGGTCCCGCCAAGATCGATGCCCAGCGCGGATACGGTCGTCAGTCATGCGGGTGCGCTGCGGCTGCCGGCCACTGCTCCTGCCTGATCTTCAGGCACATTTCCTGCATTCGCTCCGGCGAAGCGGCCCGAAAACTCGGAAGCACGTTGTAGACTTGCCACTGCCATGACGATGATCGATCCCACCTGCAATCGTACTCACGAAACCGCGGCGTCCGTTCCGCCGGAGACACCCACCACGGCCGGAATCAAGGCGACGGACAGCGTCATCGCGTTCCGGCAGGCTGTGCTCGACAAGCTCACCTACATGGTCGGCAAGGATCCGGGCCATGCGCGCGATCACGACTGGCTCGTCGCGACCGCCCTGGTCGCGCGCGACCATATCGTCGACCGCTGGGTCGACGCCACGCGCCGGACGTATCGCGACGGCCGCAAGCGGGTCTACTACTTTTCGCTCGAGTTCCTGATCGGGCGGCTCCTCTTCGATGCGCTCGGCAATCTCGGCATCACCGAGACGGCGCGCGCGGCGCTGCGCGGACTCGAAGTGGACCTCGACCGCCTGCGCGCGCTCGAGCCGGACGCGGCGCTGGGCAACGGCGGCCTCGGCCGCCTTGCCGCCTGTTTCATGGAAAGCATGGCCACGCTCGGCGTGCCCGCGCACGGTTACGGCATCCGCTACGACCACGGCATCTTCCGGCAGGTGCTGCGCGACGGCTGGCAGCTCGAGCTGCCCGAGGACTGGCTGTCGTCCGGCAATCCGTGGGAATTCGAGCGGCCGGAGGTCGTCGTACACGATCGGCTTCGGCGGCACCGTCGAGAGCATCGAGGGCGACGACGGCACGACGCGCTACCGCTGGGATCCCGGCGGAGAGCGTCAATGCGGTCGCTTTCGACACGCCGATCGCCGGATGGCGCGGCCGGCACGTCAATACGCTGCGCCTGTGGTCCGCGCGCGCGACCGATCCGCTGCGGCCTCGACGACTTCAACCGCGGCGACCACGTCGGCGCGCTCGCCGACCGCGTGCGCCTCGAAGCGGTCTCGCGCGTGCTCTATCCGAGCGACGACACGGCCGCCGGCCACGAGCTGCGGCTGCGGCAGGAGTTCTTCTTCGCCTCGGCGTCGCTGCAGGATCTCCTGCGCCGGCACAAGGCAGCAGCACGGCGAGCTCGTGTCGCTGGCCGACCACGTGGCGATCCAGCTGAACGACACGCATCCCGCCATCGCGGTTCCCGAGCTCGATGCGCCTGCTGGTCGACGAGCACGGAATGCCGTGGGAGCTCGCCTGGAACACGACGACGTCGATCTTCAACTACACGAACCACACGCTGCTGCCGGAAGCCCTCGAGACCTGGCCCGTGTCGCTGCTCGAGAACCTGCTGCCGCGGCACATGCAGATCATCTACCTCATCAACGCGCTGCATCTCGACGCGCAGCGCAACGCCGGCCACGACGATGACGCCTTCCTGTCGTCGATTTCCATGATCGAGGAGAACCACAGCCGCCGCGTCCGGATGGGTCATCTCGCCTTCCTGGGCTCGCGTCGCGTCAACGGCGTCTCGGCGCTGCACACCGGAGCTCATGCGCCAGACGGTGTTCCGGGACTTGAACGTGATCCACCCCGAGCGCATCGTCAACAAGACCAACGGGATCTCCTTCCGCCGCTGGCTCTACCAGGCAAATCCCGGGCTCACGAAGCTCATCGTCGACGCGATCGGCCCCGAGGTCGAGGACGACGCCGACGCAGCTCGAGTCGCTCGTGGCGCTCGCCGACGATGCGTCGTTCCGCGAGCGGTTCGCCGCCGTGCGCCGCGTGAACAAGGTCGCCCTCGCGCGCAGTCGTCGCCGAGCGCCTGGGCTTCGGCCTCGATCCCGACGCGCTGTTCGACGTCCACATCAAGCGCATCCACGAGTACAAGCGGCAGCTCCTCAACATTCTCGAGACGATCGCGCTCTACAACGCGATGCGCGCGCAGCCGCAGCGCGCGTGGGTGCCGCGGGTGAAGATCTTCGCCGGCAAGGCGGCGGCGGGCTACCACCAGGCGAAGCTCATCATCAAGCTCGCCTCGGACGTGCGCGCGCGTGATCAACCGCGACCCCGCCGTGCGCGGGCGGCTCAAGGTCGTCTTCGTGCCGAACTACAACGTGAGCGTGGCCGAAGCGATCATCCCCGCGGCGCGACCTCTCCGAGCAGATCTCGACCGCGGGCATGGAAGCCTCCGGCACCGGCAACATGAAGCTCGCGCTCAATGGCGCGCTCACGATCGGCACGCTGCGATGGCGCGAACATCGAGATCCAGCAACACGTCGGCGGCGAGAACATGTTCATCTTCGGGCTGCTCGCCGAAGAAGTCGCCGCACGCCGCCGCGACGGCATCGACGCGACCGCCACCATCGAGGGCTCGCCGGCGCTCGCCGAGGTGCTCAATGCCGTCGACTCCGGAATGTTCTCGCCGGACGACAAGAGCCGCTATCGCGGGCTTGTCGATGCGCTCACGGCATCACGACTATTTCATGGTCACGGCCGATTTCGAGGCCTATCGGACGGCGCAGCGCGCGGTGGGCGCGCTCTGGCAGGACCAGAACGAGTGGTGGCGCATCGCCGTGCTCAACACGGCGCGCATGAGCTGGTTTTCGGCCGACCGCGCGATCCTCGACTACGCGCAGGAGATCTGGCGCGCGGAACCGCCAGATGCCTTCCGGCTGGGCGATCTGACGGCCGGAGCCATGCAGGATCGCTGCCCGCCGCCACCATCGACGCGATCGTCGAAGGCCGCCATGCCGATCCGTTCGCGGTGCTCGGCATCCACGAGGCTGACGGAGGCATCGTCGTGCGGGCGTTCGTTCCCGGCGCCGACTAGCGTCGATGTCGTGACGCGCGATGGCGCGACGCTCGCGTCGCTCTCGCGCCGGCACGACGCCGGATTCTTCGAGGGCGCGATTCCGCGCCGAACCGCGCTATCGGCTGCGCGCCGCGAACGCAGCGTGACGCCTGGCTCGTCGACGATCCGTACGCGTACGGTCCGGTGCTCGGTCCGCTCGATGACTGGCTGATCGGCGAAGGCACGCACGCCAAGCTGTACGACGGCCTGGGCGCGCATGCCATCGAGCACGAAGGTGTCGAGGGCGTGCATTTCGCGGTGTGGGCGCCGAACGCGCAGCGCGTTTCCGTCGTCGGCGACTTCAATGCCTGGGACGGCCGCCGCCACACGATGCGGAAGCGCGTTGGCACGGGCGTCTGGGAGATCTTCGTCCCCGCGCTCGGCGAGGGCACGCTGTACAAGTACGAGATCGTCGGCGCCGACAGGCACGCTGCTTCCGCTCAAGGCCGATCCCGTCGGCTTCGGCGCGGAGCTGCGACCCGTCGACCGCGTCGGTGGTGCGCGACACGACGCGTTTCGCTTGGACCGACGCCGACTGGATGGCGGCGCGGGCCGCGCGCGATCCGCGCCGCGCGCCGATGTCGATCTACGAGGTGCATCTCGGCTCGTGGCGGCGCGGCGACGGCAACCGCTGGCTCACCTACGACGAGCTCGCCGACGCGCTCGTCCCGTACGCGGCGGACATGGGCTTCACGCATCTCGAGCTTCATGCCCGTCAACGAGCATCCGCTCGACGACTCGTGGGGCTACCAGCCGATCGGCCTCTTCGCGCCGACGAGCCGGTTCGGCGAGCCCGCCGCGTTCGCTCGTTTCGTCGATCGCTGCCATCGCGCGGGACTCGGCGTGATCATCGACTGGGTGCCGGCGCACTTTCCGGTGGACCCGCACGGCCTCGCCGCAGTTCGACGGCACGGCGCTCTACGAGCACGCCGATCCGCGCCGGGGCTTCCATCCCGACTGGAGCACGGCGATCTTCAATTTCGGCCGCCGCGAGGTCGCGAACTACCTCATCGCCAGCGCGCTCTTCTGGCTCGACCGCTATCACGTCGACGGGCTGCGCGTCGACGCGCGTCGCGTCGATGCTCTATCTCGACTACTCGCGCAAGGCAGGCGAATGGCTGCCCAACCCGCACGGCGGCAACGAAAACCTCGAGGCGATCGCCTTTCTGCGCCGACTCAACGAGACCGTGTACGCGCCGGCATCCGGGCGCGATCACGATCGCCGAGGAATCGACGGCGTGGCCCGCGGTATCGCAGCCGACCTTCGCCGGCGGCCTGGGCTTCGGGTTCAAGTGGAACATGGGGTGGATGCACGACACGCTCGAATACCTGGGCCGAGGATCCGGTGCACCGGCGCTGGCACCATGACCAAAATGACGTTCGGGCTCATGTACGCCTTCGCCGAGAATTTCGTGCTGCCGCTTGTCGCACGACGAGGTCGTGCACGGCAAGCAGATCGCTGCTCGGCAGGATTCTCGGCGACGCGTGGCAGCAGTTCGCCACGCTGCGCGCCTATTACGCGGCGATGTGGGCGCACCCGGGCAAGAAGCTCCTGTTCATGGGCCAGGAATTCGCGCAGGGCCGCGAGTGGAATTCTGACGCCGGGCTCGATTGGCCGTCGCTGTCGGCATCGACTGGCATCGCGGCGTGCAGACGCTCGTTCGCGACTGCAACCGCGCGCTACGCCGCCGAGCGCGCGTTGCACGAGCGCGATTGCGAGGCCGAGGGCTTCCGCTGGATCGTGGTCGACGACGCCGACAATCCGTCTTCGCGTGGCTGCGCTTCGCGCGGCGACGGCGCGCGCACCGGTGGCGCGCCATCGCGAACTTCACGCCGGTGCCGCGCGCCGGCTATCGCATCGGCCTGCCTGCAGCCGGCCGCTGGCGCGAAATCCTCAATACCGACGGCGCGGTCTACGGCGGATCGAATTGCGGCAACGCGGGCGGCGTCGACGCGGTCGCCGGACAGTGCCGGCGGCCTCCCGCTTCGCGGCCGATGTCATGCTGCCGCCGCTCGGAACCCTTTGGCTGGTGCACGAAGGCGGCGCATGATCTCGCCGTTCTGATCCGGCGCAGCAGGCGAAAGGAGCATCATGGACAAGGTAACCAGTCATGGAAAAGGTAACCTACTCGACGCCGCTTGCGCGCGACGCGATGGCGTACGTGCTCGCCGGAGGCCGCGGCAGCCGGCTGATGGAGCTCACCGAAAGGCGCGCGCAAGCCCGCGGTCTACTTCGGCGGCAAGTCGCGCATCATCGATTTCGCGCTGTCGAACGCGCTCAATTCCGGCATCCGGCGCATCGCGGTCGCCACGCAATACAAGGCGCACAGCCTGATCCGGCACCTGCAGCGCGGCTGGAACTTCCTGCAGCCGGTGCGCAACGAGAGCTTCGACATCCTGCCGGCGAGCCAGCGCGTCGCCGAGGACCAGTGGTACGCGGGCACCGCCGACGCGGTCTTCCAGAACATCGACATCATCGACGGCTACGAGCCCGAATACATCATCATCCTCGCCGGCGATCACATCTACAAGATGGACTACGAGCAGATGCTGGTCCAGCACGTCAACGCCGGCGCCGACGTCACCGTCGGCGTGCCTCGAAGTGCCGGTCGCCGAGGCGACCGGCTTCGGCGTCATGCACGTCGACGCGAGCGGACCGCATCGTCTCGTTCGTCGAAAAGCCGCCCGAACCTGCCGGAGATGCCCGACCGCCCCGGCTGGGCGCTCGCGAGCATGGGCATCTACGTGTTCAACCGCGAGTTCCTGCACGAGCAGCTGCGGCGCGACGCCGGCGGATCCGAAGTCGAGCCGCGACTTCGGCCGCGACATCATTCCCTGGATCGTGCACGAACGGCAAGGCGATCGCGCACCGCTTCGCGCAGTCGTGCGTGCAGTCGCGCGCCGAGGGCGGCGTCTACTGGCGCGACGTCGGCACGCTCGACGCGTACTGGGAAGCCAACATCGACCTGACCGACGTCGTGCCCGCGCTCGATCTCTATCGACCGCGACTGGCCGATCTGGACCTATGCCGAAATCACGCCGCCCGCGAAATTCGTGCACGACGTCGACGGACGCCGCGGCGTCGGCATCTCGTCGCTCGTGTCGGGCGGCTGCATCGTGTCGGGCGCGGCGATCAAGCGCTCGCTGCTGTTCACCGGCGTTCGCGTCAACTCGTACAGCTACATCGAGAACACCGTCGTCCTGCCCTACGTCGAGGTCGGACGGCGGGTACGAGCTCGCCAACGTGATCATCGACGCTGGCGTCAAGATTCCCGCGGACCTCGAGGTCGGCGCCGACCCCGAGCTCGATGCGCTGCGATTCCGCCGCACGGCGCGCGGCGTCTGCCTCATCACGCAGCCGATGATCGACCGGCTGGACACGGCCTCGAGGCCTGAATGCGCCGCCTGCATGTCCTCGCGGTCGCGTCGGAGATCTTTCCGCTGATCAAGACCGGCGGCCTCGCCGACGTCGTCGGCGCGCTGCCGCCCGGCGCTCGCGCGCGAAAGCATCGCGACGCGCACGCTCATCCCCGGCTATCCGGCGGTGCGCGACGGCGCTCGGCGACGCCGCGCGTCGCCCACACGTTCGCGCAATTGCACGGCGGGCCGGCGCGGCTTCTCGTCGCGCGCGCCGCAGGACTCGATCTCTTCGTCCTCGATGCGCCGCACCTGTACGCGCGCCCCGGCAACATCCGTACGTCGGCCCCGACGGACAACGAATGGCCCGACAACGGGCTTCGCTTCGCCGCGCTCGCTGCCGCCGCCGCCGCGATCGCTCGCGGCGCCGTCGCCGGCTACGCTCCCGACATCGTGCACGCCCACGACTGGCAGGCGGGCCTCGTTCCGGCATTGCTCCACTATCGGAGGAGCGCCGCGGCCGGGCACGATCATGCACGGTGCACAACCTGTCGTTCCAGGGCCAGTTTCCGCGCGACCTCTTGGCGAGGATCGGACTGCCGCCCCACGTCGTACACGCTCGACGGCGTCGAGTATCACGGCACGATCGGCTACCTCAAGGCGGGCCTCGCGCTGGCGGACCGGATCACCACGGTGTCGCCGACCTACGCCGCCGAGATCCGCACGCCCGAGGACGGGATGGGGCTCGACGGTCTGCTGCGCAAGCGCGCGCAGCGTGCTGACCGGCATACTCAACGGCATCGACGACAGCGGTGTGGAATCCGGCGACCGATGCCTACGTCTCCCGCGCGCTTCGACGCGCAAGCGCCTCTCGCGCCGCGCCGCGAACAAGGCGAGCCTGCAGGCGCGGTTCGGACTCGACGCCGATCCGCGGCGACCGTGCTCGGCGTCGTCAGCCGGTTGACGTCGCAGAAGGGCATGGATCTCCTGCTCGACGCGCTGCCGGCGATCACCGCCGCCGGCGTTCAGCTCGCGCTCATCGGCTCGGGCGACAAGCCGCTCGAAAGCCGTTTCGCATGCGGCCGCCAGCGCGTCATCCGCGGCGCGTCGGCGTCGATCATCGGCTACGACGAGTCGGTCGCGCATCTCGTGCAGGGCGGCGCCGATGCGTTGCTCGTTCCGTCGCGCTTCGAGCCCTGCGGCCTCACGCAGCTGTGCGCACTGCGCTACGGCGCGATTCCGATCGTGGCGCGCGTCGGCGGCCTCGCCGATACGGTCATCGACGCCAACGAGATGGCGCTGGCGGCGGGAGCCGGCACCGGCATCCAGTTCGCGCCGGTGACTCGCGGCAACCTCGAGCTCGCGATCGGGCGCGCCGTCGCGTTGCGGCGCGACTAGGCGCCGTGGCGGCGCATGCAGCTGCGCGCAATGGCCACCGACGTCGGCTGGACGCGGCCCGCGAAACGCTACGCCGCGCTTGTATCGCGAGCTTGCCGCGCGCCGCAGCGCCTGACGCATGCGGCATCGGCCCCGGAAGCCCCGAGCCGCTCGGCGTGACGCTCGCAGCGGACGGCGTCGAATGTCGCCGTCGCCGTCCGCGCACGCGAGCTCGCATCGAGTTCTGCCGCTTCGACCGCACGCGGCCGCAAGCGAGCTCGAGCGCATCGCGTTGCCGGAGCGCACCGGCGACGTGTTCGGCACGGCTTCGTCGCCGGCATCGGCGAGGGCGAGCGCTACGGACTGCGCGCGCACGGCCCGTACGACCCGCGCGCAAGGCCATCGCTTCAATCCCGGCGAAGCTGCTCGTCGATCCCTATGTGCGCGCGCTCGACCGGCGCGTTCGCGTTCCATCCCGCCATGGTCGGCGGCGGCAACGACGCGGGATCGCGCGACGACATCGACAGCGCGCCGTTCGTGCCCAAAGGCATCGTGACGCAGCTCGCTGCGCCCGCGACGACTCGATCGTCCGCGCGGTGCCGTGGGCGACGACGATCATCTACGAGCTCCACGTGCGCGGCTTCACGCGCGCGCATCCCGGACGTGCCGGAAGCGCTGCGCGGCACGCTGCGCCGGACTCGCGCATCCCGCCGCGCTCGCGCACCTGACGCGCCTCGGCGTCACCACTGTCGAGCTGATGCCGATCGGCGCGTGGATCGACGAGCGCCACCTCGCCGCGCCTCGGCCTCGCCAACTACTGGGGCTACAACCCGGTCGGCTCCGTTCGCTCCGGATCCGAGGCTCGCTCCCGGCGGCATCGACGAGGTCCGAGGCGCCGTCGGCCGCGCTGCACGCGGCCGGCATCGAAGTGATTCTCGACGTCGTCCTCAATCACACCGGCGAGGGCGACGCGCTGGGACCCACGGTCTCGCTTGCGCGGCCTCGACAACGCGACGTACTACCGGACGCTACGCGGACGATCGCGCGCGCTACGTCGACGACACCGGCTGCGGCAACACGCTGGCGCTCGACCGGCCGCCGGCGCTGCGTCTCGCGCTCGACGTGCTTCGCTACTATGCGGCGATCACCGGCGTCGACGGCTTTCGCTTCGATCTCGCCACGACGCTCGGCCGCCGCGACGACGGCTTCGATGCCGAGGCGCCGCTCCTGCAGGCGATCGCGCAGGATCCCGCTGTTGCGCGAGTTGAAGCTGATCGCCGAGCCGTGGGATGTGGGACCGGGCGGCTATCGGCTCGGCGCGTTTCCGCCGGAATGGGGCGAGTGGAACGATCGCTATCGCGACGCGCTGCGCAGGTACTGGCGCGGCGACGCCGGCCGCGTCGGCGAGCTCGCCACGCGCCTCGCGGGCTCGTCCGACATCTTCGCGGCGCGCTCGCGCGCCGCCGTCGCGCTCGATCAACTTCGTCGCCGCGCACGACGGCTTCACGCTCGCCGACCTCGTGTCCTACGCGACGAAGCACAACGAGGCGAACGGCGAGGACAACCGCGACGGCAGCAACGACGAATCACTCGTGGAATCACGGCGTCGAGGGCCCGACCGACGATCCGGCGATCGTCGCCGCGCGCGAGCGCGACGTCCGCAACCTCCTCGCCACGCTCCTCGTGTCGCGCGGCACGCCGATGCTCGCGATGGGCGACGAGCTCGGGCGCACGCAGCAGCGGCAACAACAACGGCTACGCGCAGGACAACGCGCTGACGTGGCTCGACTGGTCGGCGGCGGACGACGCGCTCATCGCCTTCGTGGCGCGCCTCGTCGACTTCGCGCAAGCGTCACGCCGCGCTGCGCGAGGATCGCTGGCTGGACGGCACTGCCGGCCGAGTCCGGCGGATTGCCCGACGTCGAATGGCGGCGTCCGGACGGCCAGTCCGATGGACAGTGCCGACTGGACGAATCCCGAGCGTCGGTCGCTCGTCGTCGTGCTCCGTCCGCGCAACGCCGATGCCGGATTGCGCGCAGCGGCGTCGGCGATCGCGTTCAATGCCGGCAACGATCCGGCTCGCCGTTCGGTGGCCCGGACGCGCGCGACGGCTACGCCTGGCACTCGCTGCATCGACACCGCGCTGCCGACCGGACTGCCCGACGGCGAGCGACTCCGGCGCGGTCGACGCCACGACCGCTCGCGCTCGCCGGTCGCTGGTCGTCGTCAGCGGAGGAACCGGACCGTACGCCCGCGCGCCGAAGGTCGCGGCGTCGCGCCGCGAGGTCCTCGACCGAGCTCGCCGCGGCGGCGGGTATCGCCGCGGATTGGTGGGATGTCTCCGGCACAGCGGCACATCGTCGGCGCGGACACGAAACGCGCGTTGCTCGCGGCGATGGGATTCCGCGTCGATTCGACTTCCGACGCGCACGCGCACCTCGCCGCCATCTGGCAACGCATGGCGCGAGCGCACAGCGCCAGCGGGAGCGCCGCGGATTCCAGCCGCGACGGCCGGACCGGCGCCGCCCGATCGCTGCTTCCTCCCGCCGAGCTTCGCGCCGGCGCGCGGCGCTTCGGCCTCGCCGCGCATCTCTATGCCGCTGCGGCGCAACGGCGATCAGGGCATCGGCGATTTCACGACGCTCGCCGCGATGGCGGCGCCGCCACCGCGCGCGCGGGCGGCAGCATCGTCGGCATCAATCCCCTGCACGCGCTCTTTCCCGAGGAGCGGGAGCGCGCGAGCCCCTATCACCCGTCCGATCGGCGCTTTCTCGATCCGATCTACATCGACGTCGAGCGCGTCCCCGATCTCGCGGCGTCGGATGAGGCACGCGCGTTGCTCGCGCAAGGCCAGCGCAGTCGCGGCGCTCGCCGCGAGCGCCGACGTCGACTACGGCGCCGTCTGGGCAGTTGAAGGAGCGCGTGCTGCGAGCCTCGCTTTGCGCGCGTTCGACCAACGCGCTCCGGGCGATCCGCTGCGCGGCGGAATTCGAACGCTTCGCCGCCGCCGGCGGCGAGCCGCTGCGGCGGTTCGCGCTGTTCGCGGCGATTGCCGCGGAGCATCCGCGCGTGCCGTGGCAGGCATGGCCGCACGCGCTGCGCGAGCCCGACGCACGCGGGAACGCGCGACTTCGCGCGACCGGCACGCGTGCCGCGATCCGCTTCGCCCTCTACCTGCAGTGGCTCGCGGACCGCCAATTCGACGCCGCGGCCACGCGCGGCGCGGGCGAGCGGCCTCGCTTCGGATTCTTCCGCGATCTCGCCGTCGGCGCCGCGCCGGATGGCGCCGAAGTGTGGGCGAATCCGTCCGCCTTCGCGCGCGGCGTGGCGATCGGCGCGCCACCCGACCCGTTCTCCACAGGTGGCCAGAACTGGAACTTGCCGCCGCCGAATCCCGAAGCGCTTCGCGCGTCCGGTAGCGCCGCGTTCGGCGAGCTGCTCGCCGCCAACATGCGGCACGCGGGCGCGCTGCGGATCGATCACGTCATGGGGCTGACGAGGCTCTTCTGGATTCCGGATGGCGCCGCCGCGGCCGACGGCGCGTATGTCCGCTATCCGCTGGAGCTGCTCCTGCGGCGTGCTCGCGGCGGAAAGCGTTCGCGCGCGCTGCCTCGTCGTCGGCGAAGACCTGGGCACGGTGCCGGAAGGCCTGCGCGAGCGGCTCTGCCGCGCGCCGACGTGCTGTCGTATCGCGTGCTGTGGTTCGAGCGCGAGGGATCGTCGCTTCGTCGCGCCGGCGCGCTATCCGGCCAAGGCCGCGGCGGCGGTGTCGACGCACGACCTTCCGACGATCGCCGGATGGTGGAGCGGCGCCGACATCGCCGAGAAAGCGTCGCTCGGCCTCGTCGATGCGCGGACGCTGCCACGGCGGCGAAAGCCGAGCGCGCCGACGCGAAAGCGCGCGCTCGGCGATGCGATCGCCGCGGCGGGCATGTCCGCCACGGCGCAGCGCTCTCGCCCGAGACTCCGCACGACGCCACGATCACGGCGGCCATTCACCAGTTACGCGGGCGAGGCCGCTTCGGCGCTGGTGCTTGCTGCAAGCGGACGACCTCGCCGGCGAGACATGCGCGCTCAACCTGCCGGGCACCGACCGCGAACGCCCCAACTGGCGCCGGAAGGTGCGCGTCGGCGTCGATGGGCTGTGGCAGACGCCGTCCGCCCCGCCTCGCGATTTCCGGGTTCAGCGCAGCTGATGGACCCGCTGGCCGAGTCATCTCGGAGTCACGAGAGTGATCCCGCTCTTCGTGACATGGAAACGTCGCCGATCCTCGTCTGGCATCGAACCCGACGGCAAATCCGTCCGGCACCCGGCGAATACTTGTCGATCACCGCCTTCCTCAGCATGCAGTGGCGGCCCACATCGACGCCGGGCAGGAGCACCGAATCCTGGACCGTGCAGAAGTCGTGGACACGGACGTTCGAGGACAACAAGGAACGGCGCACGATCGAGCCGCTGACGATGCAGCCTGCCGGCGACGATCGAGTCGATCGCCGTGCCGCGCCGGTCGGGCGTCGTCGAACACGAATTTCGCGGGCGGCAAGCTGCCCCTGGTGAGGTCCAGATCGGCCAGTCCTCCGGCGTAGAGATACCACTCCGGGCACGACGTGCGTCAGCGCGATGTTCGCTCTGCCAGAAGGCGTCGATCGTCCCGACGTCGCGCCAGTACGGAATGCCGTTGTTGCGCGAATTGACTGGCAACTCGGCAAAAACTGGGCGAGCGCATACGCGGCGTGCGCCCCGCTGCAGGAGGACGAGGGGACGAGCGTCCTTGCCGAAGTCAGTGACTGGACTCGGCGTCGTCGGCGTCGCGCACGAGTTCTCGTCGCACAGAAATGCGGCGTCGAACACGTAGATGCCCATGCTGGCGCGAGCGCGGTCCGGCTTCGGCTCGCTGGCACCGTGCCTGGGCCGTAGACGGTTTCTCCTGAAACGCCGTCACGCGACGCGCAGCGTCCACGGCGATGACCCCTGAAAGCCGACGCCTCGGAGAGCGGCACCGTCGATGCACGCGATCGTCATCTGGGCGAGGCTCGTGCGACGTGGTTTCAGCCGAGCATGCGGCCGCAGTCCATCTTGCGCACACGGCCGCCGGCCAGACTGTACAGCAATACGCAACTGAATCAAAGTAT
>ERZ1370068.8273-contig-7141_pt1 | contig 44769 bp, 69 predicted proteins | sample MGYA00561227_ERZ1370068 | MGnify/ENA primary metagenome ERZ1370068 (study PRJEB38410, sample SAMEA6850437) | metagenome | study: Metagenomic assessment of the ecological functions of the soil: analysis of the soil microbiota associated with the...
TTGTTGAAGGCTGTGCCGAGTTAGGTGTTGAATATTTAACCCTGTATGCTTTTTCAACCGAAAATTGGGACAGACCCGAATACGAAGTAGTGGGCTTAATGGAATTATTGGTTTCTACAATTCATAACGAAGTCGAAAGTCTTCTATAAAAATAATATCCGTCTGCATGTGATCGGCGATATGAACATGCTGCCCGATTATGCAAAGAAAGAATTGGAAGAGGCACTGGTTCACACAAAAAATAACACGGGTTTGAACCTGGTGATGGCATTAAGCTACAGCGGGCGATGGGAACTGTTGAATGCAGTTAAGAGCATAGCTCATAAAGTAAAAAAAGGAGAATTGGCTGTGGAAGATATTGACCAGGATACTTTGCAACAACATCTTGGTTACAAGTGGTTTACCTGATCCCGAACTGATGATACGAACCAGCGGCGAATACCGGATCAGTAATTTTCTTTGTACCAACTGGCTTACGCCGAACTATATTTTACCCACGTACGCTGGCCGGATTTTAGAAAACAACATTTATACGAAGCCATCATTGATTACCAGGAGAGAACGGAGGTTTGGAAAAACAGGGGAGCAGGTGAAGAACTGAAGTCATTAGTCTTTAGATAAGAGTTGGTAGTATATAGGGTATATATGGTCAAATTGGCCTCAGATTTATCTTTTATAAGTTTGAACAACGGGACTTTTATACTTATATACTTTATCTACCTTTTTTTTCCTTTATTAACAAACACTTCAATTTTTTACCGTTAATTTGCCGCCTTTAAAGGCGATCCGTGCGGATTTCTTCATTGAATTCCTTTGGACCGATAACATTGACTGAACTGATCAACTAACAATGCAAAGAATTCTACAAAAGATTTTGTTTACTGTTTACGGTGGTTGTTACTTCCATAATCAGTGCAAATGCGCAAGACCCTACCGACACAACCAAAAGCCTACCTCAGTCGATCCTAATCTTATTGCATGGCAAAATGCCACCCGGCCAAAAGAATATACGATCGCAAGCCATAAAAAAGTCACAGGTGTTTTTTACCTCGACTCAGCTATCGTTGCAAGCATATCCGGTTTGCAGGTTGGTGATAAGATCCTTGCATCCGGGCGGTGATCAATTTCCAAAAGCCATAGCAAACCTGTGGAAGCAAAGATTATTTTCTAATGTTGAAATATATGTCACAAGAGTTGATGGAGATTATATAGATCTGGAGATCCATGTAATGGAAAGACCAAGACTTTGGTAATTATGATTTTAAAGGGATAAAAAATCAGAGGAAGAAGAATTAGTTGGAAAAGATCGGGTTGGCGAAGCAAACAATTGTAACAGAAAATACCCGCCGTACAGCCGAGTGAGGTTATAAAAAAATATTATGGAGAAAAAGGGTATCTCAATTTAAAACTTGATATACAGGAAAGGCCCGATACAACTTTCGTCAATTCCATCTTCATGACCTTTATTATTGATAAAGGCGAGAAAGTAAAAGTGAACGACATCAATTTCTTTGGCAATGAAACCGGTTTCCGATCTTTAAGCTAAAGAAACAAATGAAAGGCACACATGAAGTGAGCCGGTTTAACTCTTTTTCCTGACAAAGACTCAACCGATCTTTGGAGAAAATCCGCGGACCACTTTTAAAGCAATATATGCATGACAAGGGTTTTTTTCTCTCACTAAAACAAAGAATTTTCTTGATCCCTGGTTCCGGTTTAAATTACTCTCTTCTGCAAAATTCAATGAAAAGAAATTTGATGAAGACCAGGAAAAGATCATTGAATACTATAACGCTATCGGCTACCGTGATGCGATAATTGAAGATGTAAAACCTTATACTGTTTCCAGTGGAAATGTCAATATTGATTTTAAGATAAGCGAAGGCCATAAATATTATTTTGGAAATATTACATGGAAGGGAATTCAAAATACAGCTGACTCAGTACTGAATGTTATCTTAGGTATTCATAAAGGAGATGTTTATAATATTGAAACCTTGAATCAGCGGTTGGGTAAACAACTTACACCGGAAGGCGGCGATATCAGCGGATTATATATGGATGATGGTTATCTCTTTTTCCGTGCAGAAGCGGTGGAAACAGCTGTTTATAATGACACTATCGATCATGAAATAAGAATGATCGAAGGTCCGCAGGCAAGAATTAAGAATATAAAGATTTCCGGTAACGACAGAACAAAAGAACATGTGATCCGTCGTGAACTAAGAACAATTCCAGGTGAACTTTTCAGCCGTGCCGGATCTTATCCGTTCGCAAAGAGAATTGGGACAGCTAAATTATTTTTAACCAGGAAACAATTGGTATCAACCCTATTCCAAATCCTGAAGATGGAACAGTTGATATTCATTATAAGGTGGAAGAAAAATCTTCTGACCAGTTGGAACTTTCCGCAGGTTGGGGTGGTGGAATTGGTCTTACAGGAACATTGGGTGTTTCATTCAATAATTTTTCTATTAAAAATATTTTCAATAGAAAATCGTGGGATCCTTTGCCAACAGGCGATGGACAAAAACTGAGTCTTCGATTACAATCAAACGGCAAACAATACAGCTCATACAACTTTTCATTTACTGAACCATGGCTTAGCGGTAAAAAAAGAAACTCACTAACTGTCTCGTTTTATAATAGCAAATATGCTAATGGATATGATTATGGAACCGGTCAATTTAGCGACGAAATAGCTAAGAACAGTTTCATGAAAACAACAGGCTTCAGTGTATCACTTGGCAAGCAATTGAAATGGCCAGATGATTATTTCAGCCTTATTCATACAGTTAGCCTCACACAGTATAACATGAAGAATTACCCGGTATTTCCGGGACTTGATAGTGGTATTTCAACCAATATAAGTTATAAACTTACATTGCAAAGAAATTCTGCATGGACCTAATCCGATATTTCCTACCAGCGGTTCTAATTTCTTGACAAGTGTTCAGTTTACTCCGCCTTATTCTCTCTTCAACGAGAATATTGAAGCAGAAAACTCATACAGACATCCTGAATATCACAAATGGAGATTTAATGCAGAATGGTATGTACCACTTGGCAAACCAATGGGTGCAGAAAAGAACAGGCAGTTTGTTCTAAAGGTTGCAGCGAAGTATGGGTTTATGGGAAAGTATAATCGCAATCTTGAAATATCACCATTTGAAAGATTCCAGCTTGGTGATGCCGGTAATGTCAAATAGTTTCGGTGTACTGGGATATGATATCATTGCACATCGTGGTTATCCGATTTATCAAAACTCAAACCCAAGCATCAATCCAATTGATGATGTATCACAAGCGATCAAGATTCTTTACCATATTTAATAAATACAGTCTGGAGATGCGTTATCCTTTCGTCACTAACCCTCAACAGTACTATTTATGGCCTGGCATTTTTTGAAGCAGCCAATGGATGGTATAGTTTTAAAGATTACAATCCTTTCCGCTTGCGCAGAAGTGCTGGTGTAGGTATGCGGTTCTTCCTGCCGATGTTTGGCTTGCTTGGATTTGATTATGGTGTCGGGTTTGACCGCATTACAACCTGGCAGCGGATTGAAAGATGCATCCAAGTTTACATTTATGCTCGGGTTATGAACCGGAATAAAAATATTTTAATCAAACTTCATTACTACTATTTAACTTCCGTTGTGTCACTCACTTGTACGTTCTGTAATTCTATTCATCATTAAAAACATTTCAATATGAAAAAAGTATTGCTTGTAGTTTGTAGCTATGTGGCTTGCATCATTTGCCGTCAATGCACAGAAATACGCCATTATTGATACCAAATATATCCTGGACAAAATGCCGGATTATAAAGATGCGCAAACAGAAACTTGATGCATATTAGCTGCCAGGCTGGCAAAAAGAAATTGATGATCAACAAGCCGACCTTGATAAAATGTATAGAGATTTTGAGGCTGAACAAGTAATGCTGAGTGATGAACTTAAAGAAAAAAGAGAAGATCAGCTGTTCAATAAAGAGAAGGATGTGCGTGATCTGCAACGTAAACGCTTTGGTTTTGAAGGCGATCTGTTTAAGAAAACGACAGGAGCTGGTAAAGCCCATACAGGATAAGGTTTACAATGCAATACAGAAGCTCGCAGTACAGCGCAGTTACGATTTTATTTTAGATAAAAGTGAAGGAATTACCGTTATCTTTGCCGACCCAAAATTGGACAAGAGCGAAGATGTATTGAAGGAATTGGGAATAAAAATAGAAGTAAGATCCGGTAGCCATAAAGTGTTAAAGATTTCTGAAGAGGCAACTTTACTCCTCAGAAAATACTCATAAAAAACAATAACGTAAATCAAAATGAAAAAGATCATTGCAATTTTTGTGTTGGCTGCCGGCACTAGTTAGTGGCACTGTAGAGTGCTCAAACCAAATTTGGATTTATTCGGGTGGATGAAGTGGTATCCCTGATGCCCGAATTGAAAAAGATTGATACCTTACTCACAAGTTATCAAAACGATACTTTACCGAGAACGTATAATTATCTTTTATCCAATTATCAACATTATGATAGCATCGCAAACGATTCTGCTCATCAAACATTAGTAGTACGCCAGCAAGCTTCAAGACAAAGAACAGATTACCTCGGTGAATTACAGAATTGGCAAGTCTTCAGCTCAACAGCTGATCGAAGCAAAACAAAATGCCCTTTACAGCCAGTATATGATAAAGTGCTAAAAGCAATTGATGAAGTAGCAAAGAAAAAGGATACACGTTATGTATTCAACAGGGAATCTTTATTAGTGGGGCCGCCGGCGGATAATTTATTGCCAATGGTCGCAGAAAAGCTAAAAGTGAAATGTACCACCGGCTACGGCACACAAACACAGAAGCCAGCTCCAAAAACAGGTAACTAAGTTTTGTCCAAAGATCCCTTCGGAGAAAACAAATATTTGAAAGAGGCTGTTGCTTACAACAGCCTCTTTTACTTTTGCACTATGTCCTCACTTACACCTATTGGTATTTTTGATTCTGGTTATGGCGGCTTAACTGTAATGCAGGAGATCGTAAACAAACTTCCCCGTTACGATTATATTTATTTAGGCGATAATGCAAGGGCCCCTTATGGCCCACGATCTTTTGAAACAGTTTATCGTTATACATTGCAATGCGTGAAATGGTTCTTTGACCAGGGTTGTCCGCTTGTTGTGCTGGCTTGTAATACAGCATCAGCAAAAGCACTGCGAACGATCCAGCAGAATGACCTCGCTAAAATTGATCCACAGAAAAGAGTATTGGGTGTAATAAGACCAACTACAGAGGTTATCGGTAGATTATTCAGACTCAAAGAACATTGGAATATTAGCAACAATCAGGAACAGTTAGCTCTAACAGTTATGTAATAGAGATCGAAAAGTTTTTTCCTTATAGTTAAAGTGTTTCAGCAGGCATGTCCCTATGTGGGTGCCGTTGGTTGAGAACGAAGAATATGATACACATGGTGCTGATTTCTTTATTAAAGAAATACATCAACCAATTGCTTGATCAATCACCGGTAATTGATACTATTTTATTAGCCTGTACACATTATCCTTTACTTCATGATAAGATCAGGAATTTACTCCGGCTGATATTAAAAATTTTATCACAAGGGTGAAATTGTTGCGAACAGCCTGGCTGATTACCTGCAACGACATTCTGAAATAGAAAGAAAACTAAGCCTTGGAGCAAGTCATCATTTTTATACGACCGATTCCACTAGAAGATTTTGATAGGCATGCCGCCAATTTTTATGGGGCAGAAATAAGATCTTGCCCATGTTGATCTTGATGCTCAAAACTTTGATGCTCAGGGAACTGGAAGTACAAGAGTGCCTTCGACAAGCTCAGCTAAACCGGGCCTAATCAATGGAATGAAAGCTGGGCTCATAAAAATATTCGAATCGAGGTTCAAAAATCTAAAATCCGAAACCTAAAATCTGCCAATCGAACCCCTACCTTTGCCGTCCTTTCACAAACAGTGGAAAGTGGTGTTTCCGCTGGTGAACTAAATACCCCGTTTCTCCACGGGCATTTTTAAAAAGGAAAAATTAAGATTATGCCAGGTAAAAAAAGAACCTATCAACCACATAAACGCCGTCGTAAATCGGTACATGGTTTTCGTAAGCGTATGAAAACTGCCGATGGCCGCAAAGTATTATCAGCACGCCGTAGAAAAGGCCGTAAGAAGCTGACCGTTTCTGACGAAAGAAAAGCGAAATAAAAACCCCAATCCCTAATAGGGATTTAGGAAGTGTCAATATAATTTAATAGCTCCGAAATTTCAGGGCTATTTTTATTTCAAAAATATCTGTGTAAATCTGTGTTATCTGTGAGAAAGCAATTCACACTTGGAAAAGAAGAAAGGCTGAAAAGCCGAAAGCAAATAGAACAACTGTTTGATAAAGGAAAAGAGTATTGCTGTAACGTCCATTTAGAGTTTATTTTTTGATCAATGAAATGGCTCAATGCACAACGCTCGAATAGTTCAATGTTCAATTTGGAGTTGGTGTTTCTGCAAAAAATTTCAAAAAGGCTGTAGATCGAAATCGAATTAAGAGATTGACAAGAGAAGCATGGCGTTTGCAGAAAAATGAATTAAGCAGAAAAGCTAAAAACAACACAAAAGACAATTGAATGTATTTTTTATTTATACAGGTAAAGAACTTCCTGATTTTACAACAGTGAAAGATAAAGTAGCTGTAGCTTTGAAAAAGTTAGCTGATAAAATTGATGAAAACATTTCTTCGCATCCTTAGTCTTCCTTTTATTGCATTGATAAAGATCTATCAATGGATCATTTCTCCAATACTTGGTCCGAAATGCCAGATTTACACTCAACCTGTTCTCACTATGCAGCAGAAGCATTGAAGAAGCATGGTGTATTTAAGGGAATGTGGCTAGCGATCAAAAGAATCTCACGTTGCCATCCCTGGGGAGGCAGCGGATATGATCCTGTACGCATGTAATAAAACATTTTCGATAATGTAAATGTATCTTGTATTCTCTAAAATCAGACTTGTGATTACTGTTTCTTCTGTAGAAGCATGATCCGCATTGTCGAGCAGACTTGAGGCTTTAATACGCAAGTCAAAAGAATTTGCAGTTTCTCAAGTAATTTTCTCTTGCGGAAGATGCATTACTCGAATAATAATAATCATCCTCCCAGATATTGCTATCAGTTGATATAAAAACTTCCGGGTAGAAAACGGCTGTTGAATATCGATCAAAGAATTAAAAACATGCCCTACCCGCATCGTCTTTGCATGGTTTGCTCCTATTATGATAGTCGATGCATTATGTGCTCAGTGCAGTAAAGAATTGGCGCCTGTGGATATTTGCTTAAGGATGCACAACCGCAGGAAATCATAGATTCACTGGAAACATATTGAAACGCGGTGAGGGCAATCACCGTTGATATCCATTAAAAGTCAGCATAACTATCTACATTCCATGAAAACATTTATTGCTGCATCATTTGGCAGAATATAACACTCAAGACGCAATACGACGGTGTTAAGCTTGTGGCAGCATGGCTTTCATTTGATCAAAGAAATATCTGATCAACTTTCATTAAGCAACTATACAGTGAAAAGTCATTTTAGAATGTAAAATTACAACGACAGATGAGAACTACTTCCATTGATAGCAAGAAATAAACTAAGATCGACTATGTTAAGCAGGTTTGTTATTCTTTATATAACTGCTGCGAATGCGGCTGAGAGATTCTGGAGTAATGCCTAAGTAACTGGCGATCTGCTTTAATGGTAATCGCTTTTCCATTAAAGGATATTTATTGATAAAATTGCAATAACGTTCATCGGCGGTTTGACTCAGGTTAGCAGTTATTCTTTCCTGTAATGAAACAAAGGCATTTTGTAAAAGATGACGAAAGAATCTTTCAAACTTTGGAATTTTTATATAAGAGTTCTTCCAATGCATTTTTTTCCAGGCAAAGCAGTTCTGTATCTTCTAATGCATCGATAGTGTATCGTGCCGGTGTTTGTGTCAAAAAGCTATACATGTCACCGACCCACCAATCTTCAATTGAAAATTGCACAATATGTTCCAGCCCTTTTTCATCAATGGTGTAAGTTCGAAGACAACCTTTATTTACAAAATAATCATAGCGGTTTATTTCACCTTCCTGCAACAGGTATTGTTTTTCTTTAGCTTTTTCACTTTAAGTAAAGAAGTAAAATATTGTTCTTCTTCAGGAGTAAGTAGTAATGAACGGGAAATATTTTTGAGGATGAGGTCGTACATCTTTCAAATTTAAAATAAAAAACCGCAGAGACTGAGAATGTATTATTCTTGAATCTCCGCGGTTAAATAAGATCGTACAGATGTTAACTCGCTTTCTGCCTTTGGCATTGCCACTTCAGTATCTTTCAGCCACTTTTTCCAATCAACCACATTCCAGAAAGCAGCAAGGTATTCAGCCCTGCGATTTTGATATTTTAAATAATAAGCATGTTCCCATACATCCACACCAAGTATCGGTGTGCCTTTTACTTCGGCAACATCCATCAATGGATTATCCTGGTTAGGAGTAGAAGTGATCTCAAGCTTACCATCTTTTACAATAAGCCATGCCCAGCCACTGCCAAATCTTGTCATACCAGCATTGGCAAATTTTTCTTTAAATGCTTCAAATGTTCCAAATGCATCATGATACAGCTTTTGCCAGATCACCTGGATGGTGGGCCGCCTGCATTTTCATCAAGGCTTTCCCAGAAGAAAGTATGATTCCAGTGACCGCCGCCGTTATTACGAACAGCAGGGGAAATTTTGCCTGCACTTTTAACTAATTCATCCAGGCTTTTATTTTCATGTTCTGTACCAGCAATTGCTTTATTGAGGTTGTCAACATAAGCCTGGTGATGTTTGCCATGATGTATCTGCATGGTCGTTGTGTCAATATGAGGTTCCAATGCATCATGTGCATATGGAAGCGGAGCTAATGTAAATGCCATACGATTAAATTTATCTTGTGATTTAATGTTTTCACCGGATAACAAATTTACGAGTGAAACATATGATGCCAAACAATTTCATTTTTCGAGATATGGAATAAAATTTTACCTGCTTTTGATTTTTAATGTAACTTTCTTCGCTGTTATTTAACCATATGAAAAATATGGGAAACGATTCTCGCCGGAAGTTTATTAAAGGTATTGCAGGTACCGCTCTTGCCGCTTCAGTTCCGCAAATGATCAGGGCATCAGGTATTGAAAGAAAGAAGAATTAAAGCTCCAGTGATTATTACAGCGCCAATGATAATATTCAGGTTGCATTGATCGGCGCTGGTGGTATGGGAACCGGTGACGCACAAACGGCTAAAACAGTACCGGGAGTTAAGATCATTGCAGCCTGTGATCTTTTTGATCCAAGATTAGAGGAAGCAAAAAGAATTTTGGCGCTGATATTTTTACTACAAGAGACTATAAAGAGATATTAGCGAGAAAGGATATTGATGCAGTTATTATCGGTACTCCCGATCATTGGCATAAAGAAATTGCGGTGAGATGCACTCAATAGTGGCAAACATGTTTACTGCGAAAAACCAATGGTTGCAGCAGATAAACGAAGGACAGGCTGTTGTTGATGCACAAAAGAAAAGTGGTAAAGTATTGCAGGTAGGCAGCCAGGGATTGAGTTCTGTTGGAAATGAAAAAGCAAAAGAATTGTTTGAAGCAGGAGCGATAGGTCAACTGAATTATGTAGAAGGGCTTTGGGCTCGCAATACTCCGGGTGGTGCCTGGCAATATAATTTGCCGGAAGATGCTTCAGAGAAAAATGTTGATTGGAAAAGATTTTTAAAAGATAAACCGCAAGTTCCTTATGATCCCAAACGCTTTTTCCGCTGGCGTTGTTTCAAAGATTATGGAACTGGTGTTTGTGGTGACTTGTTTGTTCATTTGATCTCGAGTCTGCATTATATTATCAGTTCAATGGGACCGACAAGAATTATGTCAACCGGTGGATCTTCGTTATTGGAAAGATGGCTGCGATGTTCCGGATATCATGCTTGGCATGTTTGATTATCCGCAAACGGAGAAACATCCTGCATTCAATTTATCATTGCGTGTAAATTTTGTTGATAGCAACCCGAATGGTTCTTATTTCAGAATGGTGGGCAATGAAGGTTCAATGACTGTTGAATGGGAACAGTGTAACATTAACGAAGAATTTTCTTATCCGCCGGATAATTATGCGCAGGTATTGAAAGCAAAACAATATGCGCCGGATTATGATCGTAAGAAAATAAAAGATCCTGAAGCAACAGTATTTAAAGTACAGGAGGGATACAAAGGAGCACATTATGATCATCATTATAACTGGATGCGTTCAATAAGAGAAGGAAAACCTACTGTTGAAGATGCATTATTTGGTTATCGGGCCGCGGCGCCTGCATTGCTTATGTAACGACAGTTATTTCCAGGGAAAGCTATTAAATGGGATCCTGTTAATTTAAAATTACTTAGCATAAAAATATACAATGAGAAAAACGTTATTATTTATTTGCACAGTTATTGTGACAATGTCTATTTATGACAAACAATAAACAAAAGGACAATACACTTTCAAAACAAGAAGAAGAAAGAAGGATGGAAATTATTGTTTGACAGGCACGTCGATGAATGGCTGGCGTATTTATCAAACAAAAAAGTGGATGATTGGGATGTAAAAAATGGCGAGTTGTATTGTAAAGTCAGAAGGGTGTAACTAAAAGAGCTGACCTGATCACAAATGAATAAGTATGAGAATTTTGAACTGCAGATCGACTGGAAGATCGCTCCAAAGGAAAACAGCGGTATCATTTATATGGTGACCGAAGACAATGGCGCTACCTATGAATCAGGTCCCGAGTATCAGCTAATAGATGATGAAGGTTATCCTGAAAAATAAAGGATGTACAGTTATCAGGGGCGAATTATGATATGAATCCACCCAACAGCAAAAGTGGTAAAGCCTGTAGGAGAATTTAATCATACAAAGATCGTCATCAATAAAGGCCATGTTGAACATTGGCTCAATGGAACAAAAGTGGTCGATTACCAATTATGGACCCCTGAATGGGAGCAAACAAAAGCAAAAAGCAAATGGAAGGATGTAAAACCTTATGGTATGTCAAAGACTGGGCATATTGCTTTGCAGGACCATGGAGGCGGCGTTTGGTTCAAGAATATCAAGATAAAACCGCTTTAATTATTTCTTAAGCCGGTTCAAATTTTTTTCCTTTCTCAACAAAATTTTCTACTATCCCTCTTGTTTCAAGATCACGAAGGATAGAAATGGTATACCATGGGATCGATCCTTTGAAGGAAGGAGATTTCTTTTTGATGTTTTTTACAACATCATCGGTCAACTCACTAAAAGTTTTCCTTTACTTCCTTTTAAGCTTTGCAAAATAGCTGCTTTAAAAGGTTCATAGATGGAAGAGTCGATCTTCGTTTCTCTTCGTGACTCGGGATGAGTTATCACTGTTTTTTTTGAAGTTGCTTTTGCCATTATCTTTTATTTTTAAAGAAATCTTTCATTAATTGCCCGCATTCTTCTTTCAGCACACCATAAACGATCTCTGATTTTTGATGAAAAGGCCAGTTGGTTCCGGTTATTCTTTTATGTCCGTTCTTTTCATCATCAGCACCCCATACTATTTTTACCGATTTTACTCCAATACATCGCTCCTGCACACATTAGGCAGGGTTCTACAGTTACATAAAGAATTGCTTCAGGTAAATATTTACTTCCAAGTAAATTAAAAGCAGATGTCAAGGCGATCATTTCTGCATGAGCGGTAGGATCATTTAATTTTTCAGTCATATTACTGCCACGGGCAATGATCTTTCCATTCAATACCACCACAGCGCCAATTGGCACTTCATCTTCATCAAAAGCTTTCTTTGCTTCCTTCAATGCCTAGTCATATAATACTCATCAGTCATATTATCTTAGATATGGATAATAAACTTAAATAAAAACACAGGTTAGCAAGATAGCCTATTGTCGATCCGCAGGGTACTCGATTCTTGCTTTATTTCTTATCCTGTCCAGGATTTCCATAAGCAGTAATGTATCTGCATGTGTCATGACCGGGCTTTCAATTAATCCTTTTTCAAACATTCATTTACATGTCTTGCCTCATATTGATAGCCAAAAGCCAGCTTCTTTTTCAACAGCAATAACTTCTCTTTCTGTAAGGTATTTTTTTGATAATTGAATTGTTGCTGATGGCTCATAAAACCTGGTAGTAAGAGTAATACATCCTTCAGTCCCGTTTATCTCTGCTTGTATTGGGCAGGTTGGTAGCAAATGAAGAAAACAATTGTGCCATTGCCCCATTATTATATTTAAATAAAACGGCGATCTGTTCATCAACACCTGTTGAGGATGCTATCATAGTTGCTTCAATAGCAGTCCGGTTTGCCTAAAACAGACAGCGTCATAAAAACATTATAAATGCCAATATCAAGTAATGTCCCTCCACCAAGCAAAGGATCAAACAATCGCTGTGGAGATTTATCAGATGTTTTAAAACCAAAATTTACGAGCACACTTTTAATATCACCAAGTGTTTTTTGTTGCAGCAGTTCCTGTAATTTTTATAATGCGGTAAAAATTTTGTCCAGAGAGCTTCCATTAAAAAAACCTTTCTCTCTTTAGCTGTTTTGATCATTTCAATAGCTTGCCTGCTGTTTATGGCAAATGCTTTTTCACATAGAACCGCTTTATTATGGTTTAAGCAAAGCATCGTATGCTCATAATGATGAGAATGAGGAGTGGCAACATAAATTACATCTACTTCATTGTTGGCTGCGAGGGCTTCAGTAACTGTTATGATGATGTTTGCACGGAAAATCTTTGCAAATAGTTCCAGTGTTTCTTTATTACGACTTGCAATGGCTGTTAATTCTGCATCATCTACCAAACGAAGATCTGCTGCAAATTTTCGAGGCAATGCGTCCGCATCCGAGTATACCCCATCTTATTTTGGATCCTTTCATGGCAGTAAATTAAGGAATGATTGTAAATTACGGTTTATAACTATTTATATGCTCTTATCTTCTTTACAGCATCTGCGTGATCATTTTAATTCCGGTATTACTAAAGACTACAGTTTCAGAAAAGAACAATTAAAAACTTAAGGCATCCATATTAAAACATGAGCAAGATCTCTATGACGCTTTATATGCCGATCTGAAAAAAAGCCCGGAAGAAACCTGGGTAACGGAGACCGGGTTTGTGATAAGTGAATTAAATGCGACAATAAAAAATCTTCATCTGTGGATGCAACCGGAAAATGTTGAAACCAATTTGTTGAATCTTCCTTCGAGCAGTAAAGTTTTAAAAGAACCGCTTGGTGTCGTATTGATCATTGGACCCTGGAATTATCCATTCCAACTTTTAATAAACCCATTAGTTGGCGCCATTGCTGCTGGTAATTGTGTTGTACTTAAGCCAAGTGAGTTTGCATCAGCAACAGATGCAGTGATGAAAAAATAATTGAAGATGTTTTTCCGCCCGAATATATTTTATATGTACAAGGTGATGGAGCCACTGTAGTTCCGGAAATGATGAACAATTTTGCATTTGATCATGTGTTTTACACAGGCAGCACCGTAGTTGGTAAAATAATTTATAAGATGGCTGCGGAAAAATTGGTACCGGTTACATTGGAGTTAGGCGGTAAAAGTCCCTGCGTTGTAGAAAGCGATGCAAATATTAAAGTAGCTGCTACGTCGCATTGCTATTGCCAAGTTTTCGAATGCCGGGCAAATGTGTGTAGCTCCGGATTATGTGCTGGTACATGAATCAATAAAAGAGAAATTTATTTCAGCAATAACGGATAGTGTAAAAGATTTTTTCAGTGATAAACCTGAAGCAAAGTTATAATTACGGAAAGATCATCAATGAAAAACAGTTTGATCGTATAGCAGGTTATTTATCACAATGCTAAAATTGTTTTTGGCGGACGAACGGATAAGCAGCAATTATTTATTGAACCTACTTTGCTTGATAATGTAAACATCAATGATGCAGTGATGAAAGATGAGATATTTGGTCCTGTGCTTCCACTCATTTCATTTAAAACTAAAGAAGAGGCTTTAAAAATAATCGAGCAACATCCGAACCCGTTGGCATTTTATGTTTTTACATCAAGCAATGCAAAAGAAAATGAATGGCTCAATAGCGTTGCCTTTGGCGGTGGATGTGTGAACAATGCAAGCTGGCATCTCACCAATCATCATTTACCATTTGGCGGTCGTGGTTTCAGCGGCACCGGAAATTATCACGGCAAATATTCATTCGATACATTCAGTCATAAAAAGCGGTGATGAAAACACCCACCTGGTTTGATCCTTCGATCAAGTATCCTCCGTTCAAAGGGAAATTGAAATTGTTTAAATGGGTGATAAGATAGTGTGGATAGTTTATGGTGTTTTGGTTCCCGGCATTAGTACTACTATCAAACTGTCCGTTGCACAGTTTACCCAGAGCTAAGCGAAGGGCACTCTTGTACTTCCTGTAATTCTATTCGGCAATGAACATGAAAAATAAAATACTAAGGTTTCTTAAAAGCTGTTCATAGCTTTGCTATTATTTTTAATTGCATTCAGCGGTTATGTTGCGATCGAAACACGAAATGTAAAAGATATGACGATAAGACAAAGAGTTTTAAAAGCAGTTTATCCGGCATTTACCTGGTTAGGAAGAGTAACAGGCAGGAACAGTAAAGTATTTTCTAATGAATCACCAGCATCAGCCACCTACAATCTTTATATAATTTATCCATTGCAGTTGAATAATGGTGACTCAATTCCATTGTCAAATTATAAAGGGAAAAAATTACTGATTGTAAATACAGCATCAGATTGTGGTTATACTGATCAATATGATGATCTTGCAAAAGTTGTATGAAGAAAATAAAGACAAGTTGGTGATCATAGGCTTTCCTGCCAATGATTTTAAAGAACAGGAAAAAGGAACCGATGAGGATATAGAAAAATTTTGCAGGTTGAACTATGGCGTCACGTTTCCATTGGCAAGGAAGAGTTCTGTCATTCCGGACCTGAACAAAATCCAATTTTTCAATGGCTGACAGATAAAAATAAAAATGGATGGACAAGCAAAAAACCAAGCTGGAATTTTTCAAAGTATTTGGTAAATGAAGAAGGGGTGCTTGTTAATTACTTTGATCCATCTATTTCTCCCACTGGCAAAGAAGTAATGGACGCCATCAAAAAATAAATTCTTCACTCAATATTTATTGTATGACCTATAATGATTGGATCGGAACGATCGGTGTTGGACTTGTATTGCTTGCCTACTTTTTGAATACAATGAAATGGGTTCCGGAAAATGGGAAATTCTTTTTTATACTGAATGTGATCGGTGGCGCATTAAGTTGTTACGCTGCAGTGCTCATCGATTTCATGCCCGTTTGTTATACTTGAAGCGATTTGGACTGTAGTTTCAATATGGGGTTTACTCAAAAGCCGGGATACCAAAATTGCATGAATCCTTACGCCAGAACATTTTTCATGATAGTTCGGCAATTCGATCACCGTTCTTTCAAATTCATAACCTGCGTAGCTATTTATTATTTCATTCAGCACTTCATCGATCTCTTCAACTAACCTGAGTGTAACTAATTTATTCCGGTATTCTTTTATGTTAGGCATTCCTTTTAAATAGTTTGCATAATGACGACGCATTTCATTTATACCAACAACCGGGTTTTTCCATTCTATGGAACGATATAAATGTTTCCGGATCACATCTATTCTTTGCTGAATAGTTGGCGCCGGCAGATGTTCACCGGTTTTGAAAAATGTTTTATCTCGTTAAAGATCCATGGATAACCGATAGCGGCACGGCCGATCATAATTCCATCTATACCGTAACGATTTTTATATTCCAATGCTTTTTCAGGAGAATCAATATCACCGTTTCCAAAAACAGGAATTTGAATGCGGGGATTTTCTTTCACCTTACCGATCAGCGTCCAGTCAGCTTCGCCTTTATAAAGTTGTGCTCTTGTTCTTCCATGAATGGAGATAGCTTTTATGCCAACATCCTGCAGTCGCTCAGCAACTTCTTCGATGTTTCTAGTAGTTATCATCCCAGCCCAATCTTGTTTTAATTGTAACAGGCAGTGAAGTTGATCTCACAACAGCTTCAGTCAATTTAACCATCAGGTCAACATCTCTCAATACACCGGCGCCAGCTCCTTTGCTTACCACTTTTTTACAGGGCAACCAAAATTTATATCAACCAGGTCAGGATTTACTGCTTCACAGATCTTTGCGCTTAAAGCCATCGCTTCTTCATCACCACCAAAGATCTGGATACCGAATGGACGTTCTTCTTCACTAAAATCAAGTTTCATTTTACTCTTCATTGCATCACGTATCAAACCTTCGCTTGAAATGAATTCACTGAACATCAGGTCGGCGCCATTATCCTTACACACTGCACGAAATGGCGGATCGCTTACATCCTCCATCGGAGCAAGAAGTAAAGGGAAATCAGGTAATTGTATATTGCCTATCTTGATCATTTTCACTATAATTGAATTCTTAATTATTCATTAATAATTATTAATTGCTAGCTTACATTTGGAGGAAGCGGCAAATTCTACAATCATCGGAAAAAGCGGAGTTTCTAATTATGTCTTATTTTAAAAAGTGCACCCATTGCTGCAACTACTCATATTTGCCGGAATGGCAATGGGATGTTTTATGATCTTCGGATTTATTGGCACATTTGTTCTTGCAAAGGCTGACTGGCATTGATCTTATGACGTTAAGCGATCCCGATAAATGGGATTATGCAAATCCATCTTTACTTACTTTTTTGAGAGGAATGCTGGTCGTTCAATTTTTTGCTTTATACATTATTCCTGTATTTCTTTTTGCACGATTCTGTGATCCAAAGCCAACACAATATTTGGGCTTAACCTCTGCCAAACCCATTATATATTATTTTAGGTGTAACAGTATTGATAGTAGCTCTTCCTTTTGTTGATTGGACCGGCACAATTAATCATGAATTAATACCAGAGACAACAAGCAATCGGGAAATGGATGAAGGCAAGTGAAGAATCTGCAGCAAAACAGATCGGGTTTATGCTAAAAAGGAATACTGTGCAGGATCTTTTGCTTAATCTTGTTTTAGTTGCAGTATTTGCCGGTGTAGGCGAAGAATTGCTTTTCCGCGGTGTGTTGCAAGCGATTATTTATCAAGCTTTTTAAAAACCCATGGGCGGGTATTCTTGTTACTGCATTTATTTTTTCGGCGATTCATTTACAGTTTTATGGATTTATTCCAAGGTTTATTCTCGGCATTTTACTTGGGTTTGATCTATTGGTATAGTGGCAGCCTTTGGCCAGCAATTATTGCTCATTTTGTGTATGATGCTTTTGCAGTTGTAATGATCTGGTTTAACCCCGCATTGGCTGAGCAGGACAGTGTTACCGTTTCATTAGGTAATAAATCAATATTAGCAGCCATTAGCCTTGCATTGATAATAGGCATTGTGATACTGATGAAGAAAAGATCAACCAATAGTTATGAAGCTGTGTATGCAAGAGATAATATTGATGACTCAAATCCTTTTGTATAAACCATCAGTTATCATTTTTAAAACCACCATCTGCTTTCATGGCTTTTAACTGGAAAACATTTCAAACAAGAACACTTACAGCAATCATTTTTGCAGCGGTAATGCTGACTAGGTTTATTATGGAATAAATGGAGCTTTCTTGACCTTGTTTTCCATTATTCATTTTGGTTGTTGGTGGGAATATTTTAACCTGTTGGAGAAAATTCATAAGACAGCTTATCACCGGCTTACCCGTATCGGTTTTATGCTTATGGGTTTTGCTATTATGCTGGTGTTTTGCGGACCAATATTTCAAATAAACGAATTACCAGTTAAGAGGAGATCTTTCATTTCCTGTTGCTGTTGCTGGACTTGTGATCCTTGCACTTGGAATTATTCTAACAAAAATATTAAGCTCAAACCTTTTGGTACAGCAGCCTTAGGCTTGCTTTATATTTCTTTAAGTTGGGGATTGACCATGAATCTATACAAGGAAATTGAATATTCATGTTCATGACAGTGTATTTTGTTATGTCTGTCCAGGAGTAATATGATCTTAATGATCATAATATCAATTTGGATAAATGATACGATGGCCTATATCGTGGGTTCATTAATTGGAAAAACTCCTCTTTCAAAAATTTCACCGAAGAAAACATGGGAGGGAACAATTGGAGGTATAATCCTTAGCGTTGTTGTAGTAGGGCTTATTACTTTTATGGATTTAACTCTGGATCAGCTACAATTTTATATAATGCTTCTTGCAGCAATTGCATGTGTTGCCGGCACCTTCGGCGATCTGCTTGAATCAAAGCTTAAAAGAATGGCAGGCGTGAAAGACAGTGGTAACATCATGCCCGGCCATGGTGGTTTTTAGATCGTTTTGATTCTCTGTTATTGGCAATACCTGCTGTTTGGTTATATGTTTTTCTTGTTTTTGATGATCTTAACTCACGGCTCAATCACTCACCACTCTTCCATTTTCATATATTTGCCGCATGACAATTCATAAGGAAGGGCTATAAAGTAGTATTGCGTGGGCAACCATCTTATTTGGAGCGATCAATATTGTTTCATTTTTATTATATCAGCTATTCTTCACCAGCCTTAAGCTGGATCATTTTTATAGGCACACTCGGCTTATTGATCTTTCTTATTTCCTTTTTTCGCATTCCTAAAAGAAACTTAACAGTACAGGATAATGCCATTGTTGCGCCTGCTGATGGTAAAGTAGTAGCAATTGAAGAGGTAGAAGCGGACGAATATTTTGCCGATCGTCGTATACAGGTTTCAATTTTTATGAGTCCGTTGAATGTGCATGTAAACCGCAACCCGGTAAGCGGTGATGTTATGTACAGTCAATATCACAAAGGAAAATATCTTGTTGCATGGCATCCAAAATCTTCTACAGAAAATGAACGTCATACCGTGGTTTATAAAACAAATGGTAAGGAATTGCTTATTAAACAAATTGCCGGGGCATTGGCAAAACGAATTGTAAACTATTTGCAACCAGGTCAGCAAGTAAAACAAACCGAAGAAATGGGTTTTATCAAATTCGGTTCAAGGGTTGATCTTTTATTACCATTAAATGCTAAAGTGCAAGTGAAGATCGGCGATATGGCGAAAGGTGGGGTGACAGTAGTAGCGACCTGGTAGTTCCTTTTTATATAACTTTCACTACTGATCAATAATTCAAAACGATTGTTTATGAAAATATTTTTCTTAGCATCATTGTTCATGATGTTTGGCTCCTCTTTATTTAGCCAGCAACTTTCAAGTTCACAGATCGATACTTTGGTAGAACGTACTATGAGAGCTTTTGATGTACCGGGTATTGCCGTTGCAGTAATTAAAGATGGAAAAGTGATACATTCAAAAGGTTATGGCGTTCGTTCTTTGAACACAAAAGAGAAAGTTGATGAAAATACATTGTTCGGGATCGCATCCAACAGCAAAGCTTTTACAGCCGCTGCCTTAGGCATTTTAATAGATGAGGGAAAATTGAAATGGGATGATAAGGTTAGAGATTACATCCCGGAGTTTAAATTATACAATCCATACGTTACAGAAGAGTTTACTATTCGTGATCTGCTTACTCACCAGAAGCGGTATGGGCCTTGGTGCAGGCGACCTGATGTTCTTTCCTGATTCATCAGATTTTACACTAAAAGATATTCTTTATAATCTTCGTTTTTTAAAACCGGTTTCAGGTTTTCGGACCAAGTACGACTATGATAACAATCTTTACATTGTCGCCGGCGAAGTTGTAGCAAGAGTAAGCGGAAAGAGCTGGGATGATTTTGTAGAAGAAAGAATTTTGGGACCATTAGGAATGACCCATTCTGCATGTTCATTTGATCGTTTAAAAGATAAAACAAATGTGATCGATGGACATGCATCAGTGGAAGGTAAAGTACAGGTGATCGCAAGAAGTACTTTAAAGGTTGGCCACTCTGCCGGCGGTATCAACTCATGTATTTCTGATCTGAGCAAATGGGTGCTGCTCCAATTATCACATGGTAAGTACGGCGATAACCTGGGTAAAAATTATTTTCAGATGAAGTGCATGAAGAAATGTGGACACCTCAAACGATCATTCCTGTTCGCAATCCAGGGCCTTACAACACGCATTTTTCGGCTTATGGATTGGGGTTTGGGATCAGTGATGTAAAAGGATACAAACAACTAAGTCATACGGGCGGACTTGAAGGAATGGTAACACAGATCACAATGATACCTGAACTGAATCTTGGCATTATTGTACTTACTAACCAACAGGAAGGAGGAGCATTTACATCAATTACAAACCAGATCAAGGATAGTTATTTTGGCATAACAGGCACGGATAGAGTAACTCAATATTCAAATGGAAGGAAACAGTCATTGGCTGCTGCAAATAAGATTACCGATTCTATATGGAGAGATATTGCCACTGCTCAAAAAGAAAATGCAGGTAAGACTGATCTTAAAATTTACACGGGTATTTACCGTGACCAATGGTTTGGTGATGTTATCATCTCAATAAAAAATGGTAAGCTTTGGTTTGATTCTAAGAGGTCGCCAAAACTTACAGGAGAAATGTTTACTTACAAAGGGAACAGTTTTGTGGTAAAGTGGAGAGATAGAAGCATGGATGCAGATGCTTTTGTAATTTTTTCCTGGATATGGAAGGTAAAGGAGCCGGAATAACAATGCGACCAATTTCGCCACTAACAGATTTTAGCTATGATTTTCAAGATCTGGATCTACATCGTGTTCATTGAAAATAACCAGTTCATTTGAAGTTGGCATTTAAAATATTTCTTCCAGCTCTTTCAGTGATCTTACCAACATAAGTTGGTTTAATATCGATCGGGATATTTAAGTGATTAATAAACACCTGGTCAATACCAGCATTCATGGCGCCGACAATGTCAACATCAATGCTATCACCCAACATTATACTTTCAGCAGGATTGGCCCCTGTCTTTTCAAAAGCATAATCAAAAATTTCTTTATTGGGTTTAAGGCTGCTGCTTCCTTCTGAGGTAATAACTTCTTTAAAATATTTACCCAGCCCCGAATATTTCAATTTGCTGTGTTGTGTTTTTTCAAAACCATTTGTGATCAAATGAAGCGCATAGTTTTTATTGGTTAAATATTCCAATATTTCAGTGGCATAAGGAAAGAGAATAGTTCGTGTAGGTAAAAGATCAAGAAACTGGTCACTCATATTTTTGCCAATGCCTCGTCAGCAATTTTAAAATCAAGCAAAGCCAGCCGCATTCTTTTTACTCTTAATTCCTCCTGTTTTATAAAGCCATTTCTATATCGTTCCCAAAGCTTTTCATTATGCGCCAGGTAGTTTTTATGAAAAAGATCAAAATCATTGATACCTCTTTGTTCTAGATTCTAATGTATTGTAAAGTTCAAGCAGTGTTACTCTTGCATTTGCTTCAAAATCCCAAAGAGTATGGTCGAGATCGAAAAAGAGGTGTTTATATTTCATTTCGGATTGCCGATTTCGGATTTTAGATTTGCAAATAAACCGAAATAATCTAATAATAAAGCGTAATGACTGTACTAATCACAGGAGCATCAAGAGGAATTGGAAAAGCAATAGCGGAAATTTTTGCTGCAAATGGGAAAAGTCTTTTTTAAGCAGTCGAAATGAAGTGGCTTTATATAAAGCAATGGAAGAATTGCAAACTAAATATCCTTCTGTTTCAATAAAAGCAAAAGCCTTTGATCTATCCGATAAACAACAGGCAAAGGATCTTGGTAAGCTGGTGTTTGAAATATGCTAGTTCCTGATATTATCAGTTAATAATGCAGGTCTTATTTGAACCCGGCAGTGTTCATAATGAACCAGAAGGGTTGTTGGAAAGCCAGCTTGCCATCAATCTTTACAGTGCCTATCATTTAACAAGAACTCTTTTGCCTAAAATGATGGAGCGCAGATCAGGTCATATTTTCAATATGTGTTCCATTGCATCACTTCACGCATATCATAATGGCGGAGCATATAGTATCAGCAAATATGCTATGCATGGGTTTAGTAAAAACCTGCGGGAAGAAATGAAACCACACAATATAAAAGTTACTGCTATTCATCCCGGCGCTGTACTCACTGATTCCTGGGGTGATTATGATAATTCTTCTAAGCGTATAATGGAAGCAGGGGATATAGCTAAAATGGTTTTTGCTGCATCACAGCTTTCACCCGCTGCTTGTGTTGAAGATATTGTGATGAGACCTCAATTGAGGACTATAGTGAAACAAAATACTCAAATTCCAAACCACAGGCTCGTTGAATGGAATCTTGGAATTTACTCGAGATATTTATAACCGACACCGCGAACCGAATGAAAATATTTGGGATTGCGGCTGTCTTCTTCAAAATATTTGCGGAAGTTGAGAATGAAATTATCGATCGTTCTTGTTGTCGGATAAACATTATAGCCCCAAACAACCTGTAAGATCTTCTCTCTCGGTACTACTTCATTTTTATTTTCAATAAGTAATTTCAAAAGCATTCCTTCTTTCTTACTTAGCTGGATCTTTTCGCCGCGGGACGTTGTTGCTTCCTGTGCTTTGAAGTCAATATTATTATTTCCGAATGCATAAGTATTGCCGATCGTTTCTTTATCCAGTATTTTTTTATTCTTTTCAATAAGCTTCTGTACTCTCAATAACAATTCTTCCAGGTTAAATGGTTTGGTCATATAATCATCGGCGCCTTTCTTAAGCCCAAGCACTTTATCAGCGCTGCTGTTCTTAGCGCTGAGAATTAAAATTGGCACTTCATTATTTGCCAAACGGATGGTTTCAGTAACATTTATTCCATCCATTTCAGGCAGCATGACATCAAGTATGATAAGATCGAAATATTCTGCCTGCACTGCTTTTACGGCAGCGCTGCCATCATATGGCTGAAGAAACTTCGTATCCTTCCAATTCAAGATTTAATTTCAAGGCATCATGAAGATTTTCTTCATCTTCTACCAATAATATTGACGCCTTTGTATTTTCCTTGCTCATGATTATATATGAAAATGGATGGCGAAATTACTGCCGGAGGGTATATTGTTTGTCACCGAAATGTCGGCATTATGATCTCCAGGCGATCTTGCGGCAAAGATAAAGCCCCAATCCAGTGCCTTGAGTTTTTCGGGTAGATTCATTCCCTGTCCGGTAAAATTTCTCAAATATTTTTGTTTTTCTGTATCTGCGATCCCAATACCTTCATCAATTATATTCATGAGCACATCCTTGCCAGATCTATTCAGTTTGCAAATGATCGGCTTTTCTTTTGGAGAGTATTTAACTGCATTCTCAATAAGATTACTGATCAATAACTGGAGTAAAAGCGGATCGCCGGCTATCTCAATTTCCGGTTCTATATTTTCAATAAAATTTCTTTCAGGATAACGGGTTTTAGCATCTCTTATACAATCTTTAAACAAAGAAGAGAAGTCGAGTTCTTCTTTTGAAAAAGCATAACCGCCGCCTTCCAACTGTGAGGAAACAAGAATATTGTTTATTAATGTATCAAGCCTTGATGTTTCCTGCAGGGTCATCCGTATCAGTTTTTTTTGCTTCTCCGCATCAAGCTGGTATTTCTGTAATGTTTCAAGATTAAGCATGGCAACTGAAATAGGCGTTTTTAATTCATGGGTGATCGCCATCATAAAATTCTGCTGTTGCAGTTGCACTCTGAATTGCTTACTGAGTTGAACGGTAAACAAAAGGCACCCACAGAATATTAAGATGAGAAAAGTAACACCTTCGGCAATATATTTTTCTGTATTCCTTTTTGAATCGTTCTCGATTTTGTAAATTTTCCTCTGCGAATTTTTTGGATCAAGAGTTAGCTTTTGGGAATTAAGCTCACTCAAGCGAAGATCAGTTAGATGTTGATTTTGCTTTTCCAGCGAAATAAACCACCATACCAGGGCGGCAACTATATATAAAAAGCAATAACCAATAAACAACGGTGATATATCTGAATCTTTTTCCTGCTGACCTTGGCATAAGGAAAGTTATTTAACTTTTTCAATCCTGACGCCGACATTCAACACTTCTTTTAGTGGATCTTCCCGCATAATATTTTCCAGAATGAATTTGTAATTGACCAGCTTTTAATGTTATCCTGTATCCTGTTAACTCTATTCTATGTTCATAAATATCATCCATACCGGTAGCAAGCCAGCCTTTTTCATTGGTGGCTAGTTGCAATTCATACGGTGCTTTTTGTGCAAAGTATCATCCGGGCGGTTGGTAATAATAGATTTATCCAGATATTATTGTAGTTATATTTTTCAGTATGTCTTATTACAAAGAAAACCTGGTAAAGGACAGTTGTATCAGTAATGGTAAAATTGAATTCAGGTTTGTTAGTGCTTTTCCATTCATGATTCGGTAATGAAACAGTCTTTTCATAAAGATCAACAGTAGTGCAAGTTGAAAGGCACAAGGCACAGGGAGACAAGGAAGATAAATTGATCTTATTAATAACATTCATGTAACAAAGATATATTTAGAACTTTGTATCTTGAATCTTGTCACTTGTGCCTTTACAGAACATTTAATATTTGCTCTTTTGCTTTTTCCAGTTCATCTTTCATCATCACAACGCATTTTTGAATGGATGAATCGTAAGCTTTGGCGCCGGTAGTATTTATTTCCCTGCCTATTTCCTGTAAAATAAAGGACAGCTTCTTTCCTTTTGATTCTTCTGCTTCGGCAAGCACCACTTTGAAGTAATCACAATGGTTTCTCAAACGAACCATTTCTTCACTTATATCGATCTTTTCAATGTAATAGATAAGTTCCTGTTCAAGCCTGTTCTTATCATAGTTTTCTTTGCCTGCAAATTCTTCCATCAGTTTGGTTATATCATCCCGGATGATCTGTTTGCGATTCGGTTCCAGTTTTTGTACTTCTTCTAATTGTGCAAGTATATTATGAACCCGGTGCAGCAGAGTCTTTTTCAAGAGATTTCCCTTCATCATCACGATGAATATTCAGATCATCAATAGCTAACAGGATCACTTTTTGAAATGCTTTCCATTCTTCATCAGTCAGGGTTTCACCGGTGGGTGTTATAACCTCGGGTAATTTTACCAGCGTACTTAATATATTAGACGGATCGAGATTTAATTCCTTTGACAGATCCGCCAGCGGCTGATAATAGGCTTTTGCCAATTCAATATTGATGGAAACGGGTTTTGCATTGCCTGTTTCTTTTAAACTAATAGTACAATCTACGCTGCCACGACCAAGCTGGGAAGAAAGAATGCGGCGAATATCAAATTCAAATGGTTTTAAAAAGCAGGAAGCTTTAATTGCAGTTCAAACTGTTTGCCATTGAGAGATTTTATGTCAACAAGAAATGTTTTACCACCAACAGATCTTTCAGCCCTTCCAAAGCCGGTCATCGATTTCAGCATGTAAATTTTTTTGAGTGAAGTAAAGATATTGGAAAAAATTGAGCGATGATGAGTTAATAAAGCTGCTACCGGTAGTGCTCTTTCAATAGAAATGTTCATTTAGTAATGACAAGAGTTCTATAAAAATCTCCCCGAAGATTCGGGGGAGAAATATGTGGATGGGTTAGTAAGTACCGGGAAATAAATTTCCCTTCACAATATTAATAACATTTTTTTCTAACTAAAAAATTTTTGAATAAATTTTATTAACATTTCGATTTTACTTGTGGATAATAGAACAAATAATGAATAAATGAAGTATAAAATGAAATTAATCACATCATCTTCTCTTTTTCTTCATCATCTGCATTTATAAAATCACTTTACTCAATATTTAAAAAAGATAAAACGTGGATTCATTTGATAATTATCAATCATGCTATGCATTGCAAAGCTGTTTACCTTTGAACAAATTCAAACATTATGCGATTGGATAAACCGGTTCCGGTAAAATGGATTGCTGATTTCATTGGAGCAGAGATCGCTGGAAACATGGAATGCATCTGCTACGGGTATCAATGAAATTCATAAAGTGGAAAAAGGGCGATATTGTTTTTGTAGATCATCCGAAATACTATGATACCTGTATTAATTCTGCTGCTACGATCATTATCATTAATAAGAAAACAGAATTTCCTGAAGGAAAAACGTTGCTTATTGTTGGCGATCCATTCGAAGCATATTTAAAACTGGTAAATCATTTTCGTCCTTTTACTCCTTCATCGAAAAATATCAGCGATTCTGCTTCAATCGGGCAAAACACTGTTATTATGCCGAATGCTTTTATCGGTAATCATGTAATTATCGGCAATGATTGCATTATTCATCCCAATGTTACCATTTTGGATCATTGCGTGATAGGCAATAATGTTATTATACAGGCAGGTACTGTTATTGGCAGCGATGCATTTTATTATAACAAAAAACCAACCGGGATATTCATTATAAAAAAATGAATAGTTGTGGCAGAGTTGTACTTGAAGATTTTGTAGAGATCGGTGCTAATTGCACAATTGATCGTGGTGTAAGCGGCGATACGGTGATCGGTGCGGGAACCAAGATCGATAACCTTGTACATATCGGTCATGATACAGAGGTTGGTAAAAATTGCTTGTTTGCAGGACAGGTTGGTATTGCCGGTGCTACAAAAATTGAAGACAATGTAATTCTTTGGGGACAGGTAGGGGTTAGCAAGACGCTTACAATTGGCAAAGGCGCCACTGTATATGCGCAAAGCGGCGTCAAAGATTCAATTGATGGCGGTAAAGTTTATTTTGGCTCACCGGTTGAAGATGCAAGAGAAAAAATGAAAGAGTTTGTCTGGATAAAACGCATACCACAGCTTTGGGAAAAAGTAATGGGAAAGAAAGATTAAGGTTGAATGTTAAAGATTGAATTCTCAGGCCCAATTATTGTTCAGGAGGGTATAATCATTCGGCACCTGGTCTGCAATATTTTTCCAACTCCAGTAACCAAAATTTATCCAATCTTTTTGATCATAATAATAACCGTTTTGCTTTATGGTTATAACATCAAGCATATCGATATAAGATATCTGCATGCCGATATTCATCGGTAATTTATATTTCTTCAAATATTCATTCTCGGGAGTTCTCTTTGTATAAGTGATGCTGATCCTTCTTGGATAATAAATATCGATCTCGTTTACACTATCTGCCAGGTGTGTACCATGTTGTGTCATACGGTTCCGTGATCTTATTGAATTTTTATCATTCGTTTCATCGAGCATGTCAATTACAAAACCACTTTGCGTTAAAGTACTGTCATAATAGCTATGCATAAAATGCAGCCTGCTGCCGAAATATGCTTTTTGCCTGTTCTTTTTCCAAAGCTTTATGCTGTCTTCGCTTGACGAATCCGTTCTTCATAAAAGCTCAAACCCGTGTAACTGCATATATCTGTTTTGTACATAAAAAGAAATGAGTCGAGATTGTAACGAAGATTATATCCCAATGCATTATTAAAAATGATCAATGGCGAATCTGCAAGCACTTTTAATTTTTCTGATTTTCTGAAATAATAAAACTTTAATACTTCGGGATTCACCAAAACACACTGTGAAGAGAAGGAGTAGTGCCGATGAAATTTTCAAGAAAGAATTTGCCATATTTTGTCCAGCCATCTTTTACCTCGTTACTGCTGCGTATCACCACTTCTTCAATACTTTTCTCTTCTTTTACCATTTCTATTACCAGTTCATTGGTTTTCATTTCAGGGCTAATGCGTATCATTCTTGATCGGTAACCCGTATAAGTGATCACAAGATCATAACCACCTTCTTTCAGGCTCAGATGAAATGTTCCTTCTTTATTTGTTGCTGTGCCCTGTGTAGTATTCTGACAAAAAACAGAAGCAAATGCCAATGGCTCTTTTGATGCTGAATCGATCACCTTTCCGGAGACTGTAAAGTTTGATTGGCTAAACCCCAAAACAAAGAGAAGCTCAAAAGGGTAAACAGGAATATTTTTTCATAGAATAAACAATTGCCCAATAAAGATAATGCAGTTATGGTTTTAGTTGCATATTGTTTACTGCATCTGCGTAGTTTTTGCAGGCTTTTGTGATGCAGGACTCTAAGGCCATAAAGGAAAATCCCGGCAATGCTTTTAGTATTTTATCGTTTTGCCAGTAAGTTTTACTTAAAGCGATCCTTGCTGTTTCTTTTGTAAGCAATGGTTTGGCATTTTTCAAAAAGATTTCACTTTTTCCATTCGCACAGGCAATACTGCTTAAAAAGGCGTAGCCTGCCATTTAGGATGTTTTTGTCCAAAGCCATCGGCAATAGTGTCGAACAGTTTTTAAACTCCCAATTTTCATGATTAATAATAAAACGTTCTTCGGTGATATTACTTTCCATTAAGAGCACCGCGATCTTTGCAACATCTTCCACAGCAACAAATCCATTGACACCTTTTGTGTACCATGGAAAACCTTTGTATGAGTTCTTAAAAATGGCGCAACTGCTATCGTGCCAGTTCCCGAAACCAAGCACGGTACTTGGGTTTATGATCACGGCATCCAATCCTTCACCCATACCACGCCATACTTCCATTTCTGCTTTTATTTTTACTGATGCCATAATGAGAATTCAATTTGCTATTCAACCATTTTTTTCTTCATTCACCTTTTCGCCGGTTGCAGTTCTTCCCAATGCGGAAATAGAACTGATATGTACGAGCTTTTTTATTCCATTTTCAAGAGAAAGATTCACAACATTGGCGGTTCCATCAACATTTGTATTATACATCTGCTTTCTTTCTCTTTTATCAAAAGAAACCACCGCTGCAGAATGAATAACTGCATCAACATCCTGCATTGCTTCATTAAGTGAAATAACATCCAATACATCACCGATTTACCCATTCCACTTTATTTAGAATATCAGGAGAAATAAAAAACGGAAGTTTGATACTGCGGCGGATGGCACGAACAGCGATAACCTTTTTCAACAAGTTCTTTGATGATGTAAGCGCCGATAAAGCCGGTGCCGCCTGTAACCAAGTACTTTACCCCCAACCCCTAAAGGGAGTTTTGAAGATTCATTTAATTGTAATTACATGCAAAACTTATGTGATGTGAGTGAATTGATCTCAATTAGTTATAATCATAATATCCTTTTCCTGGTTTTCTTTCCCAGTTGTCCTGTTTCAACTTTTTCGTTTTTGAATATAAGAAGGCTTTAATCTTTCCAGGCTTTTCGAGTTGTTCATAAACAGAGCAACTCACTGCATAGTTTATATCATTGCCGATCAGGTCCATGAGTTTAAAGGGTCCCATTTTAAAACCGGTTGATTCCATCAGTGAATCGATCTTCGCGAGATCAATCAACTCTTCTTCTACCAATCGTAAAGATTCAATATAAAAGGTCTTGCTACACGGTTCACAATAAACCCGGGCGAATCTTTGCAGATCACCGGTGTTTTGTTCATCTGTTTTGCAAGCTCAATGATGATATTGGTTGTTTGCTCATTTGTAAGATCTGTTTTCACCACTTCCACCAGTTTCATGATAGTAGCAGGATTAAAGAAATGCATACCAATAACCCGTTCAGGATTTTTACTCCTTTGGCAATTTGTGTTATGGAAAGTGATGAAGTGTTGCTGGCAAAAACTGTTTCGCTATGATTGATCTCGGCCAGTTGATTGAATAAAGCGATCTTGGCTTCGGGTTTTCAATGATGGCTTCAATGATCACATCGCCCAAGGCAATCATGCAGGTTATTGGTGAAACGAAGATTGTTTCAGTGTTTCTTCTTTTGCGTTTCCGGTGATCTTACGTTTTTCTACCAGTGATTGTAAATTCTTTTCAATAGACGTCTTTTGCTTTTTCAAGTACCGCATCATTTAACTCATAAAGTATAGCATAAAAACCTGAAGCAGCTGCTGCTTGTGCAATACCGCTGCCCATAGTGCCTGCGCCGCAAATGCAAATGATAGAACCGGGATTCATGCTAAATAAATTCAGGAATAAAGTTATGGATTGCCTTCTTCACTTCGGGAGTTTGATTAAGATCATTTCGTCTTTTTAACAAAAGGAGTTTTATTTTTATTATCGAACCAAAAAAACTGTATATGAGTAAAAAAGACTATCGCCACCATTCTATGTATTGTTTTGATCATTGCGTTTTCTTCCTTATTTGTCAAATGGATCGCTTAGCTATAGTGGCTTAAAAGTAATGTTTGGAAGAACAAGGAAGTGGGAGGGGATTAGTAGAGGAAGGAAAGGCCCTGCTCTTATCTCTGCTCATTCCTGTCGGTGCACTATTAGCTCTTTTGCAGGGATTCTCTAGTAGTTCTTCGTTGGGCATAGTACGTTGGATGCAACGTTGATGGGGGTGGCTTATTTGTTGAGTGATGCTGTACATGCAGGACAGAGTGGAGAAATAAGTATAGGACTGAATTCGTTGGCTACTTTTTAGCTATATCGGTTTATATGGATCACCATAGTTGCAGCTATTATTTTGCCATTTGTAAGCGAATAGTGAAAAAGCTTAAACTGCTGAAGTAAACTGTTTCAAAAAACAGATCAAAGTTTTTTGATAATAAACCGGCGTTATTAATGGCAAGTATATTTAAATTTTGTTTCGATATTGTCTTGCGTAAAGACGATAATATCATCTTTAGAAATTAGTCTCCACGTTCTGAACAGAGTTTCTTTCAGTGCAAGTAATCTGAAATGTGATTGGTGTCGCTGAAATTAAGGTGTCAACACCTTTTATTATTGAACGGGCATACACAATGCCAGTTGAGTGTTCTTCTACTAAATACCATTTTCGCTCTGGCAGCTGCATAAATATACTTATATACTCTTTCGATGAGTATTTGAGCGGAAGAGAGTATATTATCGATAAAAGCAAGCTAGCAATAACAATTCTTGCCTTCATATAATTATATCAACTGGTAAATTGTTTCAAAAAACGAACATCAGTTCTCACTAAAGAGACGAATATCATTGATGCCGTATTTCAATAATGCGGGTCTTTCAATGCCCATACCGAAGGCAAAGCCTGTATATTTATTTGGATCGATGCCGCAATTAGATAAAACATTTGGGTGCACCATGCCGCTGCCAAGTATCTCAACCCAACCTGTTTTTTACAAACATTACAACCAGCGCCTTTACATAAGCATGCAACTGATATCCATCTCAGCGCTTGGTTCGGTAAATGGAAAATAAGAAGGACGGAAACGGATCTTTACATCACTTCCATACATTTCTTTGCAAAAAGTAAAGCGTTTGTTTCAGATCAGCGAAAGAAACATTTTCATCAATATATAAACCTTCCACCTGGTGAAAGAAGCAATGGCTTCTTGCACTTACGGTTTCATTTCTATATACACGACCGGGACAAATAATGCGGATCGGCAATTTGCCTTTCTGCATTTCCCGTATCTGGATATTACTTGTATGTGTTCTTAATAACCAATCAGGATTTTGCTGTACATAAAATGTATCCTGCATATCTCTGGCCGGGTGATGTTCCGGTAGATTCAATGCAGTGAAATTATGCCAGTCATCTTCGATCTCTGGTCCTTCGGCAACGGCAAAACCAAGTCGCTGAAAAATAGAAATGATACGGTTGGTCATCAAACTGATTGGATGACGGGTACCAACGGGAATGTGTATCACCAGGAAGTGTCAGATCTATATTGATGGCTGTTGACTGTTGACCGTTGACTGTCGACTGCTTTAGCTCTTCATATTTTGCTTCAGCGAATTGTTTGAACTCATTTAGAATTTGCCCAAATTCTTTTTCTTTTCATTCGGCACATTTTTCATTTCACCCATGATGGTTTTTACCAATCCCTTTTGTGCCCGAGCCATTTATATGCGAAATTCTTCCGCCGCTTTTTCATCAGTTGCAGTAAAGGCTTCGATCTCTGTTTTATGATCCTGTATTTGTTTCAGCAATTCTTCCATAGTCTGCAAATATAATTCATGATGCTGAGCTAAATGTCTTTTCAGACTTTTTCAGGATGTTTCTGCTTATAATTTTTAAATAATAAACGCAACATACTCGGTAATACAATGAGAAGCAATGGCAAGGCGATTATAAAGCCCCCGATCACGGCGATCGCCAAAGGCTGGTGAAGTTGTGCCCCTGTGCCAATACCTAATGCTAGTGGCATCAATGCAATGATCGCACCCAGTGCCGTCATCAATTTTGGCCGGAGCCTTGTTGATATAGCAATAGATGATCGAATCATCAACGCTTTTTTCATGCAATGATTCTTTGAATTGTAAAAAAGTGAATATTGAATTTTCACCGATGATGCCGACGATCATGATAAGACCGGTGTAACTTCCAACATTCAAAGGTGTATTTGTTAGCCATAAAGCAAGATAGCTGCCTGATATTCCTAATACGGCGATCAATAAAATAAGCAATGCCACTTTGATCTTTTGGAATAAAAACAATATCACTGAAAAACCAGCAAGCTTGCAGCGATCAGTATCATCAGTAATTCGCTGAAATGATTTTTGTTGCTCTGCGTAAGCGCCGCCATATTCTATATAATAACCGGAGGGAAGAGTAAGTTCTGGAAGAGATCTTTTCCTGCACATCTTTCATTACGCTTCCGAGGTCCCTGTTTTCAAGATCCGCAGTTACGACTCCCATTGATTGCAAATTTGATCGTTGAATTTCTGCATCACCCGGGTTAATACATAACAGTAGCTAATTCATGATATAGGATTCAATCTGCCGTTCGGTAAAAATATCTGTTGATTATTGATGTCAGTGATGCTAAGCTTTCTGCTGCCGGGATAAACCAACCTGATCACAGAATATTGTTCTTTCTCAAATAGATTTCCAACGACATTGCCTTCTAATGAAGTTTGTAATTGATATTGAAGATCAGCGGGAGTAATGCCATACTGTGCAAGTTTGGAATAATTAGGTTGAATTGAAATGGATGGTCCGGCTATTACAATTCCATCGAAAGGATCTGCAATGCCCGGTATATCCGCGATGATCTCTGATGTTTGCCGGATAATTCCTGTAACTTTTTGATCGTTACCGAATATTTTTATTTCTACCGGCTGAATAGAAGCCATCAGGTCACCGAGCATATCACCGATCACCTGTCCAAAATCTATACGAAGAGCCGGTTGTGTGCTTTCAATTTTTGTCGTAACTCTTCAATAACATCGTCTGTAGTCTTATCCGGTTCTTTTTAACTGGATAAGATAATCACCGCTATTAGGTTCGGTAATAAAAACCCCATTTCAGTTCCGGTTCTTCTTGAATAAGCCTCTACTTCAGGAACACTTACAATTATTTTTCTGCTTCACGCAATATCTTATCGGTTTCTTCCAACGATGTCCCGGTGGTGATGTATAATCCAGTACAATACTTCCTTCATCCATTTCCGGTAAAAACCAGTTTCGAGTTGTGGTAATATCAAGATGATCGATACTATCAGATGCAGCCATTATGCCAAAACTGATAATAGGGTCTTAAAATGAAAAACGAAACCCATCTTTGTTTTTTACATGAATGTGGTTTTTCTTTTTTGCTGTTTTTGTTCTATGTTTTCTTGAAAGCAATAAATAAACGACCGGTAAGCCCGATCCATGTAACAAAGAAGGAGCAAACCAATGTAATGATCATTGTATTGGTCATTACACTGAAATAAGAACCGGCCACACCTGTCATTAATAAAAAAGGAATAAAGATGACAATGGTGCTTCAATGAAGAACCTACCATAGCCGGAAATAGGTAGCGGATCGCTTTTTGAACTAATACAGGCTGAAGGTTCCTCCGGATTTTCTTCATGTGTTCGATGGATCTGTTCCACTACTACAATGGCATCATCAATGATCAATCCAATGGCAGCAGCAATAGCTCCCAATGTCATGATGTTGAAAATTGTAGCCAATGGCATACAAAACGATCAGGGTAAGAAAAGATCGTAACAGGGATTGTAATTAAAATAGTGGCACTGGCTTTTACGGATCGCAGGAAAATGATGGCAACGACGATGGCCAGAGCAAGCCCTATCCATAAACTATCGGTTCACACTTTTCACAGAATCATTTACAAAATCAGCCTGCACATAATAAGGTTTGACCAGGATATCTTTAGGAAGAATTTTTTAAGCTGTTCGATCTTTACTTTCATTGCTTTTGAAAGATCTACAAGGTTGGAATTGGGTTGTTTTACCACAGCAATGAGTAATCCATCTTTGCCATTTGCATTGATCTTAATAAATTCAACTCCTTCTTTTACTTCAATTGTGGCTATATCTTTTAATGTAACAATTCGCTTCCCATCATTTTTAATAACAATATTCTCCAGTTCATCTTTATTATGTACAGTGGCGTCTGTTATGGTAAGGTACAGGTAGCGATAATCAGATAAAAAGCCGTTTGACTTGATGAAATTTGTTTGGGCTCAAGGCCGTATTTATCAAATCAGGTGTGATAGAAAAGGTGCTCATCTTTTGCACATTCAATTGCAGCCAGTATTCTTTCGTTCGACCGCCGGTAATTCTTATTTCTGAAATTCCTTCTACCTGCGACAAAAACGGTTTGATAGTATAAATAGCAAGTTGTTTTAATTCGATCGGTGATCTTGTATTGCTCTCGACCGAATAACCCATTACCGGTAAGATCGAAGGGCTCATTTTTGCGACAGTAATATCTACATCGGGCGGCAGCGTATTTCTTATCTCGCTGATCTTTGATTCTATGTGTTGCTGGTTGACATCAATATCACTGTTCCATGTCATGAATGCAGATATTTCACAACTGCCACGACTGGTAGTGCTGCGGATCATTTGCAGATCGGGAACCTGTTTGATCGCAGCTTCCAATGGCTTCGTTACACTTACCATCATTTTATCTACAGGTTGCAATCCTGCATCAGCAATAATTTTGATCTTGGGAAAAGTGATCTCGGGAAATAAGGATGTTTGCAATTTGCCATAAACAAATATTCCACCAGCAATGATAAGAGCAAGAAGAACCGCAAAGGGTTTTTATGTGATATAAAAATTTGTTCACGTTCTATTAGTTTATTGCTCTACGATCTTGATCCTGGCAGTATCGGCTAGTCCATAATTGCCTGTCAACAAAAATTTATCAGATGTTAAAAACTTTGGTGATATGATCTCAATTCTGTCATTGATCTCTAATCCCTTTGTCACCGGCACTTTTGCAGCTGTTGAATCATCAATTAATTTCATCACCCAAAAATTAGTTTGTGTTTCATCTGACAATACAGATTGTTTTGGCAATGAAACCGCATTTGTCTTCTCGGTTTTTATCACTCTTACTTTTCCAATAAGATTAATGGGAAGGCTTTTTCATTGACCTTAAGAATAATATTTTGTGTTTGTGATGCGGAATCAACAATAGGCATAGCTGAAGAAATGCGGGCCATCATTTTTTGCCATCGGGTAATAAAAGCTCCACATAGTCTTTATTCATTATATATTGTCGCAGTTCGTAAGGAAGATTAAGAATGAAAACAAAACTATTTACGTCGTTGATCACGGCCAGTTGTTCTCCTTCCTGTACATAATCGCCCGGCTCATGATTGATCTCTGAAATATAACCGGTTGTTCCTGCCTTTGATATTTATGATCCCAAAAATTTAAAAGTACTATCCAGTGCGTTGATCGAATTACCGATGCTTTGGGCTTCTTTGGTTTTAAAACGAAAACTCTTTGTTCCGAAGACACCATTTTTCCAACCTGGGCATTGACTGATTGTACATAACCATTGGCACTGGCTTTTACAAATCCTTGTTGAAGAAACGCTGAGGTTGCATTCAGCTCAATATATTCAACCATTGGTTCAGTGGCGAGAGATGTAACAGTAACAGGAGTTATTGTTTCCTGTTCTTCTTCTATTATTGTTTCCTCAGTTTTTTTGACTGGCAGGAACTCAGGATCGCTCCAAGGATCAAAAAATATAGGCTGATCTTTTCATACTAATTTATTTACCTGCCCCAGTAGTTGAGTTGATTTACAATTTTCAAATGAGTAATATGATTCTGCGTTACCAGGTTCCTTGCGTTAAAATAATTACTCAGCGTAAGTATAAAATCCGTCAGCCTGATATCACCGGCGGCCAGTAATTTTTCATTCACAGTTATCAGCGTCTCGGTGTACTTGATCTGCTTATCGATCTGGTCGATCAACCGATCAGTTGCATTCAACTGCTGCATCAACTGTAATATTTGCTGATTACGTTGCTGGAAAAAAAGTTTCTTTTATACATTCTTGTCTCTGTCCTGCAGATCAATTTTTGCATATTGAAGTTTCCGTTGCTTCCCGTCATAGATCGGAATGGTCACATTAAGACCTATGCTGGCGCCAAAATTCCTATAAGGCAGGTATAGTTAAGGAAGAATTATATCCTGCATCGCCGTAAGCATTGATCTTTGGACGGTAGTTAATATCAACCAGCATCCTGTCATTTGCAAGCTTTAAACTATCCAATACAAACTGCTGGTAAAAAATTGAGTTGGTAAAATCTCCAAATGTTTTTGAATTCAATTGGGGATCTTCTAATCTTGTAGTAGTTGTATCCACGATCCCGGCCAGGTAATTCAAAGCAGCATAATCAAATTTGTATTGGGTCTCAAGTTGAGAAGTAGTTAATAGCTGTTGTTGCAATATCACAACGAAACCCAGGTATTCATTTTGCTTGAAGGCATTATCCTGTGTAAGTTTTTTTAATAAACTATCTTCTTTTCTTAACAAGCCATTGATCTCATTGTAGAAATCAAGTTGCAATTGTTCTCCATATGTAGCGATGTATTGGTCCGTAACTGTTTTTATTACGTCCTGCTCAGACATCTTAACACTGTTCGCTATCGCCTGGCTTTGCAGTTGCAGATTTGCGATCTGCGTATTGATCGTCTTGCCGCCTAAAAATGATTTGCTGACCTGGGCCAGTGCAGAGACTTGCTGACCGTTTGTAATGACTTCATCATATCCATAACCTTTGATGATAGGAGCGTAATAATTATTACTTATACCATTCACCTGTAGTTTCAATGCGGCACGAATGATCTGGCTATCCAGTGAAAATGAAAGGATCTGGTTTTGGAAATCCTTCAATAAAGGACTGTTGGCGATCGCCTGGTTAACAAAATAATCAAGATTATTTTGTTGTGCCCGTGAATTAAAAAAGAGAGCATGTACAAAACAATAAAATAAATACCCGTTTCATTATTTTACTTTTAATCAATAAAGCCATTCTACTTCCCTACAACCAATACCTGGAATGTACCCGGTATCATCCTTGGTCTTGCATTAGGTGTATTTGGATCAGCCTTTTCAAAATCTGCTGTCGGCAAATAGAGCCAATGAGTTTGTTCGTCGATCGTAATGGTTCTTGCACCTCTTTTAGTAGTAACTGTAGCAACTGCTTCCAATTTATCTGCTGACTTTTCATTGAACACAGACATAGTTCCCTTCCCCATTGGAAGTATAAATGTTTTTTGTGTCGTTATCAAAAGCTACGCCATCACAACCATCACCTATCGGCATACTGGCAACAACTTTGCCGGTAACAGCATTTACTAGCAATGAGGAATTTATTGCCACATCCGGCAAACAGCCTGTTTGTATTTTTATCTATTACCAGGCCTGTAGGTTCTTCACCCGGACCAATGGGCCAATGAGCTTCTACAACCATTTTTTTCAGATCCACTTCAACTATTTCATTTTTGTCTTCAATATTTACAAATAGCTTGCCCATTCCGTTTGAAACGGCAGTTTCGGGTTTGCCTCCCACATCTATGCTGTCAGTTAATTTATTGGAAACCGGGTCAATGAAACTTAAATTCTTACCACGACCATTACAAGTGATTATCTTTTTTGTAAAAGGTTCATACATGATGGCATCAGGATTTGCACCGGTAGGAATTTGAGTGATCACGGCATTTGTAGTGAGATCAAATACTGTTACATTGTTTAATCGTCCATTGCTGGTAAAGCCTTTGTTTTGGGATTTATCAAAAGCAATTCCATGAACACCTGTTGTGTTTTCAATCACACCAATAGAATCACCGGTTGTTTTATCTAAAATATTTACCTGCGTACCATGAGAAACATATAAACGGTTATTGCCAGGCCCTACAGCAATATAATCCCAGCCGCCTGCACTTTGAATGTGAAATGTTTTAAGGATATGAAAATCCTTTCTGAGCCTGCAAACTTGATAAATATTGAGATGTCAGTAAAAATATTGTTGAAAGCAATAAGATTTATGATACTTTTTCTATTGTTTATAGTTTACTATTTATTAGCGTCAAATCTGTATATCCAAGAATTCTATTTTGCCTAGTACTGTCCAGTCAGGATTTCAATTCCAAGTTCTTTCTTTTTAGCCATTCACAGTTATATTTACTTCGTAAAAGTATTTTACCGCCGGGCTTTTCTCAATCTTTTCTGTTCTTCCATAAACAGCTCCCGGGTATTTTGTATTCACAGCATTTGTAACTGCTGCAGGAAGTTCAGATGAAGGAATAGTTGTTTCTGTTTCCACCCAGGTTCCATCTAAACCAAAATTGGCCGATACATCCGCATTATTCATTTTGAAATTGGCTTCGAGTTCTTTTGTGTTTTCCTTTTCCCATTTAATATCTGTTGCGCCGGGAAATTTATTATTAAAAGCAGTTTTTACCGGGGCTGGAAGATCCTTTTCAGTTATTTTTTGAGAGCAACCTATTGTTGCAAACGAAAAATAAAGACAGGCTAATGATAGTAACGATCTCATAAAATTATTTTTTGTAAACCTACATGGCGATACTGAATAAAAACTGATTTTTTCTTTTAAAAAATGATAGAAAAATGATGAGTTCCTTCTCTGAATTCATACTGAAGTAAAAACCCGTAATGATCGCAGATCTGTTTAGCAATAGCAAGACCCAGACCTGTTCCATCTGAATATTCTGATTTCCAAAACCGGTCGAAGATCCGATCCTTATCTAATGCCTGTGTGCCCGGGTTGCTGATCGTTAATATATTCTTATCTGACCGAAGCAGAATGTTTTCTTGTTTGTTTGAATGTTTAATTGCATTAATGATGAGATTAGCGATCAGCGTATTTGCCAGTTGAGGATTCATGTTCGCTTTCAGCTCACTGATCTCATTGCTTACTGTTAAAGATCTTTCACTGATCCATTCATCAAGTTCCTGTATAATATTTTTTGCTATGTTATGAATGTCTACTTCCTGTTTTTCGGAGAACTGGTTATTCTCAATTCTTGCCAATAGCAGAAGAGACTGACTCAATTTTGACATCTTATCGACGGCATCGTAAATGACCTGGAGATCCTGTAGATTTTTCATTCAAAGCAGGATCTTGTATCAATACATCCAGCTTGGAATTAACAACAGCAAGCGGTGTTTGCATTTCGTGGGAAGCATGATCAATAAAATGTTTGCAGGGAAAGATAATCTTTGACCACTTTCTCCGTCATCATCGAAATATTTTCATTGAGTTCATTGAATTCATGTATGGTGGTCTTTTCAGTTTTAATAGCAGAAGGTGCATTAAGGTCAAAGCTCTTGATCGAAGAAAGTGTTGTTTGAAAAGGTTTCCATAATCTTTTTACAAGAAACCGGTTGGCGAAAAATAACAACATGCTCAATAAAATGATCAAGCCAAGTGTGATGAGCAGGATGACACCAATTATTTCTTCGGTTGCTTCCTGTGATTTGGTTACCGAAGCGATATAATACTGTCCATTTACTTCAACGGTAAAATCAAGCTGACGGCTCAGCTCATTTTCTTTTTCATCAGCATCATACAACATCAATGTCCTGAAGTTTTGCGGCAAGGCCTTGTCCGTTTTTTAAATTCTATTCGTTGATCTTTATAGGTAGTTGCCGGAGGCAATGAATGATTGGTTTGGATAAAATCCTGTATCTCTACCTGCTCTACACGAAGCGTTTCATCCAATTGTTCTTTGAGTACATATTGAAGAAGGAAATAATAACCGGCACCTGCGATCAGCAAAACAAGAATAGTAGAAGCAATGGAAATTTTATTGTATTGAGCTTGCAGTTTCATTGATCGGTTAATTTATAGCCCATTCCGTATAATGATCTGATATAATCGCCGCAGCCTTTTTCAGATAATTTCTTCCGCAGGTTCTTGATATGAGTATAAATAATATCAGCACTCTCACCCGTTCCCATTTCCTGGCTCCAAAGATGAGAGATCAATGCATTTTTTGAAATGACCTTGCGTTGATTGGAAAGAAAATAAACTAATAACTCATATTCTTTTCGTGTGAGTTCAACCGGATCTTCTTTCACCCTAGCTTCTTTTGCCAACGTATCAATAGATATTTCATTGAAACGAATTACATTGTTCCCGCTATACATTTTGCGGCGTATGATAGCATTGATCCTTGCCGCCAGTTCTGACAAATGAAATGGCTTTACCAGGTAATCATCTGCACCAAGGCGCAACCCGTTAATACGATCCTCTATTGAGTTTTTAGCTGAAATAATGATGACACCATCTGTTTTTATTGTTCTTTAATTCTTTCAACAACTGCATGCCCGAACCACCCGGAAGTGTAATGTCTAAAGCGATGCATTCATAATCGGATGTTTCAATTTTATCAAGAGCTTGTTTAAAATTTGAAGCGATCTCACAAGTATAGTTTTCATTTTTTAAATAGGAAGCAATACTTGCTGCCAGCTCTTTTTCATCTTCAATAATAAGCAACTTCATAAACGGAAAACTACAGATTTTTATAACACTATTCCCAGGAGGCATCTTCTTCAGAATTCCTTTAGAATCCACGGCTAGTTTGTGGATTAAACTTAAAACCCAAAGTGGGGCAGGACATTGATAAAATCGAAAATTAAACTTTAAACGAATGAATAAAACAATCGTATCTCTATTAGATGACATTCTGCACTTTTCATTTGTTCTTTATCATTGACTGCTCAAAAAGAATTTTCAGCAAGACACCGCTTATTATGAGACCTTTCCTGATAAGACCACTGTCCGCCTCTATTTATCATCAAAAAATATGTTCACCTTAATTTCCCTTCTAACGGAAGCACAGATGATCTTGAGTATAGAGCAAACCCTAAACTGAATCTTGGAGTAGGTGTTACTATAAAAAATATTTCAGTAAATCTTTTCAATGGATTTGGTTTTTAAATCAAACACCGATGAAAAAGGAAAAACAAAAGGTTTCAATTTCCAGGTGCATGTATATCCCCATAAATGGGCCATTGACCTGCAGTATGTAGCCCCTAAAGGTTATCATTTGGAACCACAAGGATTGGCAGGTGTTCCCGCAGACAAATATTATTATCGCGAAGATGTGAAAACAACTTTCTTTGGCATTTCTGCTTACCAGGTCCCTAACAAAAAAAGATTTTCTTATCGTGCCGCACTCTTACAAAGTGAGTGGCAAAAGAAATCAGCCGGGTCAATTATTTATGGCGCTGAAATTCATCACGGCACTGTGCAGGGCGATAGTGCATTGATACCTGCTTTCTATAGCAGTAAATTTCCACAAGCAGGAATTAATAAGATCAATATCCTGAGTTTTGGTCCGGGGGCAGGCTATGCTTATACTTTGGTTATGGCGCAACACTTTTTTATTACAGGTTCCATGGTGATTAATTTAGATGTCAATTTTGTAAGAGAAGAAGATGAAACAAGGAAAGAAAAAAATGTTGCTCTTGAATCCATCAGAGGTTTTTAAAGCGGCAGCTGGCTATAATGGAAGAAAGTGGAATATAAGTGCTAACTGGACAGGTAGCACCGTATCGACGCAAGGTTCTCTTACGCCAGAAAATTATAAATTCTCATCAGGTAATATTCGGCTTGTAGTTGCCCATAGGTTTGAAAAACATAAAGCACTCTAGTTGAACTAAATATTGATCTAGGAAAGATCTATTTCCTATTGCTATTCCATAGCATACGCTTTCCCCATTTCTTCAAATGACAATCGTTTTCTGTAAGTTTGTTTGCAAATCCTCATAATGTCCGATTTCCTCAACATTGCCGACTTTCTTGCTCCGATCAATAAAAATGAACTCAATTTTGACCAGGGTTATAAAGAAGGCACTATCGGGTTTAATATAAAAGTGCATGATGAAGAGAATTTTCCTGATATGGATGAGGCCGATCTTGTTTTGATCGGTTGCGGTGAGCAACGAGGCAATGGTCATCATTTGGCTTACAGTGCAGGACCTGATGCCATACGCCGTCAATTCTATCAATTATATTTCTGGCACCAGGATCTGAGGATAGCTGACCTTGGTAATCTTCGCAAAGGTGCTGGTCTTGCAGATACGTATGCAGCATTAAGAACTGTTGTTAATGAACTGATCAATGAAAAGAAAACGGTAATTATTCTCGGTGGCTCGCATGATCTTACACTGGCGCAGTATTATGCGTACGAACAAAACAAATCGATCATTGAAGTGACGAATGTAGATGCACTCATTGATCTTAATCTTGATTCTGATTTTCGCTGCGATAATTTTTTAATGGAATTGCTGACCGGCGAGACCGAATTATGTTCGTCATTATAATCATATCGGTTTCCAAAGTTATTTATGTTCATCCGCGAATGCTGGAAACAATGGATAAGCTGCGCTTTGATTGTTTCCGTGTTGGACATGTAAAAGAAAACATTGATGAGATGGAACCGGTGATCCGCAATTCACAATTATTCAGTTTTGATATTTCTGCATTGGCGTATGCATATGCGCCCTGCAAACACTACCGGTTCACCCAATGGTTTTAATGGCGAAGAAAGTTGTGTGCTGATGCGCTATGCAGGCATGAGCCCGAATGTAAATACGATCGGTATTTATGGTTATGATCCCGATAAAGACCAGCATGACCTTACTGCTAAACAGATCAGCCAGATGCTTTGGTATTTACTCGATGGCCGCAGCCGCGGAAGAAAAGAAGCAAAGATCGATGAACGGGAATCTTTCAATGAATACCACATGGCATTTGCAGAAGTGGATACCACTTTTATACAAAGCAAGAAAACCGGCCGCTGGTGGATGCAATTACCTGATAAACGTTTTATCGCCTGCAGCTATAAAGATTATTTGCTTGGCCAGCAGTAATGAAATTCCGGAGAAGATGGATGCGGGCACAGGAGAGGGTTAAACCAAACCCCTGTCCCCCTAGGGGGAGACTTAATGTGAACATTCATTAAGTGTATGGAATTCTTCCAATGTTGAAATGGAAGAGCAAAAGTTTGGAATTGTAATATGAACGCTCCTTCTCCAAATGGAGGAAGGATGGAGAATAGGTCAGCTGAGTTGCTCTCTAAACTTCCCGTTGCGTCGCACTCTTGTACTTCTTATCTTTATTCAGCAATAAATATCACTACTCAATGATCAACGTTCAATTAAAGGGTATTCCACTTTTTTGCCTATTGTTGTGCCTGTTGTCTATTTTTCACATCCTCCATTCAGCCAAAAAATTTCTAAGTCGGCAAAGCAAGTCATCAACGACAGTTCATTACTTACCGCACATGTTGGCATCAGCATTTATAATCCAGCATCAGGAAAGTATTGGTACAATTACCAGGGCGATAAATATTTTGTTGCCGGCAAGTAATACAAAACTTCCAACTTGTTATGCGGCGATGAAATATTTGGGGAGATAGCTTGGTGGGGTTTAGATGGGATTTACATGATTCTACAATTAATATTTTACCATCAGGTGATCCAAGTTTTTACATCCGGATTTTTCTTCAGCTAAAGCGATTCAGCTTATTAAAGGGTATAAATATATTTCATTGTTGGCAAACGGGTATTTTGAAAATGGACTTGGCAGCGGAGTGGACATGGAATGATTACCAGGGAAACTTATATGGCAGAAAGAAGTGCTTTTCCTATGTACGGTAATGTGGTTGAACATTCTATGTAAAGGATGATCGGGTAAAAGCAATGCCATCAACTTTTGAAGAAAATGAGTCTCTCCGTCAAGCAGCAAAAATTTGAAAGGGATGAGAGTGTTTCGTCAATGGATGAGTAATGATTTTTATATATCTCCAGGTGAATCAAAAACCGTTTCGACAACATTTCGTACATATGAGAGCTCACCATTTTCCAGTTCTTCCGGCTTTGCAGGCCAAACTTTTGACTGATACATTGCATATTCACTGCTACAGTTGGTATGTTTAGCGGAGGAAGCCCCAAAGGATTAAAAGTTTTCCATTCTCAACCCACTGACTCTCTTCTCAAACCACATGATGCATCGCAGCGATAATTTTTTGCGGAGCAAATCTTGTTGATGGTAGAGTAATGAAAGACTCGGTGATGATGAACGATGAAAAATAATTGATACTTTATTAAAAACAGATTTTAAAGACCTGCCTCAAAAACCAAGATGGGTGAGATGGTTCCGGTCTTAGTCGTTATAATTTATTTACTCCGCAGGATTTTGTTGCCATTCTGAATAAAATGAAAAATGAATTTGGAATGGAAAGGATAAAAGTCATCCTTCCAACCGGCGGCACCGGCACGATCAGCAATTATTATAAAGCCGACAGCAATTTTATTTTTGCTAAAACAGGAACTCTCTCAGGTGTAGTTGCCTTCAGTGGTTTTTTATATACTAAAAAAGGTAAGCTTCTTATTTTTTCTACTCTTGGTTAATAATCACCCAGGCTTCCTCAACAGCAGTAAGAAGA
>ERZ1370068.7627-contig-6533_pt1 | contig 44764 bp, 57 predicted proteins | sample MGYA00561227_ERZ1370068 | MGnify/ENA primary metagenome ERZ1370068 (study PRJEB38410, sample SAMEA6850437) | metagenome | study: Metagenomic assessment of the ecological functions of the soil: analysis of the soil microbiota associated with the...
TCAGTTACGTATTGCTGCCATCGACACCGCGAACGGACAGCCCAAATGGGTCTTCGCGGCGGAGCATGACAAGAAGTTCGAGGCCAAGAACCTCCACGGATATCCGTCCGCGGCGCAGACCATCCCGGACGCGTGGGACATCTTCACCTCTTCGCCGGCGGTCGCGAACGGGAAGATCTACTTCGGCAGCGGCGACGGCAATGTCTCACTGCCGTCGATCAGAAGACGGGACTGCTGCAGTGGAAGGTCGCGACCGAAGGACGTCGTGCACGCCTCGCCCGCGGTCGCGAACAACACGGTCTACGTCGGAAGCTGGGACAGCTCGCTCTACGCGATCGACGCGGAGACCGGCCAGGTCAAGTGGACGTTCGAGGCCGGCCAGGACCCGGCCATTCACAATCAGGTTGGCTTCCAATCCTCGCCCGCGGTCGTCGACGGAACCGTCTTCGTCGGTTGCCGCGATGCGCACGTCTACGCGCCTCGACGCGGCGACGGGCCGAAAGAAGTGGGACTATCCGACGAGCAAGTCGTGGGTGATCGGTACGCCCGCCGTGCGTGACGGGACCGTCTACGTCGGAACGTCGGACAGCGCCCGGCTTCATGGCGCTCGACGCCAAGACCGGCCGGTTGAAGTTCAACTTCGGCGCCAAGGCGTACGTCTTCTCGTCCGCCGCGATCGCCGGCGACCTCGTCTACTTCGGGAATCACGCCGGAAGGATCCACGCGATCAACGCCAAGACCGGCGAGCCGGTTTGGCAGTTTCAAACCGACAGCGCGAAATCCGATCCCCTGAAGGTCGTGAATGACGACGGCTCGTTGAGGCAGGAAGCATTCGCGCCGCTCTTCAACGACTTCGAGGACATGTACGTCGACTTCTACAGGTTTGCGTCCGTGGGAGCGATCATGTCGTCACCCGTTATCGACCGCGGCGTTTTGTACGTGGGTAGCATGGACGGCAATCTCTACGCTCTCCACTGAGGGCCGTTGGGTCTAGACTTCGACCAGCAGCTCGAAGGGAGGACCCATGGTCATTCTGTGGTGGATCATCGTCGGTCTGATCGCCGGGTGGGCGACCGGCAAGATCCTGAAGGGCAGCGGCTACGGTCCCTTGACCGACATCCTGCTCGGGATTGCCGGCGCGTTCATCGGCGGCGGGATCATGAGGGTTCTCGGGTTCTACTCCACCGGCGGAGCGGTCCCGACGATCCTCGTCGCGATCCTGGGAGCGATCGTGCTCGTCTACCTGGTCCGCATGATCAAGGAAAGACCTGACCGGGCCGCCGGCCTCTACTTCCCCGACTTCACCTGAGCGAGCGCGGCGTCCGGAAGCGGCCTGGTATTGCTTGGCCTTCTGCGACGCTTGCTTCGTGAACTCGCTCTGCGTCGCGGCGAGGCTCTTCTGGGCTTTCGTGATCTCGCTCGTGAGCGTCTTGTTCTCCGATTGGAGCGACTTCTACCTTCTTGGAGTCACCCGCAGTCTTCGCGGCAGCCATCGCGGTCTCGTTCGCCTTGATCTGGTCCTGGGCTTTCAAGATCTGCGCGTCGACGGAAGCCGTCTGCGCGTCGATCGACGTCATCCAGGTCTGCATGTCGTCGTAGGCCTTCTTGTAGCTGTCGGCCAGGGGCGCAAACGCCATGGCGGACGCGCCGAGAGCCTTCGGTGTCGCTTTCGGCGCGGGGGCCACGACGGCCGCAGGCCAGGAATCGCTGCCGACGCCGCTGCCGGGATCGCTGCCGGCGCCGCTGCCGGGATCGCTGCCGGCGCGGCTGCGGGTGCTGCCGCCGGTGCGGCTAGCGGGTGCCGCCGCCGGTGCTGCGGGCGCCTCGGGGGCGGCCGCGGGCTCAGCACAGCTGCCGGCGCTTCGGGGAGCCTTCGCGGGCTCTTCCTTGGCTGGTGCTTCTTTGGCCGGTTCTTCCTTCGCGGGCGGAGGAGGCGGAGTCGCTTCCTGTGCGAGAACGGCGCTCGTGGCGCCGAGCGCTAGAGTGGAAATGAGAACGATGACGAGATGACGACGGATCTTCATGGAAGTCCCCTATTGAATTTCGAAATCCTATCTCAGCTTTGGCGCTTTGCCACCAGGCTCCAGAACTGCTTTTCATTGAGCAGCGTGATCCTTTGCCCTTTGTCGCGTAGGCGCTTGATTTCCATCAGCTTGATCCCGGCGTCTTTTCCCGCGGCTTGGAGCGGGTTGGGGCGGCCGCGCACCACGACACTGGTCTTCGCCGATGGCCCGCCGTGGACGATCGCCCCCGCACGCTTCGCCGCCTCGGCGCCGCCACGCTGCGGCTTACTCAGGATGCCGGTGAACGCGAGATGGACGCCCTTCAGCGACCGCAGCGCGCCGGATCGCGAGCTTGCGGGCCTGCGGTTCAGCGCTTCGATCAGCTCGTCGGCGCTCTCGTAGCGCTTCCGGCGCTCGCCGATGCAGCGGTAGACGATCTCCTTGAGGTGATCGCTGCACGGGAGAGCGGCGCACCTCGGGTGTGCGAATGCGCATTCGTGGCGTCGCCTTTGACCAGCATGCCCAGGAGCTGCCCGACCTGGTAGACGTCGTCCCGCGCCTGCCACTTCGGTACGACGCCCGCGACGATCTCGCTCGGGGCCGTGAGCGGGTTGAACGTGCGCGCGTGCGCTGCGCTGGCGGTCGGTCATCGAGCGGACGATGCCGAAGTCGCCGAGCTTCAGCCGCGCGGCCCTCGCAGACGAAGACGTTCATCGGCGTCAGGTCGCGATGGAGCATCTCGCCGCGGTGCAGCTTGCCGAGCACCTCGAGGATGCCCGCGATCTCCCGCCGTGCGACCCGCTCGGCCCAAGCCTCTTCCCGTTCGTTGCAGGAACGCGCTCAGATCGCCGTGGCGCGCGTACTCGAGCGCCAGGCAGTACAGCGGGCGCTCGTTCGGCGCCATCAGCGGGAACCGGTCGAACACGCTGAATCGCGCGCGGGTGCCCGTCGAGGAGCTGGCCGAAGTACGCCTCGCGCAGCCACCCGTCGATGTAGCGGGCTGACCTTGATGCACAGCGAGCCGGGCACGCGTGGCGAGCGGTCGAGTCTCTTGACGAGATAGACCTGCCCATAGCCGCCGGATCCCAGCAACCTGTCGACCCGGTAGCCGAGACTCCGACTCGGGACTCAGCAGGATCTGACCGGACGACAGGAGCGGCCGCGGCGCCAGCTGCGGCGCGGCGCGCTGATCGGTCGTCGCTCGAGAGGGACGCATCTCCACGGTGCGCAGGATAAGCGGACTGGCCTGCAACTTGCTTTTCGAATTCTCTCCCGGCATGAATTGCGAAAAAAGGAGGACGACGATGCCCATGACGAAACGAGCCTCGAGCCGAGGACGGAAATACGGAAAGCTGGCGTCGGACAAGGTCGAGCGAGCGATGCACGAGTACAAGCGCGGCGAGCTCAAATCCGGCCGTTCGGGAAAAACGGTGAAGAGCCGGAAGCAGGCCATCGCCATCGGATTGTCCGAGGCCCGCGCTCGCGGCGGAAAAGTTCTGAAGCGCGCTGAGGGCTTGGGTGAACCCAGCTTTCGTGAGCGTCTCCCACGCCGCAGGCGTTTGTAAGAGCTGCGTGCAGCTCGCGGCTCCGCTTGTTCGCGCCTTTCACAAGGACCATGGGGTAGACGATCTTCGGGTGCAGCCCGGCGGCACCCGGAAGGCGACGTCGACGCAGTCCGACGCCGCCGCGTCGGTGGCGTAGACGATGCCGGCCGGCGCTTCTCCGCGCTCGACGTAGACGAGCGCCGTGCGCACGTCCTGGGCGGCGACGACCTTCGCCTCGACCGACTCGAAGACCCCCGCTTTCTCGAGGGCCGTCTTCGCGTGCTTTGCCGGCGTGGCACGGCGATCGGGTCGGCGAGCGCCAGGCGCGCGTATTTGGCGTTCGGCTAGATCCTCGAGCGTTGCGGGCCGGTCGGTGGCTCCCTTCGGGACGATATGACGACGAGCGAGTTCCCGGCGAGATCCACGCGGCTTCCCGGCTCGATGAGCCCCCAGCCCTCGAGCTTGTCCACCCACTCGACGCAAGGCGGAGATGAAGACGCCGGGCTCCGGCGCCTTCGTGGATCTGCTGCGCCAACGTGTTCGATGCGCCGTAGCTGGCGATGACGTGGCTCTTTCGGATCCGCTCGAATGCTTGGCAGCGCGCCGGAGCGACGTCGGTCAGGCTCGCCGCGGCGTAGACTACGGGCCGCGGCGTTGTGCTCGCCGGTACCTTCACCGGCCGCGGCCGCGACGGAGCCCACGAGAAGACCGGCCAGTGTACATGCGAGGCAGGTGACGCATGACGACAGACCTCCCCATGAAATACGCGCGGCTGCGAACAATTTGGGTGAAAAGCTTGCAAGTGCCGGGTATCAGGATCAAAGACGCCGCGGCGATGCTGGGCGTATCCTCGGACACGTGCGGCGGCTGGCGGATTCGGGCGAGGTCAGAGACGAAACGAACGACCGGCGGCCAGCGGCTCATCAGCGGCCGGTCCCTCGCGAGCTATCTCGCCCGCCGGGGCGGTCGAGGTAGGCGGTCCTCACCCGCGCGGCAGTCCATGCGCAATCATCTTCCCCGGCATCGTCACACGTGTCGTCAAAAGGGACAAAGTGGCGGCGCAGGTCAGATCAGGCCGGGCCGCACCGGTTGGTCTGCCTCCTGACGCGCGAGGCCGTGGAGGCTCTCGGGCTCGCCCCGGGATGATGGCGGTGGCGACGGTGAAGGCGACGAACGTCGCGGTGGAGCTGCCGCCCGCGAAGCGCTCGTGAACTGGGAGGCGCTGCGACTCTCGGCGCTCGTCGGCATCGGGCGACCCTTCTCGTGATGCCCCGGCGATCGTGCTCGGTCGGCTCTCGCCGTTTCCCGGTTCCGCGGCAAGGCTTTTGTCGAGACGGCACTGCTCTCTCCCTCTCGTCCTTCCGCCGGTGGTCACCGGCTACGCGCTGCTCGTGCTGTTCGGACGGCGCGGACCGTTCCGGGAGCACGCTCGCCGCACTGGGATTGCCGGTCGTGTTCACCTGGAGGGGCCTGCGTCATCGCGTCCGCCGTGATGGCCTTTCCGCTCGCGTATCGCGCATGCCGCGCGGCCTTCGGAGACGTGGACCCGCGGTTTCCCGCCGTGGCGCGCACGCTGGGCGCCTCGGGACCAACGCCTTTCTGTCGGTCACCCTTCCGCTGGCACGGCCCGGCGTCCTCGCCGGCACCGTGCTCGCCTACGCGAGGGCGTGGGGAGTTCGGCGCGACGATCGTGCTCGCCGGGAACATCGAGGGACGACGCGCACGCTTCCGGTCGCCGTCTTCCAGGGAGATCCAGTCGCGGGGCACCGAGGGTGTCTGGCAGCCCGCGCTGCTGTGCGTGCTCCTTGCCGTGGGGGCGTTGATCGCGAGCGAGAACCTCGCGCGCGCGCGAGTCCGATGAGCCTCCTTGACGTTCGCGCCCGCAGTCCGATTTGTCGGGGCAATTCACGCTCGACGTCTTGTTCTCGCTCGACTTCGACGCCGAGCAACCCGTCGCGGCGCTCTTCGGGCCGTCGGGCTCCGGGAAATCAACGACCTTGGCTCTGATCGCGGGGCTTCTGACTCCCGACCAGGGGCGCATCGCGTTCGACGGCGTCCGCTTGGTGGATACTGCCGATCGAACGCAGCTGGCACCGAGCATCAGACGATCGGGCTCGTCGCACAAGATGGGCTGCTCTTTCCTCACCTCAGCGTCCGTGAGAATCTCGCGTATGCCGAGGGCCGAAGCCGGGGACGCGCTCACGCCCCTCGCAACGAGATCGTGGAGGTGCTCGAGCTCGGCCCTCCTCGAGCGCGCCACGACCACGCTCCGGGGAGAGCGTCAACGCGCGCGCTGGCGCGAGCTCTCCGTCGGGGCCGCGACTGTTGCTGCTCGACGAGCCGGTCTCGGCATTGGACGAGGCGGCGCGGTGGGAGGCGCTCGCGCTCATCGAGCGTGTCACGCGGCGTTTCGCCGTCCCGGCGCTGTTCGTGAGCCACCAACGAACGGAGGTCCGCGCGTCGCGCGGCCACACCGCCCGGCTGCTCGACGGTCGCGTCGCCGCGTGCGGTGACACGTCGGCGGTGCTCGCGGACTCGAGCGAGACCGGGTCGGTCCCGAAGTCTCTTTCGCGCGGTCTACACCGAGCCGGCGCAGGCCGCGGTGGCGCGCGGCGCGACGATCGAGCTTCCGCACCCGGGACCGATCGGCGGAGAGGTCTGGTGCCGGCTGGGCTCCGGCGCGATCGCGCTCTCCTCGATCGGCGATCCCGGCAACGTCACCGCGCGCAACCGCCTCAACGGCCGGGCTCGTCGCCGTCGACACGCGGGGCCAACGCGTCCGGGTCGCCATCGACGACCGGCATCGCGCTGCACGCCGACGTCACGCCGGAGACGGCGCGGCGATCTGGGCCTACGCCCCGGAGCGCCGATCGCGTGCATCTTCAAGGTGCACTCGCTGGACGTCCTGCGGTAGCGCTCCAGCGCCCCGGCCCGATCACCCAGAACGCCTTCGAGCTCTTCGCGACCGTTCGTCCCGATTGGTCGCTGACCGTGACGACCAGCGTCGTTTCATATGCGGGCACGTGGGGCCACGGGAGCTCGCCGTCTTTCAAAACGTCGTCCCGGATGACCAGGCACGGTGATCCTGCTCGTGCCACGTGGTCCTCGGGGCGTGAAGCTCTTTGTGCGAGGAGCAGCTTAAAGGTCTTGTCGACCGTGAGCGGGCCGTGCAATGTTCGCCCCGCGGCCACGGAGGTCACGAGCGCGATCGGGCGGTCGGAAGCCGCCATCCCGTACCGCAACGCGCTCCACCCAGTCTTCCGCGCGGTTCCGTTTTCCGAGACGTAGGCGCCCGGTTCCGATTGCATGAGATCGAGCGGATGGAGAAATCCGACCTCCGCTCTTCTTGGGGCGGCTCAGGACTCCGGCGGCGGTGCCACGGGCCAGTCCGGAGTTTCCAACCTCTTGAGCCACGCCAATGATCGAGTAGGGACCGACCGGGAGTCGCACCTTCTTTCGAAGACGATCTTCGAAGAGGTGGAGGTCACGCGAATGCCGCCGTGCCCCGAAACGCGGGAGGCTCCAAAATAGTTGAGCCCGAGATCCCACACGGTGGCGACGGACGGCACATCGACATCCGCTCCGAGTGAGAACTGGAGCAGAGCCGTGGCTTTCGATGCGTCGAATGCGAGCGGGACGAGCGAGACGTGCGCCGGTTGGACGCCCGGCCAATCGGCCGACCGGAGCGCGATCGAGACCGACAGTTCTTGCCGTCGTTTCTCGCTCGGGATCGTCAGATCCGGAATCGTCTCGGCGACAAGCTGCGACCTGAGGCTCGGGTTGAGCTTGATCTTCGGCCGGGAGCATCCGGTCGCGGTCGAGTCTCGCCGCGTCGAGGCTCACGACGTAGACGCAGCTCAGATCGGATTCCACACGCTGCAGGACCTTTTCCGCGGCCGACGGGCGGTAGTGGCCGAGGCTGAAGCGTCCTCCGGTGTGCTCCGAGAGCGCAGACAGCGACGTGGTGATGATGGCGCTTGGATCAACGGCCGTCTTCAGGTCCGGCACGTACGGTCCCAGGCCGTCGGCCTTGACGGCGTAAACGGCAACTCCCGGATCGGATGGCCGTGTCCACGATCAACTCGCGAAAGGAGCCCGCGAGCTCGGCAAAGTAGATCATCGCCTTGGGCATCGGCAGGGAGCCCATCTCGGAGATCGCTCGCGCCAGCTGCAGCGGGGGCCCTTCGAACGTCAGCTGCGCGGCCCGCTCCATCTCCCGGGCGAGCTCGATCGCCCGATCGACTTCATTGGCTTCGAGAAGAGCCCGAAGCTCCTCTCCTCCGGGGACGGCCCGGGGCTCGGCGGCAGGCTCCAAGGGTCGACGGCCGCTTCGGCGTCCTCGAGGAGCCGGCCGACGTCGCGCGTCCAGCTCGGATTCGGGCCGGGCAGGAGCTTCATCTCGTAGCCATCCGCAGCCATTCTCGGGATCATGGTTCGGGCATCGCGATCGTGTTGTCCTGGCCTTCGAGTCCCAGCGCGTCGACGAAAAACAGAACGTGCTTCGAACGACGATCCGCCAGAAGGGTCTCTTCGCCGTCCGGCTCGGGGCAAAAGCCGTCGAGCTCGAATTGCTCCGCCGGAATCTCCTTGTCGTCGAGAAGCACGGTGATATCGCGCTTGGTCAGATAGCGCGGCGCGGCCCCTGATACTCGGCGGCCCGCGGGGTGATTCTCACGGTGAGCTGGACGAGGGTTCTCTCCGTCCGCTCAACGAGACCTACGTCTTTCGGCGGCTCGGCGAGGCACACTGAGCGCCCCGAGCAGCACTGCGGCCCGGATCAGAAGTCAGGGAATCGCACGTTGGCGCGGAGGGTACGTCCGATCGCCGCCTGCGCCTAGCTCGGTTCCGCCTTCGCGCGGCGCCGCAGCCGCGCCGCCCTTTTTCCCTTTGATAATGCCGGCGCGCCTTGGCGCGATTTCCGCAAACTTTCATATCGCACCAGCGGCGCGTCCCGTTCTTGCTGCGATCGAGGAACAGCCAGAAGCAGGTGTCCGAGCCGCACTCCTGATGCGGACCAGCTCGTCGGAGGTCAGAGCTCGCCGCGGCGCGCACGACCGGGGCGAGCAGCGGCGCGAGGTCCTCTCATCGTGTGCGAAGCGCCAGGCGAAACTCATCGGGCCCGGTGCCGATGCGCAGCGCGGCCAAAGCCTCGGGGAGGGCGGCGTTCATCGCCTCGAGCGCGGCAGCCGGCGGCTTTTCGCCTCGAGCGATCGCGACGAACAGCGCGGAAGGCCGCCTCCGCGGATCGCGACCGCACGGCGCAGGGCCACAACCGCCGCGCGCGGGCGGTCCCGTGCCGCAACCCGCAGGCGCTCGCCGGCCTTCGCCGTCACGAGCCCCGCCTGTACGCCCCAGGAGACGAGGCGCCCGTAGTGCGGGAGGTACTCCCTGCTGTCCGCAGAATCCTCCCGCCGGCTGATCGTGTTCGTGAAATCGAGCGCGGATGCCCGCCGGAGATCTCGAACGCGTACCCGTCGTCGGCGGGGTAGGCCGGATCCGTGGGCTGCATCGGGGCTTCTTTCATATAACCACAATATAGCACTTGACAGGTTAGATGTCACGGCGTACGCTATAACCAGTTAACAGGTAAACGATGGTTATAGACCACGAAAGGAGCCCGTCATGAAGAGAGAATTGCCGCCGCCGTTCTCGCCACCGCCGCCATTCTCGCCGACAGCGCCGTCGCGGCGCCGAGCGGCACGAAGGACACCGTCAAGCTCGCTCGCGCCGACGGCCGTGGGGGCCAGCGTGCTCCCGTCCGGCAGCTATCGGGTCGAGCTGGTCGTCCAATCCCGATACCGTGAGGTTCGTGCAGGGGGGAAGACCGTAGCCGAGGCGCCGTGCAAGGTCGGCGTGGCCGCGGTGGCCTATCCCGGAAACGCGGTCTACCTCCGGACCGGGGCGGACGGTCAGGATCGGTTGACCAAGATCGTGTTCAGGGACTCGAAGACCGCGATCGAGGTGCCCGCGCCGGCCGGCGTCGAAGGCGACGTCCCGATCGCGGCCACCGCGAAGTGAGCGCGGGAGGACGCTCTCCTGTTTTTCCGACAAAGCGGTATCCGGGAGCTTTGTCGGAAAAAGTAGAAGCCCCCCTTCTTCACATCTTGGTGTAGGTGATCTCCATCATCTTGAACTCCTTGCCGTCCTTGCCCGGGCCGTGCATCTCCCAGACCTCGGTCGTCGGGCTCGTCCAGCGACTGGTCATGCGCGCCTTCATCGGGCCTTTCTTGACCGCGTCGTTCCACGTGCCGGTGAACGTGCAGTTGCTGCTTCGCGTCGCAGATTCCCTGGCTCACCATGATTCCGGTGGACATGCTGTCGGTCCACGTGGACCAGTACTTACCGGAAACGTTGTCGTAGCCGGTCATGCCGTGCCCGGTCATGGGCGCGCCCATCATCGTGCAGTCGACATCCTCGACGAGCACGCGGCCGTCGAGCGCCATCGACCGCGTCGCCGTGCCGCTGTCTTCCATGGCGGGGCCACCCGGCTCGTGCCAGCTCTTGGACTTGATGCTGTACTTCGCCGACGCTGGCCGCGAGCTCCTGATGTTGCGGTCCCGGCGTGCCGGCCTTCTGATAGGCCTCCATCTCGGCCTTCTGCTCGGCGGTCATCTGGGGCTCTTTGCCCTTATCCTGGGCCAGCGCCGGTGCGGCGAGCAGCGATACGGTGACGGCGGTCAGTACGGTTCCTGCAATCTTGCCGATCATCATCTCCTCCCTTGGGATGTCTCGCTTCGTTTACTGCGTCGTCGGGAATCCGCGCTTCTTGAGGAGCGCCTGGATCTCGGGATCGCGGCCGCGGAACTGGCGGTAAGCCTCGGCCCGGTCGGTCGTGTTGCCCGGGCGCGAGGATGTACTTCCGCAACTTGGCGGCGGTGGCCTTGTCGAACACGTTGCCCGCCTCGGCGAACGCCTCGCGCGTGTCCGCGTCCATCACCTCCGACCAGCAGATAGCTGTAGTAGCCGGCCGAATAGGAATCGCTCGCGAACAGGTGGTTGAACTGCGGCAGCCGGTGCCGCATCGCGACCTCCTTCGGCGCGCCGATGCGCTCCAAGCGTCTCGCGCTCGAACGCGTCGGGATCCACGACGCCGGACGGCAGGGCATGGAGCTCCATGTCGACGATGGCGGCCGACAGGTACTCGACCGTCGTGTATCCGGTGTTGAACTTGCTCGACGCCTCGACCTTGTCGACCAAGCGCCTGCGGCATCGGCTGCCTTGGTCTTGGTAGTGACGGGCGAAGCTGGTCGAGCACAGGACGCGTCAGCACCCACATCTCGTGGACCTGCGACGGGTACTCGACGAAATCGCGCGGAGTGCCCCCGAACGCCGGGTAGTTCACCTCGGACAAGAGGCCGTGCAGGGCATGCCCGAACTCGTGAAACAGCGTCTCGGCGTCGTCGAGCGAGATCGAGCACCGGCTCGCTCGGCCGCGCCCTTCACGAAGTTGTTGTTGTTCGACATGATCGGCGTCGACGTCGGTTGCCGGTGAACGTCTCGTGCCCCTGGTACGCCAGGCCCACGCGCCCGAGCGCTTGTCGCGCGCGCGCGAAGTAGTCGCCGTAGAACAGGCCGACGTGCTTGCCGCTGGCCTTGTCCTTCACTTCCCACACCCGGACGTCCGTGATGAAGACCGGCATCGACGCCGGTGACCTCGGTGAAGCTCAGGCCGTACGAGCTCGCTCGGCCATCCAGAACGACGCCGGCGATCATGTTGTTGAGCTCGAAGTACGGCTTGACTCGGTCCGATCGAGGTCGTACTTCGCCTTCGCGCACCTTCTCGGCGTAGTAGAGGTAGTCCCACGGCTCGATCGCGCTGACGTCGTCGCCTTCGGCCTTGGCGATCGCCAGCATGTCCGCGACCTCTTCGTGCACGCGCGCCACGGCCGCCGGCCACACCTTCATCATGCAGCTCCCGGGCCGCCTTCGGGTCCTTGGCCATCGTGTCGGACATGCGCCAGTGCGCGTGCGACGCGTAGCCCAGGAGCGCCGCGCGCTCGGCGCGCAGCTTGACGATCTTCGCGATCGTCGCGTTGGTGTCGTTGGCGTCGCCGTTGTCGCCGCGGCTCTTGAATGCCTTCCAGACCGTTCTCGCGCAGGTCGCGACGGGACGAGGCCGACAGGAACGGATCGACGCTCGAGCGCGTGTTCACGACGGCCCACTTGCCCGTCGAGCTTCCGTTCGTCCGCCGCCGCCTTGTAGGCTGCGCGCAGCGATCCGGCAGGCCGGCCAGGTCGGAGGGTAAGTCGAGGACGACCCAGGTGTTCTCGTCGGCCAGCACCTTGTTGCTGAAGTCGGTGAAGGCGACCGCCAGCTCTTGGTTGATCTCGCCGAGGCGCGTTTTTCTGATCCGGGCGACAGCTTCGCGCCCGCGCGGACGTACTGCTCGTACGTGCGCGTCAGCGAGCCGCTCTCGCTCCGGCGTGAGGCCCGCCGTCGCTGCGTGACGCGTACAACGTCGAGATCCGCGCGAAGAGCTTTTCGTTGAACGTGATCTCGTCATTGGCCGCCGCAATCTTCGGCGACCACACGCGATCGACGGCCTGCACGTCCTCGGTGTTGAGGTTGTTGGTCAGGACGCCGAAGAGGCGTCTCGGGCGCGCCCACGTGCCGGCCGGAGTCCTCGAGCGCGCACGATGACGTTGTCGAACGTCGGAGGCGCGGGGTCTCGGCGATGACGTTCACCTCGGCCAAGAGCAAAGCGAGGCCGAGCTCGAAGCGCCGCCGGGAAGAGATCCGCCTTGACCTTGTCCCAGGGCGGCACGCCGCTGTGCGGCCCGCCCCAGAGGCGCGAGCATCGGATTGGCGTCGGCCTGCGCCTTGAGCTTCTGCTGACCTTCTCCGACCGCCGCGCCCGAGGAGCTGCCGCGGCCGTCCGCGGCGGCAGACGCCGCGGTGTGAGGGGAGTCGGTTTATGTGACGGGCCGCAGGCGGATAGAACCGCGAGTGCGGCCGTCAGGGCTGAGGCATCGTTTCAGCATGGGCGCATTATGGAGCGGAAACCACCCGGAGCGGCGGCCGGATCGAATCGGTCGCCGCCCCGGGCGTAGGTGCTTGGAAGCTCAGTGGTTGTTGTTCGTGTTGCCCCCGCTCAGCGGGCAGCCGTCGCGTCCGTTATTCGCGTCGTCGAGCACGCCGCCCAAGCTGATCATCGTGCTCCGGTTCCCCGTGGCGAGCGCCGCGTTGACCAGGCCTACGACGCCGTCGATCGAGTAGTCGACGTCGGGGTGCGCCTCGTTCAGCAGTGCGGCCACCGCCGCCCGTAGCAGGATGCGCGCGCCGCCAGATGGCTCCGGAGCCACCCTGATAGTTCAACGCTTGCAGCAGAGTGTCGTCCGCGAGCGTCGGGGAAGTGGCTGGCCTCGCTGAAGACGCTATCGACCCGAGCGCTGGGCGATACCCGACCCAGTGCGGGTGTGGTTCTTCCAGAAGCCACGGGCGTGCGAAGCCCCTCCGCAGTCACCTCGATGATGCAATCCGCGCTGCAGCCGTCGCCGTCGACGTTGTTCCCGTCGTCGCATTCTTCGCCTTCGTTCAGAACGCCGTCGCCGCACTTTTCGGTGTGGCAATCCGAGCTACAGCCGTCGCCGTCATTGTTGTTCCCGTCGTCGCACTCCTCGCTTGCGCTTGGATGACGCCGTCGCCGCACTTCTCGAGATGGCAATCGGAGCTGCAGCCGTCGCCGCTCGTGTTGTTGCCGTCATCGCACTCCTCGGAGCCGTTCGAGGACGCCGTCCCCGCAGCCCTCGGGTGGCAGCTGCGCTGCAGCCGTCGCCGCTCGTGTTGTTGCCGTCATCGCAACCTTCGCGCTGGAGTCGAGCGATGCCGTCGCCGCATTTCTCGAAATGGCAGTCCGCGCTGCAGCCATCGCCGCCCGTGTTGTTCCAGTCGTCGCAATCTTCGCCGGCATCGACTTGGTGCCGTTGCCGCCACGAGCCGCCGCCCGTTTCCGATGTGACAGCCGGAATCGCAGCCATCGCGCCGCTCGTGTTGTTACCGTCGTCACTGTTCGCTGCCGCTCCGACGACGCCGTCGCCGCAGAACTCGCGATGGCACGTGGATGCTGCACCCGTCGTTGTCGGCGGTGTTGCCGTCATCGCAATCTTCTCCGGCCTCGGTGATGCCGTTGCCGCACACGGCGATGGTGCCGCCGGGGACACGTCCTTCCGGTGCGATGCCGCGGCAGCGTCCGGTGTCAAGATCAAGAGGCAAGCAAGAGTCAGAGTGGTTGCGAAAGGCCCGTACAAAACGTCAAGACCCGTTTCCTCATGCGTGTTCTCCTCTGGTTGAGTGGGCGTTGCAAACCCTGTTGGTACGCCCCGCGAAGGCAAAGTCAAACGATTATCGGGACCGAGTAGGGTTACACCCCATCGCCTCGCTCCGCGCCGCCGCCTACGCTCGTCATGAGTCGATGTGACGACCGCGAGAGAGGTGACGATCATGCGACGAAGCCTGTCCCGTCTGTGGCATGAAAGTCGATAAAAACAGCACCGAGGTGCAATCAGACCTATGGCGGTAAGACCTACTACTTCTGCTCGGAAAGCTGCAAGGACAAGTGGGATGCGACTCCGGAGAAATTTGCCCACGCCGAGCAATCCGCCTAATCGAGAGGAGTTCTCATGATCCGGAAATGTCGTTTCCTTGCCGCCTTCGCTTGACCGCCGCCGGACTCGTCGTCGCGAGCGGTTCCGCGTTCGCGTTCGACCCCAAAGACAAAGCCGGACAAGTCGATGAAAGACAAGCCGGCTCACGCCAAGCAGCACAAGAACAAGTCGGGGAAGGACTTACTCGGCGACAAGATCAAGCAGAACGGCAAGCACAAGATCGATGCGCAGGGGAAATTCGAGCCGTCGGTGGACGTGTCAGAACGGCAAGATGGCCGGCGTGAACGTCGAAGCACGCTGGATCGCGGCGACGTTCCGGTCACGAAATACAAGACGCACGAAGCAGATGGGCGGAGGCCGCGGCGGGCGGAGTCTATCTTCGCGCTCGCTCGCGCCTCGCGCAGGACGCCTATCTGCGGCACCATGTGGATCGGCTATGCGTTCATCGACGACTACGACGACAGAGGTCATCTTACTGGTTCCCGTACGACATGATCCTCGATGGGGACACCGGCGCGATCGAGTACTACCCGATCGTGCCTACATCGTCGCGCGCCGGGCTGCCTCGGCGCTGCTCTGTCGGCCTACGCGCTCGCCGGAAGCGGCTGCGCGATTATTCAGCGTCCGCTCAACGCAGCCATTACACGCTGAGCGCGTCCCTTGGCGGTCGAAGACCGCCGCATTCCTCCGCGTCCGTCGACAACTTCGGGAGCGTCATGGTCGGCGGGGAACGCGACGGCAGCTGCTCGAGGATGGGGACGGTGTGTTCCTCGCGATGCTTGCGGACATTCGAGCGAGCGACACGTCACGGTCAACCTCGAGGCCTACATCTACAAGCGACGACAGCCGCCGGCCGGCTGTTCACCAATGCACTGGCCGCGGCCGCTCGACGCGGCGTCCAGGTTCAGCCTCATGCCCGACGCTCAAGGGAGCCGTCTCGGCGACGCATCGCGCGAAGCTCGAAGCGGCGGGCGTGATCGTGCAGGGACTACCGGCCGGCGAAGGAATACAACGTTCTCGGCCGGCGGACCCACCGGAAGCTCTTGGTCGTCGACGGCAGAGATCGGATACTCCGGCGGCTTCTGCATCGACAAGCGCTGGCTGGGACGCGCGCGCGACAAGACGGAATGGCACGACAGCCGCGGTGCGCGTGACGGGCCCGGTGGTCGCGCAGATGCAGGCGATCTTCGGCGAGGACTGGACGTTCACGACCGGCGAGATCCTGGCCGGGCGAGCCGTTCTACCCAAAGCTCGAGCCGGCGGGCTCGATGCTCGCGCCAGGCGATGAAGGCGTCGAAAGGCGACGCGTCATCGCTCCCGAAGATGCTCTACTTCATGGCGATCGAGGCGTCGACGAAGAGCATCCACATCCAGAACCCCTACTTCCTCCCCGACGAGCAGATCCGCGCCGCGCTCATCGGCGGCCGCGAGGCGCGGCGTCGACGTCAGGGTGATGGTGCCCGGGCCGCACATCGACGTCCCGCCGGTGCGCATGGCCTCGCGCCACGACTTCGGGCCGCTCCTGCAGGGCGGGGTCAAGATCTTCGAGTACCAGCCGACGATGATCCATTCCAAGGTGCTGGTCGTGGACGGCATCTTCTCGACCATCGGATCGATCAACCTCGACGCGCGCTCGATGTCGAAGAACGCCGAAGCGAGCGTCTCGTTCTACGACCGCGAGTTCGCGGCAGGCGATCGAGGCGATGTTCGAGCGGGATCTGTCGAGTGTCCCACGCCGTCAACTTGAGGCATGGAAGCACCGCGGCGTCGCGACCCGCTTCATCGAGACGTGTCTCCCGGAGCTTCCGGCCGCTCTACTGAGCGTCCAACCGGACGCTTCTCAGCCGCAGGCGCGTTCGCGATGACCGATACGGAGTGCTGGCGCTCATCGCGCCGCCGGCGATCATGGGCGAGAGCAGAGCCCGACCACGGGTAGAGCACGCCCGCCGCGATCGGGATCGAGAGGCGCGTTGTAGAGGAAGGCGAAGAGCGAGGTTCTGCCGGACGTTTCGCAGCGTGCGCTTCGGAGAGAGCCCGCGCCCGCACGAGGCCGCGCGAGGTCGCCCTTGACGAGCGTGATCCCCGCGCTCTGCATCGCGACATCGGTTGCCCGTGCCCATCGCGATGCCGACCGCACGCCAGCGCCAGAGCGCCGGCGCGTCGTTGATGCCGTCCCCGGCCATGGCGACGCGTCGGCCGGCTTCACTGAAGCTTCCGGACCACGTCGGCCTTGCTCGCCGGCGACACGCCGGCGACGATTTCATCCACGCCCGACTTCGCGCCCGACCGCCTCAGCCGCTCAAGCGGTGGTCTCCGGTCAGCATGACGACTGTGCAATTCCGCGCCCGCGCGAGGCGCTCGATCGGCCCTGCGGCTGCTGAAGCCTTGACCGGGTCCTTCGCGCCGATCACGACCCGGCAGCGGCTCCATCGACGGAGACGACCATCACCGTTTGCCCATCTGCTGCGCATCGCCGTCCGCAGCCTGCTGCAAGTCGGCCGGAGGAGGACCTCGGACGCGTCTCACGGCGACCGAACGGCCCTCGACCGACACCTTCCACGCCGCGGCCCGGTGACGGAGCGGAACTGCTGACGCTGCGGGGATCTCGAGTCCGCGCGGCCCGAGGCTCGCGGCGACGACCGCGTCCGCCAGCGGATGCTCGCTGCCGCGCTCGACGGCGGCGGCCAGTCTCACGGACGTCGCTCCTCGGCGAACCCGCCGGCGACTGCGAGCCGCGACGATGCGCGGCTTCCCTTCGGTCAAGCGTCCCGGTCTTGTCGATGACGAGCGTGTCGACGCGTTCGCGAGCGCCTCGAGGCGCCTCGGCGTCTCTTGATCAGCACGCCCGACGCCGCGCCCGGCCGACGCCGACCATGATCGACATCGGCGTCGCCGAGCCCGAGCGCGCACGGGCAGGCGACGATCAGCACGGACGACCGCGTTGACGAGGCCGTGCGCCAGACGCGGCTCCGGGCCCGAAGAGCGTCCACGTCGACGAACGTGAGCACGGCGACGACGAGCACCGCGGGGACGAAGCACGCGCGACACCGCGTCGGCCACGCTGCTGGATCGGCGCGCGGCTTCGCTGCGCCTCGCGCGACCATGCGGACGATCTGCGCGAGCAGCGTGTCGCGCCGACGCGCTCGGCGCGCATCACGAACCTGCCGGTGCCGTTGATCGTCGCGCCCGTGACCCGGTCGCCGGGGCTCTTCTCGACCGGCATCGGCTCGCCGGTCACCATCGACTCGTCGACCGCGCTCCGTCCTTCGACGACGATCCCGTCGACCGGCACCTTCTCGCCCGGGCGGACGCGGAGGCGATCGCCCACCTTGACCTCGTCCAGCGGAACGTCGCCTCGCCGCCGCCGTCTGAGCCGAGCGTCGGGCGGTCTTCGGCGCATGCCGAGCAGGGCGCGGATCGCAGCGCCGGTGCGGCGGCGCGCGCGAGCTCAAGCACCTGGCCCAAGAGCGCAAGCACGGTGATGACCGCCGCGGCCTCGAAGTAGCGATCGACGCTCGCCGTCCGAGATTGCGAAACGAGGGCGGGAACCGTGCCGGGGGCCACGGTGGCCGCGACGCTGAAGGCGAACGCCGCGCCCGTGCCGATGCCGATCAGCGTGAACATGTTCGGGCTGCGGTGTCGCGACCGACGCGGCCAGGCGCTCGAAGAACGGGCGGCCGGCCCACAGGCACCGACCGGCGTTGCGAGCAGCATTTCCACCCATACCCGATCGGGACGAATGTCCGAACATCGCGATCAGCGCGAGCGGCGCCGTGAGCGCGGCGCCGATCCAGAACCGGCGCGTCAGTCGTCGGGCTCCGGGTTATCGCTCGTCGCTTGCAACCGGAGTCCTGGGCTCGAGCGCCATGCCGCAGATCGGGCAGGCTCCGGGACCCCGCCGAACGACCTCGGGGTGCATCGGGCACGTGTACTCGCCTGCGGGTGAGACGACAGACGAGCGCGGGCGGGCGCAGGCGAGAGATACCGCCCGGGCTCACGCGTGAACCGCTCGCGGCAGCCCGTCGTTGCAGAAGTAGTAGTCAGACTGAGCTCGAACCGAGCGCTTCCGCCACGGCGCGTTGTTCCGGGTCGACGGACATGCCGCAGACCGGGATCGATGGCGTTCGTCATCCGCGCCAAGTGTATGCGACCGGTAGGGATACACCCCATAGAGGGCGCGGACAGCCCGCGACGCACCATGAAGGTGGTCGACCGTGGGTTCGATCAGGGGAGTGGACTTGGCATGACGAAAGCGATCGCGATCCTTTCGCTGTTGGCGAGGCTCGATCGCGGCACCCGCTCGCGAGCGGAGCCTCGATTTCGATTCGGAGTCGCTCGCGTCAGCTACGTGAGCGGAGACGTCTCCTACCAACGCGGCGACGACGACGGCTGGGCCGACGCGCGCATCAACACGCCGCGTCGTGACGGGAGACTCGCTTCTGCGCTCGAGGGCGGGTCGCGCCGAGGTCGATCTCGGGAGCGGCGTCATCATCCGCGTTGGACGGCGGACACCGAAGTCGACCTCGTCAACAACTCGACGGACGTAGCGCAGCTCGGGCTGAACGAGGCGTTGCTGGACCTTTCCGCCGCGCTCGTTCCCCTCGGGGTTCACCTTGAGCTCGACACGCCCACGGGAGCCGCGACGATCCTCGAGCCGGGCCGCATACCGTTTCGGACGTGCTCCGATCCGCGGCACCGCCTACTCCGTGGTGCAAGGCAGCCTCTCGCTCGCGGTCGACGGGCGAGCAGACTCGACGTGCGCGAAGGCGAGAGCCTCGTAGCTCGAGGCACCGATCCTCCGCGTTACGGTACAGCGACTGCCGAACGGACGTCCGTTCGATGCCTGGGCCGACGAACCGGGATCGCGCGCTGGACCGCATTCGGCGACCAGCGCTACGTCAACCAACGAGGTCGTATCGGCTACGAGGACCTCGACGAGCACGGTGCCTGGCGCGACAGCCGGGAGTACGGCCGCGTTTGGATTCCGTCGGGGTTCCGGCCAGCTGGGCTCCTTATCGCGAGGGCGCTGGATCTGGCAGGACCCGTACGGATGGACGTGGGTTCCTACGAGCCTTGGGGCTGGGCTCCTTATCACTACGGCCGGTGGGTCTACGTGGGGAGCGATTGGTGCTGGATCCCGCCGCCGCCAGCGTGTTAGCTTACGCGGGCCGGCGTATGTGATGAACATCGAGCCGAGGTACGCCCGGCGCCGCGCTCGTCGTTCGTCGGCGGACGGAATGTGGAGCGCGACGGTGTCGGTCGGCAGCCCGAGCCATCGGATGGGTGCCGCTGGCTCCGGCGAGGCGCTACTACTATCCGTGGCAGCCCGCGCCCCGCGTCACCAACAACTCCTTGCACCAACATCACCGCCGTCATCAACGCTGCGATGGTCGTGAACTACAACACTTTCGGCACGAGCCAGGCACGCCACGTCACCGTCGATCGAGCGCAGGTCCGCGCGCGCCCGTGCTCGGCTCGACGCCCGCTGGCGTGATCCCGCAGAAGGCCAGCTTGGTGGTGGCGGATGCACGGCGGCCACCGCCTCCGCCCACGCGCGTCGGGCGCCCTCTGGTCGCTCGCCTCGTACCTCCCGCCCAAGCCGCAGGCGTTCACCGAGAAGGTTGCGCAAATCGAGAGGACGGGACGCCCGAGTGCCGCCGCCGATCGCCCGCGGAGCTTCCGTGGGCAAACCGTTTTCACCCGGGACGAGCGCACCGCCGGGGTGAAGCCGTTCTCCGCGCCGTCCCCCTCCGGCGAGCGCGCCGCGCTGCAACCCCGTCCCGGCGCGGCGGGAGATGAGGGCTCCCAAGAAGATCGAGCGCGACATCGCCCCGCCGGTTGCGGTCGCACAGCGCGGCCGACGCGAGCGTGCGCCGTCCCCGAGCGCTGCTCCGGCTCCCGCACGAACCGAGGTGCAAGCATCGCCGCCGGAGCGACCGCCGTCACCGGGTCAACCCGGCCGTCACGACCAACCTGAGGTCAAGAGGGAAGATCCCGCAAAGCCCGAAGTTCAGCCGACGCCCCCTCGACCCGGAGTCACCCGGACAGAGCGATCGTCGCGATCAGCCGCCCGGTCAACAGAAGCGTCAGGCGCCCCCGGCGCCGGTAAAACTCCGAAGCGCAGGCCGCTCCGGTCCAACCTGCAACGCCGACGCCGCGTGTGAAGCCGCAAACGCCCGCGCAGCCCGACCGCGCGCCGCAGCCGAGACACGCCGCCCGCGCAGAAGGATCCAGAATCCGCGGTCGGCAAGCAGGATCCCGGTGAGAAATCGCACGGGAAGAACACGGCGCCCCGGTGCCCGCGCCGAAATCCGCGTCACCGCCGCCCGAGAAGATCGATCCGTCGTCGTCGGTGATGGGAACTCAGCCGGAGCCGCCCAAACAGGATGACAAGTCGGCGGGTACCGCCCAGAAGCCGCCGAAGAAGCCGAAGAAGTCGAAGAAGGACGAAACCCGCCGCCACCGCCACCGCCACCGAGTGAATGACGGCGTTCGAAGCGACAGGAAGAAAAAGGGCGGCCTCGGGCCGCCCTTTGTATCAACGACAGGTCTTCCCTCCGCGACCGTTCTTGCAGCTGTTCGAGCAGCAGTCGCTGTTTTGATTGCAGGACTGTCCGGAAGGCGTGCATCCGCCGCCGCCGCCCTCGACGAGCGTGCAGTTGTACAGCGCGTTGCGGCCGTTGGTGTCGTCGCTGGTGACTCACCTTGTGCGAGCAATAGGCCACCGAGGCGTACATCAGCGCGGAGCTCGTGTTCGAGTGCCCCAGGCCGATGACGTGGCCCACTTCGTGCGCGAGCACGGAGTCGAGGTAGATCTCGTTGCTGCAGCTCCCCTGCGCAGGGGTCGTGTAGTTGTAGCATGAGGTTGAACGCGACGTCGAGGTCGGTGATCTTGTCTACGGTGAGGCCGCCGCAGGTGCCGGTCGTCGACGTCGAGTAGTAACCCGTGAGTGTCGCCGCGAGGCACGTCCCGGTGCAGATGTGGAGCGGATCGCTGAAGATCACGTCGCTGATGCCGTCCCCTTGGTTGTAGGAGACGTTGCCGGACGATCCGTTGGTCACGTTGACGCCGCTCGAGATTCCACGAGTTGACGCGCAGTCACGCACGCCGATGACGCCATGGTCAGGATCGCCGCCGGTGACCGAGGCCACGCCGCCGTTGTCGACGTGGATCTGGCGCGGCGTGTCGGCGTTGAACCAGCGCCGCGCCGGGCTCAGAAGGACGTAGCTGAAGGCCGCGGAGGAGATCGTGCCCACGATCACGGTGCGCGATGAGCAGCGATAGTGTGCTCTTTTTCATCGCTCGCCTCCTACCTGCCCACGCGGGCGAGCTGCTTTGCCGAGCTCGGACATGGGGAGCCCGTCGGCCAGGCCGCCGGCCAGCATCTTGTTCCCGAGGCGGTCTCGGTTGACCTTCGACACGCCCGCCGCGTAGCCCGCGATCATGGGAACGCCGTCCGTGCCAGCGCGCGATGAACGCGACGATGTCGTCGCCCGCTTGGAACTCGGGCGCGCCGTCCATCTCGGTCGTGAAGTCGCCCACCGTTCCGCCCGGCACGCGGACGACGATCTGATTGTCCGCGTTGCCATGGAGCCGTCCCTTCACCGCGAGGGTGACGTAGGTGAAGATCCCCGTGCGCTTCGTCGTTCCAAGCGCTTCGGACATCGACCACGTTGGCTTGGACGACCGACTCGGACATCCTCTTCAACGTGGGGATGTCGACCTTCAGAAAGGTCGACGCGGCGGTTAGTGACACACCGGCCAGGAGGATCGCTCCCAGCACAAGCGTGGCCCCTACTTCTGGTTCTCGTCATCTTGACCTCCTCCAAACGGTTCGCGGACTCGTCGGACCCCCGACGCATGGTGCGCGTATACGCCTGCCGAGTCGCGAGGGTCAAGCGAGAAAGCGCGAGCGATGCTCCGAGGAGGCACGGGGCAGGCGTCGTAGCGGCCGAACAGGCGATAACGGACGCGCGCGACGAGATCGTAGACCGCGTCTCTCAACGACGACGGGACGAGCGAAGCGGCAGCGGCGAGCGTGGACCACGCCACCGACCTGTCGCGCGATCGACAATCGCGGCGGCGGAGCGCGTGAACGGGCGGCCGGACGGCGTCGATCCAGATCATCGAGTCGATGTCGGCGAGCTCAGGATGGCCCGCAAGGAATCGCGCCGCCGTTTCGCCGGTGAGCGGGGCAAATCGCGTCGTTTGCGAGCGATCCCGTTTCAGAACGAACGTCACCGCGCCGTTGCAGAGCGCGCACACGCCGTCATAGAGGAGCAGGGAGACCCCTGCGGCGCGTTCACGATCCGCTCCATCCGTAGGCTTCGAGGAACCGCCTCAACCGAGGATCGTCCGCCGACAGCGGCGGGATCCAGTCTCCGAGGAGCGTCCGATCCCAATACCGGTCCGAATCCCGCGGGGCGAAGCGATAGACGTAAAGCCGCGCGCGCACGAAGCGTGGGGGTGCCTCCGGGAACGGATTTGCGGCAGGGAGCGAAAGGGTCCGCGCGTCGCCGTGCAGCAGCTTCGAAACGAAACGCAGCGTCCAGGGGTATTCGTCGGGGACGCCATCGCGGCGAACCAGATCTGCCAGTCGAGCCGGTAGTGGTAGGGCGTGATCACGCAGGGCGGCCGCGGCCGGATCGCAGGGCGCGCATCGGAAGGCGTACTCCCGCCAGGCGCTTCGCTCGCCGGGCGAGGATCGGCCGTTCCCTCGAAGACGATCTCGCGGCGTTCTCGGCCGACCGAGCCGAATGCGCCGTAGGTGTTCACCAGGTCCATCGCGCCGAAGGACGTGTTCATGCGCTGCTGGCCGGAGAGCAGGTTCTGACGACCGGGATCGAGAGCCAGGCCACCATCGCGAAGAGCCACGCCCAGACGACGGTGCGCGCGTGCCGGTGTCGCGGTGGCGCCTCGAGGAACCTGTGCGCGGCTTGGGTCTCGGCGCGCTCCGCCCAAAGGGAGAAGCGGCGGGAAGGAGCCGCGACAAGAAGGCGTCGTCGAAGCAGGCGAGCGCCGGCACGATCGTCAGCCAGTTGAGGAAAGCGAGGTTGCCGCTGATGATGAGCGATGATCTGAAACACGACGAAGGATACGCCGGCGATCTCGTCGCCCACAGCCGCGCCCACGAGAGAGCCAGGGCATGACGAGCTCCGTGAGATGGTTGAACAGGACGCCGACCTCGTTGAGCGCGTGTGGCGCGAAGTGCAACACGCGAGAAAATGGGTTCGGGTTCGGCTGGGTCTCGTAGTGGAACTGAAGGCACGTCAGATCGCGCCAGCACGAGTCCCCACGGAGCTTGATCAGTCCCGCGCCGATCATGATGCGGAAGATCAGCCACCGGAAGAGCCAGATCACGACCGGCGGCGGGCGTCGGCCGCGGAAACGGGCCGGATCGAGCCGAGCGGGCAGAGGAAGATCGCGAGGAATCCGGTCTCCAGAGCAGCTGGATCTCCCAGCCGTAGCGTACCAATCCTGGCCGACGTGCACGAACGACATGTAGAGCGCCCACAGGACGCCCATGACGACCGCGTTGGTCACGCCGAGCGCCACCGCCAGCGCGAGGAGCGCGCCCGCCCAGGCGGAGCCGATCAAGAGGGCCGTCGAATGCGCGAACCAGAAGACGCTCGGCAAGCGGGCAAACCCTTCGGAGACGCCGCCCAGGCGCTCACCGACGCGTGAGGTGAACTCGGCGATGGGCGGCAGCCCGTGCGACCCCAGGAGCGGAAGCCCCTGATTGATGAAGATGGCGAACCCGGTCAGATAGACGATGCCCAGCAGCCGGAGGATGAGAAACCGGGCGGGTGGTAGCGGCGCCTCGGAAGCACCGGCTCGTGATCGATCCCGAGCCAACGCCGGACGAACGACGTGTCCATCCCCGTCAGCATAGCGAAAGGGGACACTCCCCTTTTCACCCAAACCCCGGGGAGGGGACATTCCTCTTTTCTGACACGCTCCCCGGATACCGCTTTGTTCAGAAAGAATGTCTCCTCTAGGAACAAGAGCGGGTAAAGAGGAGTGTCCGCTTATCCCTTACTGACGGTGAGGAATGCCTCGACACGCCGGACGCCCTGGGTTTCCTGCGCAGAGCTTGATGACCTGCGCCCACTCTTCCTCGTTCTCGACGCTACCGGTCAGGTACACCACACCGTCCCTGGTGTCGACGTCGATGCGGAACCCTTTCACGACGGGGTCTTCGAGGAGGGTGGTTTGAACGCGCAGCGTCGTGTCGTCGTCGGCGGCGTCGTCCGCGGTCACGGCGACCGGCTTCATGGGCTCGGCCGGTCGCTTCCGGGGCTTGCGTGTCTGCCGGCGCGCAGCTCAAAGCCAGCACGAGCAAGAGGGCCGGCGCGAGCCATGGGGCCCCGAATCTCATGTTAGGCGCTGGCGGCGACGACTCCGGCGGAGATCGCGTAGCGAGAGTCACACCGGCGGTGTCGTGGAGATCGAGCTTCGCCATCAGATGCTGACGGTGCTTCTCGACGGTCTTGATGCTGATGTTCAGCTCCGGCGGCGATCTGCTTGTTGGCGTACTCCTCGGCGATCAGCTGGAGGACCTCCGCTTCGCGGGAGGTCAGCTTCCCATAGTTGGACGGGATCGGCGCGCGGCCGCCCGACTTGACCTGCGCGAGCTCGACCACGCGCCCCATCTCGTGGGAGAGCCGGTCGAGGCGGTCTTTGTGATGGACGGTGGTTTCGAGCAGCCGGGTCAGGCTTCGCCAGAGACCTTGGGGGACGCACCGCTCGCGATTCGAGAAAGCGCATCCGAGATCTGTTGCTCGACGCTGCGGATATCGTTCTTGCCTTCGAGGAAGAGATTGTCGAGAGTGTCGGTGTACATCGTGGCCTCCTTATCGAGCATGTCTGGCGTCCCTCGGACGAGGCGCTCATTGCAGCGCGGACGTGCCACCTGTGGAATTTCAAGCTCTGCTGGAAAGGGCGCCGTAGCGCGCTGCGAGCTGGCCGGAGTCGGCGATCGTTTGTAAGGGTTACAAGCTCGCTGGTAAGGAAACGCCGGAGTTCCGGGCTAAACGCGGGGACGGAGCGCGCGCGACTCGACCCAGTAAGCGTAGAGCCGCCTGACACGGTACGGGTCGGTCTTCATCTCGAGCTCGCACTCGTTCGCCGGCTTCCCTGCGGCGGCACGGTCCCAGACCTCGCTCGCGAACTTCCCGTCCTGCTCGTCCTCGGGACGAACCGCGGGAATGCCGGCCGGCTCGAACCTCACGCCGTCGGCGACGAACGCCTTGGCTTGCTGGTACTCGTCGTGCCGGCGCGCGCCTTCCAGGATCAGCGACATGGGATCGAGGCCCGGGCCTGCCGGCGCGGCGGTTTCCGCCGAGGTCCTGAACCCGAACGTCCCCGGGAAGGGTTGCTCCATGAAGAGGTAGATCGCCTCCGCGCCCGTCAGCCGTCCCGCCTCGGCGCGGCTGATCGTTCCGCCGGCCAACACGATCGAACCTCGTCGTGCCTGATGAGCGTCGAAGATGACGAGCTCGCCCGACGATTGGGAGCCGGTCAGCGACTGCAGCAAGTTCGGGAGCCCGAACAGCTCGAGATCTCCCGTGAGCGCCTCCGTGCGGTCTTCTTCGCGCTCGGCTCGAGCGTCGCCAGGATTCTCTGCGCCTGCTCACCCACGCGATGTCCCGCGAGCTTCGCCGCAACGGTCGTCAGCGCGGCGCGCACCTCTTGCGCCGGCGTGCCGGACACCGCTTGCATCAGACAGGACAGCTCGTGGAGCGAGCGTTTGGCGACGAAGTCCTAGGACGTTCGACGGCGTGAGATCGCGGATCGCTTTCAGCAGCACCGCCAGCTGCTCGGGGTCGACCGTGAGGTCCACGCGCGACAGGAGCTCGAAGCGGGCGAGCGCATCACCCAGCGCCGGCGCTCGGTTGTACGCGTGCGCCGCCACCGCGCGGATGGCGCGCGTGGTCGCGTGGCGCGCGAGGGCCGAGCACAGGCGATCGGCCATCTCCCAGCGATCGCTGGAGCCGCCCCGGGCGATCATCTCGGCCTCGAGCCTGCGGAGGCGGTCCACCAACGCCAGCTCGACCGGCCTGTGGCGGAGCTGCCCCAGCGCCCCCACGGCTTCCTTGGCCGAGATCAGGGTTCTTCGGGCTCGATCATCGCGATGAGAAGCTCCATCTCTTCTTCGAGCCGCTCGTGGCCGACCGGCGGGATCCGGCGCAGGAGGAACGCGAGGTTCCGCCGGTAGAACCCGTCGGGGTCGGGAATCTCGTGGCGCATCACGGAGGCCAGGCGCGCGTCTGGACGGTGTCCCGGCACGGCGAGCCGTGGCATTCGAGGAGGGTGAGGATCAGCTTGCGCTTCTCGCGCCGGACCTCGCCGTCCAGGTTCGTGAGCAGCATCTCGGGCCGAAGCGAGGGAAGAAATCGAGCACTTTGCGCAGGAGACCGTGTTTCGTCGGGATGTCCGCGAGCCGCCGCAGAAGATCTTCGGAGATCGCCCCCTCCGCCTGCGCGAGAACTTGGCCGACGATATCCGCGTCCGGCTTCCGCTCTTCGATGACGCGCTTGGCGACCTCGAGGATCGACACCGCCTGCGCGAGGCGCCCTTCGTTGAGCTGCTCGATGGCGGCGTAGATCATCTCGCCCCAGCGTTTCGCCCGCTCCTGCGCGTCGGGAGCCAGCGCGACGATTCGGTCCATCGCCTTCAGCTGGCGCCCGGTCTTGGCGTCGATCGGCGCTCCGTCCGCGCCCAGCGTGCCCCAGCCGGGAGTCCCCACCCCAGCGTGCGGAAGACCTGGCCCATCGGGGTCGCGACCCCTTCCTTCTTCACGCGCTCCAGATGGCGGGCCAGGTCGGCGTTGGTTTTCGATTCGAGCGCGGCGGTCGCCAGCACCTGGGCGAGCATCTGCGCTTCGGGGCCTTGTTTGTCGGTCTTCTCGGCGGGGACGCTCGGGTCCTTCAGCTTCGCCAGCTCGGTCAAAAGCAGGGACAGCGCCCGCGCGCCGCGATCCACCGTCACCGCGTCCGGCTTGGCGGCGGCCTTGGCATCGCCTTTCGGCGCGGACACGGCCGGCTGCGCGGGTGCGGCACCGCCGCCCGACCCCGTGTGGAGGAACTCGGCGCGGGAGGCGAGCACCGTCGCGCCTCGCCCAGGTGGCTCAACCGGAGGCGCAGGTCGTCGCGCTGTTCTTCGGGGCACACCTGGAGCAGCCTCTTGCTGACCTCGTGGAGGGCGCGAAGCATCGTGTCGCGGCGGACCAGCTCGAGCTCGGACAGCATGGAAAGCTTCTTCAGGGCGTGGAAGATCAGATCGGACGTCGAGACGTTGTCCGTCCGACCGCCGTGCTGCGACATGATCCACTGCGCGATGATCTTCGCCGTCAGCTCGGGCGAGTGCGGGACGAGCTCCTCGAAGTACTCCACCACCATCATCGGCGCGATATCGTCGGAGAGGTAGCGCTGCAGCTCGTCGGCCGCTTGGCGAAGATTCGGCTCTTGGTCGGTCCCCGGCATCCGGACGTCCCCCACGGAAATCTGTGGCCCCGCGATCCTGGGGTCAAGGCGGCTGGCGACGGATCCGCCGAAGGGCGGTTACGGCATCGTCCGGGCGCACGACCCAAGACGTAATCCGGTTTTGAAATCGTTGAGCGTCCCGCGCTGATTTCCGCCCGGTACACCGCTTGCAGCACGCGGGCCGTGCGAAGAGATGCGGAGGGTTTTTGATGAAGCCCATCGCGCGGTCCGCTTTCTGCCTGATGCTGGCTCGCTTGCGCCGCGTCGGCCGTCCGGGCGGCGGTGACTCCCGCACAAGCGTCGCGCTTCCTGGCCCAGGCCTCTTTGGGCGCCGACTACGCGGAGATCCAGCGGACCGCGAGGCTCGGCCCCGAAGCATGGCTCACCGAGCAGTTCGCGAGGCCGTTGGGTTACCACCAACCGTTCCTGGATGCCCGGCTCCGGTCGGGCCTGGAAGTCTCCGCCGAGCATCGGCGGTGGGCCTGGTGGGATCAGGTGATGACCGGCCCCGACCCGCTTCGCCAACGCGTCGCCCTCGCGCTTGAGCGAGATCTTCGTCGTTTCGGACAACAGCGACGCGGTGGCCGGAAACCCGATCGGCGCGGCGAACTACTACGACATGCTGCTCCGGAACGCGTTCGGGAACTACAAGGACCTTCTGCGCGACGTTTCGCTCCATCCGTTGATGGGGGCGTACCTCAGCCATCTCAGGAACGACAAGTCCGATCCGCGCAGCGGGCGCTTCCCGGACGAGAACTACGCGCGCGAAGTGATGCAGCTGTTCTCGATCGGGCTGTTCCAGCTCAAGCCGGACGGCACGCTCCAGAAGGACGGGCGAGGCCGGCCGATCCCCACCTATGACAACGACGACATCACGGAGCTGGCGAAGATCTTCACCGGCCTCGCTTTCGACGGGGCCAACCGCGACTTCTACGACGGCGAGGAGAGGCTGGACCCGCCCCATGCGGATGTACGAGGAGCACCACGAGCCGGGTTCCAAGCACCTCATCCGCGGGCGGTTCGTCCCGGCAGGCCAGACCGGCATGCAGGACGTGAATGCGGCCATCGACAACCTGTTCCGCCACCCGAACGTCGGACCGTTCCTCGCGCGTCGTCTGATCCAGCGGCTGATCACCTCGAACCCGAGCCCGGCGTACATCCAGCGCGTGTCGGCGGCGTTCGCGAACGACGGGCACGGCGTGCGCGGCAGCATGAAAGCGGTGATTCAGGCGATCCTGCTCGACCCTGAGGCGCGCGCGTGGCCGACGGCGGGCGGGACCGGCAGAGGCATGCTCCGCGAGTCGTTCCTGCGGCGCGTGCAGCTTGCGCGCGCGTTCGACGCGCGCAAACCGCGCCGGATCGTATCCGATCGGAGACGGTGGCGCGCCGGACGACTTCGGGCAGCGGCCGCTGTCGTCACCGACCGTCTTCAACTTCTTCCTCCCCGACCACCAACCGGTCGGGCTCATCGCGGACGCCGGCCTCTACGCGCCCGAGTTCCAGATCGTGACCGCGGTGACCGCGATCACGAGCGCGAACGCCTTGAACGGGCAGATCCGCGGCGTCATGAACTCCGACGAGAACGACGCCTTGGAAGTCAGGCTCGACCTCTCGGACGAGATCGCGCTGGCGGCGAACCCGCGCGCGCTCGTCGACCGCCTCGACCTGATCCTGATGTACGGCGCGATGAGTAACCCGATGAGACAAGTGCTGCTGAGCGCGCTCGCCCGGCTCGACGATCCCGAAGAGCGCGCCGTGACCGCCCTGCAGCTGATCGAGATCGCGCCCGAATACGCCGTTCTCAAGTAACGCACCGAGGCTTCGCCATGGCGAAACGACGCCGCAACGACGACGTCTTGAGCAGCGACCGTCGCAAGTTCCTGGGGCAAGCCAGCTGCGCCGCGATCGGGACGACCGCTCTCTTCAACACCGTTCTCAACCTGCGCATGTTCAACGCGCTGGCGGCGCCGGGCGAGGACTACCGGGCGCTCGTCTGCCTGTTCCTCTCCGGTGGCATCGATTCCTTCAACGTCCTGGTGCCGACGACCGACGCCGGCTACAGGAGTACGCGGGCGTGCGGGGCGATCTCGCACTGCCCAGAGACGTTCTCCTCCCGATCGTGCCGCGGACGCCCGACGGCGGGACGTACGGGCTGCACCCGGCGCTCACCGCCCTCCAGTCGCTGTTCGCGGCGAACCAGCTCTCGATCGTCGCCAACGTCGGCACCCTGGTCGAGCCCACCACGCTGGATCAGTACCGGCGGGGCACGGCCGCGCTCCCGCTCGGGCTCTTCTCGCACTCGGACCAGTCCATGCAATGGCAGTCGTCCCTGCCCGACAGCCGCCGAAGCCGTGGGCTGGGCCGGCCGGATCGCCGACGTGATCGACGGGGAAACTGCAACGCGAACATCTCGATGAACATCTCGCTGTCGGGGAGCAACGTCTGGCAGTCGGGACGGGTGACCTCCCACTACACGATCAGCGAGAACGGCGCCGAGCCGCTGTGGGACTACGGCCGCCCGAACCCCCAAGCCGTGGTGCGCACGGAGGCGATCGACAGCCTGCTCGCGCTCCAGTACCGCCATCTCTTCGAGAAGACCTTCGCCGCCCGCATGCGCGGCGCGATCGACGCGGCGTGGATTTCTCGAACGCCATCGCCGGGCTGCCGCCGCTGACGACGCAGTTCTCGAACACGTCGCTCTCGCGGAAGTTCCGGATGATCGCGCTCACGATCGCGGCGCGCGCCGCTTTGTGCATGAAGCGCCAGACCTTCTTCGTCGAGCTCGGCGGCTGGGACCATCACGACGAGGTCATCCTCAATCAGGAGGCGATGCTCCCCGTGGTCGACGCGGCGCTGTCCGAGTTCCACAACGCCTTGGTCGAGCTCGACGTCGTCGGCGAGGTGACCACGTTCACGGCGTCGGACTTCGGCCGGACCTTGAGCTCCAACGGACGCGGTTCCGACCACGCCTGGGGCGGCAATCACCTCGTGATGGGCGGCGCGGTCGCGGGTGGCGATCTCTACGGGGCCTTCCCGCAGCTCTACCCGAGCAACCCGCTGGACACGGGCCGCGGGCGCCTCCATTCCCACGACCTCCGTGGACGCGCTACGCCGCGCAGCTCGCCCTTTGGTTCGGCGTGCCAAGGGCGGACCTTCCGTTGGTTCTCCCGAACATCGGCCGATTCTGGTCGACCAACTCGCCGACCCTGCCGCTCGGAGCCGGCAGCGGGTTCCGGTCAATCGGCAAGGAGCGCATGAGATGCGAGGCATGCAAGGGAGGCTGGTGCTGGCCGCGGGTCTCATCGCGCTGGCACCTCGGGGAGGGGCGGCCGCCACGAGGGATGTGGCGAACGTTCCCACGTTCACGCTGACGTTCGGCCGGTCGGTCCTCAATCAGCTCACGTTCGATACGTACCGCACGCCGTTCGACGAGCTTCAGACCCGCCCCTACAACATGCTGTTCGCGAACATCAGCCGGCAGCCCAACTTCGGCGCATGGCCGGGCCAGCAGGAAGCTACGCGCGCTACGTGGACGCGCTCATCGGCAACAACGGCGCCGCGAACGTGGACAACGACGCCGACGCCATCGAAGGGACGATGATCCGGCGCGAGACCGGCGCGCTCGCGTGGGGATCTCGCCGGCGTTTCTGGCCGGCACCTTGAAGAGCGACGACAGCGCGGGCGGCTCGACCTTCTCGGACGACAACGATTTGAAGGCGTTCGACGTCCGCGGCGGCGTCGCGTACCAGCTCAACAACAGCTTCGTGTTGGGCGGGGGCCTCCGCGCCGTGCTCGCGACCCACGACGCGACCGACACGAACTTCGAGCCCGGCGTCGGCGGCTTCAACGGCGAGGACGATTTCAAACAGACCACGATCGAGCTCGATGCGGGCGTTCGGCAATTCCTGAGCCAGACCTCCAGCTGGGAGATCGCAGCGGCGGCGGGGTTCGGCACGTCCGAGAAGGACGTCTTCAGCGAGGATGTGGACGGCGCCGGCGCCACCACCGGCCGCTTCGTCAGCACCAACCACGACATCGACGACCTCGGCTTGACGGTGGCCGGCGGCTACAACCGCCTGCGCGCCGAAGGCTTGGGCGAGATGGAGTACCGCGGAGGATTCACTTACACCCAGCGCAAGCTCGGCAACTCCGATCTCGCTCTTCACGGAGACCGGCGGCGTGACGACGCCGGACGTCACGCTGCTCAGCCAGGATCCGATCAAGGTCATGGGGATCTTCGGCTCGGCGCGCTCGATCTTCGAAGCCGGCGAGACCGAGGTCTTCCCTGGGCGCGCGGCTGGGGTACGACAAGACCGACGGGCGCCAGCAGACTGAACGCCGCGGGAGCGATCGTCAACGAGAAGATCGAGGACTCGCGCGCTCGGTCTCGGGCTGACGCTCGGCGTGCGCCAGCCGGTATTCCACGACAAGCTGCGCATCATCGTCAGCGGCCACGGTGACCTCCTGGCCTCCAAAACGGAACCTCTTCGACACGGGCTCGGCGGAGGACGACACGACGCTGACCGCTGCCCAGTACGCCATCGGGCTGGAGACGGTCCTCACGAACGTGACGCTCGATTTCGTCTGGCTCGCCGGCGAGGAGAGCGACCGTAACGCCGATCCCGATCGGCATTCCCGCGGGCTCGCGCCGGACGGTGCAGCTCGACCGGCTGATCCTCTCCGGCGGCGGTGTCAGCGGTGAGCCTTCGCCGCCTTGCCGTGTTGACGCTTATCGTGACGGCCGCCTCCTGCAGCGGTGGGTCCGGACACGCTGATCGGCACGTCGCCGCAGGCTCCGACGCTGCTCGTCGGTGCAGTCGCAGGTCTTCACGCCTCGCTGCGCGCTCTCGGGATGCCACGTCGGTGCAGGGGCGCCGTTCGGCATGGACCTGTCGAGCGTAGCGAGCTCCGCGGCGAATCTGATAGACGTGGCGAGCGGGGGAAAACCGGCGATGAAGCGCGTCGCTCCGGGCGACTCCGCGAGCTCGTACCTGTACTGGAAGATCACCGGCAATCCGGGCATCGGAGGCGACCCCATGCCGCTGGTCCGGAGGACCGCTGTCGGCCGGCGACATCGACCTGATCGCGTCGTGGATCGACGGCGGCGCGAACTAGAGACCTCGATGGCGATCATCCTCGAACGTGAGATCGAGCGGGCCGTCGAGCAGCGGCTCACGCCCCAGCGAAAGCCGGCGAAGCGCACCTGTCGTGCGCTTCTCGCCGATGTTCGCCGATCCTCTTCCCGACGCGCGTCGCCGGAAGCGGGCGTTGGTGTGGGCGAGCGTCGCCGGGCACATCCTCCTGTCCATCGTCGTGATGCTCATGCCACGAACGGCGCAGACGCTGGTCGAGCCGGTGCTTCCCCTCCAGGTCGTCTTCACCGCGCGCAGCTGCCCAACGTTCCGCGAGTTGAGCGCTGCCGAGCCGCCCCCGCCTCCCAAGCCGGTGGCGCTCGAGCACGCGAGCCGAAGCCTGCACTCCCCGCCCCGCAGCCCAAGGCGGTAGAGCCTGAGCCCGCGATCGAGCCCGCCGTCCCGCCGGCGCCCGAGCCGGTCGTGAAGGTCGAGCCCCCGCGGCCTGCGTCCTGCCGTGCGTACCGGCTCCTCGACGAATCCGCGGGCCGCCGATCGCCGCTTCGCCAAAGTCCCGATCGAGCCTCGTCGCGCCCCCGAGCGGGTTCGATGCGGAAGCCAAGGCGAGAGCATCCCAGGCGAGACCCGGGCACGTCGTCGAAGTGGCCGCCTTCGAGGCGGCCCCCGCCCGAACGCGCGCGCTCCGCGGATCGCCGGCGGGCGTGGTCAAGGAGACCGGCTTCGCCGAAGAAGCGGCGCCGGCCGCCAAGAAACGGGAGCCGGAGCGGACCCTCAGCCCCTCGACCGTGCGATGGTGGAGATCCTGTCCCGCCGAAGCCGGTTCTATACGGAAGAGGCGCGCACGCTGCGCCTCGAGGGCGACGTGGTCCTCGCCGTCGTCGTTCGAGGCGCGGCGGCGCCTCCGGATCTCGAGCGTGGCGCAGGGCTTGGGACACGGTCTCGATGAAGCCGCGATCGACGCGGCCCGGAGAGATTCGATTCAACCCCGCCCGGAGGACGGGGCCCCGGTGGACTTCGCGGCCAAGCTGCGCGTGGTCTTCCGGCTTGCGTGACACTAGGAGGACTCTCGACATGCGTGCCTTCATCTGCCTTCTCGCAGGGAACGATCGCGGCCCACGCCGCGGAGCCGACGTCCGCGAGCATGAACCGCGTGCTCGATGCGGCGATCGCGAACGAGCGCAAGCTGGCGGCGACGCTCGAAAGCCACCGTCCGGTCGTCGAGACGTACGTAGCAGATGGTCAAGCCCGACGCCGTGATGGGCGTCGTGCCGGTGCGCGACAACTACTTTTCGGCCGACTCGAGCTCGCCTCCGAACCTCAGAAGGGCAAGTCGAAGGGCGGGAAGAAGAAGACGATCAGCCTCCTCGAAGATTTCCATTCGGCGGTCTTCAAGCCCGGAGGATTTCTCCCGCACGCTGCTTCTGGATCGCGGCGTCCGTTCGACCGGAACGTCTACGACTTCCACTTCCTCCGCTCCGGAATTCCTGGGCGAAGTGCGGGCGTTCGTCTTCGACGTCACGCCGAAGGAAGGAAAGCCGCTGGACCGGTACCGGCCGGGGCGCTTCACCGGACGAATCTGGGTCGAGGACCAGGCCTACAACATCGTGCGCTACAACGGGATCTACGCGTCGAACCTGGCGGCGAACTTCCACTTCGGACAGCTGGCGCATGAACGTGGCGCCGGGTGCGTGGCTCCCGCCTACGTCTACACCGAAGAGAGCGACAAATCGTCCTCGCCAGCTCAACCAGACGTATCGGGGCCAGATCCGCGTCTGGGGCTACCAGCTCGAGCAGAAGAACGCCGACGACGAGTTCACCAAGGTGATGCTCGACACGGCCGGCGACGGAGGACGAGCACGAGGTCGCCGGTCCGACCTCGCCCGTCGAAAGCGCCCGCCAATGGCAGCTCGAAGCCGGAAGAGAACGTCGTCCGCCGTCTCGAGGGGCGGGATTGCTCGCGCCTCGCGGGAAGATCGATGCGATCCTCGAGACCATCGTCAACAATCTCGAGGTCACGAACGGGATCGAGATGGATCCGCCCGTGCACTGTCGCGTGCTCCTCACGACGCCGCTCGAGTCGTTCACGGTCGGCCGCACGCTCGTCATCAGCCGCGGCGTTTGATCGACGTGCTCCCCGACGAGGCCAGCCTCGCCGCGATCCTGGCGCACGAGCTGGGACACGTCATGAGCGGGCACGAGCTGGACACGCGCTATGCGTTCACCGACCGCGTGCTCATCGGCGACCGCGAGGCGGTGCGCCAGTTCCATTCGGGCGCACGCCGGAGGAAGAGGCCCAAGCGGACACAGTGAAGGCGGTCGCGCTCCTTCAGAAGTCACCCTACAAGGACAAGCTCCAGAACGCCGGGTTGTTCCTGAAGGCGCTGGGCGCGGGCGCGCCGTCGCTGCGCGCGCTCATCCGGCCGCACTTCGGCGACGGGCAGCTCTACAAGATGACCGCGATCGTCGATGCGGCCCCGCAGCTCGACCCCGGTCCATCCAACAGGTCGCGGCGCTCCCGTTGGGGGCCGCGTTCGCGTAGACCCTTGGACCGCGAGCGCGGAGTTGATGCCAACGAGCCGCGTCACGCTTCGTTTCGGCGCGCGAGAAGATGCCGTTTCAGGTGACGCCGCTGATGCCATACCTGTCGCGACTCGAGGCCAAGTCCGGAGCCGGGGCCGGCGAACGCAGGCGACGCGGGGCGGATTGCGATCTCGGAGAAAACGGTTCCCTATAAGAATTAGAATTCAATTCCGTATCTTCTTATATGGCAGGGGTGGGGAGCAGCTACCCGCGCAGCATGTCCTCCCGCATCCGCTGTTCCTGATCGCGAAGCTCGGGGTGAAGCGCGTCTCCGAAGTCTTCCGACTCGAAGATCTGGCGAATCCTCGATCTCAGCCTCGGCGCCCGGGAACGGATTGGGGCAGCGCTTCACCCACTCGATCGCCTCCTCCCGGCTTCACCTGCCACACCCAGAAGCCGGCGACGAGCTCATTCGTGTTCGGGAAGCGGTCCGTCGATCACCGTGCGCTTCGTTCCGGAAAATCGAACCCGAGCGCCTTTGGAGCTGGACTGAAGCCCCTCGCCCGCGAGCATGACGCCGGCCTTCACCAGCTCCTCGTTGAACCTGCCCATCTCTTCGAGAAGCTTCGGTCGGGCAGGACTCCGGCCCTCGGAGTCTTTGGTGGCTTTTACCATGATCATGAATCGCATCGTCCGCGCCTCCTGCCGATAGGTTAGCGGCTGCGAAAACAGTAGGCGACAAATTGCGAATCCTGATCATCCGGTCCAATAAAGTGTCGAGCTCGCCGAGACTCCCGGAAGGTCCTTGACTCGTCGCGGTAAAAGGCCGATCCATTGTGTGCACTGGCGCGAGGTTCCCTTGCACCGAATGGCACTCACGATCGGGATTTTCTGCTCGCCGGCGCCGCCGCCGCGCAGAGCACCGTGCACAAGCCGATCTCCACGGGCGACTGCAGCCCGGCGGTTGGCGGTGACGAGAACGACGCCTCGGCCGTGGTCTGGGTTCCGCTGGCGCAGAAGTGGATCATGACCGACCAGCGCTACTTCTTCGTTTACTCGAAGGACGGCGTTCTCGAGCACCAGTCGTCGGGCTACGTGACCTGCAAGGGTGCGGCGGAGCACGAGGGGTTCACGCTCGTGGACCTCGCCGCGCTGCAGCAACGCTCCGACGCGCCGGTGCTACACGTCGGCCGATTGCGTCTCGCCGGGAACGTGCACCGTCGCGGGGCGAACGGCGACGTCTTGTGGGCGCAGGACGAAGATCTCGGTTTCCGCTGCACGAACAACCCCAACACCACCTGCGCCGACGATGCGCCGTGCGGCGGGACTCCGGGCCAGTCCAATCTGTGTAAGGGCACCGGGGCGATGTGCCGTTACTCGATCGACGCGATCCTCAAGATGGGGCAGGCCGGGAACCCCGCCACGCCGGTGTCGCTCGAGGAGGTGTGGGTGCCGTCCGTACCGGCCAACAGCAACGAAGGTCTGGTGTTCGTTCCCGGCGTGACCCCGGAGCGCGATACGGCGGTCAATTCTTCTGGTCCGAGCAGGCCAACGCCCGATGGAGGGCGTTCACGCTTGACGCGGCGCTTCCGGCGATCGCGTGGGGCGCGTATCAGGGTCTTCCCGGCCGGCTGCTCGATCGGCGGCGACCTCTCCGACGGCTACTACGACTTCGTGAAAGCGGCGCTTACGAGCCAATCGGACGGCGGCAATCGCTACACCGTCCACAGCGGCGACTTTACGACCTGCCACGCCTCCGTCCCCGATCCGGCGACCTGTCGCGCCGACAACGGCTATGAAGGGCTCGCGCTTCGGCGGCGCGAAAGTTCGCGTACACCGACGACTGGACCGGCCACCACGGACGACGCGTACAACGGCCTCTGGCTGCTCGAAGACGACTCACTGCGGGTGACGACGGTCAAAGTCTCGACCGGAGATCTGCGACGGCAGCGACCTCGCGGGAAAGACGCGCGCCACGGCTTCCGCGTCCGACTGCGTCAACGGCCGCTGCGGCTCCGGTTGGACGGGAGCGCTCTCGTGCCGGACCGATTGCGCCGAAATTCAACGACGCCGCGCGCTGCGACGGTGGGCGACCGTCCAGAATCTGCGACGCGTCGATCGTCGCGCCGGGACCGTGACTCATCGCGCGAGCGCCGATCCCGGCCGCTGCTCGATCGTGAGCTGCTTCCGCAGCTTCGTGCCGCCCTGAACGATCTCGAGCGTGACGCTCCATCGATGCCCAGCAGGTAGAGCCACGTTTGAAAGTCGGAGACTCCCAACATGGGTTGGTCGTCCATCCAGGTGAGGACGTCGCCGACGCGGATGCCGGCCCGCGACGCGGGCGACGGATCGAAGACGTCGTCGATGTAGATCCCGCGTGAGCGGCGGCGACTTGATCCGGAGCGCAGAGGCGCGCTCCGGAGCTCGAGCACCGGAGATCCCGATCCACGGTGAGCGCTCGCTCTCTTTGACCTTGAGCGCCCGGTAGATCGTCATCGCGAGATTGATCGGGAGCGCGTTGACCGGGCGCCCCCGAGGCGACCGAGCGGCGCCCGCGGTCTCCCCGGGATGGTGAGCCCGATGACTCTCCCGCGGATGTTCGACTAGCGTCGCCGAACCTCCGGCCTCCATCGCGGCGGCCGACGATTGAAGCAAGGTCTTCGTCCTGTGCTCCTGATAGCACTCCTGTTCCGGACGGGCCGCCGATCGTTCCCGGCACGAAGTGATTTCTGGGGCCCGGGCGGGTCGCCGACGGCGATCGCCCAGTGGCCGATGCGTACGGTGTCGCTGTCTCCCAGACGTGCCGGTCGCACGGAACCGGGGCGGCGATGCCGAGCACCGCCAGAAGTCGATCGTCGGCTCGAGCCCCACCAGACGGGCGCGCGTGGCAGTGAATGTTCCCGGAGCTTCGACGTCGATCGACGTCCGGACGCCGGCGACGCCCTGGCCGTGCAACCGCGCCCGCAAACGTCGTCAGGGACGCTTCGCCGTCGGCGGCGACGAAAAAGCCGGTTCCCGACCCGACCCGGCGGTGGCCCGGATAGAGGGTGTCCCCGGGATCCCCCACCGTCCAACCTCCGGGGTGCGCTTCGCTCCGCCGCCGGGATCCCGGCTCTTCGCCCAGCTGTCAGACGGACACGCCCACGACGGTCGGAAAGATGCCCCCCGCGACGTGCAGACGGAAAGTTCGCTCCAGCTGCTTCGCACACCGAAGGCGCCGTCGTCTGCGTGGGCGCGGAAGGGGCCGACGCGAGGGCGCCACCGGTCCACGCAGCCGGAGCGGTAGTATAGTCGAGCTCCCGGAGCCTGGGCACCCGGACGACGTGCGCAGCCGCCCGAGAAGCTCCTCGTCGGACTGTGCGGCGATCTCCTTTGAGTGAGAGGGGAACGATCTCGACGGGCGGGGCGCCGCGGCGCCGAACTCCGTCGCGAAGCGTCATGACAGAAAACGCGATGTCCCACAGCTCGCGGGGCTGGAGAGTTTCGCCATAAGCGGGCATCGCTGCCCTGAATGCCAAAGCGCGCGGCGCCATAGGATCTCATGGGGTGAGCGCATCGCCATGAGGGGCTTCGCGAAACGAGGTCGGCCTCCGGGCTCATACCGGGAGCCGCCCACCTCGTCGCCGGCGCCGACGACGCCGTGGCAGGGCGCGCAGCTTCTTCGCGGTATCGAGCTCAGCGTGTCCGCTCTCCAGGTCGGGACCGTCCATGGGAAATGGGACGACGTCCAGCTCGTCGCCGATACGCGAAGCCAGGCTGCGGGCTGTGGACCGGACCGAACCGACTCCCCAGGACGCGCGGGCGCGATGAGATCTCCGAGCTGTAATCAAGTCGGCCCACGAGCCGGACCGGTGGGGTGGAAGGCTTCCGGCGTAACCGCCGTCGACGCTTTTCGGTCTCGACAGCGAGGAGGCTATCGTTCGTATCTCGGCGGCGCCGACGACGTCCGTCCGCATCGGACCAATTCCGCCGCGCCAGCAGTCGGTGCACCACTGTACTGGAAGTCGGAAACCAGCCTCGCCCGGCGGGGAGCCTCTCCGGTCCCGGGCCAAGCCAAGCGCAGGCCAGAGCAAGGCGTGGAAACCAGCGCCGCTCTTTCATCGTCTCGCGGAGCTTCAGATTCAGGCTTGAGCGGCGCCGGGTGGCTACATCGCCCCCACCACAAAACGCGCACTTATTTTAACCCGAGCGCGAAGGCATTACGGAACTAGCCGGCCTCATTTCAGATTGACGGGGATGGGGATTCCCCCGCACATCCTAGGGCATCAATTCGTCCTTGGACAGGATTGGGGTGGCGAGATCGGGAACACCCGGGACCGCGAAGAGAGGCCGAGGTTTGACTGGAGAGCTGTGGCGCCAGCCTCGCTCGATAGGAATCTCTGCGCGCGACGGCTCGACGGAAAGAGGCACCGCGATGGCGACTGTCTGAACAGTTCGGGCGTGGTGAGAGGTTCGCTCCGTTTCCTGATCTCACCGAGCGCAGAGCCTGCTCGTCGTGGCGGCGGCCGTGCTGGCGGATCCTCGCGCCATTGCCGGCCGGATCGCGGATTCATTTCTTCCCCGACCCGGGACCCCCGCGGCGGAACTCAGGTGGTCGCGTGAGCGCCGCGGCGTCCGGCGGGCTTCCCATTACGGAGTCGACCTCGGCCCGCAAAACGCCGGCGCGCCCGGAGGCGCGCGAGCGGGAGCGCAACGTGACACCGAACGCCGCTCACCCCTCGACGATCGGTGACTTTTCAGCAAGTGACATGCGCACGGGCCCCGCACATCGGGACCCAAGACACGTTCGTTTCCATCAGAACTTCGCGGGCCACCGTCAGAAGGAACGCCGTCGTCAGCTGGCAGCGGGACACCGAAGACCCGGTTGGGTTCTGCGGGCCTTCGGCTTGATTCGCTTCGACAACATCTTCGGGGGCTGGCGCGGGGCAGATCCCGGTGGTGTTCCACCATCACGCCGTCCGCCACGCTCACCCCCGTGAGCTTTCAACGCTACCGCCGCTCCCGCCGTGGAACCGTCAATTTCGAAGTGGCCGTCGACTCGGCAACAGTCAACGGCGACGGGACAACCTCGGCGGAGAGGCCGGGGTTCAGTCGGACGAGTCGGCGTCGAGCCCTTCGTACGTCGCCCCATTTTTCACCGGTGCGACCGCGGGTACGCCCAGGTGTCGGCGAGCATCGACGTCACGGCCAGCCTCCAGAGCGGGGCCAGCAACCCCGCCCTCAACCTTGGCTGGGCCTTCCGCCCGAACACGAACGACGGCGCCGAGGTGTATTCGGCCGAGCAGACGACCGCCGGCCAGCGGCCCGTGTTGTCGGTCACTTACAACGCCTCCGACCGGGTGCGTCAACAATGCCGATTGCAACGACGGGCAATCCGGTGCACGAACCGATAGCTGCGACCTGGGGAAGCCGCGCTACCCGCCACGGTCACGGTGAGCTGCAGCCTGGGACGTGCTCCCCGACCAGCGGCCAGTGCGAGGTCACCCTTCCCGTTCCAGTACGGTGCCGCCGGCTACTCCGGCACTGTCGAGCACGTACGCCAGACGAGCCAACCGCGTGCTGGAAACCACGGGAACGACGTCTCAGTATTTCGGACACTTTGACCTGACGGACGCGCGTGGGCTTGATCCGGGTTCGACGGGATTCGGCGGCAACGGCTCATTTCAAATTCGCCGGCCCACCATTCGCCTGGCGACGCTCACCGTGAACGCGCCGACGCCAGCGACACGGGCGCCGCGTTCACCCGGATGCTCGCCTGCTGGGACGACACGAACACGGAACACGTTCGGCGCAGGGATCCAGGCCGACGGGATCGGAAGCCGTCGCGACGCCCGACGTTCCGTCGAGCTTAAGAACAACACGCCGCCGGTCCCGGTACGCGATCACGGTCACTGAACAGCCTCCAGGCGCGGTCCGCGGGGCGCCGTCAACCCGGTTGGGCAGCTCTGCCTCTCGTGGAGCATCGGGCTGGGCATTCGATACCCGCGCAGGAACGGTCAAGCTGCCCGTTCGTCACGTTCACGCCCCCGCTGCGTGCGTCAGTACCGACGCGAATTGCAACGACGGAACGGCATGGGCACCTAACGACACCCGCAACACGGAACGGGCTTCTGCAACCATTCGGTCAACATCGGCGGTTGTTATGACGGCGTGGCCTGCACCAACGACATGTGCTCGGGCTCCTGCGGACGCCGCGAGCGCCGATGCGCACTCTTCTCCGGAGCGTTCGCAACACCGGCACCGGGCTATGTGCTTTCGCCTCCCGTTCCGCCGAGCCAGCCCACGAACCCGTCGTCTGCCGACGGAGCGATGGTGTCCACGTCCCCGCAGCTCTGCGTCGACGTCAGCGATCCGAACGGCACCCGACAGACGGCACTGGCGGACGCGCGAGGGCGGGTAACTGGGACGCCCTTCACGCGGTCATTGCGAGGTTCGACACGCAGTTCTACCCGAAATGTTCCCGACGCGACCTACCAGGCCCAGACGATGTGGGTTCCAGACAACCGGATCGCGCGAGGAACATCGCGATGTCCGTCGGATTGGGCGGACTGCGTGAACGTCGCGTGGGGACGCGTCCAGCGCTAACAGTGGACGAACGCCAATAGCGCCAACGCGATCCTCGAGAACCTGGACAACCGGTCTGACTGATGTATTCCGTACGGCATCGCCGTCGGGAATCACGACCAAGCACCCAACGGAAACGCGCGATCTGGCGCCGACGCGAACAGAGAACGCGATTGACGGTTCTCTACAACCAAACCTTCCCCAAGAGCAGCTTCCAGGACCGACTACTTCGGCACATACGCTCCCGGCTTCGCGGACAGCATGGACAACCACTACGAGCTGTTCAGCGCCAGTGGGATGACTTCATCGTCTTCCACCCGAGTGGGACGACGGGAACTCTGCCCGTGGCCGGCCAACGGTCGTCCCGACCGGCACGCTGAACACCTGCCAGAACGTCATGGTCTGGATGCGGAACCTCCTCGTCAACACTCATCCCAATCCGCCGCGCCATCATCGCCTCGCACTTCTGGGAACGCCGCGTCCGGCGGCGCTGGGCACCATGGCCCTCGTCGAACCAGGGACAGGCTCATCTCAACTGGCAGCCCCTGCCCAACGTCTTCCCCATGGTCGGCGGCCACCTGACCAGGCGAATCACCGCGCACGACCTCGCCAACGACGGCCATCCCATCTACACGGTCGCTCTCCGACTTCCAGACGCGTCCGAACGGCGGGCAACGGCTGGCTGCCGGATCATGACATTCGATCCCGCGCGCTGACACCATCCACATCGAGACGTACTCGCCGACGGTGCCGGCGGCCGCTTCATCAACAAGCCCACACGTCGCACGCCGACGCACCAGCCGAGCGAGCCGAACGGCAACGAGCCGACGCTTCGCCTCACGACATGGCGGCGCCGGCTCCCGTTCCAGACGATCGGAAACGTGACGACTGACCGTGCCGAGCGGACGCTGCACCTGCACGTCGTGGGCCGGGCTGGACGGCGAACCTTCGCGCACGAATGGAAGTTGTCGAGGTCCTCGCGACGCCACGGCGACGACGACGAGCGGCATCCGGAGCTTCACGACCTCGAGCTGCAGCGGTGAACGCCGACTGCGACGACGGCAACGTCTCGCACGAATGACCGACGTCTGCTCGAGCACCGTTTGCTCGGCACAACGCCGGTCCTAGGCTGGCTGGCAACGTCAACGCCGATTGCGATGACGTGAACTTCCTGCAATGGGGCCGAGACCTGCTCGAGCCACGCGTGCCAGGCCGGCACGGCGCCGGCTGCACGACGGCAATCCCTGCACGAACGACTCGTGCGTGAACCTGACCGGCTGCGCGCACGCGAACAATACGCGGCGCTCCGGCAACGACGGGAACGCCTGCACCACGCCCGGACGCCGTGCATTCAGGTTCCAGTGGCGGCACCTACACCCCAACGGCGGGCTGCTGCACGACCAACGCGAACTGCACCCGACGGCGCAACCCGGCCATGGTCTGGACACCTGCATCGGGCGGGAATTGCTCCAACGTCCAAGCCCACGCCATAGAGCTGTACGACTGCACAGTGCGGCAGTGCAACGACGGGGATGTCTGGCACCGCCTTGGACGTTCTGCAACGGCCCGAACGTTTTCGGTCTCAGCGCCCAACGGCACGAGCCAATACGTGACGATAGGGCTTGGCTTCCGGCACCGGGGTCTGCCCGAATTTCGTCGCGTTGAGACCTGGACACGACCTGGATCGGGCGGCGGCACAGGCCGTCAACACGGGTGCATCCGAGCGGTATCGTATCAACGCGGCGGGATCCCGGGCGTCGTCACCTGCTGGCGGGCCCAGAACCGGACACGCCGGCAAACCTTAACGCGCAACCACATCCCCCGGGCATCATGAGCGGAGAGCTTGTCGGCTCTCGGCCGGCTCGTCGCCGACTTCGAGGATTCCCGCGACCGGCTTGAACCACCTGGTCGTGCAATCGGCCGCGACGGCAAAGTGGCAGCCCGCTCACTATCAGCATCGAACACCTGGCATCACGCCGCGCCGCTACCTACGACGGAACCCGCTGGAAGCTCTACCTCGACGGCGCGTCTCTCACCCTGGATACCGCCTGCTCGGCATGCAAGCGGGCGGCGCGTGCATCGGCCCGCCCCGGCTCCACGCGCGTGAGCCCGGAGCCGAACAGACACCAGCACTTCGCCCTCGGCAACTCCTTGAATTCTCCCGGCGCGCCCGCCGCGAATCCCGCGGCCGCGTATTTCCAAGGACTTCATCGACGAAGCCTGCGCGTCTGAACGTGGCAGACAACGGCGGCCGAGATCTCCACGGGCATGCATCAGCAATCGACCGACCGACGGCCTCGCTACACGTTGGGGTTTTCGAACGCAGGCCGCGTGGCATGCCGACGGCCGCCGACCTGGACGACGCCGGCGGAGAACGGGACCTCCTGACGAACGCGCCGAGCTGGCTGCCCGAGCAACAAAGCCGGAAGCACATCGGCAACGGCCTGCAGCGCCCAGCAACCCGGTCGCGGGCTGCTGCAATTCGGCCGCGCAGTGCGACGCCGGAACCCCTGCACCGCGGACCTCGCGCAAGGGGAACTCCTGCCAGCACAACGCCATCGCCGGCTGCTGGTCTCACGAACGCCGATGTGCGACGACAGCAACATCTCCGCACGACGATCTCGTGCAACCCTGGATCCGTAATACCCGCCGCCAAACACGCCAACAAACACCGCTCCAGTGCAACGACGGTAACTTCTGCATCGACTCGGCAGACGCCTGCGGCGGAGGCTCCTGCCACAGCCGGGCACGGTGAATCCGAATTGCTGCCAGGGCTGACGCTAACGCAACGACGGCAACACGTGCACGACCGGACTTCTGGCAACACGACGCGTCGCGAGACCCGCGGCGGAGCCCTGTTCCCCGACGGCGGCGGTCACGAACAAGCGTGAATTTCGCCGCGGGGGCGGCAGCAACGAGCAATAATGCAACTGGAACGAAGCTATTGTAA
>ERZ1370068.10044-contig-8775_pt1 | contig 44753 bp, 45 predicted proteins | sample MGYA00561227_ERZ1370068 | MGnify/ENA primary metagenome ERZ1370068 (study PRJEB38410, sample SAMEA6850437) | metagenome | study: Metagenomic assessment of the ecological functions of the soil: analysis of the soil microbiota associated with the...
GGCGGATCGAGGCAGGACGGGCCGCCCGACGGGTGCGACCGCCCGGCCACGCCGCTTCGTGCTGCAGTCCCTCGGCGCGACGTGAACGTGTTCCACGGCCGGCTCGGCTCCGTCCGCCGGGCAAGGACGGCGACGTCTCGTTCGTGCGGCCGCACTGAGCTCTCGACACGTGCGCCGCCGCGGCGCCGGGCTCGGTCCGCGGCGACGCTGGTGCAGGCCCTGACCGTCGGCCCGAACACGCGCCTGGAGTTCCGGCGCAGACGCCGACCAGCTCGTTCGTCGACGTCGCGATGGCCGCGCTGCGACTGGCTGGCGCCAGCGACTCGGCTGCAGCTCGCGACCGGCTCGACGGTGCACCTGCTGCCGCGCAAGGTGACCCGCTTCGCGGCGGAGGACGTCGACTTCGACCCGGCGGCGATGATCTTGAACCGCCCGAGGCCCTCCGCTCTCGTGAGCGAGGGTCCGGCCGGCCGCGATCAGGAGAGCAGGCGCTTCCGGGCGCGGTGGACGCGACACGGACAAGGTTCTCCTCGCTGATGCCGGAGCTCGCGGCACGCCGATTCGGTCGGGCTGGTCCTGCAGCACGCGCAGCCGCATCACGTCGCGCAGGCCCGGCGCGGCAAGCGCCTCGATGCGCGGCGAGCGTCGGCGCGAGCAGCTCGCGCTGCTCGGCGATCTCGTCCGGGCCGCGGCTGCGGGCACGATGGCGAGTCGCCGCGGGCGCTGTCGCCCCGTCGGCGTCGCGCGTCGAGGCTGACTCGAGGCCGGCGCGCTGGCGCACCGAGTCGACGATCTTGTGCTTCAGCACGCGCGGTCAGCCAGGAGCGCAGCGCCGCCGCGGCCGGCGAACGCGGCGCGGCCGGTAGAGCACGGCCTCGAACACGTCGTGCACCGCGTCCTCGGCCAGCATCGGGTCGTGCAGCCTGCGGCTGCGCGAAGCGCACCAGGTAGGCGCGGTGGGCAGCGACGGTCGGCGATCGAGGCGTGACGGTGGCGGGTGGCATGGCGTCGTCGCGGGCGGCTGTGCGGTCGATGGCGAGACGACTGTGTCGGCGCCGCATCGCGCCGACGCTCGCGAACATCACGAGGAAGATCACATCGGCTGTAAGAGAGCATCGCCGCGATCGACGGCACCGACAATCCGGCCATGCCGCCCGCGCCATCCTCGTCGCCGAAGACCAGGCCGACATCCGCGACCTGCTGGTGATGAACCTGCGCAACGCCGGCTACGAGGTGCACGGCGGTCGGCCGACGGCACGGCCGCGCTGGCGCAGCCAGAACGAGCAGCGCCAGCGACCTGCTGATCCTCGACCTGATGATGCCGGGCCTCGACGGCCTGGAGGTCTGCAAGGCGCTGCGCGCGCGCGGCCGCAGCACGCCGATCCTGATGCTCGACCGCCAAGTCGACCGAGCTCGACCGCGTGCTCGGCCTGGAGCTCGGCGCCGACGACTACCTGACCAAGCCGTTCTCGCTGGCCGAGCTGCTGGCGCGCGTGAAGGCGCTGCTGCGCCGCGCCGACCTGCTGCGCGCCGCGCAGGCCGAGCGCCCAGGCGCGAGCCAGGCGTGCTGCGCAACGGCGACCTCGAGATCCTGCCGGCCAAGCGCCAGGTGCGCTACCGCGGCGAGGCGCTCGACTTCACCGCGCTCGAGTTCGACCTGCTGCTGCATTTCGCCCAGCACCCGGGCCACGTGTTCTCGCGCGGCCAGCTGCTCGAATGCCGTCTGGGGCTACACGCACGACGGCTACGAGCACACGGTGACGACGCACATCAACCGGCTGCGCGCCAAGCTGGAGGCCGATCCGATGCGGCCGCGAGCTGATCCTCACGGTGCGCGGCGCCGGCTACAAGATGCGCGAGGCGCCGCCATGACGAGTCCGTGCGCCGTCCGAAGACGGTCCGCCTCGACGACTCGCGCTCACGATCTTCGTCACCGGCCGCTGACCGCGCTGGTCGTCGCTCGCGACCGTGCTGTTCGCCTTCCAGCGCTTCGAGCACGAGACCACCTACCAGCGCGCCAACGCCTTCCTCGGCCGCGTCGTCGCCATGTACGACGACCTGCTTCGAGATGCACGAGCGCCAGCCCGGACGAGTCTGCACGCTTGCTGCGCAGACCTGGTGCTGTTCGAGCCCGACACGCCAGCTCTACCTGCTCGACGCGCAGGGCACCGTGCTCGCCAGCACCGGCGCGGCGCAAGCTGCCGCCCGGCTTCAGGTCGCGCTCGGCGCCGGTGCGCGCAGGCGGTCGAGCGCCCGACGCCGCATGCCCTACGTGATGGGCGACGACCCGGAGCGCATGGACGCCGACGCGGTGATCGCCGCCAAGCCGGTGCGTCGCGCGAGTGATCCGCAGCGACGACGCCGGTGGCCGGCTACCTGTACCTGGTCGCGCACCAGCGACGCGCTGCCCGCCGACCGCTGGGCGGGTCGTTGCGCAGCAGCTTCGCGCCGCCGGCGCTGCGGCCTGATCGTCGCGATCGTCGCGCTGACCGACGCTGCTGGCCGCGCTGGTGATCATCGCCGCGGTGACGCGGCCGCTGCGCCGCGCTGACCGACGCGGTCGCGACGCGTCGTCGCGAGCGAGGCCTCGACGGAGGGCCGCCGACGCGGCCGCAGCTCGCGCTGCCGCGCGGCCGTCGCGCGACGAGTTCGGCCAGCTCACCGGCGCGCTTTCGACGCTGATGCTCGCGACGCTGCGCAAGCAGTGGGACGCGCTGCGCCGGCTCGACCACTTCCGCCGCGAAGGCGTCAGCAACCTGTCGCACGACCTGCGCTCGCCGCTCACCGCCACCGCCGCCTGCCTCGAGACGCTGGACGAGCCGCTGGGCCGGCGACGGCGCGCGCGGCGACGACCGCCGCCTGGTCGAGGTCGCGCTGCGCAACACGCCGCAACGCCGCGCGGCTGGTGCAGTCGCTCGGCGACCTGGCGCAAGCTCGACGAGCCGGAGTTCAGCTTGCGCGCCGAGGCGGTCGACGTCAGCGAGCTGCTCGACGACATCGCGCTGCGCTTCGCCGAGCGCGCGGCGCAGCAGCGGCGTCGCGCTGCGGGCGCGCCGACGCGCCGACCGGCTGCGCGGCGCCGCCGTACGCCGCTCGACGTCGAGCTGTTCGAGCGCGCGATCGCCAACCTGGTCGACAACGCGCTCAAGTTCTGCCCGGCCGGCAGCACCGCATCACGCTGCGGCGCGAGCGCCGCGACGAGCGCGGGTCGAGGTCAGCGTCGCCGACGACCGGCCCCGGCATCGCCGCCGGCCGACCTGCCGCACCTGTTCGACCGCTTCTACCAGAGCCGGCCACAGCGTCGCGCCGGCCACCGGCGAAGGCGGCAAGGGCCTGGGCCTCGCGATCGTCAAGCGCATCGTCGAGCTGCACGACGGCGAGGTGACGGTCGGCAAAGCACAGCTAGGCGCACGGAACCCGCGTCACGACTGCCGCTGGCCGGCGGCGCAGACCTGACCTGCCACGGCCGCACTGGGAAAAGCCCTCGTGCTGTCGCTTCGGGGCGCGATCTACAGTGACGCCGACTCGCGGCAGGCACCCACCCGGTGCCAGCGAGCGTGGGAGGTCAGCGAGGAGACGAAGACGGCCGCGAACGGCTACGGCCCGTAGCGGCATTCAAGACAGGCCTACAGGCCGAAGCAGAAAGGTCCACAGGGGCGCCGGACGACCGGTGCCCCTTTGTGCCCGGCTGCCGGGCCGAAGCGGCCGGCCAGCGCCGCCGCCTCCGGCAGCGCCACGCGCGCCGCGCAAAACGGGAATTGTGCCTGGGCGACCGTCATCGACAGCCGCGCCCAGCGGGCGGCGTACTGTACCATGCGGGTCGGCTCCGTCCGCCAACCCGTCCATGACCCCAATCACTCCGTCGCCTGCTCGACGTCGACATTCCCGCCCAGCCCGACGTCGCTCGATCGCCTGTCGCTGCTGCTCGCCGAGGACGAGGTCGACCTGCAACGCCGCCGAGCCTCCTGATCAGCGTCCGGACATGGCGCTCGCCGCGGCGGTGCTGAAGGCGGTCAACTCGTGCGCTGCTACGGCCTGCGCGGACGGGTGCAGAGCGTGCAGCAGGCGATCACCTACCTCGGCACGCGCGAGGTCGCGTCGGTGACCTTCGAGATGGGCCTGCGCGCCGTGTTTCCCGCCGGCGCCCGAGCTCGAGCCGGTGTGGGAGCGGGCGCGGCGTGCGCGGCCTGCTGATGGGCCGCATCGGCTCAGGCGCTCGGCGTCGATCCGTGGGCGCGCGCATTCGGCCGGGCCTGTTCGAGGAATGCGGCAAGGCGGTGCATGTTCCGCCACGCCAGCCGAGCGCTACCGGCCGCTGCTGAAGGAGGCCAAGAACGACGAGGAGCTGCTGCTGCTCGAGCACACAGCATTCGGCGTCAGCCACGACGCGCTCGGCGCCGCGCTGTGCGAAAGCTGGGGCCTGGCGCCGCCGGCGGTGCGACAGCGTGCGCTACCACGTCGTCGTCAACAGCACGCTGCGAGCTGCCGATGCAGCTGCAGCGGCGCGTCGATCTGCGCCCTGTCGGCGATGGCGCACGCGCTGATGACCGACCCGGACACGCTCGACGACGTCGCCCGCAAGGTCGGCGCCGCAGGCCGAGACTCGATCTCGTTGCTCGGCGGCGCGCGGACGCGCCGGGTGCAGGAGCAGATCGAGATGGCGGTCGAGCGGGCGAAGACCGACTAGCTCTTCCGGGGGCCCGCTCCCCGTAGTCTCTCTATTGGCGCCGGCCGCATGCTGCACTAGCGTGCAAGCGCTGCGCTCGCCGCTGCGGGCGCGAGGATACCGCCATGGCGAATCTGGCGTCGCGCGACACGGTCGCTCCCGGGCAGCTCGCGCTGCAGCGCTCTATCACTGGGAGCGCGACCGCATCCGAGCCGTGCGTGACCTGACCCAGCCGCTGGGCGGCGGCGTCGATTCGCGACTTCACCTGGGCGCGAGGCGGTGGGCGAGAGCGCATGGCCGCGCACCTGCGGCTCGCTCGGCTTCGCACGCCGGGCAGCCGGATCGCGCATCCTCTCCAAGAACTGCGCCCACTGGCTGCTCGCCGACTTCGCGATCTGGATGGCCGGGCTACGTCTCGGTGCCGCTGTACCTGACGCTCGCGGCCGGCACGATCCGGCAGATCCTCGAGCACAGCTGAGGCGCGAGCTGCTGTTCGTCGGCAAGCTCGACGGCTGGGACGGCGATGCAGCCCCGGCGTTCCGCGACGGGCTGCCCGTGCATCGCGCCTGCCGCTCTGCGCCGGCGCAACGACTATCCGCAAGCTGGGACGCGATCGTCGCCGCGCACGCCGCCGCTGCGCCGAGTCGCCGCTGCGCGACGGCGACGAGCTCGCGACCGATCATGTACACCTCGGGCACGACCGGCACGCCCAAGGGCGTGATGCACAGCTTCGCGACCTTCGCCTGGTCGATCGCCGCCGGCCTGAAGCGCGTGCCGCTCGGCAGCAGACGCGCGCGCTGCTGAGCTACCTGCCGCTCGCGCACGTGGCCGAGCGCGCGCTGGTCGAGCACGCGCCTGCTCGCGATCGGCATGCACGTCTTCTTCGCCGAGAGCCTCGAGACCTTCACCGCCGACCTGCAGGCGCGCGCGGCCGACGGTGTTCTTCTCGGTGCCGCGCCTGTGGGTCAAGTTCCAGCAGGGCGTGCGACGCGAAGATGCCGCCGGCGAAGCTGCAGCGCCTGCTGCGCGATTCCGATCGTCGCGCAGGCATCGTCGCGCAAGAAGGTCCTGGCCGCGCTCGGCCTCGACGCTGCACGCTACGCCGCCGGCGGCGCCGCGCCGATGCCGCCCGAGCTGCTGCGCGTGGTACGCGCGCGCTCGGCCTGCCGGATCGTCGAGGTCTACGGCATGACCGAGAACTGCGGCGTCTCGCATGCCACCCTGCCGCGGCGTCGAGCGCGTCGGCACCGTCGGCCAGCCGTACGACGGGCGTCGAGACGCGCATCGATCCGGCGAGCGGCGAGATCCAGATGCGCAGTCCCGGCCTGATGCTCGGCTACTACAAGGAGCCGGGCCTGACCGCGCGAGGCGATCGATCGCCGACGGCTGGCTGCACACCGGCGACAAGGGCGCATGCTCGACGCCGAGGGCAACCTGCGCATCACCGGCCGGGTCAAGGACCTGTTCAAGACGAGCAAGGGCAAGTACGTCGCGCCGGCGCCGATCGAGGACCGCCTGGTGATGAACGGCGCGATCGAGGCCTGCGTCGTCACCGGCGCCAATCTCGGCCAGCCGCTCGGCATCGTCATGCTCAATCGCCGACGCGGCGAAGCGCTCGTCGACGCCCGAAGGCCGGCGCCGCAGCTCGAGGCGTCGCTGGCCGAGCACCTGCCCAAGGTCAACGACGGGCTCGATCCGCACGAGCAGCTCGACTGCCTGGTCGTCGTCGCCGAGCCGTGGTCGGTGGAGAACGGCTTCATCACGCCGACCTTCAAGGTCAAGCGCAACCGCATCGAGGAGGTCTACGGCGCCGCTGTTCGAGGGCTGGATCGGAGCAACGAAAGCCGGTGCTCTGGCATCGCCGCCTGAGCTGCGCCGTGCCGCTGCGCGGCAGGCTTGCAGTCGACCTTCGCTCCCGAGGCCTTGACGACCTGGGCCCACTTCTTCGCTTCGGCGGCGATGAACTGGGTGAACTGCGCCGGCGTGTTGCCGCTCGGGATCGCGCCCTGCGACACGCAGCCGCTCCTTCAGCGCCGGCGTCGCCAGCGCCTTCGCGGTTTCCTGCTGGACGCGGTTGACGATGTCCGGCGGCGTGCCTGCCGGCGCGAGCAGGCCGAACCACGAGCTCGCCTCGTAGCCCTTGACCGGCGCCGGCCTCGGCGATCGTCGGCACGCTCGGGCAGCGCGGCGCTGCGCTCGCCGCTGGTGACGGCCAGCGCCATCGAGCTTGCCGGCCTTGATCTGCGGCAGCGCCGACGGCAGGTTGTCGAACATCAGGTCCATGGTGCCGCCGATCAGGTCGAGCAGCGCCGGGCCCGAGCCGCGGTACGGGAAGTGGACCATGTAGGTGCCGGTCATGCGTCTTGAACAGCTCGCCCGAGAGGTGGATCGACGGTGCCGTTGCCGCTCGACGCCATGTTGAGCTTGCCCGGGTTGGCCTTGGCATACGCGATCAGGTCGGCTTCACGTCGGTTGATCTTGTAGCGCCGCGGCCTTCGCCGGGTTCATCACCAGCACGTTGGGCACGCCGGCGACAGAGCGTGATCGGCGCGAAGTCCTTGACCGGGTCGTACGGCATCTTCGGATACAGCGCCGGGTTGATGGCCTGCGTGCCGACGGTGCCCATCAGCAGGGTGTAGCCGTCGGCGGGCGACTTGGCGACCATCGGTCGGCGCCGACGTTGCCGCCGGCGCCGGGCTTGTTGTCGACGATGAAGCTGCTGGCCGAAGGCCTTGCCGAGCTCGGGCGCGAGGGCGCGCGCGAGGATGTCGGTCGGTGCCGCCCGGCGCGAACGGCACGACGATTCGCACCGGCTTGGTGCTCGGCCAGGCGGTGCCGCTTGCGCCAAGCCGAGCGGCGCGAAGACGCCGAGGGCGAGGGCCAATAGCGCAGTTCGCAAGCTTCTGATGCATGGGGCGTGTCTCCGGCGCGTCGGCGCCTCGAAGGGCGCGCGTCCGAATCGTAGTGTGGGGAGATCGGACGCCGATTGTTTCGACACGGTTTCGAAGCCGTCGTCGCCGTTGCGCAGGCGTGCCAGCGCCGGAAATTCGCAAGCGATGCAACGCCGCCCGAAGACGCGCGTTCGTACTCTGCCGTACCGGCTGCACGACGCCGCAACGCGCAACTCCTCAGGACCCCACCATGCCGTACAGAAGGAAGGCCCCGCCCTGTTCGCCACCACCCTGGCGACGCTGATCGCGACGATTCCCGCCCAAGCGTGGGCTCAAGGATCAGCCGGCGCGGCAGATGCAGCGCGTCGAGATCACCGGCTCGTCGATCAAGCGCGATCGACGCCGAGACGGCGCTGCCGGTGCAGGTGCATCACGCGCGAGCAGATCCAGACGCAGCGGCGCGACCAACGTCGAGCAGCTGCTGCAGACGATCAGCGCGGTCTCGAGCTCGGGCGGACTGACCGCGGCGTCGGCCTCGGGCGCCGACGACCGGCGGCATCTCGGTCGTATCGCTGCGCGGCCTGACCTCGATCCGCACGCTGGTGCTGCTGAACGGCCGGCGCATCGCGCCCTACGGCATCGGCTTCACCGGACGACTCGGTCTCGGTCGACGTCAACAGCATTCCGCTCGCGGCGATCGAGCGCGTCGAGGTGCTCAAGGACGGCGCCTCGGCGATCTACGGCTCGGACGCGATCGCCGGCGTCATCAACTTCATCCTGCGCCAGGAATTCAGCGGCCTCGAGCTGACCGCCGAGTACGGCGACCACGCATGGCGGCGCGCAACTCAAGCGGGCCACGCGGAACCTGCGGCTTCGGCGACCTGGCCACCGACCGCTTCAACGTCATGCTGGTCGGCCTCGCTACCAGAAGGAAGGCGCGCTGTTCGGCCGCGACCGCGCCTTCGCCGGCGAGGCGTACAACGTCGAGACCACCAACGCACGACGCACCTCGGGCAACACCTTCCCGGGCCAACATCACGTTCCGCCGACGGCTCGGGCGGGCAACGACCAATCCCTCCGCACCCGGCTGCGCCGCTGCCCGTACTCCTTCAACGACCCGCTGTTCCTGCCCGACCGCTGCCGCTACGACCCGTCGCCGTCGGTGACGCTGGATTCCGGCCTCCGAGCGCGTCAGCATCTTCGCCGCCGGCAAGTACGCGATCACGCCGCGACATCCAGGCCTTCGTCGAGGCGTCGTACAACGAGAACAAGATCCGCACCGTCATCCAGCCGGTGCCGCTCTCGGACCAGTTCAACATCCCGCTGCAGAACGCGCTCTGCAGCCGCGGCGCCGTACAACAACACGGTCGCCAACGCGCTGCGTCTCGACCGTTCCTGCTGACGCCGTCGAGCCCTTACTACCCGACCGCCTTCGCCACAGCGCGAACTACGGCGGCGACGCCCGACCTGCTCGTGCGCTACCGCTCGGCGCTCACCGGCAACCGCGACATCACCGACATCAGCGAGGCGCCGCGCGTGGTCGCCGGCGTCAAGGGCACGCGATGGGCTGGGACTTCGACGTCGCCGGGCCTCTACAGCCAGAGCAAGGTCCGCGAGAAGGTCAGCAACGGCTTTCCGCTGCTGACGCAGCTGATGCCGCTGCTCAACAGCGGCCACGTGCAACCCGTTCGGTCCCGAGCGACCCGGCGGTCGAGGCCCAGGTCGCGCCGCCACCAACTTCACCGGCGATGCGTACTCGATCAAGTCGTCGCTTGACCAGCCTGGCCGGCAAGGCGCTCGCGACGACGTCATGCAGCTGTCGGCGGGCCGCTCGGCGCTCGCCTTCGGCGGCGAGGTGCGCGAGCGAGAAGTTCGACTTCTCCGCGTCGGCCGCGCTGCAGGCGGGCGACTGTCAGGCTACGGCGGCAACTTCCCGCCGACCAGCCGAATCGCGCGACGTCGGTGCGCGTGTTCGGCGAGGTCAACATCCCGATCGTCAAGAACCTCGAGGCGAACATCGCCGCCCGCTACGACCACTACGAGGGCGTCGGCAGCTCGACGACGCCCAAGGGCAGCCTGCGCTGGCAGCCGATGCTGCCGCAGGCTGCTGCGCGCCTCGTACGGCGAGGGCTTCCGGGCGCCGAGCCTGCAGGACCTGTTCCTGCCGCTGCAGACCAGCGTGACGCCGGTCGGCCTGAGCGACCCGGATCGATGCCCGGTGACGAACAACGGCAACGACTGCCAGACCCAGTTCAACGTGCAGTTCTGGCGGCGACAGAAGAACCTCAAGCCGGAGAAATCGAAGAACTTCGACGCTCGGCACGGTGCTCGAGCCGGTGAACAACTTCACGCTTCGGCGTCGACTACTTCCGCGTCCACCTCGACGAACACCATCGTCAACGGCGTCAACCCGGCGCAATCATCCTCGGCGACACCGGCGCAGTACGGCAACCCTCATCACCCGGCGCCGCAGACGCCGGCCGACATCGCCGCCGGCATCCCCGGTCCGATCACCTCGATCAACCAGATCAACATCAACCTCGGCACGACCAAGATCTCCGGCCTCGACTTCGACGTCAAGTGGCGCATCCCCACGGCGGAGATGGGGCGCTTCACCGTCAGCGGCACGGCGACCTATTTCATCAAGTTACGACACTCCGAACACCGACGGTCCTTTCACCGGCAACGTCGACCGCATCAACGCGGCGACGGGCGGCGTCATCCCGCGGTTCAAGAGCTACCTCGCGGTCGACTGGACGCAGCGGGCCGTTCGGGCTGACGCTTCGCGCAGAACTACCAGAAGCACTATCACGACCTGGCCGACACCTTCAGCCAGCCCCGAGCCGGCCGACTTCGTCTATCGCACCGTCAAGTCGTACACGACCTACGACGTCCAGGCACCGTACGAGCCGACGAAGTCGTGGCGGCTGACGCTGGGTGCGCGCAACGTCTTCGACCAAGGATCCGCCGTACACCAACGCCGGCGGCCAGACCGTCGTTCCAGAGCGGCTACGACCCGCAGTACGCCGACCCGCGCGGCCGCTTCGTCTATGCCCGCGTCACCTATCTCAGTGAACTGAAGGGCAGCGCCTCGAGCCGGATCATGTATCCCGCTCGTCACCGGAATCGCGCGATCTTGCGCGAATCAGCCTGTATCTGCATCTATACTGGGCGCATGCGGACCTCAGTCGACGAGCTGGCGCCGCGCGGATTCGACTGCGTCTGCGGCAACATCCGGATGGCCGCGCGCGCGCGGTCAGCAGCGTCTACGACCGGCACCTGCGCGATGCCGGCGTCTCCGCCAGCCAGATGGCGGTGCTTCTGGGCGGTCGCCTATGCCTGCGGCCTTGTCGGTCAAGGAGCTCGCCGGCCCGGATCGCCATGGACGAAACCACGCTGATCCGCAACCTGCGCGGCCTCGAGAAGCGAGGGCTGGGTGTCGCTGGCGATCGGCGGCGACCGGCGCCGTCGCCTGCCGGCGCTGACCGAAAAGGGCCGCGAGGTAGCTCGGCGACGCGCTGCCGCTGTGGAAGAAGGCGCAGAAGGCAAGTGGCGGCGCTGCTCGATGACAAGCTGAGCGAGACCAATCGAGAAGCTCTCCGCTTGGCGCGGCCATCGCTCTGAGCCACCCACCAAAATTTGTCCAAAACGATAGCCACATGCATTTAATACGGACAGCCGCTGACCGGACGGGGCGTCGGTGGCATGGACGCAGCGACGCCGGCAGCGCCGATGCTGGTGTTTCGCGCCGGTGCTCGCCGGGCGGCGGCCGCCGCCTGGGGGCAACCGGCAGGTCCGCCTCGACGAGGACGCGCTGGCTCGTTCTCGACGGCCGCGAGAGCCTGCTCGGTGCGGCTCGATCCCGAGCGTGCGCACCCGGATGGTCGTCGTCGTCGTCGCCTCCCGACGAGCTCCGGGCTGGCGAGGCAGCGCGACGCGCCGCCGGAGCGGGCTTCAACCCCGCGCGGACAGACCGTCCCAGCGCGGCCACCGGGCCCGCCGGCCCGGCGTCGACAACGGCGATCGCCTGACGGCGCGGGCGGCCGGCCCCGGCGACGCCGACCGAGCGCGAAGCGAGCATCTGCATCGAACCTGTCCGCGACGCCTGGGCCGAAGAGCAGGACCTGCGCCGCAGGGCGGCACGCATCGACCTGCGTCAAGCCGGCGACGCGCAGCAGCTGCTGCGCCGGATCCACCACTCGCCGCCGACTTCATCGCCAGCCACCACGACGAGGCCGCTCTCGCTCGACGAGATGGCGCGCAAGCCGCCAGCCTGTCGCGCTTCCATTTCGTGCCGCCTGTTCAGCCTGGTCCACGGCGAGACGCCACGCCTTCCTGCGCAGGAAGCGCACCGCAGTCGCGCGCCGCCATCTCGCCGGTCGGCAGCGCCGCGGCGAGGCGGGCGAGCCGCGCCGGCTTCGGCAGCCGCTCGTCCTGTTCCGCAACCTGCGCAAGACGGCGCCCGCCGGCGTCGCCACCGACCCAATCGCTTCCTCTGCCTGATCGTCGGCAGCGACGCGGTCGATCCGCGGGTTGCACCGCCCGAGTTCGACGGCTTCGGCTTCAAGCCCTACGCGGTCGAGACCTTCAGCTCGGCGCTCGAGGCATGATCCGGCAGTGGCAATTCGACGCCGTGATCGTCGACGGCGACAGCGCGCCGGCTCGCTCCTGCATGCCCTGCCGCGAGCTGCGCGACCGCTCGAACTGCGCCGATCGTCGTCGTCTGGGCGACGGCGCGCGAGCGCCGGCAGATCGAGGCCTGCACAGGACGGCGCCACCGAGCGTCATCGTCAAGCCGCATCGGCGCGGCTGATCGCCGCGAAGCTGCACCGCCTGATCGAGATCGGCAGGGACCGGTCCCGTGCAGCGCCGAGAGCCGTGCGCGCCGCGGTGCAGCTCGGGCCCCTGCGACTCGATCCGCGCCGCGCCGCCGCCAGCGTCGGCGACGCGCCGCTGGCGCTCACCACCGGCGAGTTCGAGGCTGCTGCTGCTGCTCGCCTCGCGGCCGGGCGAGTTCGTCCGTCGCGACACGATCGGCGGACCGCTCCGGCAGCGCGCGACGGCGCCGCGCGACGGCCGGCGCAGCGCCGACATGCACATCTGCCGCATCCGCAAGAAGCTGCGCGACGCGGGCGCGACGAACCGCTGCGCGTGGAAACGACGGTCTGCGGCCAGGGGCTGTTGCCTGCGCCTCGAAGCGGAGTCGGCGGCAGGGATGTTTCGGCGCCAGGCCCATCCCCAGTGGTGCGCCTGGCGCCGGGGCGAAGCGACGCTTCGCTAGCCGCCCGGCCACGAGAGGCAACCCACGGCACCGGCAGCGCGCGTTGCCGCGGGGCGTCGTTCTGCGTGGAGAGATTACCTCAGCGGCGCCGGCAGCGCCGGCGGCGCTAAGCTGGGCCGTCATGGGCAGAGCCCGTCGACCACTGCCGCTCTGAAGCTCCACGCGCTGCGTCGTTCTGGCCCTGGCGGCAGCGTGGGCGGCAGCGCGACAAGCTGCTGCTGCCAGCGCGCTGCGCATGGTTCGTGCGGCCGGAAGTCGACGCGGGCGCTCAGAGTCGTCGCGGCTGCGCATCGGCGCGCGCCCGTTCAGCAGCACCCGCACGCGCAGGTGTCTTTGATCCACCGCCTGCTCAAGAGCGATCCCAAGGTGCTGGCATGGCGGCGGAGCTTCCGCCGCCGAAAGAAACTCCCCTTGCCGGCGGGTGCTACGCGGCGAGTCGAGGCACTACGCCCGCGAAGAGATCGTGCCGGCGTTCAACGCCTACGCTGGTCTTTCGGCGTCCGGCAACTGAAGCTACCGGCCGCCAGGTCTCGGCGCGGTACCTGTACCGGAAGGTACGCCTCGGCTGCGTCGACACCGCGGCGCTTGGCGGGCGTGCCCGGAGAAGCGACCGTCCGTGTTCGTCGGTAGAACCACCGCTCCAACATGGACTGCACCTGGCGGCAGCTCGCCGCCGCCGACCGAGCCGCGCTGGTCTCGACGCACGCGGTCGGCGAGTGGGCACAGCGTCTGTGCCCCATGTCGGCGTTGATGATCCGCTCGATGGGCGCGCGTACTTCGTACGCCTTAGCCACGCAACTCAGAAAAGGACGGGCTCTACCGGCGCGTCACTCAGTGCGCATACACCGCGATGGCGACGGCACGGGCCGGCGTGCCGCCAGGCCGTCTTCCCCGGAGGGCGGGCTGACGCGCAATGGCCTCCACGGGTGCCGCCGCGGCTGGGCGTGAATCGGCGGCTTCCACCTTGCTGCGCGGCAGCACCGCCTCGGGGGCTGAGCGCCGCTGACCTGCGTTGTTCCTGCCGCTCGGCCTGAACTGCGACCGGGTCTGCCGGAGGACCGGCCGCATGCTGCGCTCACGATCGATCCCCAGCGCCCGGCCGACAGGCAACCGCTTCTGGACCGCCTGGAACACGCTCGGCTTCGTCGTCAGCAACCTGCGGCTGATGGGGGCAAGAGCGGCTGGCGCCGCTTCGGCTGCACGCCTGCGTCAATTCCGGCACGCCGGTGCATCGTTGCGCGCCTACTGTTGCCGAGCGCGGCATCGACTTCCAGACGCTTCGGCACTGCCGTCGAGCGCCAAGCGCGCGCACATCGGCGAAGCTCGGCGAACACCTGATGGCGGCCGTATCGGCCGGAAGATCGGGCCGGTGCTGCCGGTGCCGCTGGTCGCCGCGGTTGATCCTCGCGCGCGGCGAGCGGGGACTTCGGAGCTGGAGCGTGAAGGCCGAGGTCTTAATACACGCTGATCGAGCGGAAGCATCGGGGCCGCGGCAGGCGCGCATACCTACGTTTTACCAGCGCAAGGACCGCGGCTATGCCGTCGGCGTCGGCTTGCATGCTCACCCTGCGCCATCTGGTCGAGGAAAGCGACGGCCTGTACACGGCGCAGCCAGATCAGGCTTCTGCCGGTGCCGCTGCTCACCGCAACTCGATCGCCCATTTCCTGCCAAGACCGCGCGGGGACGCTGCCGCGGGGCCTGCGCGGCGTGACGCCGAGTCGCGGGCGGCGCCGAACAAAGAGCAGGGAGCGGGACGGGGATGTCGGGGCTCGCTCTCGAAACCGCCCCGAATTGCCCGCTCCCCCGTGACCCCAGGTCGGCGGAGCGTCAGCATGAGCGACGCCTCTGCCTGCACCAGGCGCGCGGCAGTGTCGGTCACTGGCTCGCGTCCGCAGCTGGGGCCGAAACCGACTTCTAGCGGCCGCCTCCTGGCGGCCCGAACAACGAAAGCTGTTGCGGCACGAAGGCATGCAGCGTCAGCACGAACGGACGCTGCGAAGGCGCACGCGCCGGCGGCAGCGCGACCGGGCTGCCGATGGCCCAGCCGCAGCAGGGGAAGAAGCGCGCCGCCACGGGGCGACGCAGCCGGGGAAGAGTGAGCGATGCAGCATGCCGTCTGTCTTCGATTCGAGCCGGCCGCTTGAAACGACTTGGTTGCAGGTGCCGGTTTCTCGCCTCGAGGTGCAACGTTCGTGCCATGCGTCGTGCGACGTGATGCGGTTCACGAGCCGCTCGCCGGCGACGGTTTGCGACGGTGCGCCTGGACGGCTGACAAGCGCTGCGCCGCCGCGACCGGTCGCGCGTCGACTTCGCAAGCAGGCGTTACAGACCCGCCGGCGTCGGCGGACCGCGCCAGCGCGCTCGACGGCTTCAGGCCGTCGCCGGCGACGTAGCCGCGCGGAATGGCGGTCAGGAGGCGCCGCGTGCTATTCCTGCTGCGGACGCTCGAGGGATCTGCTCGACCCCGGCCTGCTCGACCACCTCGCCGTCCTTCATGACGATCACCTCGTCGGCCATGAAGCGGACGACGGCGCGAGGTCGTGGCTGATGAAGATGTAGGCCAGGCCGAGCTCGTCCTGCAGGTCCTTCAGCAGGTTGAGCACCTGCGCCTGCACCGAGACGTCGAGCGCGCTCACCGCCTCGTCGAGCACCAGCACCTCGGGCGAGAGGCGTCAGGCAGCGCGCGATCGCCACCGTTGCCGCTGGCCGCCGGAGAACTCGTGCGGATACTTGCCGCATCGCCGTGTCGTCGAGGCCGACCTTGTGCGAGCAGCGCTGCGGGCGCGCAGCTTCGCGCTCGCGCGGCGCTCGGCGCCGATGCCGTGAATCGTCATCGGCTCGACCAGCGTCTGGCCGATCGTGAAGCGCGGATTGAGGCGAGGCGTACGGGTTCTGGAACACGACCTGGATCCGCGCGCCGCATCGCCAGCATGCTCCGCCACTGTCAAGCGCCAGCAGGTCGCGGCCGTCGAGCAGCACCTGCCGCCGACCGCCGTCGTCGGCTCGTGCAGCCGCAGCAGCGTCAGCCCGATCGTCGTCTTGCCCGAGCCCGACTCGCCGACCACGCCGAGCGTGTGGCCGCGCGCAGAGTCGAAAGGTGACGTCCTGCACCGCGCGCGAACTCGCTTTCGCCGAACACGCCGCTGCGCAGCCAGAAGCTCTTGGCCAGCGCCCGGGCCTGCGAGCGAGCACCGGCGCGTCCGGGTCCTTCGCTTGCCGTCGCCGTGTCGGCCGACGGCGCGCGCCGGCGATGTGGTCGTCGATCACCATCAGCGCGCGCGGATTGCCGACCAGCCGTCGGGCCGGCAGGCGAGCAGCGCCCGCGGTGTAGGCGTCCTGCGGCGCGGCGAAGATTCGCGCCACCGGGCCCTGCTCGCGCACGACGCCGTTGCGCATCACGACCACGTGATCGGCGATCTCGCCGACCAGCGCCGAGGTCGTGGCTGATGAAGAGCATGCTCATCGCGGTGCTTCTTCTGCAGCCGCGCCGAGCAGCTCGAGGATCTGGCGCTGGATCGTCACGTCGAGGGCGGTCGTCGGCTCGTCGGCGATCAGCAGCTTGGGCTCGCAGGCGAGCGCCATCGCGATCATCACCCGCTGCTGCTGGCCGCCCGACAGCTCGTGCGGATAGGCGGCGAGCCGCCGCTTCGGCTCCGGGCATGCCGACCTCGTTGAGCAGCGCCTCGGCGCGCGCCCAGCGGCCGCCGGCGCGTGCAGGCCCAGGTGCTTGCATCAGCGGCTCGGCGATCTGCTGGCCGACGGTGAACACCGGGTTCAGCGAGCTCATCGGGTCCTGGAAGACCGCAGGCGATCTCCTTGCCGCGCATCCGCTGCAGCTCGCGTCGCGGCATCGAGGGCGCAGCATGTCGCGGCCCTGCGTACCGAGGATCGTCCGCTGACGCTCGGCGTTGTCGGGCAGCAGGTTCAGCGATCGACATCGCGCGTGACGCTCTTGCCCGAGCCCGACTCGCCGACCAGGCGCGACGGTGCTGTTCTCGGCGACGTCGAAGCGCACGCCGCGGACGCACGCGCGTCGGCGCGCCGTCGCTTCCTTGCCGAGGCGAAAGGCGACCTGCAGGTCGCCGATCGAGAGCAAGTTCCCACCGGCCGGGGCGCTCATTCCAGGCCCCGCAGCTTCGGGTCGAGCGCGTCGCGCAGCGCGTCGGTCATGCAGCGAGAACGCGGTGACGAAGACGGCCATGAACGCGGTGGCCGCGACGAGCTGCCACCAGTAGCCGAGGATCAGCTCGCTCTGCGCCTCGGCGAGCATCGTGCCCCAGCGACACGTCGTCGATCGGCGACGCCGAGGCCGAGGTACGAGAGGATCACCTCGCGCCTTGATGAAGGCGACGACGAGCAGCGACAGCCGCACCAGCATCGACGTGGCTGACGTTGGGCAGGATGTGGCGGAACATGCGCGACCCGGTGGACGCGCCGATCGCCTCGGCCGCGCGCACGTACTCGCGCGTCGAATGCTTGATGAACTCGGCGCGCACCTGCCGGTAGATGCCGGTCCAGCCGGTCAGCGCCGAGGATGATCACCACGCGTGCCGATGCCGCGGCCGAAGCACCGCGGCGAACGACGAAGATCAGCAGGATGTCGGGGATCGACGGTGAAGACGTTGTAGAGCCACTCGAGGAAGTCGCCGACCTTGCCGCCGAAGAAGCCGCCGAGCGCGCCGAGCACGGTGCCGATCAGGGTGGCGACGAGGCGCCGCGAGCACGCCGACGAAGACCGAGATCTGCGGTGCCCTTCATCGCCTTGGCGAGCACGTCGCGGCCGAAGCCGGTCGCCGCCGAGCGGCAGGGTCTCGGCGCGCTGGCGGTTCCACCGTCTTGTAGCTTGGCGGCGCGCTCGGCCCATTCCTTGTAGCGTGGCGCGAGCGGGTCGACGTCGGAGATGTCGACGATCGGCGGCCGTTGGGCGGCGATGCGCATCGTGCCGGCGCCTCGACGCTGACGCGGCGCCGACGAAGCGTGGGCGGGGCGCTCGGCACGGCCACTTCTCGTTCTGCCAGCCGTGGCCACCAGGCCGACCGCGGCCAGCGACGATCAGCAGCGAGGAACACGAGCACGACCGCCATGGCGCACGACGCCCACGCGGTCGGCGCGCAGCCGCCGCCAGGCGGCGTGCCAGACGCCTTCGGAGCGCCTGAGCGGCGGCGGACCACGGCGTCGGCGCGCGAGGACGCGCGCTCACTTCAGCACCACCCGCGGATCGACCAGCTTGTAGCAGCAGGTCCGACGCAGCAGGTTGATCGACCATCGTCAGCACCGCCAGGTAGATCGTGATCGCCTGGATCACCGGGTAGTCGCTGCGGTTGACCGCCAGGCATCACCTCGCGGCCCGAGCCCGGGAATCGAGAAGAACACCTCGATCAGGAACGAGCCGACGAAGATGCCCGGCAGCGCACAGGCCGATGTTGGTCAGGATCGGGATCATCGCGTTGCGCAGCACGTGCTTGAACAGCACGGTGCTGCTCGGTCATGCCCTTGGCGCGCGCGGTGCGCACGTAGTCGTGGCCGAGCTCGTCGAGGAAGAAGGTGCGGTACAGGCGCGTCTGCGGCGCGAGCGCCGACGAACACCGCCAGCAGCACCGGCAGCGGCACGTAGGTGACCAGGTTCGTCGCACAGCCGAGTCGCTCCAGCCCTGCACCGGGAACCAGCCGAGCTGGAAGCGCGAACACGTACTGGCCGACGATGACGTAGACCAGGAAGCGAGATCGACAGCGCCACCGTGCGTGATCGACCATGATCGCGCGGTCGGTCAGCGAGCCGCGCGCGGTAGGCGACCCACATCGCGATCGGCAGCGCGAGCAGCGTGTCGAGCACCAGGATCGGCATCATCACCGTCAGCGTCGCCGGCAGCCGGGTGGCGAACAGGTTGCGCGACCGCTCTCGTTGGTGGCCCAGCTGCGGCCCCAGTCGAAGGTGACGATCTGCTTGAGGAAGATCCAGAGCTGCACGTACCAGCGGCTGGTCCAGGCCGAGCTGCGTGTGCGGATCGCCTGCGATCTGCTCGCGGCGTCGGCGTTCTGCCCGGCCGAGGATCACCGACGGGTCGCCGCCGAAGTAGTGGAACAGGATGAACACCAGCAGCACGACGCCGAGCCAGCGTCGGGACCATCTGCCAGAGGTCGCCGGATGAGGTAGGCGGCCATGCGGGGAGCCCTCGCTACCGTGGCAGGGCGGGCATTGCCGGGGTAAGCCGCGGTGTGGGGCCGTGCGCCGGCGACGCGTGATAGACTCAGCGGGCACACCATGAGCGACGATCGGTACGTCCGGCATCGACCGCCGCGACCCGTGCTGGCCGCAGCCGCCCTGGCCTTGGCGCTGCCACCGCGTCCGCGGGCAGCGCCGCCGGCGGCTGCGACTGCCGCCGCGGGCGACAAGGTGCTGCGCGATCGCGCACCGCGTCGCCGAGACCGGCTTCGACCCGGCGACGCATCTCGCGACCTGTATTCGCGCATCGGCATCACGCGCAGCATCTTCGAGGCGCCTCTACAAGCTACGACCACCTGGCGCGGCCGGTCAAGGTGAAGCCGTGCTCGCCGACGGCGATGCCCGAGGTACTCGGACGACTTCCGCACCTGGACCGTCCGGATCCAGCCGCGGCATCTACTTCGCCGACGACCCGGCCTTCAAGGGCAAGCGGCGCGAGCTTGGCCGCCAGGACTATCGTCTACTCGCTCAAGCGCTTCTGCCGATCCGGCCAACAAGAGCCCGGTGCTGAGCCGTGCTCGAGACGAGGGCATACGTCGGCCTGGCTCGAGCTGCGCCAGGCAGGCGCTCGACAAGCAAGGCAGCCGTTCGACTACGACCGCGAGGTCGAGGGCGCTGCAGGCGCTGGACCGCTACACGCTGCAGTTCACGCTCGGCGAGCCGCGGCCGCGCTTCATCTACGCTGGCCTCGCCGGCGAGCGATCTGTCGGCGCGCGTGGCGCGCGAGGTGGTCGAGTTCTACGGCGACACAGATCATGCGAGCACCCGGTGGGCACCGGGCCGTTCCGGCTGGCCGCAGTGGCGGCGCAGCTCGCAGATCGTGCTCGAGCGCAACCCGACCTACCGCGAGATGCTACTACGACGCCGAGCCGCGCGCCGACGACGCCGAGGGCCAGGCGATCGCTGGCGCGCTTCAAGGGCCGGCGCCTGCCGATGGTCGACCGGCGTCGAGGTCTCGATCATCGAGGAGAGCCAGCCGCGCTGGCTGGCGTTCCTCAACGGCGAGCACGACCTCGTCATCGCGCCGGCTGCCGCCCGAGTTCGCACGCTCGCGATGCCCAACGGCAAGCTCGCGCCCAACCTCGCCAAGCGCGGCATGCAGCTCGTGCGCATCGGTGCCGGCCCGACGTCACGCTGCTGCTACTTCAACATGGAGGACCCGATGGTCGGCGGCTACACGCCGGAGAAGGTCGCGCTGCGCCGCGCGATCAGCGCTGGCCTACGACGTGCAGCGCGAGATCCGCCATCGTGCGTGCAGCGGCCAGGCGATCCGGCGCAGTCGCTCGATGCTGCCGCACACCACGGGCTACGACCCGACGTTCAAGAGCGAGATGCAGCGAGTACGACCCGGCCGCGGCCGAAGGCGCTGCTCGACATGTTCGGCTACGTCGACCGCGACGGCGACGGCTGGCGCGACTGCCCGACGGCGCGCCGCTGGTGCATCGAGTACGCGCCAGGCAGCCCGACGCAGATCTCACCGCCAGCACGACGAACGCGTGTGGCAAGCGAGCCTGACCGCGCATCGGCGTGCGCGTCGAGTGTCCACGATCCAGCAGTGGCCGGAGCAGCTGAAGGCCGGCACGCCGGCAAGTTGCATGATGTGGTCGCTGGGCCTGTCGGCCGGCGCGCCCTGACGGTGCAGGACGCGCACTGCAGCGCTTCTACGGCAGCCGCAGATCGGCGGGCAGAACCTCGCGCGCTTCAAGCTGCGCCCGCGTTCGACGCGCATCTACGAGCGCATGACAGGTCGATGCCCGACGGCCCCGAGCGCGGGCAGCTGTTCCGCGAGCGCGCAGCGCCTGTGCGCCGCGTACAAGCCGTACCGCTACATCGTCACCGCGTCACCGACATGTGCAACCCGTGGCTGATCGGCTACCGGCGCCCGATGTTCTGGCACGACTGGTGGCAATACGTCGACATCGACACCAGCGACGCGCAGCCGAATGAAGACGCGATCGAACCGCGATCGCCGCCTGCACCGCCGCCGCTGCTGGCGCCCGACTGGCGCTCGCCGCCGCGGCGCGGCCGCGCCGCAGGCCGACCGGCGGCGCGCAAGGTGCTTGCGCTACGCCTTCGCGTCGCCGAGACCGGCTTCGACCCGGCCACAGGTCAGCGACCTGTACTCGCGCACCGTCACCGCCACATCTTCGAGGCGCCGCTACGACTTCGACTACCTGGCGCGGCCGGTCAAGGATGCGGCCGCTGACCGGCCGCGGCGATGCCCGAGATCTCGGCGCGACTTCCGCACCTGGACCTGTGCGCATCCAGCCCGGCATCTTCTTCGCCGACGACCCGGCGTTCAAGGGCAAGCCGCGCGAGCTGGTGGCGCCGGACTACGTCTACGCGCTGAAGCGCTTCGCCGACCCGGCCAACAAGAGCCCGGCGTGCGGCAGCGTCGAGGAAGATGGCGCTCGCTCGGCCTGACAGAGCTGCGCGAGCCGAGCGCTCGAGACAGCGCACGCCGTTCGACTACGACACGCGAGATCGAGGGCCTGCGCGCGCTCGACCGCTACACGCTCCAGTTCCGGCTCGCAGAAGCCGCGGCCCGCGCTTCCATGAGCGACATGGCCGACGCGAGCTCTACGGCGCCGTGGCGCGCGAGGTGGTCGAGGCCTACGGCGACGCAGATCGCCGCGCATCCGGTGGGCACCGGGCCGTTCCGGCTGGCAAGCAGTGGCGGCGCAGCTCGCGCATCGTCCTCGAGCGCAACCCGAGCTTACCGCGAGGCGCTGCTACGACGCCGAGCCGCGCCGCCGACGACGCCGAAGGCCAGGCGCTCGCTCGCGCAGCTTCAAGGGCCGGCGCCTGCCGCTGATCGACGGGTCGAGATCTCGATCATCGAGGAGCGCAGCCGCGCTGGCTGTCGTTCCTCAACGGCGAGGCCGACTTCTGCGAGCGCGTGCCCGACGAGTTCGCCAGCAGCGCCATGCCCAGCGGCAAGGCTCGCGCCGAACCTCGCCAAGCGCGGCATCCGCGGCATGCGCAGTCGTCGAGCCCGGACGCACGCTGTCCTGCTTCAACATGGAGGACCCGGTCGTCGGCGGCTACACGCCCGAGAAGGTGGCGCTGCGACGCGCGATCGACGCTGGCGGTGGACGTGACGCGCGAGATCACCACGCGTGCGCCGCGGCGCAGGCGATCTCCGGCGCAGTCGCCTGCGTGCCGCCCTACGACCGGCTACGACGCCGCACTACCGCAGCGAGATGGGCGACTACGACCCGGCGCGCGCCAAGGCGCTGCTCGACATGTTACGGCTACGTCGACCGCGACGGCGACGGCTGGCGCGAGCAGCCGAACGGCGAGCCGTTGACGATCGTCCGCCGCACCTATCCGGACAGCCTGCAGCGCGCGCTACCGACGGGCTCGGTGGCAGAAGAACCTGAAGGCGGTCGGGCTGAAGGTCGAGTTCCAGGTCTGCGCAGTGGCCGAGAACCCGAAGGCGGCGCAGGCGGGCAACTTCATGGTCTGGGCGGTGAGTCGTCGTCGGTCGCAGCCCGACGGCACTCGGCGCGCCTGCGGCGCCTGTACGGGCCGTCGTCGGGCGGTGCGAACCTGTCGCGCTTCAAGAACGCGGAGTTCGACGCCTCTACGACCGGCTGCAGCGCATTGCCGACGGCCCCGAGCGCGAGCAGCTCTTCCTTCAGGCCAAGCGGATGTCGCTGGCCTGGGCGCCCTACCGCCAGCACGTGCATCGCATCTACAGCGACATGATGCACCCCTGGCTCGTCGGCTACCGGCGGCCGTTCTTCTCGCAGCGCTGGTGGGCATCGGGTCGACATCGACGAGGCGCAGCGCGGCGGGCCGTCGGCCTGGACCCGAGCGGGACTCCCATGGCGCGAGCGCCGAGACGGACTGGAACCGCGCACGCGCCGGCCGATCTTCGCGGGCTATCGTCAGCAGGTGCGGCAGCCAGAGCGAGAACGCCGGCACGTAGGTGACGATCAGCAGCGCCGAGCACATCGCGGCGTAGAACGGCCATAGCTCGCGCGACACCTCCTCCATCGTCACCTTGCCGATCGCGCAGCCGACGAACGAGCGTCGGCCCCACCGGCGGGCGTGATCAGGCCGATGCCCGAGGTTGAGCGAGCAGGATCATGCCGAAGTGCACCGGGTCGATGCCGAACTTGCACGATCACCGGCAGCAGGATCGGCGTGCAGATCAGGATCATCGGCGCCATGTCCATGAAGGTGCCGAGCAGGATCAGCAGGATGTTGATCATCATCAGCAGCTCGTACTTGTTGCTGGCGATGCGCGAGGAACAGCTGCGTCGCCTTCGCCGGCACCTGCATCAGCGCCATCATGTAGCCGAAGGCGGCGGAGAAGCCGATCAGCATCATCACCATCGCCACCATCTTGGTCACGCGGTGCAGCAGCATCGGCAGCTCGCGCCAGCGGTAGTCGCGGTAGATGAACATCGTGACGATGAAGGCGTAGAGGCAGGCGACCGCCGCCGACTCGGTCGGGCGTGAAGACGCCGCGACAGGATGCCGCCGAGGATGATGATGACGGTGACCAGGCCCCACAGCGCGTCGACCGCGATCTTCCCGGCCTGGCGCAGCGTCACCGGCTCGCCCTTCGGGATAGCCGCGCCGGTACGACAGGATCACGCACAGGCCCATGACGCAGGCGCCGAACAGCGAGCCCGGCAGCACGCCGGCGAGGAACAGCTGGCGCGACCGAGATCGTGCCGCCGGCGGCGAGCGAATAGAGCACCGGCGTTGTGCGACGGCGGGATCAGCACCGCCTGCACCGAGCCGCAGATCGTCACGTTGGTGGCGAACACCTTCGGATAGCCCTGCTTGACCATCTGCGGGATCAGCACCGAGCCGATCGACGCGGTGTCGGCGACCGACGAGCCCGAGACGCCGCTGAAGAAGGTCGAGGCGATGACGTTGACCAGCGCCAGCCCGCCGCGGATCGCGCCGACGAAGACTGCGCGCCAGGTTGACCAGCCGCACCGCCATGCCGCCCTCGGCCATGATCGCGCCGGCCAGGACGAAGAACGGGATCGCGAGCAGCGAGAAGCTGTTGACGCCGCTCGAGATCTGGATCATCACCGCCTCGAGCGGCACGTCGATCCAGAGCGCGCGCGACGATGCGCGGCGAGGCCGAGCGTGTAGGCGACCGGCATGCCGAGCATGCACAGCACGAGCGAACGAGCCGAGGAGGATCGAGGACGTCGGTCATCGGGCTCTATTCCGGCCAGCGGCTGGTCGCGGTAGACGATCGAGGTCGGCGGCGGCGCGCCGAGCCAGAGCCGCTCGATGATGAACAGCAGCGTGAACAGGCCGCCGAGCGGAATCGGCAGAGTAGGTGAGGCCGACCGAGAGGGTCGGGAACTCGGCGATCGTCTGCCTCCAGGTCACGCGCACGAGCTGGGTCCCGTAGACCAGCATGAAGAGCGCGGTGGCGATCATCGTCAGGTCGGCCAGCTTGAGCATCACGCCGCGCACCGCCGGCGGCGACCGCGTCGGTCAGCATCTGCATCGCAGATGTGCGCCCCGGCGCGGTACGCCGCGGCGCCGCCGACGAACGAGAACAGCACCATCGCGCAGCACCGAGAACGGCTCCGGCCAGCTCGACGCCGAGTTCATCGACGTAGCGCATGAACACGCCGTACGGGATGACCAGCGTGATCGCCACCAGCGCCACCGCCGAGACGACGATGCACGCCAGGTAGAGCCGCTCCATGGCGAGGGCATAGGCCGCCCTCATGGCGCTACTTCGTCTCTTCGATGCGCTTCAGCAGGGCGGCGTACTTGACGCCGTACTTGTCGCGGATCGGCTGCGTCGCCTTGTAGTAACGCCGCCTTGTCGGCCGGCACGAAGGTGCACGCCCTTGGCCTTCAGCGTCGGCCTCGGCGGTGACGGTCTTCTCGTCCCAGAGCTTCCGCTGCTCGAACCTGCGCCTCGCGCGAGAGCTTCTGCAGCAGCGCCTGGTCTTCCGGCGTCAGCGCGTCCCAGGTGCGCTTCGAGAAGATGAAGATCTCGGGGATGATCAGGTGGCCGGTCAGGGCTGTAGACCTTGCTGACGAGGTAGTGGTTCTGCGCCAGCAGCGTCGGCTGGGTTGTTCTCGGCGCCGTCGACGACGCCGGTCTGCGAGCGCGCGGATAGAGCTCGTTGAAGCCCATCGCCACGCCGCTGCCGCCCATCGCGTTCATCGTCTCGACGAAGATCGGGTTGCCCATCATCCGGATCTTCATGGCCCTTGAGGTCGGCGGGCGTCGGCACCGGCTTCTTGCCGTAGACGTTGCGCGTGCCGGCGTCCATCCAGCCGAGCGCGATCGATGCGCGAGTGCCGGGTTGGCGTTGATCTTGTCGAGCAGCTCGGCGCCGATCGGGCCGTCGATCACCTTGCGCATGTGCGCTTCGTCGCGGAAGATGAACGGCAGGTTGAAGACGTTGAGGTCGTCGCACCACCGGGCCCATCGCGCCGACCGAGATGCGCGCGATCTGCAGCGCGCCGACCTGCGCCTGCTCGATCATCTCCTTCTCGCCGCCGAGCTGCATCGACGGGTACATCTGGATCGAGATGCGGCCGTTGGTCTGCGTCTCGAGCTTCTTGCCCATGCGCACGATCGCCTCGACCGTCGGGTAGCCGAGCGGGTGGACGTCGGACGCCTTCCAGACGACCTTCGTCTGGGCCACTGCAGGCAGGCCCACGACGGCGGCGATTCCGACCAGGACGGCGCCGAGCGATGCGAATAGACGTCTCTTCATGACAACGTCTCCGTGAGCGGTGGCAAGTAGGACATCGTGCCGACCATCGAACATATCGGATACGGCCGGCGCTCAATCAGGGATTGACGAAGGTTGTCCGAACAACCCCGGGGGCTACTGCGGCGGTGAGGCCGCCATCGATGAGTCATGGATCTGCCCGGTGACGAACGACGCGCGCCGGGCTGCAGAAGAAGAGGGTCGGCCCGACCACGTCCTCCGGCTCGGCGACGCGGCCGAGCGGAATGCGGGCGCCAGGATGTGCTCGCGGGTCGCCGGGTTGGCGAGCCAGTGCGCGCCATCTCGCCGCGCACCACCGCGGTCGGCGCGACGCCGTTGACGGTGATGCCGTGCGCCGAGAGGCTCGACCGCGTGCTGCTTTGATCAGCATCGCCAGCGCGCCCTGGTCGCGCAGTACGCGGAATAGCCGCGGTCGCGCATGCCGAGCTGCGCGCCGGACCGAGAGCAGGTGCACCTGGCGGCCCGGGCGCGGCCGGCGCGCGACCGCCGCGACCTGGTGCCGGGCGGCGGCCTGGGCGAGGAACATCGCCGCCTTGAGGTTGACCTGCACCACCTCGTCGAAGGCCGCTTCGCTGACCGTCGAGCGAGGCGCTCCTCGCGCTGGATGCCGATGCAGTTGACGAGCAGGTCGAGGCGCGCCGAAGCGGCGCGGCGACGGCGTCGACCGGCGGCGCGGATCGACTCGGTGACGTGGGCGTCCATCGGCCAGGCCGATCGCCCGTGGCCGGCGCGCCTGCAGCGCGCTGGCCAGCGCCTCGGCCTTGGCCGCGCTCCGGCTGGCGACCGCGACCCGCGCGCCTGGCCATCGCCAGCTCCCAGGCGATCGCTCCGCCGATGCCGCCGTAGCCGCCGGGCATCGAAGGCGGCGCGGCCGGCGCAGGTCGAAGCCGGCCGGCGAGGTGGCGGGCGTAGTCGGGCGTGCGGCGGCTTCGCTCATCCGGATCAGTCCATCTGCAGGCCGCCGTTGAGATCGAGGATCTCGCCGGTGATGAAGCCCGAGAGCGGCGAGGCGAGAAAGCGCACGACGTGCGCGAACTCCTCGGCCCGCAGAAGCGGCCGACCGGAATCTGCGCCAGCAGCGCCTGGCGCTGCGCGCCTCGCTCAGCTGCTCGGTGACCATCGGCGTGCGCACGTAGGCCGGGGCGATCGCGTTGGCGGTGACGCCGTGCGCCGCGAGCTCGCGCGCGCAGCGAGAAGGTCAGCGCGCCGAGCGCGCCCTTGAGACCGAGTACGCCGTGCCGGCGGTGAGGCCGCCGGTCTTGGCCGCGAGCGAGCTGGTGTTGATGATCCGGCCCCAGCGCGCGTGCCTTCATCGCCGGCACCACCGCCTGGCCCAGAACATCGCGCCGTCGAGGTTGGCGCCGAGCACTCCGGCGCCACTCGACGACGCCGGTCGCCTCGATCTTGTTGTTGAGAGGATGCCGGCGTTGTTGACGAGGACGTCGACCTCGCCGAGCGCGCCGACGACCTGGGCATGCGCGGCAGCGACCGCGCCGGGATCGCTGATGTCGCAGGCGACGGCGAGCACGGCGCCGTCGTTCGCGGCGACGAGCGGGCGCATCGAGTCGGGATGGATGTCGATCGCCGCGACCCGGCAGCCGTCGGCGAGCGCAGCGCCTCGACCACGGCGCGGCCCATCGTGCCGCCGGCGCCGGTGACGACGGCGACCTTGCCTCTGCAGGGGAGGAATGGCTCATGTGTCGAGGACGCTCTTCTTCCGAACAGGCCGCGCGAGCGGAAGGTGCACGACGGCGATGAACAGCAGGTACATCGACAAGCAGCGACCACTCGGAAGCGTACGCGCCGCGTGAGGCCCACGGCCAGGCCGACCAGCAGGCCGGCGAGCACCGCGCCCCAGAGGCTGCCGACGCCGCCGAGGACGATGATCAGGAACGCCGGCACGACCGCGTCGACGCCGACCTGCGGCCGCACGCCCCAGATCGGCGCCATCACCACGCCGGCGATCGCCGCCAGGCCGACGCCGAGGGCGAATACGAAGCAGGCGCAGCCGCGACAGGTTGATGCCGAGCGCGCGCACCATCTCGCTGTCGTGCGCGCCGGCCTTGACCACCGCGCCGTACGGCGTCTTCTCGAGGAAGAACCAGAGCAGGCCGATCATCAGGCAGCGCGAAGCCGGCGGCGAAGAAGCGGTAGCGCGACCAGATCAGGTCGCCGAGCAGGAACGCGCCGCGAGATCGCCTCGGCACCGCGCAGCTGCTTCTCGGCCGAGCCCCAGACGCGCGCGGATCGCCTCCTCGATCACCAGCGCCGCGCCGAAGGTGAGGAGGAGGCCGTAGAGCGGATCCTTGCCGTAGGTGCGGCGCATGCAGAGCTCGAGCAGCATGCCGAACACGCCCACCACCACCGGCGCGAGCAGCAGGGCGCACGCAGTAGCGCGTGCCGAGCGGCAGGGCGACGTACGCCGCCTGCAGCTCGGGGAACCAGCCGAAGCGCGGCGTGACCAGGAAGATCGCCACGTACATGCCGAGCGCGAACAGCGAGCCGTGCGCGAGGTTGATCGTCTCCATCACGCCGACGATCAGCATGAAGCCGAGCGCGATCAGGCGCGAACAGCAGCCCGAGCGAGACGCCGTTGAGCAGGTGCGGCAGCAGCTGCAGCATGCCGTGGCTCGGACTACCGGCCGCGCGACGGTCGCGTGGCGCGAAGCTCACTGTTCGTAGCTCGGCGTCGCCGCCAGCGGCTCGAGCTTGCAGGCGCCGGGCGCGTCCTTGTCCTCCACGTCCTGCGGCTGCGCCTGGGCGAGGATCTTGTAGATGTCGTCCTTCTCCGCCGGCGTGTCGTTGTAGCTCGCCATGTAGATGCGTCTGCTGCAGCTGGTGCGTCGCCGGGTTCATGTAGGCGTCGTAGTGCTGCATCCGGTCGCGGCGCCGAGACCTTGCAGGCTCTCGAGCTCCTTGATCACCGCGCAGGTTGTTGGTCGTGCCGCGCGCTCCACCGCGCGCAGCAGCTCGCGCGTCGCCATGTAGCCGTTGTGGTAGACGTTGCCCGGCGTCCGGATCGCGATGCCCGGGTACTGCTTCTGGTAGGCGGCGACGAACTCCTTGACGCCCGGCAGGTCGAGGCGCCAGTACCAGTTGGTGCCGAACACGCCGAAGATCGCGTCCGGCCCGAGGCCGTAGACGTCGGGCCAGTCCTGCTGGTTGTTGATCCAGGCCGGGCTCTTGTTCATCTTCAGCTGCACCACCTGCTGGCGCAGCGCCTTGATGTCGTCGCCGCCGACCGCGGTGGCGACGACGTCGGGCTTGATCTGCTGGATCTTCGAGCAGGTAGGCGCGAGAAGTCGCGCGTGTTCTGCGGCACCAGCAGCTCGTCGACGACCTTGCCGCCGTTGGCCTCGATGATCGCCCGCGTCGCCTTCGAGGTGGTGTGGCCCCAGACGTAGTCGTTGGTCAGCAGCAGCCAGTTCTTGCCGCTCGACCTTCATCGCGTTCTTGACGATCGCGTGCGAGAAGTTGCGTGCCGTTGCCGTCCCAGACGAACTTGACCCGGTGGCAGTCCTTGCCGGCCTCGGTGGGCGAGCTCGAGTTGGTGTTGAGGTAGACGCAGCCGTACTTCTGCGCCACCTGCGAGATCGCGTTGGCCACGCCCGAGTGCACCGCGCCGACCAGGAACGCGGCCTCGTTGCGCGTGATCATCCGCTCGGCGATGCGCGTGCCGGTGGCCGGCGTGGTCTCGGTGTCCATGTGGATCGCCTCGATCGCGCCGGCCGAGCACGCCGCCCTTGTCGTTGAACTCCTTGATCGCCATCATCGCGCCCGAGGCGCTCGTCGGCGCCGGAGGCGGCGTACTGGCCGCTGGCGTCCATCGGTCAGGCCGATCACCAGCGGCTTCTTCTGCGCGCTCTGCGCCCAGGCGCGGTTCGTCTTCCACGGGCCGTAGAACGGCGCCACGCCGTAGAGCCCGGCGCCGGCGAGCGTCAACGCCGAAGCCTTGAGCCACTTCCGGCGCGTGCCCTGGGAAGGTCCTTGTCGTCACGGGATTCGCTCATGTCGGTCTCCGGTTCGTTGAGGTGGACGCGGCGCTTCGTTGCGCCGTCTTGAAAGCGGCGCTCAGGGCCGCGGAACGATGCGGACCTCGGCGGTTCGCTCCTGGGCCTCGAACAGCGAGGCGATGAACTTGTCGCCGTGGCCGAGGTTGCTGGCCTGCACGAAGCTCTGGTGCGCCGCCTCGCCCATGAAGCTCGGCACCGGCAGCGACTCGGCGAGGTGGGTGTAGTAGCGCAGGTCCTTCGCGGCCGTTGGCGATCGCGAACTTCAGGCCGCCGAGGTCGCCCTGCAGCATCCTGCCGACCATCATCTGGAAGATGCCGCGAGTTGACGCCGCCGGCCGAGACCACCTCGAACAGCTTGTCGAGGCGCGAGCCCGCTCTTGGCGCGCGACCGCGACGGCTTCGGCGATCGAGGCGGCCATCGACATCGCCATGCATGTTGTTGACCAGCTTGAGCACATGGCCCGAGCCCGGCGGGCCGACGTGGAAGACGTTCTCGCAGAACGCCTGCAGCACCGGCTTGATCGTGCGCGAAGTCGGCCGGCTCGGCGCCGACCATGGTGTTCAGCCGTCCCTCCTCGGCCTCCTTCGGCGTGCGCGCCAGCGGCGCGTCGATGTAGCGCGTGCCGCGGCGGGCGAGGTCGGCGCGGATGCCGCTCGGTCGACGACGGCTCGGCGGTCGAGGTGTCGACCACGATCGAGGCCATTGCGCGCGCCGACGAGCAGGCCGTCGGCGCCGTGGACGATGCTCCTCGATCTGCGGCGAGCCGGTGACGCAGAGGAAGACGATGTCTGGCGCCGCGCGCCACTCGGCGTTGCGTGTTCGCCTCCTCGGCGCCGGCGGCGATCAGGTCGTCGAGCCGTGGCGCGGTTGCGATTGACCTTGAAGGTCAGCGGGAAGCCCTTGGCGAGCAGGTTCTTCGCCATGCCGTGGCCCATCATGCCGATGCCGATGAAGCCGATCCGGGGAAGCGTCGCTCATGCGGTGTCCTTCGCTGCGAGCAGGGATGAGGAAGCGGCGCTTCGCCGGGCGCCGCCGCGCGCCTGGCGCCAGAGCGTCGACCAGCCGGGCGTAGCGCGCGGCGACGTCGGCGACGACCTCGTCGTCGCTCATCGTCGCCGCCGAACCAGGCCGTCGGCCGCGTCGCCGAAGATCGAGCGACCGACGGCGAAGCCGCGGCAGCGTGCGTGCGGCGCCGCAGTGGCGAAGCTGCGCGCCAGCGCCGCCTCGCTCGCCTCGAGGCCGAGCAGCAGCACGCCGCGGCAGTGCGGATCGTCGCCGCGCGATCGACCGCAGCGATCAGCGACCCATTCGAGCGCGCCTGTCCGGCGGCGGCAGCTTCCACCAGTCGGGGCGGACGCCGGCGGCATAGATCTGCTCGAGCGCGCGCGCGCAGGTGTCGGCGTCGCCTGCGGCATGCCTCGCGCGGCGGGATCACCTCGACCAGCAACTCGCGGTCGGTGCCGACGCAGGCGCGCCTGCAGCGCCTGCCAGCCGCTCCAGCTGCGTCCGCGCGCAGCGCCGGCGGATCGTCGCGGGTGGTAGCTGACCAGGCACTTGGCGACGTGCTCGGTCGGCCAGCTGCGCGCAGCGCCAGCGCGAGGTCGGCGCCGGCCTCGAACGCCAGCGGCCGCGACCCGGCAGCTCGACCGGCCGCGCGACCCAGCAGCCGCTGCCGGTGAGCGTCGGCAGCACGTCCTCGCCGATAGCGGTCGTCGACGATCGCGCCGAAGCGCCGGCGCTGCGCGCTCGCGCCGCGCTCGGCACCGCGGCGCGCGCCGCTGGCGAGCAGGGACTTGAAGCGCGGCGATGCGCGTGCGGCGCGCGATCGGCGCCGGCTGCGCGGCGAGCTCTTCGAGCTGGACGCGGTGGTCGAAGGCGAGGACGGCGAGCTCGCGGCCAGTCGCGTCGGGCGCGTGGTCGCGCGGTGCAGGTGCTCGAGCGCGGCGTCGCAGCGCAGACGCCGCGCTCGGCCGAGCCGTGGGCGAGGAAGTGCTGCAGCTCGGTCCAGCTCGGCATCGCCGGCGCGCAGCCGTGGCGCGAGACGACGCAGCGCGCCGCAGGCATTGGCGTAGGCGGCAGCAGTCGCGTGCGGCTCGCTCGTCGAGCCAGCCGCGCAGGAAGCCGGCCATGAAGGCGTCGCCGGCGCCGAGCACGTTGAACACCTCGACCGGGAAGCCCGGGCCCGCGAGGCCGCTGCCTCGATGTCGTCCCGGGATCGCCGCGTCGAAGACGACGCAGCCCATCGGCCGCGCTTGACGACCAGCGTCGCCGTCGGTGAGCTGCGCAGGCGCGCGGGGCGCCGCCAGGGTGTCGGCGCGAGCCGCCGGCGATGCTGGATCTCCTCCTCGGTGCCGACGACCAGGTCGCACGTCGGCGACGATCGCCTGCAGCTGCGCGCGTGACCGCGTCGATGGCGACGTAGCGCTGCTCGCCGAGGCCCGGGCGCGGTCAGGCCCCAGAGCACCGGGCCGGTAGTCGATGTCGAGCACGATCCGCGTGTGCGACGCGCGCCAGCGCGATCGCCGCGCCGGCGCGCGGCGCAGCGTGCTGCGGCTGCGACAGGTGCGTGCCGGAGAGCAGCAACGCGCCGCGCCGAGGCGATCAAGGCCGCGATCGACGTCGTCGGCCGTCGAGCGCCATGTCGGCGCAGTGGTCGCGGTAGAAGACCAGCGGGAAGGTGTCGCGGTCGCGGATGCCGAGGAAGCACCAGCGCGGTCAGCCGCTCCGGATCGGTGCGTCACGTGGCTGCACGTCGACGCCCTCGGCGGCCGAGCGCTCGCGCACGAAGCGGCCCGTTGTGCTCGTCGCCGACGCGCGTCAGCATCGCGCGGCTTCAGGCCCGAGGCGCGGCGACGCCGACGGCGGTGTTGGCCGGCGAGCCGCCGAGGTATTTGGCGAACGAGTCGCATGTCCTCGAGCCGGCCGCCGATCTGCTCGCCGTACAGGTCGACCGCGGCGCGGCCCATGCAGATCGACATCGGACGTGCCGGCCGTTGCGGCGGCGCGCTCATCGCTCGCGCGCTCCGGCGCGCGCGGCGCCCGGCCTCCTTCGCCGCGCTTCGCTAGCGCCGCCAGCTGGTGGCCGGTGCTGACGACCAGCGCCTGCGCCAGGCAGAGCGGCGCGACCAGCGAGCGGAACGGCCTGCGACGAGTCGTCGCCGAGCTCGAAGCAGACGTCGGCGGCCGGCTTCAGCGGCGAGAGCGGCGCTGTCGGTGATGGCGATCACCGAGACGCCGCGCTGCGCGGCCGCGAGCGCGGCCTCACGACCGCCGGCGTGTAGTTGCGAAAGCTCGGCGACCAGCAGCACGTCGCCGGGCGCGATGCGTGCGCAGCGAACTCGCCCAGCATGCCGCCGAGGCCGTCGAGCAGGTGGGCGCTGCAGCTCGAGCTGGTTGAGCGCGTAGGCGAGGTAGCAGGCGACCGGAAAGGCGCGGCGCTGGGCCAGCACGTGGATGCTGCGGCGCGCTGGCGAGCAGCTTCGCCGGCGGCGTGCAGGCGCCTCGGCATCGACGTGCTCCTCGAGCTGCCGCAGCTCGGCCGACCGCCTCGCCGACGAACTGGTGCAGCACGCCGGCCGCCGTCGCTCGCCGTCGCGCTGCATGCGGCGCATGTCGATGCGCTCGCGGTAGCTGGCGCGAGCGCTCCACCAGGTGGCTGCGGAACACCTGCTGCATCTCGCGAGAAGCCGTCGAAGCCGAGCGCGTTGGCGAAGCGGATCATCGACGAGGGCTGGACCTCGTTGGCCTGCGGCCACCGCCGCCACCGTGCCGAGCGGCGAGGTCGTGCGGCTTGTCGAGCGCGAAGCGGGCGAGGCGCTGCAGCTGCGGCGACATGGCGCGGGTAGGCGCGCGCTGATCGCGTCCTTCAGCTCGTTCGTAGGTGGTGGCGCGGTCGGTCATCGGTCGCGACGCGGAGGTGCGAGACGGCGAAAGTACTAGAACGAATATTCTTGTGTGTGTCAAATATTAGAACGTACATTCTGTTTTGTCCATGCACCGCGTTTTCCCGCATGCACCGCAGCGCCGCGCGGCGCCATCGCCATCGCCGCGCCGCGCCCGCTACCCCCTGCCGATGCTCGTCGCTGCTGCGTGCTGCTGGCGACGACGCCGCTCTGGCTCGCGCAGGTCGGGCCTCTACCAGTACCTCGCGCTCGAGATCATGATCTGGATGCTGTTCGCGCTCGGCTACAACCTGCTGCTCGGCACCACCGGCCTGCCCTCGTTCGGCCACGGCGCCTTCTTCGGCATCGGCGCCTATGCGTTCGGCCTGCTGCAGCAGCAGCGTCTGGCCAACCTCTGGTTCGACCTCGCCGGCGCGGTGCTCGTCGCCGCGGCGCTGCGGCGCGCTGGTCGGCGCCTGTTCATCTCGCACCGGCGCGGCATCTACTACGCGCTGCTGACGATCGCCTTCGGCCAGGTGTTCTGGTTCGTCGCGGTCAAGTGGCACTAGCGTCACCGGCGGCGAGGACGGCCTGCTCAACATCAAGCCCGGCTGCCGGCGGAGCTCGGCTTCGCGACGCGTCGACCTGCGCGAGCAACGAGGCGCTGTTCTACTTCTGCTGCGCGCGTGTTCGCGCTCGTGCGTGATCGGCGCTGTGGCGGCTGGTCCACTCGCCGTTCGGCCGCGTGCTTGCGCGCGATCAAGCAGAACGAGATGCGCGCCGCCTTCGTCGGCTACAACGTCTGGCTCTACAAGTGGCTGCGCGTTCACGATCTCGACGTCGGCGGTCGCCGGGCTGGCCGGCGCGCTGTTCGCGATGGCGCAGCAGTCGGCCTACCCGAACGTGATGAGCCTGCACTACGTCGGGCTTCGTCGTGATGATGGTGCTGATCGGCGGCGGCCTGGTCGAGCTTCTGGGGGCCGGTGATCGGCGCGCTGCTTCTTCATCCTCGCGCGCGACCTGCTCGGCGCGCTACACCGAGACCTGGCTGCTCTGGTACGGGCTGCTGTTCATGGCGATGGTGCTGTTCAAGCCCGAGGGCATCGCCGGGCATCTGGCAGGCGGCCGCGGCGCGCCGGCGCCGGCTGCGCACGGCGCGCGGTCGCCGGCGCGCTCGCGCGACCAGCGACGAACGGAGGCGCTGCATGGCCCTCTTCGAAGCCACGGAACCTGCACAAGCGCTTCGGCGACCAGGTCGTGCTGCAGGACATCAGCCTCGCGTTCGAGGAAGGGCGGCTGTCGGGATCATGGGTCCGAACGGCGCCGGCAAGACGACCTGCTTCAACGTGCTGACCGGCCGCTATCGCGCCCGACCGCGGCACGCGTGCGCTTCGCCGGCGAAGACATCACCGGCCTGGCGCCGCGCGCAGATCGCGCGCAGGGGCATCTCGCGCTCGTTCCAGATCATGAACCTGTTCAACGACTACACGCGCGCTCGACAACGTGCTGATCGCGCTGCCGCGCGTGCGCCGCGCGGGCTTCGACGTCTGGCGCGACCTGGGCGCCGACACGCGCGGCGCACGACAGGCGGCCGCGCGTGCTCGCGCGCGTCGGCCTCGCCGGCAAGGAGCACGCGCCGGCGCGCGAGCCTGTCGTACGGCGAGCGGCGCGCGCTCGAGATCGCGCGTCGCGCTCGCCGCCGCGCCGCGCCTGCTCTTCCTCGACGAGCCGACCGCCGGCCTCGGCGCCGAGGGCACGGCGCGGCTCGCCGAGCTCGATCGCCGAGCTGAAGCGCGCAGCTCACGATCGTCGATCATCGAGCACGACATGCGCTTCCTGTTCCGGCCTCGCCGACACGCGTCTCGGTGCATCCACTGGGGCCAGGTGATCGCCGCAGGGCACGCCGGCCGAGCTGCGCGAGAACCCGTGGGTGCGGCGCTCCAACCTGGGGCGCTGGCGATGAGCGCGGTGCTGCAATCCGCTGGCGGGCGCGCGATGCTGCGGTCGAGCGCATCGACACCTTCTACGGCGAGACGCAGGCGCTGTTCGGCGTCTCGCTGCAGGTCGCGCGGGCGAGGTGGTGGCGCTGCTCGGGCCCAACGGCGCCGGCAAGACGACGACGCTGCGCTCCGATCCTCGGCCTGACGCCGGCGCGGCGCGGCAGCATCCGCTTCGACGGCCGCGACGTCACGCGCGCGCCGACCCACGAGATCGCCGCGCCGCGGGCATCGGCTGGGTGCCCGACGACCGGCGCATCTTCCCGACGCTGACGGTGGCGCGCAACCTGGCGATCGCGCGCAAGAAGACGCGCTTTCGCGCCTGGAGCGAGAAGGAGTGCTTCGAGATCTTCAGCGCGCTCGAGTACCTGATGGACGCGCGAGTGCGAGAACCTGTCGGGCGGCGAGATGCAGATGGTCGCGATCTCGCGCGCGCTGCTCGGCGCGCCCGGCCTGGTGCTGTTCGACGAGCCGAGCCAGGGCCTGGCGCCGAAGGTCGTGCAGGACGTGATGACGACGATCCTGCGCCTCAAGGGCGAGGGCATCGCGCGTGCTCGTGGTCGAGCAGAACGTGGCAGAGCGCGCTCGCCGTCGCCGACCGCGTCTACGTGATGAGCCGCGGCCGCATCGTCCACGAGGGCCGGCGCGCGGCGCTGCGCGACGACGCGCGCGCTGCGCGCGCCGAGCTGCTCGGCGTCTGACGACCGTGAGCCGCGCCGCTGCTCCGCGTCGACCGGCTCGCCAGGCGCTACACGCGCGGCCTGCTCCGACCGCAGGTGACCTTCTCGCTCGAGGCCGACTTCACGATCGACGGGCCCGCCGGTCGTCGGCGTGATGGGGCCGAACGGCTCGGGCAAGACGACGCTGTTCGAGCTGATCACCGGCAGCAACGCGCCCGACGGCCGGCCGCGTGCTGATCGACGGGCCAGGACATCCACCGCGGTGCGCTACGGCGAGCGCGACCGGCTCGCGATCCACTATCACCAGTCGTACCAGGTGCGCGCGTTCAAGCGCACCCGGCCGGAAGCTTCATGCTGGAACGCGGCGCAGCAGCGAATCGCCGCGCGTGCATCTGTTCGACGAGCCGCAGTTCAACACGCAGGACGGCTACATCGGCTTCATGCTCGACTTCTTCCGCAAGCCTGCGCGCCGAGGGCAAGCTGGTCTTCCTCTGCCTGCACCCGAACGAGCCGTGCCACCTCGAGATCCTGCGCGAGGTCTGCGAGCGCTTCGTCTTCGTCGAGCGCGGCCGGCTCACCCACGCCGCGCTCGCTCGCCGAGCTGCAGCGGGACGAGCGGGTGCAGCGCCTACCTCGGTCGGCTCGCCGGCTCCGGCGACGCGCGTAGGGCGGCCTTTCTCGCCCGGCAGGGCCAGCGCCGGATGACCCGGTCGACGTCGGCGAGCGCCTTGATGAGCGCTCGGCGCGCGCCGCCTGAGCGGCATCGGCCACGCAGCCTTCGATGATAGACGAAGCGGCGCTGCGCCGTCAGCCAGATCGCCGTGCCGGCGAGCGCCGGATCGCGGCGCAGCGCCGCGGCGCGCGGCGGTCGCGTTCGCCGCGTCGTAGCGGTAGGCGTTCGGCTCGGCGCAAAGCCCGGCGAGCCAGCAGGTGGTGCCGCGCTCGAGCGCGCGAGTGCGCCTCGACCCGCCGCTCGGCCTCGGTGTAGGCCGGGCCGAGCGGCGCCGGGCAGGGGCGACCGGCCGTCGCCTGCAGGAACGGGTCGTTGAAGGGATTGAGCAGGCGCGGCGAGTCCGCCTGGGCGAGGGCCGGCGTCGTGGGGAAGAGGAACGCCGCCGCGAGCGCCACCCCTGCGAATGCCGCCGCTGCGAATACCGCCGCCGCGGACGCCCCTGCCGCGAACGCCGCCGCCGCTGCGCCAGCATCCCGCCGCATCGCTACAACGGCAGCTCGGTGAAGTAGCGGCCGCCGTGGAAGATCAGCGGCTTGGCGCCCTGCGCCGGCGCGTGCAGTGCTCGACCTCGCCGACGAAGATGACGTGGTCGCCTTCCTCGTAGCGGCTGCGGTTGAAGCACTCGAACACCGCCGCGGCGCCGTCGATCAGCGGCACGCCGCTGGCGCCTGCGCGGAACGCGACGCCGTCGAAGCGCTCGACGTCCTTGCTCGCGAAGCGCTGCGGCCAGCGCCTGCTGGTCGGCCGCGAGGATGTTGATCGCGTAGTGCGAGCCGCGCCGGAACGCCGGCATCGAGCCGGCATGGCGCGACAGGCTCCAGAGCACCAGCGGCGGCTCGATCGACACCGAGTTGAACGGAGTTGGCGGTCAGGCCGATCGGCTGCGCCGTCGGCGGTCGCAGCGCGGTGACGATGGTCACGCCGGTGGCGAACATCGCCAGCGCGGCGCGGAAGTCGGCGGCGCGCGAAGGCGGGGCGCGGCGGCGCGGGAGGCGAGCGCATGCGCGTCATTGTCGATCGCCCGGCGCCGCGTCGCGCTCGGGCCGCGCTAGGCTCCCTAGAATCCCGCATGACCGCTTCGCCCGCTCGCGGTGCGGCTCCACGCGCGCGCCTGGACCGGGCTGGCACCGGCTGATCGCGGTCACCGTGCTCGGCTTCGCCTCGGGCCTGCCGCTCGCGCTCACCGGCCAGGCGATGCAGGCCTGGCTCAGCGCCGACGGCATCGACATCGCGACGATCGGCTTCCTCAGCCTGGTCGGCCTGCCCTACACCTTCAAGTTCCTGTGGGCGCCGCTGATGGACCGCTTCGAGCTGCCGTGGCTCGGGCCGGCGCCGCGGCTGGCTGGTGCTGACGCAGCTCGCGCTGGCCGGCGCGCTGTGGTCTGGATGGCGGCGACGCCGCCGGCGCCGGCGCTCGGCGCGCGTTCGCGCTGCTCGCCGTGCCTGGTGGCGTTCGTCTCGGCGTCGCAGGACGTCGTCGTCGACGCCTACCGCACCGACCTGCTGCCCGCCAGCCGAGCGCGGCCTCGGCTCGTCGCTGACCGTGCTCGGCTACCGGCATGGCGATGATCCTCGTCCGGCGGCATCGCCTTCATCTGGGTCGACCCGCGCCAGGGCGGCGGCTGGACCTGGCCCGAGGTCTACCGGGTCGATGGCGCTGGTTGCATGGTCGGTCGCCGGCGGCGTGTCTCGGCGCTGCGCGCTGCCGCGCGCTGGTCGATGCGGCCGCGCCCGTCGAGCGTCGCGCGCAACGACGTGCTCGGCTTTCTCGCCGTCGCCGCCGCGGTCGCGCGTCGGCTTCGTCGTGACCGCTACGCCTTCTCGCCGCTGGCGCGCGCGCTCGTCGCTGCCGCTGCAGCCGGGCGGCAGCGTCGCCGGCCGCCTGCAGCAGCGCTGGGCCGACCTGGTCTGGCGCTGTTCGCCGGCATCGCGTTCACCCTGCCGCTGGCTGCCTGGGCGGCGCAAGGCGCGCTTCGAGACCCTGCTCGGCGGCCTGGCGAGCTACTTCTCGCAGCCGGGCGCCGCGCGCCTTCCTCGCCTTCATCGTGCTCTACAAGCTCGGCGACGCGTTCGCCGGCGTCGCTGCATGACGCCGTTCCTGCTGCAGGCGATGCACTACAGCACCGCCGAGGTCGGCGTCGTCAACAAGGTGATCGGCCTGTGGCTGACGATCGTCGGCGCGCTGATCGGCGGCGCGCTGATGCTGCGCCTCGGCCTGTGGCGCGCGCTGACTGCTGTTCGGCATCCTGCAGATGCTCAGCAACCTCGGCTTCTGGTGGCTCGCGGTGCAGCGCGCGCGGCGCGCTGCCGGGCCTGACGATCCCGGCCGTTCGACTGGGGCTTCGTCAAGCTCGCCGAGCCGACGCCGGTCGACGGCGGGCTGCTGATGGCGATCGCGCGGCGAGAACATCACCGAGCGGCATGGGCACGGCGGCCTTCGTCGCGTTCCTGATGAGCCTGTGCAACCGGCGCTTCACGCGCGACCCAGTTCGCGCTGCTGAGCGCGTTCGTGCGTCGGTCGGCCGGGTCTGGGTCGGGCCGCTCGCCGGCGTGCTGGCCGCAGTCGATCGGCTGGCCGGCGTTCTTCATCGTCTCGACCGTCGCCGCGCTGCCGGCGCTGGCCCTGCTGTGTGGTGCGTGTGCGCCGGCACGAGTCGACGAGTCGCTGGAGGACGATCGATGCCGGCACTCGACGCAACAGGCGACCGATTGCTGCACACTGACCATCGATGCCGCTGCCGACTCCATCGCGGCTGACCCCTGACGCGACGTTGCCTGGCCGCCACGACCTGAGCCGGCGCGTGCGTTGCGATTGCGCGCTGCTCCGCGCCGCGCTGCCAGCGCTGCGCCGCTGGCGGCGCGGCCCGGCGTGCGCGGCCGCTGGCGCAGGAAGGCGTCGACGGTCGGACCGCCGTCGCAGCTGTCAGCAAGCTGGTCACCGGCCGAGCAGGTCCGAGCGGCGGCCGCGCGCGAGCAGTACAGCCAGATGCTCGGCCAGGCCGCACAGAAGCGCGCGCTCGCGCCGCGCAGAGCCACCCGCAGGTCGCGCGCCTGCGCTGCATCGCGCAGCGCCTGATCCCGCACACCTACGACGACTGGAACCGACGCGCGCCCGCGAACTGGCGCTGGGAGGTCAACCTGATCGGCAGCAAGCAGATCAACGCCTTCTGCATGCCGGGCGGCAAGATCGCCTTCTTCTACGGCATTCTCGACGCAGCTCAAGCTGACCGACGACGAGGTGCGCGATGATCATGGGCCACGAGATCGCGCACGCGCTGCGCGAGCATGCCGCGAGCAGCATGGGCAAGACGGCGGCGACCCGCGGCGCGATCGAGCATCGGCTCGGCGCTCCTCGGCCTGGGCAGCGGCGGCCGGCTCCTTGCCGGCATGGGCGGCCAGCTGCTTGACGCTGGCGCTTCGGCCGCGAGGACGAGTCCGAAGCCGGACCTGATCGGCCTCGAGCTTGCGCGCCCGCGCCGGCTACGACCCGCGCGCCGGCGTCACGCTGTGGAAGAAGATGGCGTGCGGCGAACAGCGCGTGCGCCAGCCGAGGCTGCTGAGGCACGCACCGCCGGGGCCGGCCCGGATCCAGCGACATCGAGGCCGAACCTGCCGAAGGTGCATGCCGCTCTACGAGCGCGCCGACCAGCACCGATGCGCCGCTTCGGCGTCCGCCGGCAGCGTACGGCCACGTCGTCGAAGACGCGGCCGCGACCGGTGACGCGGCGCGCCGCGCCGCCTCAGGCGAGCACGCGACGCAGCAGCCACCGCCTGCAGGTCGACGATCTCCCTCGGCACAGACCGAGTGCGGCATCGGGTATTCGTGCCACTCGACCGCGATGGCCGCAGCGACCAGGGCGCGTCGCGCGACGCTCGCGCCCGGGCGATCGGCGATCACCGGATCGATGCGTGCCGTGGGCCAGTGAAGATCGGCACGTCGCGGTTGGCTCGCGTGGCGCTCGGCCTCGACCGCGGCCGGCGAGCGGCAGGTAGCCCGACGATGCGACCAGGCCCGCGCCAGGCGCTCGGCATGGCGCAGCCCGGTCATCAGCGTCATCGCGCAGCCCCTGGCGAAGCCGGCGAGCACGATTGCGCCGCGCGTCGATGCCGCGCGGCGCTTCTCGCTGGCGATCAGCGCTTCGATCAGCGCCTGCGACTGGCGCAGGCCGGCGTCGTCCGCGCGCGGTTCTGCGCGTCGCGGCCGACGATGTCGTACCAGGCCGGCATCACGTAGCCGTTGTTGATCGTGACCGGCACGCATCGGCGCGTGCGGGAAGACGAAGCGCACATGGCCGACCGGGCCGGAGGTCGAGCTCGTGCGCCACCGGAACGAAGTCGCTGCCGTCGGCGCCGAGGCCGTGCAGGATGATCATGCTGGCGGTGGGGTTCGGGTGCGGTCTCGATCTCGATGGTGTCCAGGGACGTGAACGATGAGGGGCGCCGCTCGGGCTCCTCGGACACGTGGCCCCCTCGAACAGCGACGAAGTCCGGGAGTCGAACGTGAGGGGGCGCATGGTCGCTGAAGCGCTTCTCGAGGTAGATGTGCTCGCTTCTCGCGAGCGCGGCGACGCCGGGCGTCGCCAGGTGGTAGTCGAGGCGCCAGCCGACGTTCTTGGCCCAGGCCTGGCCGCGGTTGCTCCACCAGGTGTACTGCTCGGGTGCGGGTTGAGGCGGCGGAACACGTCGACCAGGCCGATCTCGTCGACAGCAGCTGCGTCATCCAGGCGCGCTCCTCGGGCAGGAAGCCGCTGTTCTTCTGGTTGCCGCTTCCAGTTCTTCAGGTCGATCTCCTTGTGCGCGATGTTGATGTCGCCGCACCAGGATGAACTCGCGCTCGCCTTGAGCTCGCTCAGGTGCGGCGCCATGCAGCGTCGAGGAAGCGGAACTTGGCCTGCTGGCGCTCCTCGCCGCTGGAGCCGCTCGGGAAAGTAGCAGCTGATGACGCTCGAGAGCTTGCGCTTGCGGCGTGTCGAAGCGCAGCTTCGACATAGCGGCCCTCGGCGTCGAACTCGCGCGTAGCCGAAGCCCACGACGCACGTCGCTCGGCGTCGTGCGGCGTGTACAGGCCGACGCCCGAGTAGCCCTTCTTCTCGGCGAAGTGGAAGTGGCCCTTCATGCCGCCGCCACCTGCTCGAAGCGGCCCGCGATCGTCGCCGGCCTGGCGCCTTGACCTCCTGCACGCCCATACAATCGGCGCCCAGGCCTTCGGCGACCAGGCCTCGAAGCCCTTGTTGCGCGGCCGAACGGATGCCGTTCAGGTTCAGCGGACGAGGCGAAACAAGGACGATTCCCGCATGACTGTCGAACGCGCGAGCGACCACGCTGGCGCGCAGGACTTCGTGCAGTTCGCGGTCGATGCCGGCGTGCTGCGCTTCGGCGAGTTCAAGACCAAGGCCGGGCCGGCTGTCGCCCGTACTTCTTCAACGCCGGCCTGTTCGACGACGGCGCCAAGCTCGGTGCGCCTGGCGCGAATTCTATGCGCGGCGCCTGCTCGCCTCGGGGCTCGAGTTCGACATGCTGTTCGGCCCGGCCTACAAGGGCATCACGCTCGGCCGCCGGCGGTGGCGCATCGCAGCTCGGCGCTGCGCGGCCGCAACGTGCCCCTACGCCTACAACCGCAAGGAAGCAAAGGATCACGGCGAGGGCGGCATCGATGGTCGGCGCGCCGCTTGCGTGGCCGTGTCGTGATCGTCGATGACGTGATCACCGATGGCGCCTCCAAGCGCGAGTCGGTGGAGCTGATCCGCGCGCGCAGGGGCGACGCCGGTGGCCGTGCTGATTGCGCTCGATCGCATGGAGCGCGGCGGCACCGATGACAACCTTTCGCGCATTCGGCCGTCATGGACCTCGAACGCGATCCGGCCTGCCGGTGATCGCCATTGCCACCCTGGCCGACCTGATGGAATCTCTGAACTCCGACGCGATTCGCCGCTCGCGGCGCATTCGGACGCCGTGGCAAGGTACCGCGAACGCTATGGGGCTTAGCTGCGATCGCTGCCGGCTCGCGCCGCCGTGCAGGCATCGTCGCTTCAGTCGCGCTCGCGGCCGCTTCGCCCGCGGCAAGCGGCGCGGCCGCGCCAGCGCATCTTCCAGTGCGTCGCCGTGACGGCAAGCAAGGTCACCTCCGACCAGCCGATCGCCGGAATGCATGAACCGTCGGCAAGCCACAGCGCGAACTCAAGACAAGGACGGCTCGGAGAACGCGTCGTCGACGCGCCGCCCGACCGAGGACGAGCAAGGCCGAGCGCGACAGGATCCGGCGCCAGCGCGACGCCGAGGCGCACCGCCTAGCAGATCGAGGTCCGGCGCGACCGCGACCTGCTCAAGCGCTTCCCGGACGAGGCGCGCGCACGGCAGGGCGCGCGAAGGCGCTCGACGACGTGCGCCAGTTCGGTACGCAACTCGGAGGCGCGCGATCAACGCCTGCCGCTCAGGAACGCAAGCTCTCTATAGCAGGACGAGGCCGAGTTCTACCGCTCGGAAGCCGCTTGCCGAACAAGCGTCGAAGCTCGCCCTGCGATGCCAACGATGCGGTCGCTCGAGGCGCAGCGCTCGCCTGGTGCAGAACCAGCAGACCGAGGTCGTGCGCATCAACGCCTCACCATGTACGACGCCGAGCTGGCGCGGCTGGCAATGGGCCTGAGCGCTCGGTCGCGCCGGCGCGTGGCCAACGCCGCGGCGCGACCACCCGGTCGCAGGCCGGCGCATCCGGCGCCGAAATAAGTCTGCGCCGCGTCGCCCGAATCGGCGCCTTCGCAATCGGGGCCAGCCTGAGCCTGCGCCCGCAGCAGCGCGTTCAGCCGCGCCGGATCGGCCTTGCCCGGTCGCCTCATCGCCTGGCCGACCAGGGCGTTGAACGCCTTCTCCTTGCCGGCGCGGAACTCCTCGACCGACTTCGGGTTGGCGGCGATGCACCGCCGTCGACCACCCGCTCGAGCTCGCCCGAGTCGCGCATCTGGCTGCAGGCCCCGCGCCTCGATGATCGCGTCGACGTCCCGCCTTCGCGCCGTCCAGAGCGCGTCGAAGACCTGGCGCGGCGGCGTTGTTCGAGATCGATGCCGTCGGCGATCCGCGCAGACTGGGCGGCGAGCTGGCGCCGCCGGGCAGTGGACCGAGCTCGCAGCGCGCGCCGCGTTCATGCGCCGGCGAGACCTCGCCCATCAGCCAGTTGGCGACCAGCTTGGGCCTGGCCGCTCGCCGGCGCCGCGGTCTCGAAGTAGGCGGCGAACTCCTTGCTCTGCGGTCATGATCCGCGCGTCGTACTCGGCCAGGCCGTAGTCGGCGCTGGAAGCGCGTCGGCCATCGCGCGCGGCAGCTCCGGCATCGTCGCGCGGCACCTCGGCGATCCAGGCCTCGGAGATGACCAGCGGCGGCAGGTCGGGGTCGGGGAAGTAGCGGTAGTCGTGCGCGTCTTCCTTGCTGCGCATCGCCCGCGTCTCGCCGGTGCTCCGGGATCGAACAGCACGGTCGCCTGCTGCACCCTGCCGCCGTCCTCGAGCAGGTCGATCTGCCACTGGATCTCGTAGTCGATCGCCTGCTGCAGGAAGCGGAAGCTGTTCAGGTTCTTGATCTCGCGGCGGGTGCCGAGCGGCGCGCCCGGCCGGCGCACCGAGACGTTGGCGTCGCAGCCCGAGCAATACGTAACT